>Ga0255756_1000143_pt1 | contig 82519 bp, 77 predicted proteins | sample 011ome_20_FD_179956 | JGI IMG/M metagenome (GOLD analysis project Ga0255756, IMG submission 179956) | Coastal salt marsh microbial communities from the Groves Creek Marsh, Skidaway Island, Georgia - 011509CT metaG (version 2) | ecosystem: Environmental > Aquatic > Marine > Intertidal zone > Salt... | reverse complement strand
GGGTTGATTTTCAACGAACCCGCATTTTGCATGATGGCGAAATTTATCAAAACGCCGCCGTTCTTGCCCAAATCCGCACCCGCTGTCCGATCAAGGTGTTCAAAACCGATCACCTGATCCCATCAGATCAACGCATGGTGGTGACCAAAGCCGACCCAGCCAATAGAACGGTCAGCGAAATCAACGCAGCCCCCGCCGCTCGTGAATATGCGCGCCTTTTGGGAAAAGACCCTGAACAGCTCACACCATTTACCTTTGCGGCGCATCCTGTTGTTGTGCGCGTGGGCGGACAACATCACGTTCGCGCCATTCAACGGGTCGCGGAAAATGGCGATCTGATCTTTTTCTCTGCGATTGACGAAGGGTTGGTTTTGACCTTGGCCGATCCCATGGACATGGAAGACCACCTTGCGCGGGAACTTGACGCGCTCAGCGCGACAACCGAACCCGATATGATTTTGGCGTGTGACTGTATTTTGCGCAAACTTGAGGCACAGGAAAAACAAAAAACCCGCGCGCTGAGTGAATTATTGTCCAAACGAAATGTTGTGGGGTTTTCGACCTACGGCGAACAATACAATTCTATGCATGTGAACCAAACGCTGACCGGCGTTGCGATTTATCCGCCAAAGGATGACGCATGCTAACATCCCTGATTAACCCAAACGACAGCACCGATGTTCAAAACGAAAAGCTGACGAAAATCATCATTGCGTTGATGAATCGGGTCGAACAGGCAACCGATGCATCCGGCGCGGCTTATGCCCAATTCCAACGTGCCGCCGTGTTGGAAGAAGACGTGAAAAGCCGCACCAAAGAATTGGAACACGCATTGGATTTGTTGAACGAATCCAATGGGCGCTTGGCCCAAGCAAACGCCGAAACCGAAGCCGCGCGATCCAACCTTGTCAATGCAATCGAAGCGATTCAGGAAGGGTTTGCATTGTTTGATGGTGATGACCGTCTGGTGTTGTATAATTCGCGTTTCGGGATGCACATGCCCGATATTCATGACCATCTGACACCTGGATTGATGTTTGACGATTACGTCCGCATGATCAGCGAAAGTTCGTTTCTGTCCCTGCCGCCCAATGAAACATCCGAACAATGGGCCAGCAGGCGATTGAAACGTCACAAAGAAGCACATGTTATTTTCAACGTGCGCCTGATCTGGAACCGTTGGATGCAAGTCAGTGAACATCACACCCCTGACGGCGGCACGGTGATTTTGCAAACCGATGTGTCCGACATCATGCGCGTTGAACGACAAGAACGCGAACGCATGTTGGATGACCAAGCCCGCCTGATCCGCGCCACGCTTGAACATTTGAACCAAGGCGTGTGTATTTTTGACAATAAATTCCGGCTGGTGGGGTGGAACAATCGCGTGGCGGAACTTTTGCCGCTATCCGCGTCCTCTATTCGTATCGGCACCGAATTCGACGCGATCTTGACCAAATTGCGCGACAACATTGCGTTTTTGTCGGGCATGACCGCGAACAAGCTGGCGCAGTGGGTCGCACGAAAATCGGGGCGCCCCCCGCTTCGATTTGAAATTGAACATGGCAACCGAACCATTCTGGATGTGTTTGCCCAAGAAATGCCGGATACGGGGTTCGTGATTTCGTTTTCTGATGTGACCGCGGAAAAAAATGCGGTCCGCGCAATGACAACCGCCAACGAAACGCTGGAGCAGCGTGTGGTTGAACGCACATTAGAGCTTGAGGATGCGTTGTCCGACGCCGAACGCGCGAACGCGTCCAAATCGCGCTTTGTCGCTGCGGCATCACATGATTTGTTGCAACCTCTCAGTGCAGCCAAGCTGTATATCGCATCCCTTGAAAATGATATCGCCGACGACAAAGCCCGCGATATCGTGGGCAAAGCAAACCGCGCGTTAAACAGTGTTGAACACATATTAGAAGCGCTTTTGGATATTTCAAAACTGGATTCTGGACGCGCCTCGTTTCACGTCACTGCCGTGTCATTAAACATGATAATGTCGCAGCTGCGTGACGAACTGCAACCGCTTGCTGATCAAAAAGGGTTAGATCTGCGGTTTGTCGAAACCTCGGCAACCGTGATGAGCGACGCAACATATTTGCGGCGTATTCTGCAAAATCTGGTGGTCAATGCCCTGCGATATACCGAAAAAGGCAAGGTTGTGGTTGGCGTGCGCAACATCGGACAATCGGTTCGTGTCGAAGTTTGGGACACAGGGCCAGGGATTCCCGATGACAAACAAGACATAATCTTTGGTGAATTTCAGCGTCTCAATGCATCCGCCAGCGCAGCCGAAGGCATGGGTCTTGGCCTTGCAATTGTGGAACGGGCCTGTTCGTTACTGAACCACCCCTTGCGCGTTGAATCCAAGGTGGGCGTTGGGACTGGGTTTTTGGTTGAACTACGCCGCGCGCAAGACATATCCAAAGAAAACCCGCCTCTGGTCTTTCGCCGCGCGCAAAAAGAACCAAGTTTGGGCAATCTGGTTGTGCTGTTGATCGAAAATGATCTTGATCTGCAAACTGCGCTGACTGTGGTCATGGAACAATGGGGGATCGACGTTCTACCCACGTCATCAGGGTCCGAAGCCATCGCGCTTTTGACGGAAATTGACATCACGCCTGATGTGATCTTGGCCGATTACCAATTGGATTTAAACGAAACCGGAACGGATGCCATTCGACAATTATGGAGCATATTTGATCGCATACCCGCCGCCTTAATCACCGCCAATCGCACACAGCAGGTGATGCAAGATTGCCAAAAGTCGGGGATCGAATTGATGCACAAACCGATTTCACCCGAAAAACTTCGTGGGTATTTGGGACGTGTCGCAGGTCAGGCCAAGTTGCGTTAGACCTACGCCCGCCACCGCGTCATGCGCCGTTCGATGGGTTGCAAGATCGCATATTCAATCACGCCCATGACGGCAACAAAACCGAACGAATATGCCATCACAGTGGCAACATCAAACATCTGAAAATAAAGGTGAATTTGAAATCCAATGCCATTGGATCGCCCCAAAAATTCAACAACCAACACGATTTTCCAAATCACAGCCAACCCATTGCGCGCCGCTGCAAAAAGATAGGGCACAAGCTGTGGAATAATCACAAAGCGCAGGGTTTTGACGCGCCCAAAATGATAGATTTGCGCCATTTCCGACAAGGGTCTGTTCAGGTTTTTCGCGCCTTCGCGGATCGTGACGGCAACCATCGCTGTCTTGTTTATGCTGACCGCGGCGATGGCGGCAACCTCGTTCAATCCAATCCACAAATAGCACAGCACAATCACAACAAGCGCGGGCGTGTTTTGAAAGATCACCACCCACGGCGTCACGATCCGTTCAAACCATGGTGACACGCCCAAAGCCACCCCAATCGCACAGCCCACAAGCATCGAAATGGAAAAGGCGGCCAACACGCGCACCAAAGTCGCGTTCGCGTGGCGGATCATGTCGCCATCCCAAAGTTCATTTGCAAAAATCTGGGCCACATCCCAAGGATACGGCAAAACGCTTTCATCCGCCTTGAACCACGCCAAAACCACCCAAAACACCAAAAAGGCGAGGATCGAAATAACAACGATGTCGGGGCGTGTTCTATGGGTCATGCCCCACTGCATCCAATTGGTTGCTTTTTGTCAACGGGCCACAACGGGGTTTTAGACCTAAGTCCTATGTCACAAAGCCTGCTGCACCGCTAGTTTCAAGGTATGAAACACGGGATCGGTTATGTCATCGCTATTCTTGCTTGGGTGTCGGGGTGCTTTGCGGCGCTGTCGGAACCCTTGTCACGCGAAGATATCGCAGAACGCATTGTCCCGCCGTATCAATTGGGCGAACCCATTAACGAGAATGGTGTTTGGTCGCTGTTGAATTCGGGGGGTGCGCCTGCGGGATATGTATTTGAAACCGAACCTCTTGCACCGATTCCCGGATTTTCCGGGGCATCGATCAACATCTTGGTCACGCTGGATTTGAACGGTGTGTTCATTGATACAAAGCTGATTTCACACAACGAACCGATTTTTGTGCCTGGCTTGGGTGAGGCGCCATTCCTAAAGTTTTTGGAACAATATCGCGGGCTTTCCATCAATTCGCCCATCGTGGTCGGCACGCCCTATGGTGATGGTGGGAACGGGGGCTTGGTCTATTTGGATGGTGTGACCAAAGCCACAGCAAGCGTTCGCATCGCAAATGATTCAATTCTTGGGGCGACGTTACAGGTGGCGCGGGAAAAGATGAAAGGCATCAGCACCGCACCCCCCGCGTACCCGAACCAAGATGTGGATGAAACGTTAACTTGGTCCGACCTTGTGACCCAAGGATTGGTCGGCCACCTGCGCGTGACAAACGCCGAGATCCAAGACCGCTTTGCAGGCACCAAATGGTATGACGATGATCCCGAGGCCGCAGATTATCCAGACGAGCCATATTTAGATTTTTGGATCGTGGATGTCGGGCCAAAATCCATCATTGGACGCCGAACATCGGGCGAAATCGTTCACTTTGGGTGATTATCTGCGTTTGCGCAGATACACGTAATACGCACCACCACCGCCATGTTTAAAATGCGCCTCTGTAACCTGCAGGATCAAAGGCGCAATCGGGGCCATACGCAGCCACTGGGGCACTTGATGGCGCAAAACACCGATTTGACGGGGGATCGGGCCATCATCGTCGGATTTTTTGCCTTTGCCCGTGATCACCAGCAACAACCGAAACCCGCGATTATGGCCACTCACGATGAAATTGATCAACGCGCCATGCGCTTGCGCAACGGTCATACCGTGCAAATCCATCGTATCCTCGGGCCCCAATTTTCCGCGCCGCATCTTGGTATAGGATTTCGCATCCATTTTCACAGGCATATGGGACAAAGCCGTTGAAATTGAGGGGGCCAAATCGTGTGACGGCGGTTTCGATGCGGCGTTCGCACCGATCTTGAAATGCTTAATCGGGGCGCTTTCGATGTCTTTTTGCTGGGCTGATTTTTTCTTGGGCTTTTCGAACGGCGCGGCCACACGCTTTTTCGCAGGCACAAGCGGGACTGCCGTTTTGGCAACCCGTTCCCACAACTCTGCTTCGTCTTGTTTTAACGTTCGCCGTTTCATAACTTATCTTTTGCCAAAAGAGATAAAGCCCTTTTAATCGGCAAAAGAACATAAATCGACCCTGTATCTTTTATTTTTGCAGCTTCTTTCCCTGCATTGGGGCCGCTTCCCATAAAAATATCTGCGCGTTGTGCGCCCTTGATGACGGATCCGGTGTCTTGGGCGATCATGATGCGCTGCATCGGCTCTGCACCCGCTTTGTCCAACCAAACCGGCGCGCCCAGTGGCACAAATTTCGGATCAATTGCAACGCTGCGCAGCGGGGTCAGCGACCGGTTCATCGCGCCGAGCGGTCCTTTGTGATCAGAAACGTCTATTTCGCGAAAAAAGACAAATGACGGATTGTGATTAAGCAGGTCCAATCCGTCCTGTGGATTGCGCCGAACCCAGTTTTTGATGACAGTCGCGGATACCTGATGTTCGTTGTAAATCCCGCGCCGAACCATTTCTTTGCCGACGGATCGATATTTATGTCCGTTCGATCCCCCATATCCGATGCGAAGCGTGTCACCATCCGTGAACCGCAATCGGCCAGATCCCTGAATTTGCAGAAAAAAAACATCAACCGGATCAGAGGCCCATGCAATTTCCAACCCGCGACCAGACAAGACGTTATCGTCTTGTATCTGTTGGCGCGTCAACCATTGGCCTGTTTTTGGCAATTCCTTGGGGGCGCGGTAAATCGGAAACGAATAGTCAGCTGTACGATATCGCGATACCAAAAGTTCGGGCTCAAAATACCCCGTAAACAATGGATCAGCGCCATCTTTGATCAGGACAGGTTTAAAAAACGCTTCAAAAAACGCTTTGCCGTCGTCGGTATGCTGTGCGATGGCGCATAGGGTTTGCCAATCGTCGGAATTTAGGTCGGGACAGGTTTGCACAAACACAGACAGTGCCGCCGCGTGATCATCTTGGGACCAGCCACGCAACATATTGAATTCACTTACCTCGGCTTCTAAGGCCTGCTGCGCCCCAACATGCGGCGCAGCAAAAAGAAGGGATAGGAAAAGCGCTGTGCGTATCATTCACCCGTCGCGACCAGTTGCCAGTTCGGATCACCAGACGCCATTGACCGTGCAAAGGTCCACACATCTTTTTGGCGTTTGATATGCTTGTCATCACCTTCAATCACGTCACCATCGGCATTTTTCACAACCGATGTCAGCTCTGCGGTAAACGAAACCGTGACTTCGGCATATTTCGACGTTGTGTCAAAATCTGCTGATACCAATTTCAATTCGCGCATCCCGATAAAGTTTGCATTGATGTACAAACCTTTTTCATTGCGATCTGCGATAACGCCGTCAAAGGCGTCTTGGATTTCGGGCGCGAGAAACGCGCGAACTTCGGAAATATTGCCGTTTTCAAAGGCCATCAAAATCATTTCATAGGCCATACGTGCGCCACCCAAGAAATCATTGACGGTAAAGCTGTTGTCGGCACGTTTCATCAATGCCAACGCTTCGGCAGTGGTCGACCCTTTTTCTGCGTGATCTAGGATGTCTGTATCTTCGCCACCATCAATGACTTGGAAATCACGCTTTTTGGGGCTTTCTTGCGCTTGGACGGGTGGTTTTTCAAACCCTTCGCGCGTTCCCAACACGTTTTTCAGGCGCATCACAAGAAACAAGGCGATCCCAGCTAGTACCAAAATTTCAATAATTGCAGCGTTCATTCAGGTTCTCACTTTGCAAAAGTAGATTTTTTCAAGTCTGTTTCCTATGTAGGTAACATGATGTCGCAAGTCCACCTTGTGATGAGTTAGGAGAACAATTTATGTGGCTTTTATTCCTTTTTATCGCGGTTCCAGTGATTGAAATCGCTCTATTCATCCAAGTTGGTGGATTAATTGGATTATTTCCAACCCTTGCCATTGTTGTTTTTACCGCAATTTTGGGAACCTATTTGGTGCGCGGGCAGGGGTTATCCACCCTGTCAACCTTGCAATCACAGTTTTCAAACCTGCAGGATCCGACCGAAAGCCTTGCGCATGGTGCAATGATCCTGTTTGCGGGGGCGCTTTTGTTGACACCGGGGTTCTTTACGGATGCGGTTGGGTTTTTGTTGCTGACACCTGCGTTTCGGTTGGTGGCCCTGCGGTGGGTCAGGTCCAAAATGAAAGTGTCTAGCTTTCAAATGGGTGGCGGACAGTTTCGTCAACACACACCCCACCAGGGCGGAACAGTGTATGACGCAGATTACAAAGACGTCACGCCAAATGAAAATTCCCCTTGGTCATCAAAACCGATCTCAAAGGATTGAGCATCCAACACGCACCTGATACAGATTGTGGCAAGTCAAAAATTTAGCGGAGAGACCAATGGCAGAAGAAGCCCAACAACCCGTTCAGCCAAACATGAATGTTCTGGCCCAATTCATTCGCGATATGTCGTTTGAAAACATCTTGGCCCAAAAAGGCATCAGCGGCGAAGTAAACCCAGATATCCAAGTTCAGGTCAATCTGGACGCCCGCAAGCGTCAGATCGAAAACCAATACGAAGTGATCGTAAAGCTAAAGGTCACATCAAAGAACAAAGAAACCGACGACAAACTGTTCCTGCTGGAATTGGAATATGGCGGCATCTTTGTCATCACAGGCGTTCCAGAAGACCAACTGCATCCGTTCCTATTGATCGAATGCCCACGTATGTTGTTCCCATTCTTGCGTCGTATCGTATCGGACGTCACCCGTGACGGAGGTTTCCCACCATTGAATTTGGACACGATTGATTTCTTGCAATTGTATCGCAACGAATTGGCGCGTCGCGCCGCAGAAGCGTCAGCAGAAAAACCAAACTAGGACGCGCTGGATTTGTTCCAAATCGCGTTTTCACCCAGCTTCTCGACAAAGGCGGCATGTGCCGCCTTTTCTGTATCAGATAGGCGGCTGGGCAACGGGGTGGGGCGTTTCGTTGGACGCCATTCGCCTGCGGATCCCGCGCCCCCGGATCGTGATTGCCCGCCCGTCTGGGACAATCCAAAATCGGGTTGCCGTCCACCGATCAGTTCCAAATACACTTCGGCCAGAATTTCGGAATCAAGCAGCGCCCCGTGCAACGTTCGGGATGAGTTATCAATCCCAAACCGACGGCACAGCGCATCCAATGACGCAGGCGAGCCCGGGAATTTTTTTCGCGCAATGGCAAGAGTATCAAGCGCCTGTTCCCATGGAATTTGCGGTTTGTTTACCCATTTCAATTCTGCATTCAAAAATTTCATATCAAATGCGGCGTTGTGAATGACCAGCTTTGCATCACCAATGAAATCAACAAACTTCTGCGCTATTTGCGCAAAAACAGGTTTGTCGCGCAGGAAATCATCGCCCAATCCGTGAACTTCAAACGCCTCTTGGGGCATGGGGCGTTCAGGATTTATGTATTCGTGAAATGTCACACCTGTTGCGACGTGGTTCCAAAGCTCGACAGCACCGATTTCGACGATCCGATCGCCGGATTCTGGATCAAACCCTGTGGTTTCGGTATCAAGAACGATTTCACGCATTCAAAGAGTCCCTAATTTTCGTCACGATTTCAATGACATGTTGTTTGGCGTCGTCAATAGTATCGGTCTTGATCACATAATCTGATTGTGCCACCTTTTCATCGTTAGGCCATTGGCGTTCCAGAATTTTTTCAAACGCCGCTTCGTTCATTGTGCCGCGTTCCATGACGCGGCGCTTTTGTTCTTCGGCAGAAACAGACACACAGGCAACCGCATCCATCGCTTGGTTCGCGCCTGTTTCAAATAACAATGGAATATCCAACACAACGATATCAGTTGTGGCCGATTGAATAAATTCAAATCGGTCTTGGGCGACAAGCGGATGAATGATCTTTTCCAGTTGAGGGAAAAGCGTGGGGTTCGCCATCAACGCATCGCGCAACATGTCACGCGATACAGATCCGTCAACGACCGCTTGGGGGAAAACCTGTGATATCGGGTCAACGGCTGCGCCACCCTTGGCATATAGCCGATGCACTGCGGCGTCCGCATCCCAAACGTCGCATCCCAAATCGCGAAAAAAACCCGCTGTCGTGGATTTTCCCATCCCGATTGAACCCGTTAATCCCAATCTAAACGTCATTTTAACAAAATCTCGCGCAATTCATCGGTGGCAACAGGTGTCGCGCCAAACCATTTTTCGAAACCTGGCATACCTTGGTAAATCAACATACCCAAACCATCGACGGTTTTACACCCTTTGTCAGATGCGGTTTTCAAAAGATCCGTTTCCAACGGGGTGTAGACAATATCACTTACCAGTGTTTCGGGTTGCAGCTGTGACAGGTCTAACGTCATTGGCGGCTTGCCAACCATGCCAAGCGACGTGGTATTGACCAAGGTCGCCACATTCGCGATCTGGGTTGGAACATCAGACCATTCAATCACTGTAACGCTTTCGCCAAAATCGTGCGCTAAACGATCGGCATTTTCGCGTGTCCGGTTTGCGATCAAAATTTGGGGTGCCCCATCATCCAAAAGGGCCGACAGCACAGCACGCGCGGCGCCACCCGCACCCAATACCAACGATGGCCCTGTGGACGCCGACCAATCGGGGTACTTAGACTTGATATTTGTGATAAACCCGTGCCCATCGGTGTTATCGGCATAGATTTCGCCGTTTTCCCCAAAGGTTATCGTATTGGCCGCCCCGATCTGACGCGCACGATCTGTGGCGTGGGTTGCCAACTGTAACGCCGTGACCTTGTGCGGGATCGTGACATTCGCGCCAACAAATCCCATTTTTGGCAGCTGTTTTAGCACCTGTTCAAAGTCATCTGGCGACACAGCCAAGGGCACATAATGCCCCTTTATCCCGTTTTGTGCCAACCAGAGCCCGTGCATCTTTGGGGATTTAGAATGCGCAATCGGAAAACCGATCACACCAGCCAATGGTAACGTCGTGCTCATCCGTCAATATCCCCTCTGATCGCCAAGAAATTCAATATTTCTAATAGCGGAAGGCCCATCACATTGAAATAGTCACCTTCAACCTTGGAAAATAACCGCGCGCCTTCTTTTTCGATTTGATAGGCGCCGACGCAATGTTGGATATCCTGCCAATTTCGATCAACATAGGATTTCAAATACCCTTCGGTCACAGCGCGCATGTAAACGCGCACCTGACCAACATGGCGCCAAATTGGTTTACCTTCGTGAAAAATAACTGCTGCGGACCATAAAACATGGCGCTTTCCGCGCATCGCCCACAATTGATTGAACGCATCCTTAGGCGTTTCGGGCTTTGATAAAATGCGCCCATCAAAATCCAGAATTTGATCGCAGCCTATGACCATCGCATCCAAATGCTTCATCCCGATTTTTTGCGCTTTTATTTCTGCCAAAGCATCGGCAATATCGCGGGGTGTGAACCCTTGGGCGATCATAGACTGCTTGATCGTGTCCTCATCCACACGGGCCTTGGCGGTGGAAAATTCCACATTCGCATTTTTCAAAAGCTGGCTGCGGATTTCGGATTGTGACGCCAATATGATCTGAGGCATGTTGATAAGTCCGTGGATTATCTGTGGTGAAGTGATCGTATAACTTGTGGGTCAAACACGGTTCAGATGCAAGAGCACGGTTTTTAACATTTGATTAACGATTTCAGGCCGCGTTATACGCTGTGAATAAGGAAAACTTTTATTTCCTCGCTGGTGTGTATATCTGTTATATGTTAGGAAAAAGACGTATAAGATATTGATATAATTGTAATAAATATATTGATGTTTGCGGTGGCCCTGTGGATAGAATGTCGGATAAGATTTGATCCACAGGTTTTGTCGTTCTTACTTCTAAATCATCCTTATATATATTAATTAATTATTATTAGGTAAAACAGGCGACGTGATGACTGATATTCTGGCTATGATCTATCCTTGGGTGAAATCGCTCCATATTATGGCAGTCATGTCATGGATGGCAGGTTTGTTTTATCTACCCAGATTGTACGTCTATCATGCAGAGCAATCGAAAATAGGCGATCAATTGGATGTCACGTTCAAGGTGATGGAACGACGCCTGTTACGCGCGATTATGAACCCTGCAATGGTGGTGGCATGGATCTGCGGCCTGATGATGGTGTTTACACCTGGTATCGTGGATTGGCATGAAATTTGGCCATGGACCAAAGGCATTTCGATCCTTCTGATGACATGGTTTCATCATTGGTTGGGATTGCGTCGAAAAGACTTTGATAAAGGTGCCAATACGCTGACTGGTCGTAATTACCGTATGATGAACGAAGTGCCGACCCTTTTGATGGTGATCATCGTCCTATCCGTGATTGTTAAATTCTAAGTTTCATTGACTCTGGCATTGAAAATGCTGTAGATGGGCTCAACGCCCCGTCCGGACGCGTGTTTTCCTATATATATACCTATCAGAGCCAGAAAAGGACCATCCAATGGCCGCTGACCGTTTGAAATTATCCGACCTAAAAGCAAACAGCCCCAAAGATCTTTTGTCTATGGCAGAAGAGCTTGAGATCGAAAATGCATCGACGATGCGCAAGGGCGAAATGATGTTCCAAATTCTTCGGGAACGGGCAGATGAGGGATGGGAAATTTCCGGCGATGGCGTGTTGGAAGTGTTGCAAGACGGGTTCGGATTCTTGCGGTCGCCCGAGGCAAACTATCTTCCGGGTCCTGATGATATTTATGTGTCACCTGAGATGATCCGCACCTATTCGCTGCGCACTGGGGACACGATCGAAGGCGTGATCAAAGCGCCCGAGGAAAACGAACGCTATTTCGCGTTGACCCATGTTGAAAAAATCAACTTTGAAGATCCGGAAAAAGCACGTCACAAGATCGCGTTTGATAACTTGACGCCTTTGTACCCAGACGAACGGTTAAAGATGGAGATCGAAGATCCCACCGTCAAAGATCGTTCTGCCCGTATTATTGATTTGGTGTCGCCCATCGGCAAAGGCCAACGGTCATTGATCGTCGCGCCGCCGCGCACAGGTAAAACGGTGTTGTTGCAAAACATCGCGCACAGCATCGAAAAGAACCACCCTGAGTGCTACTTGATCGTTCTGCTGATCGACGAGCGCCCAGAAGAAGTAACCGACATGCAGCGCTCTGTCCGTGGCGAGGTGATATCATCCACGTTCGACGAACCCGCAGCACGTCACGTTGCGGTATCCGAAATGGTGATCGAAAAGGCCAAGCGTCTGGTTGAACACAAACGCGACGTTGTCATCCTGTTGGATTCGATCACGCGCTTGGGCCGTGCATTTAACACGGTTATTCCATCCTCTGGCAAGGTTCTGACAGGTGGTGTGGATGCGAACGCGTTGCAGCGCCCAAAACGGTTCTTTGGTGCCGCCCGTAACATCGAAGAGGGCGGGTCATTGACAATTATCGCAACTGCCCTGATCGACACAGGCAGCCGTATGGATGAAGTCATCTTTGAAGAATTCAAAGGTACAGGTAACTCGGAAATCGTGTTGGATCGCAAAATTGCTGATAAACGCGTGTTCCCAGCCATCGATATTTTGAAATCGGGCACACGGAAAGAAGATTTGTTGGTTGATAAAATCGATCTACAAAAGACATTCGTTCTGCGCCGTATCTTGAACCCGATGGGCACGACCGATGCGATTGAATTCTTGTTGTCTAAATTGAAACAGACCAAGTCAAACTCTGAATTCTTTGATTCAATGAACAGCTAATTGAACACAGGTTCATAATGGATACGATCTTCGCTCTTGCTACCGCCCACGGAAAAGCGGGCGTGGCCATTATCCGTATTTCTGGACCTCGGGCATTTGCGACTGTCAGTTCCTTGGTGAAGCAAGATATTGTTGTTGGTCGTAATAGTGTACGCAAGATATGGGGCAGGGGTGGCGATTTTCTGGACGAAGCGTTCATTCTATCGTTTCCAACCCCCAATAGTTTTACGGGCGAAGACGTTGTTGAATTGCACATTCACGGAAGTGTTTCTGTGATCCAAGCCGTGTTGGCAACTTTGGCGACCTGTGATGGTGTGCGCCTTGCTGATGCTGGTGAATTCACACGACGCGCCTTGGAAAATGGCAAGCTTGACATTGCCAAGGTCGAAGGTCTTGCCGACCTTCTTGATGCGGAAACAGAAGCCCAACGCAAACAGGCGCTTCGGGTGCTTGCCGGTGATCTTGGACGCGCTGCGGATCAGTGGCGTCGCAAGATCATTCGTGCGTCGGCATTGTTAGAAGCGACGATCGATTTTGCAGATGAAGATGTGCCGGTTGACGTGACCCCGGAGGTGACAGATTTACTGACCGAGGTGTGCCACAGTCTTGATCATGAGATCAAAGGCGTCAGCACAGCCGAACGGATCCGAACAGGGTTTGAAATCGCAATCGTTGGTGCGCCGAATGTTGGCAAATCCACATTGTTAAACGCTCTTGCCGGTCGGAAAGCTGCGATTACATCCGAAATCGCCGGTACAACCCGTGACGTGATCGAAGTTCGGATGGATATTCACGGAATGCCCGTAACGCTTCTTGATACTGCGGGTGTGCGCGAAACAGACGATTATGTCGAAGGCTTGGGCATCGATTTAGCATTGGAACGCGCAAACAATGCCGATCTTGTTGTTGTCCTGAGCGAAGATTACTCTTTACCCGCTGGTATCTCTGCATCCGATGACGTTTTGGTGTATAAGCCGAAGGTCGATTCAGGTGCTGCAGAATGTGGTGTATCCGGCGTTACAGGAAATGGCATCGATGGCTTGTTAGCGGACATTTCAACTCGCCTGCAGAAGAAAACAGCAAATGTTGGCATTGCGACCCGCGAAAGACATCGCGTGTCCTTGGTCAATGCGCGGCGGTATTTGGAATCTGCGTTGGCTCTGTTGTCATACGGGCCTGACCGGTATGAATTCTGTGTGGCGGAAATTCACGCATCGGTTGTCGCTTTGGATAGCTTGATCGGGAGAATCGATGTAGAGTCGGTACTGGATGAGATTTTTTCAAGTTTCTGTTTAGGAAAGTAGGGAGTGTTTCACGTGAAACATTTTGATGTGATAGTTGTCGGCGGTGGCCACGCAGGATGTGAAGCTGCGGCTGCATCTGCCAGAATGGGTGCGCACACCGCATTGATCACGCTATCTGAACACGATCTTGGGGTCATGTCATGCAATCCGGCCATAGGTGGCCTTGGCAAGGGTCACCTTGTCCGCGAAATCGATGCGCTTGACGGAATTATGGCACGCGCAGCCGATGCCGCTGGCATACAGTTCAGATTGCTGAACCGCAGAAAGGGCCCCGCCGTACAAGGGCCCCGTGCGCAGGCAGACCGCCGTCTGTATCAGAAAAAGATAAATCAGTTAATAAGCGCACAAGAGAATTTACAAGTGATCGTCGGTGAGGTTGCGGACATCATTGAAAGCGTCGGCGTGATAAATGGCGTGGTTTTGGCAGATGGGACAACCATTTCAGCAGGCGCTGTTGTTTTAACCACGGGAACATTTTTGCGCGGCAAGATTTTTATCGGCGATGTATCCTATTCAGGTGGCCGGATGGGCGATAAGCCGTCCGACCTTCTTGGCAAGCGGCTTCAAGATCTCGGGTTGCCCATGGGCCGCCTAAAAACCGGAACACCGCCAAGGCTTGATGGAAAGTCGATCAATTGGGACATTCTTGGTGACCAACCCGGTGACGACGATCCAACCTTGTTTTCTTTTATGAACACAGAGGTTGAAGCGCGACAAATTTCCTGTGGCATCACGCACACGAACGAAAAAACACACGACATTATTCGTAAGAACTTGGATCGTTCTGCAATGTATGGCGGACATATTGAGGGCGTTGGCCCAAGGTACTGTCCCTCGATAGAAGATAAGGTCGTTCGTTTTCACGATAAAGAATCGCACCAAGTTTTCCTAGAACCCGAAGGTCTAGACACAGACACCGTTTATCCCAATGGCATTTCAACATCCTTGCCGCAAGATGTGCAGCATGATTATGTGCATTCAATGGTTGGGCTAGAGAATGTGAAAATTCTACAGCCTGGGTATGCAATAGAATATGATTATATTGATCCCAGATCCTTGAATGAAGATTTGTCATTAAAGGACCTGACGGGTCTGTATCTTGCCGGTCAAATTAACGGGACAACAGGATATGAGGAAGCTGCCGCACAGGGGATGGTCGCCGGCCTAAACGCAGCCGCTCGCGTTTTGGATCATGACAAAGTGTTGTTTTCACGCACGACAAGCTATATTGGCGTGATGGTGGATGACTTGATCCGACGTGGGGTAACGGAACCCTACCGCATGTTCACGTCACGGGCCGAATTTCGTTTGTCCTTACGTGCAGATAATGCGGACCAACGCTTGACACCGCTAGCGATAGAGCGCGGCTTTTGTTCAGAGCATCGGCTCAACGCGTTCGCGAAAAAGCGTGAAATGCTCGATTCCGCTTTGGAAGAGATGAGGCAAGCACAGTTTACCCCACGCGAAATCCAAAATGCTGGGATCAAGATTAATCAGGATGGCACGCGTCGGTCGATCTTTGACATTTTGGCGTTCCCTGAAATCGGTGTCGACGATCTTGTAACGCTTTGGCCGCGGTTGATGGATTTTGATTCTTCGATAACCAAGCAAGTCTCGATCGAGGCGCTGTATTCCAACTATATTGATCGGCAGGAACGGGACCTTTTGTCGGTTCAAAAGGATGAGGCGCATGTGATTCCGGTCGATTTCGAGTATTCAGATCTGTCAGGTTTGTCCAACGAACTCAAGCTAAAGCTTGGCAAAGCACGTCCATCAAACCTTGCGCAAGCGGCCAAGGTTGATGGGATGACGCCGGCTGCATTGATGCTAGTTCTTGCAAAGCTAAAACAGCGATCACGGGCAAAAGCATCATGAGCGACGTGAGGATCGGTGATTTAGATGTTTCACGTGAAACATTCGAACGACTGGAGTTGTTTTCTGCTTTGATTTCTAAGTGGAATCCCGTGATAAACTTGGTTTCAAAATCGACGATAGCTGATTTATGGAACCGTCATATCGTAGATTCAACACAGTTCTATCAGCCCAACCTGTCCCCAAAGGTCTGGCTAGATATTGGCAGTGGCGGCGGCCTTCCCGGTGTTGTGTTGGCAGCAATTTTAACAGAGAAATCGCCAGAAACGGAAATCCGGTTTATCGAAAGCGATATGCGGAAATCGACATTTCTGCGTACAGCGCTGCGGGAAATGGGCCTGCAAGGAACCGTTATAACCGACCGGATCGAAGCCGTCACACCGCAACAGGCTGACATGATTTCGGCCCGTGCACTGGCGGATTTGACAACACTGTTTGACTTGAGCTCACGGCACCTTGTCAATGGCGGTCTGTGTCTGTTCGCCAAAGGCAAAACATGGCCGGCGGAAGTTGAAGCGGCGCGAAAATCGTGGCGTTTTGACTGTGATCCCATTAAAAGCATCACAGTTCCAGAAGCTGCCATTTTAAGAATCGGGGGAATTGTTCGTGTATGATCCATTAAGAACAAGTGCACCAAAAATTATTTCGGTGACCAATCAAAAGGGCGGCGTTGGAAAGACCACGACCACAATCAACCTGGCTGCCGCACTGGCGGAGCAAGATAAAAAGGTTTTGATTGTTGATCTGGATCCGCAAGGAAACGCGTCAACAGGTTTGGGCATCGAGCCCGAGGAACGTGAATTCACCACATACGAGCTGTTGGTTGATGATATCGCGCTAAATTCCGTGATCATCCCAACCGCAGAAAACAACATTTCGATTATTCCGGCCACCGTTGACCTGAGCTCCGCTGATATCGAGCTGATCTCAAATGAAAAGCGAAGCTTTTTATTGTATGACGCTTTGCGCCAACCGATGATGGATGACTATGGGTTTGATTTCATTTTGATTGACTGTCCCCCGTCGCTGAACCTTTTGACGGTGAACGCAATGGTCGCGTCACATTCAGTTTTGATCCCGCTGCAAAGTGAATTTTTTGCGCTTGAAGGGCTGTCGCAGCTTATGATGACAATCCGAGAAGTTCGCGAAACCGCAAACCCAAATCTTCGGATCGAAGGTGTCGTGTTGACGATGTTCGACAGTCGGAACAACTTGTCCCAACAGGTCGAAACGGACGCGCGTGATAATCTGGGCGATTTGGTGTTTAACACGGTCATCCCCCGCAATGTGCGTGTCAGCGAAGCGCCTTCATTTGCGATGCCCGTTTTGGGATACGACAGCGCATCGAAAGGTGCGCAAGCCTATCGCAGCCTTGCGATTGAGCTTTTAGAGAATAACAAACTACCAACAAAGGCGGCGTAACATGTCAGAGCATTCGAAAAAACAACGTGGTTTGGGTCGCGGTCTGTCTGCGTTAATGGCAGACGTAAGCGCCGCATCACCACAGGTCACGACAGGGGCCATTCCGCAGCGGCCTGACCGCAATGTTCCTATTGAACAAATCTTTCCAAACCCTGATCAGCCACGCCGTACGTTTTCACAAGAGCAATTGGATGAGCTAGCGAATTCAATCAGGGCAAAGGGCATTATTCAGCCGTTGATCGTGCGCAACCGTCCCGGCCGGGATGGCGAATTCGAAATTGTCGCAGGCGAACGCCGCTGGCGTGCCGCACAAATTGCGCGCTTGCATCAAGTGCCGGTTGTTGTGCGGTCTTTTTCCGACACAGAGGTGTTGGAAATCGCGATTATTGAAAACATCCAACGCGCCGATCTAAACCCCGTGGAAGAGGCGATGGGTTATCGTCAATTGATGGAAAAATTCGGTCATACACAGGAAAAATTGGCCGAAGCGCTTGGCAAAAGCCGCAGTTACATCGCAAACTTGCTGCGTTTGTTGAACTTGCCCGAAGAAGTCCTTGATATGCTTCGCGATGGTCAACTGAGCACAGGACATGCGCGCGCATTGATCACGACGGACCATCCAGTAGATTTGGCGCGCAAGATCGTTGCTGGTGGGTTGTCTGTGCGTGAAACCGAGCGTTTGGTAAAACAAGCCGCCCAAGGGGAACAGCCGACGAAATCAGCATCCAAATCACCATCAAGCACCATGACCAAAGATGCCGATACTGTCGCGTTAGAGGGCGATTTGTCCGCCGCCTTACGGATGCGCGTCAGCGTGGATCATGCCCCTGGTGGTGAAAGCGGAAAGATAACTTTGCATTATAACACATTGGATCAGCTGGATGATCTGTGCCGGATTCTAACCTCTACGAGCTAGGGCGAGACCAGATAAAGACCAGAACACAGGTCAGTGTGACAGCCTGAATAACAAGAACCTTCGTAGGCAGGCCAAATATCAATGAAATCCCGAAAACGATGGTAATAGACACTGTTGCCATCCTTTTTGCATTTGGACGGATCGCACCGTTTTCGTTCCAATCGGAAATCATCGGACCAAAGGTTTTGTGCCCTGTCAGCCACTTGTGCAACCGCTCAGAAGATTTGGCAAAGCAGAAGGCCGCCAGCAACACCAACGGAACGGTCGGCACCAGCGGCAAAAAGATACCCAATACACCGACACCAAGTGCGGTAAAACCAAACAGTATCCAGACAAACCGCATCTTAATCCTCGGGTAGAAGGGTGGCGATGACCGAATTCAATACAGCACGACCATCACGGGTCGCGCGTATCCTGTCACCATCTACACGGATCATCTGGATTTCTGATAAATGATCAAGCGCTGTTTGATCAATGTCGTGCCCTGTGATCGTCCGATAACGTTGATGTGTTATCCCATCGACCAACCGCAGCCCCATCATCACGTATTCGATGCCTTGATCGCGTGGCGAAACGGCGGTGCGCAGCGCCTCGCCATTTCCTGCGGCCACATCCTGAAGCCATGCGTTCGGTGCCAATCGTGTTTCTGTGGCATAGCGGTGTTGACCAAGTGTGATGCGACCATGCGCACCCGGGCCGATGCCGATATAATCCCCGTACCGCCAATAGATCAGATTGTGGCGACTGTGGGCGCCGTCACGTGCATGATTAGACACTTCATACGCGGGCATACCGGCCGCGTCGCACAGATCTTGGGTCAGTTCATACATATCCGCCGCCGCGTCATCTGTGGGCAGTCCGCGCAGTTTGCCGCGATTGTACCGGTCCCCAAACGCGGTACCTTGTTCTATGGTCAACTGGTACAGCGACAGATGATCGATCGACATGGCCAAGGCTTCGGTCAATTCATTGCGCCAGGCATCTAGCGTTTGATCTTGGCGCGCGTAAATCAGGTCAAAGCTGACGCGATCAAATATCTGGCGTGCCGTGTCAAATGCAGCTTTGGCCTCGGACACGGAATGGATGCGACCCAATCGTTTAAGATCAGGATCATTTAACGCCTGAATCCCCATCGAGATGCGGTTCACCCCCGCGTCGGCATATCCGCGAAATCGGCCTGCCTCGACGGAGCCGGGATTGGCCTCTAACGTGCATTCGATGTCGTTTGATTGCGGCCAGAGGGTGCGCACGTGGTCAAGGATCGCGTGCACCAGTTCGGGCGCCATCAGGCTGGGCGTGCCGCCCCCGAAAAAGATGGAATTCAAAACGCGCCCCTGCGTTTCGGATGCAGCGCGGGTTAGTTCGGACAAATATGACCTAAGCCATTGATTATTATCAATATTATTGGATACATGGCTATTGAAATCACAATAGGGACATTTGGCAGCACAAAAGGGCCAATGGATATAAAGCCCAAAGCCCCCGTTTTGCCAATCAGCTGTCAAAACAACCCGCCACGAATTTGCGGAATGCGTCGGCGCGGTGGCTTATTCTGTTTTTTTCCCAACGGTCCATTTCGCCAAACGTGATGTCGTACCCGTCTGGTTGAAAGATGGGATCGTATCCATGACCCTGATCGCCACGCATGGGCCAAACCAATTGGCCGGGCATGATGCCTTCAAAAACCTCATCATGTCCATCAGGCCACGCCAAAACCAAGGTGCAGCGAAATTGTGCCAATCTCGGATGGGGCGCATTCGCGGCGGTTAGTTTGTTATTGGTCTTTGTCATCGCCATGACAAAGTCGCGCCCGTTCGGCGTTTCTGCCCAATCGGCAGTATAGACACCGGGCGCACCATCAAGCGCGTCAATTGTAATCCCGCTGTCATCAGACAGGGCGGGCAGGCCCGTGGCCTGTGCTGCGGCATGCGCTTTGATCCGCGCATTGCCAACAAAGGTTGTTTCGGTTTCCGCGGGCTCTGGTAGGTTCAATTCCTTTGCCCCTTTAACGGTGACGTTAAAGGGGGACAAAAGATCGGCAATCTCTTCTAGTTTGCCGTGATTGTGGGTCGCAACGACCAAAGTATCGCCCGAGAAACGACGGGTCATTTTGTTGCGTCCAATTGTAGGGCAACCAATTCCGCGATGCCTTTGTCGGCCAGATCCAACAATTGGTTCATTTGATCGCGGGAATATGTGGCGCCCTCTGCGCTCATTTGGGTTTCTACCATTTGGCCGTTGCCCAACATGATGAAGTTGCCGTCAACGCCGGCTTCGCTGTCCTCTGGATAATCCAGATCCAAGACGGGTTGACCTGCATAGATCCCGCAGCTGACCGCCGCGACCGGCGAAATCAACGGATCGGTGATGATATCACCGGCCTTGATCAATTTGTTCACCGCCAAACGCAGCGCGACCCAACCACCCGTGATGGACGCGCAGCGCGTGCCACCGTCGGCTTGGATCACGTCACAATCGATTGTGATCTGGCGTTCACCCATGGCAACACGGTCAACGCCGGCACGCAAGGCGCGACCAATCAGGCGTTGAATTTCAACGGTGCGGCCGCCTTGTTTGCCTGATGCGGCTTCGCGGCGCATGCGTGAACTGGTCGAACGGGGTAGCATGCCGTATTCTGCGGTGACCCAACCCAACCCTGATCCCTTGATGAAAGGCGGAACGCGGTCTTCGATCGTGGCGGTGCACAGGACATGCGTGTCGCCCATTTTGATCAAGCAAGACCCTTCTGCATGTTTGGTGACATTTGTTTCAATCGAAACAGGGCGCATTTCATTTAAGCTTCGGCCAGATGGACGCATTGGAATTCCTTTCATAGTTGGGTATGTGGATACATGGACGACACGCAAAAGCGCAAGCCCGATTGACCTTTTTGCCCAAGAAGATTTAATTAAAAAAGGTCGAGGATATGAAATGACAGACGCAAACAGCATCTTGGATGAAATGAACAGCCGTTCTCGCGAAGTCTTTCGTCGCGTGGTTGAGGGATATTTGGAAAATGGCGAACCCGTGGGGTCGCGCACCTTAACCCGTAGTTTCAGCGAAAAGATCAGCGCAGCGACCATTCGCAACGTCATGCAAGACCTGGAATTCCTGGGCCTGTTGGGCAGCCCCCATACCAGCGCAGGGCGCATTCCCACGCAAATGGGATTGCGTATGTTTGTCGATGGGTTGTTAGAGGTGTCTGACCTGAACGAAGATGATCGGGTCAAGCTTGACCTGTCGACCACGCAAAACGCGGGCAATGACGTCAGCAATATGTTGGACAGCATTAGCACCGCATTGTCCGGTGTGACCCAAGGCGCGTCTTTGGTTTTGGCCCCAAAACAAGAAGCGCCGATCAAGCATATAGAATTTGTATCACTGTCCCCTGATCGGGCGTTGGTTGTGTTGGTCTTTGCCAATGGCCATGTGGAAAACCGACTGTTCACGCCACCCGCTGGCCAAACCCCCAGCTCAATGCGCGAGGCGGCAAATTTCCTGAACGCCATTATGGAAGGCCACACCCTGTCCGAGGCCCACATTTTGGTTGCGTCAGAAATCGAAAAGCGGCGGTCCGAATTGGATGTGCTGGCCCAAGAGCTGGTCGCAAGCGGCGCAGTGTTTTGGCAAGACGAAGGCGAACGTCACGAACGTTTGATTGTGCGGGGGCGTGCGAATCTTTTGGCTGGCGAAGCACAAGACAGTGAATTAGAACGCATCAAAACGCTGTTCGACGACCTAGAACGCAAGCGTGATATCGCCGATTTTCTGGATTTAACGCAGCAAGGCGACGGTGTACGCATTTTTATTGGGTCTGAGAACAAACTTTTTTCACTTTCGGGTTCATCTTTGGTGGTTTCTCCTTATATGAACGCTGACAGAAAAATTATTGGTGCGGTTGGGGTCATTGGACCGACGCGGTTGAACTATGGTCGAATCGTACCAATTGTGGATTATACCGCGCAGCTTGTGACCAAGCTGATCGCAGATCGAAGTTAGAGGTGAATTATGGCAGAGCCAAAACAAGACCCGTTTTTGGATGATATCGAACAAGCGGCCGAAGAAGAATTGGCTAGTTTGGATGACATGATTGATATGGAAGCCGAGATTGCGGCCTTTGACGAGTTGGATGCAATCAAAGCAGAGCGTGACGAATACAAAGACCGCTTTATGCGCGCCTTGGCTGATGCGGAAAACGCGCGCAAACGTGCGGACAAAGATCGCCGCGAGGCGGAAAATTACGGCGGATCAAAATTGGCCCGCGATTTGTTGCCCGTCTATGACAACATGAAACGTGCGGTTGAGGCCGCGACAGACGAACAACGCGCAAGCGCGGCGGCCCTGATCGAAGGTGTTGAATTGACCATGCGCGAATTGACCAATGTGTTGAAAAAGCATGGTGTCACCCCAATTTCCCCCCAGGTTGGCGATAAATTCGACCCACAACATCACGAAGCAATGTTCGAAGCCCCCGTTCCTGGAACAAAAGCGGGCGATATCATTCAGGTATCCGCCGAAGGCTTTATGCTGCATGACCGCCTTTTGCGCCCTGCGCAGGTTGGCGTTTCGTCAATGGTTTGATCGAAACAACCGATCCCAAGATTTTGTCGCGCCACCCCTTGGGATGGCGCGATTTTTTTTAAACATAGTAGACATAGAAATCGCGCAGGGCGTCGCCCTCGAGGTCGCGGGTTTTCTTGACTTCTTTTTCTTTCATAAAGACATGGTTATCCACCAACAGCCGCCCAACTGCGTCACCAAACACGGTGTCATTTTTCAAATCACTGATCGCACCCTTTAGATCGATGGCGGTGCTGTCTGTGGCATCTTGGCGTTCAAACCCGTCACCCGTTTCATAAGCGGGCAGGGTGTAGTTGTTTTCCACACCCAACAAAGACGCCTGTAAAACCCCAGCTACCGCAGTATAGGGGTTTGAACTTGCATCGGCTGTTCGGTGTTCTAGGCGGGATTTAGCCCCGCCTTCGCCGCTGATCCGTGTGGTTACGTTGCGATGGTCGCCACCCCAGTTTTTCCAAAAGCCCGACAAAGATCCCGGTTGCAGACGTTGGTACGAATTGGCCGTCGGTGCAATCAAGCCTGCAAGCGCGCGATGGTGATGCAGAACACCGGCAATACATCCGCGCGCCAGATCGTTGATCGTGTCGGGTGTGTTCCGTTCCCCCGATGACAGCGCGTTTTTGCCATTTTTATCGGTAAAGGAATAGTTGATGTGCATGCCCGAACCACCAGCTTCGGCAATGGGTTTGGGCATAAAGGTCAATAAAATCCCATGTTCCAACGCGATTTCGCGGGCCATTTGGCGGAACAAAACGATGTTATCCACCGCCTCAACCGCATTGCCAAAGGTCAGAGTGTATTCATATTGCGGGCTGTCGTATTCGGCGGTGATCATATCAAGGGCAAAGCCAACACGATCCGCCATTTCCCAAATTGCATCGTTAAACCGCATCGGATCAGACAACGGACCTGTGCCATAGACCACACCACCTGGTGCATCATAGGGACGCAAGCGCCCGTTTTCATCCGCTTGCAGGGCGAATGCCTCAAGCTCGATCCCGACTTTGGGGGTTAGACCGCGGGCTTCCCATGCGGCGACTGCACGCTTCAACGCGCCCCGCGGACACAGGCCCAAAGGTTCGTCGTTGTCATCATAGAGATCGCCCAAAACCACCTTGGTGTTGCGTTCCCAACCGTCGCGGATTTCGTCGCCCTGCCATTTCATCTCCATATCCGGAAGGCCCTCCATCATCATGGATCCGGGCGCGGGCAACAGATCTTTGTCGTAATGCACGCCAAAGGTTGACCGACAAAACCGCGTGGATGATGTGGTGATTTTGCTTTCGGGAAGATACTTGCCCCGCATAATCGACAGATGATCGCAAAACATTGCGCGTAAACGGTCTTTCATAACTTAACCTCCTGTGGTGATGCGAACGGGCAATGATTTTATGCCGCCCACGAAATTTGAACGTAAAAATTGATGGGGTCCGTTGGGTTCGATTGCGGTGATCCGTTTGGCCAATTCTTCGAACATCACCCGCACCTCAAGCCGCGCCAACCACATCCCAAGACAGATATGCGGACCCTGTTGACCAAAGGCCAAGTGGTTGTTCGGACTGCGATGCAGGTTCACGTGAAACGGATTGTCAAACACGGCTTCGTCGCGGTTGGCCGACGAAAACCAAAACAAAACCTTGTCGCCTGCTTTCATCTGTTTGCCGTGTGCTTCGAAATCTTGGGTTAGGGTCCGACGGAAATACAGCGCGGGTGTCGCCCAGCGGATGATTTCATCAGGCGCGGTTTCCCAGATTGAACCACCTTCCTTCATCTGGGCCAGCAATTCGGGTTGATGACACATCGCCTGCATCCCCGCAGCAATGGAATAGCGTGTTGTATCGTTGCCTGCGGCAACCAAAAGGCAGAAGAAGTTTCTAAATTCTTCCTCAGAAATCACATTTCCATCTTTGTCCGGTTGGCGGATCATATGCAACACACCGCTTGTGTCCCCCGATTTTTCTTTGGACGACAACAGGTCTTTGGCATAGACGAACAATTCCGCGCCCGCAGGTGAATTGAATGGCATCATGCGGAATTCATCGGTCGTCATTTTGTCCAAAACGTGATCGGTGAAATCGGGATCGGTGTTTGCAATCAGTGCGTCGCCCTTTTCCACCAACCAAGGCAGATCTGCGTCTGGCGTGCCCAATATGCGCCCCAACATGCGCATCGGCAATTCGCGTGCGATGATCTTGACCGCATCAAATTCCTTTTCCTCTAACACACGATCCAGAATTTCGGCGCAAATCGCGCGGATATCATTTTCAAATTCTGCGATCACAGGTTTGGAAAATGCCTTGGCCACTTTGATCCGTGTTTTCATGTGATCGGGTGGATCGGTTTCCTGAAACGTGCGGCGGGCGAGGTATTCTTCGTATGTTTGGTCTTCCATCCGGATGCCGCGCGCGGATGAGAACACAGCAAAGTTGCGGTTCATTTCGCAAATGTCTTGGTGGCGGGTGATTGACCAAAACCCCTGACCTTGGGGATAGTCGGTCCAATGAACAGGATCTTCGCGGCGCAAGCGTGCAAATGTGTTATGCGGTGCGCCCGATGCGAATGTGTCGTGGCTGGTTAAATCGGCATAACCATCGTCAGTGGGTGTCCAGACTGTCATGATAAAAACCCCTTGTCAGAGACTGATTTTAGAAACATTGTGTGCCAAACGGATGTGAGGACACCATGAAGATTGCGATATTGATGACCAACACGGATGAAACCGCATTCGCGCAGAAACATCCAAAAGACGGTGAAAAGTTTTCCGACATGATCGCGCTTGTCCGCCCCGATTGGGCATGCACGGTATTTTCGGTCAAGGACGGCGAATTCCCCGAAGACCTGTTCGCCTTTGACGGTGCTATTTTCACGGGCAGTCCCGCATCCGTCGCGGATGATGACCCATGGATTGAGCAGTTGATGAACCTGATCCGTGACGCGCATGATCGCAAATTCCCGATGTTTGGTGCGTGTTTTGGTCATCAGGCGATTTGTGTCGCGCTGGGCGGCACATTGGGGCGCAACCCGAACGGATGGGGGCACGGTGTCCTGCGCAATTGGGGTGTAGCACCTGTGCCGTGGGGGGATCAGATGGGCGAATTTTACCTGTATGGATCGCATATTGAACAGATCACCGAACCACCCAAAGGGGCCAAGGTTGTGACGGCAAGCGAAAGCTGTGACGTCGGTGGTATCGTGTTGGGCAATCATATCTTTACTACGCAACATCATCCCGAAATGACCCATGATTTCATTACTGCGTTGGTTGATGAATTGGCGGGTTACGTCGGACCAGATGCGACCCGATACGCGCGCACCCAATTGGCGGCACATCGGGTTGATATGCGGCTCTATTCTGGGGAAATTGCGCGATTTTTCGAACATGCTACAGCCCAATAATCCCGCGTTCGACCCAATCATCAAAGGTCGCCAAAACACGATCACAGAATTCGGGGTCGTTGATATGACACTCAAGTGTCACCAATTCCACATTTGACGGAACAGCGCGCGTCGTTTCATCGACAAACGCGGCCAAGCCATCGGGATCAGACAGCGGACCGCCGGCGCGATCCCATTCATTGCACCCATGTGTCGGAAGGAAATAGGTCACAGGCCCCTTGGCCCCGGACAGTCGGTCACAAAAGGTGCGGGCAACCTGACGACGTTCATCGGCATCTAGCACGACAGAAGTCAGCAATCTGTTGTGCGCGTGGCTTTCACGGGAACTAAAGCGGTCTGGCATGTCCTGCCATCCAATCAAATCCACCAGATCATAGCACGCAGGCGCAATCAGTTGCGGAATGCCCTGTGCACCGGCGTTTGTCATGCGATCACGACCTGCGGTAATGCCCGATCCAAAGATTTGGTTACAGACCTCTTGCGGGGCGAAATCCAGAACGGCGGCAAAGGCCCCTTGGGACGCAAGCGATTCAAACGCGCGCCCCCCCATGCCCGTGGCGTGAAACACGGCCACCTCAAACCCGCGGTCTTCTAATGCGGGTTTGAGGGTCACCATGTAATGCAGGATTGTCTTGCCAAAGGATGTCATGCCGATCAACGGCCTATCACGGCGGGGCGGTTCAGCGGCGCGGGCCGCGCCCAAAACCGCGCCTGCGGCCTGCGAAAGGGACGATTTGCAGATCGAATTTAATCCATACAGACCACCGGCCCACAGGATCATCTGAATATCGGCCGCCAAACGTTCGGGCGGTAGCATTGCGGAAAACGAAACGGTGGAAACGACATACTTCGGCACGCCCAAGGGCAGGGCGGAACATACATCCAACGCTAAATCGGTGCCCATCGTGCCGCCCAAGACGATTACGCCGTCAATTGTGCCTGATTGATACAGATCCAGCGCCTGTGCCGATGCGCCATTTGCCATGATTTGCATGGCAATGTTTTCGTCGCCGCTGTCGATGGCGGCTTGGATGCTGCTGCCGCCTGCCTTGGCGACTGTGTGTTTGGAAATATCCGTGGGAATTCTTGGATCGCCCAAGACCGACACATCCATCGATACGACACCGCCGCCCATGGCGCGAATGCGGTCGCAGAGGTAATTCAATTCCGCATCTTTGGTGTCATAGGTGCCCACGACCAAGATTGTTTTATCTGTCATCCCTGTTACCCTAAATTGATCCAAGCTGTCTTTAAATCCATATATTTATCAAAGGCATGCATGGATTTGTCATGCCCATTGCCCGATTGTTTCATGCCGCCCAGTGGCACGGTGTTATCTGCGCCGCCATAGGTGTTGACATGCACCACGCCCGATTGTACCGCGCGGATCATCTTGTGTGCCCGCGATAGATTCGCGGTCCACACGCCCGCCGCCAAACCATACGGCGTTGAATTTGCAATTTGGATCGCTGCGTCGTCTGTATCAAACGGGGTGACGGCCAAGACGGGGCCAAAGACCTCGTTCTGGGCGATGTTATGTTCGGGTTTTACATCTGTGATGAGGGTGGGTTCCATATAATACCCGCCCGTGTCGGTTAAAATACGCTTACCCCCTGAATAGAGCGTGTTTCCCTCGGCAATCGCCTGTTCAACGAACCCAAGGTTACCGTTCAACTGTGTCAAAGAATTGACGGCCCCGATATCGGTGGTCAGGTCCAGCGGGTCCCCCACACGCATCGCTTGGGCATATTTTGACACAGCCGCGACAAAATCATCATGAATGCCCCGTTCCACCAACAACCGCGACCCCGCGACACAGACCTGGCCCGCGTTGCGGAAAATACCCATTGCCGAAACTTTGGCGGCCTGTTCCAAATTGGGGGCATCGGCAAAGACGATATTCGGGGATTTCCCGCCCAATTCCAGATAAACGCGTTTCAAATTTGATTTGGCAGAATATTCCAACAATCTGCGACCCACGTTACCCGACCCTGTAAAGACCAAGACATCGACATCCATCGACAGGGCCAGCGCTTGGCCTGTGATCGCGCCTTGACCTGTGACCACGTTTAGGACGCCATCGGGCAGGCCTGCCTGTGCTGCCAATTCTGCAAGCTTTAGCAATGTGAGCGATGCGGTTTCCGCAGGTTTCAACACCACTGAATTGCCCGCGGCCAAAGCGGGCGCCAATTTCCATGCGCCAATCATCAACGGGAAATTCCACGGTACAATCGCACCCACAACGCCCACAGGTTCACGGTGGATCATGCCCAATGTGGCGGGGTCGGTGGGGGCGATTTCGCCATACACCTTGTCCAGAGCTTCGGCGTAATATCGAAATGTGCCAGCCGCCGATCCGGGTTCAGCCTTGAGCGCCATGTTGAATTCGGTGCCATTGTCACGCACGCCCAACACGGCCAAGTCTACGGCGTGTTCTTCGATCAGATCGGCAAGTTTGTGCAGAACCTTTTTGCGCAGGCTGGGTGCCGCACGCGACCAACGGCCATCGTCGAATGCGGCGCGTGCGGCGGCCACCGCACGATCCACGTCAGACGCAGTTGCATTTTCAATCGTGGTTAACGTTTGTCCGTCGATGGGGGAAATGACGTCAATCGTTTCGCCCGAACCGCTTTGCCACGTTCCGTTGATAAATAATCTTTGCGGTTTGATAGAAACTTGCCGAAGCTTGTCGATGCGTGCTTGTTCGACCATTTGGCCTCCTTCAATTCTTTGCGGTCCTTGAGGACACGATGAAAGTGTAAAATCAGAACGGCAATAATCATCAGGAACAAGATCATCGCGACAGGGCGGTCGATAAAGTCAAACGGCGTTTTCACCCGCGCCATACCTGCGCGCAGTTTGACTTCCATGATGTTGCCCAGAACCATGCCCAAGATGATTGGGATGACGGGTAATTCCAGCCGTTTCAATATAAATCCGAATACGCCAAATGCGGCGGCGATCACGCAATCAGACATCGAATTGCGCAAGGAATAGACCCCCACAAACGACAGCGCCAAAATACATGCGCCCAGAAATCGATTGGGGATTTTGATCAGCTTGATGATTGAATTTGTTGCAAACAGCAAAAAGATCAACACCATCACGTTCAGGATCAGCAGTGCAATATACAATGCCACCACGAAATCCATCTGGTTTTGGAACAATTGCGGTCCGGGAACCACGTTATGCACATAGAACACCGACAACATCATCGCGGTTAATGCTTCGCCCGGAATTCCCAACGCCAATAGCGGCACCATCGCGGCGGCGGGAACGGCGTTGTTTGCGGTTTCTGATGCGATCAAGCCCTCGGACGATCCGCGCCCGAAATCTTCTGGTCGTTTCGATGTGCGCTGTGCGTAAGAATATCCCAAAAACTGTGCGGTGAATTCACCGACACCGGGGATCATACCCATCAAAACACCAAATCCGCCCGACACCGTGGCCACCCGAGGATGGCGAAACAATTCCCGCAGCCCTTGGAACAGACCGCCGCGCAGTTTCGTGAGGCGGATTTTTTCATCGTCGCTTTGCAGCAGATAGAACGCTTGGGAAATGGCGAATAGGCCAAGCACGACAACGATCAGGTTGATGCCGCTGGACAGGAATGCTTGGTCAAAGGTGTATCGTTTCGAATATTTGACCGGTTCAAGGCCAATGGTGTTGATAAATATACCAAAGCCAACCAGCGCCGCAGCAATCAGGGTTTGTCCGCGATGCACGATGATCACCAAAATGATCCCCAACAGCGCGGCAAGGAATATCTCGCGCGACCCGAACAAGGGCGCGACCTTGGCCAGAACAGGCGCAAAGAGGATCAAACAGATGATGGACAAGATGCCGCCAAAAAACGATGCGGAATAGGCCAAAGACAGCGCGCGCCGCGCCTCGCCCCGCGCGGTCATCGGGTATCCGTCATAGGTGGTTAATGCATTTACCGCCGTCCCGGGGGTATTGATTAGAATTGCGGGAATTGCGCCGCCATACATCGATGATCCGTAGATTCCCAACAGGACCGTCAATCCGACGATGGGATCCATCGAAAACGTGGCAGGCAGCAAAATCGCGATTGCAACTGCGGGCCCAACACCCGGAATGGCACCGATCAAAACCCCGCCGACGGACCCAACAGTCAGCGCCAGCAAAACATCCCAACGCATCAAAACGTCGATTGCGGATAACAGAAGGTCCATCACAAGCCTCAGAAATTCAAGATAAAGAAACTGCGCAAGGCGCCAGGCAGGTATTCATAAATCAGGCCCCCCGGTATTTTGACGGACAGCAGGGATTTGAACAAAACCACGGTTCCGATGCCAAAAACCACTGACCACATGAGGATCGATTTCTTGCGATATCCCATGCGATACACCAAGCTGGGCATAAACAAGATTGTGGCGAACAGATACCCGATGATCGGAACCACCACGACATAGGCAAAAAACCATAGCGCATATTCAACGACAAAAAGCCATTTGCGCGCTTCGATCCAGTCTGCGGCATAAAACCTGCGCCGTGGCAGTTTCCAAATATGCAGCGCCGTGCCGCCCACCATCAAGATCAGGCCGATCATTGGCCAAAACCGCGGTTGGGCGGCAAAGTTTGTTTTGTTGACCCATTTGGTCTGTTCGCCCAACTGCGACAGCAAAACAACCGACAGTATCAAAAACACACCCGCGAATAACAACTGGCCGCGCAAAGGCGCGGGGAACCGTTGTTCTTCCACCTTTTTATCCGACATGTCCCGCCCCTTAAACGGAAAAAGACCAAGCCGAAGCTTGGTCTTTTCAGGAGGATTAGTTCAACAAACCGCCAATGCGTTCCATTGTGGCGATATCGCTTGCAACACGTGCCGCGCTATCGCTTGCGTTTTGCCAATAGACCAGCGCGCCTGTTTCTTTGGCAATTGCTTGGGCGCGATCAGACGCCATTGTTTTTTGCGCAACTGCGATGATTTTGTCACGCACGTCTTGGGGGGTGTCTTTGTTCACGAACAAACCGTTCCAAAGCGCGATGTTCAGATCCGGGTTCAATTCGCCAATCGCAGGCGCATCTGGAACCAATGGGATGCGTTCATCGGTGATAGATGTCAAAACTTTGACGCTACCTAGGCAAGGAAGGATCAATTGAAGTGTCGTATTTATGACATCTGCATCGCCTGACGCCAATGTGTTGCAATCGAGCGCGTCAAACGCAGCATCCGAACCCCATTCAAAGCCAGCGGACTTTGCAAATGCTTTGGTCACTTGGGTGGGTGTCAAAGGATCGCCGAAATGGCCCAATGCAACATCATTTGATTTTGCGTAATCTGCCAATTCCGCCATGGTCGAATACGGCGCATCACCCGATGTTGCGATCACAAATGGGTAGGTTAGGAAAATTCCAAGAGGATCAAATTTTTCTGGGGTCAGTTCGTCGATACCGATTTGGTGACCAACAACTGGAACGCCAATCACGAAAGATCCGATTGTATACCCGTCAGATGGCGCTTGGGCCACTTCGATCGCACCGGGGAATGGGCCGCCACCGCCACCAGGTTTGTTCACAACAGCCGCTGCAACGCCGTATTCGGCGGTGAAATCTTCGGCGATCATGCGTGTTAGAACGTCTTCCAAATCACCGGGAGGCCACGGCACGATAAAGCTTACGGGTTTTTCGGGGTATTCTGCTTGGGCTGCGCCTGTCAGTGCAACCAAAGTCATTGCTGTTGCGGACAACAGCGTCTTGGTCAATTTCATTGTTATCTCCCTGTTATACAGTTGGTTTATTATACGAACCAACGGTTCCTTTTTAGATTGACAGACGATAGGCTTATCTGTCAACAGTTTTTAAAACGGTGGAAATTTTTTGATGAAAATTTCCAATGAATACAAACGAAAGGACGCTATCCTGTATGGGGACTGTAGCCAAGGCATTGTCTTTACTAAACTATTTCACGGCGGATCGGCCTGAGATAGGGTTAAGTGAATTGACGCGCCTGTCTGGCATGAACAAGGCCACGGTCTATCGCATGATGACCGAATTGCAGGAAAGCCGATTTGTCGAACAGACCGACGGCGCGAAATCCTATCGTTTGGGCACGGCAGTTTTACGGTTGTCGTCCCTTCGCGAGGCCGCTGTGCCATTGCGTGAAACGTCGAAACGTGCGGTGCGCGAATTGGCCACCAAAACCGGCGAGACCGCGCATTTTTCGATCTTGGACGGGGCGCAGTTGGCAACCATGAATTACGCCTATAGCAGTGATCATGGCACTTGTGTCATGATGGATGATGCGATGGAATTGCCGCTGCACGCCACCAGTTCCGGCTTGGCCGTGTTGGCATTTTGTGACCCAGCCTTGGTCGATCAGGTTTTGACCAAAAAGCTGGATGTTCGTACGCCCTTTACCGTTGTTGATCCAACGCGGCTGCGGGGCATGATCCAAAACACCCGTGACACGGGTATCGCCGAATATGTGTCCGGATTTGAAAGCGACGTTCACAGCTTTGCTGCCCCCATCTTTAACGATGCCCGCGTTGCAATCGCCGCGATTGCAGTTGCGGCACCTGTCAATCGCGTTTCATCGGAAAATGCGCCCGTTTTTCGGCGCGCTGTTTTCGATGCGGCGCACGCGCTTACGCATGCCACGGGGGGATTTCCGCCTGTGGGATATGATCTGAAATTAGAAAAGGCACTGGTATGAAAGATTCCAATTACCTTAAGGAACGCAACGCAAAATCCATTTGGCACCCTATGGCACACCCTGCCGACAGCCTGAACACGCCTCCAACCATTGTAACGGGTGCGCATGGCACACGGATCGTCGATGTTGATGGGCACGAAGTTGTTGATGCTGTTGGTGGTTTGTGGAATGTGAACCTTGGGTATTCGTGCCAGCCGGTCAAAGATGCGATTGCGGCGCAGTTGGATCGGTTGCCCTATTATTCAATATTCCGCGGTACATCGAATGATTGCGTGATCGAATTGGGCGACAAGCTTCAGGAATTTTTTGCGCCTGATGGTTTGACGCGGGCGTTCTATACATCGGGCGGATCAGATTCGGTGGAAACGGCCCTGCGCCTTGCGCGGCAATACCACAAGGTGCGCGGTGAACATGGGCGCACAAAATATTTGTCCCTGAAAAAAGGATATCACGGAACCCATTTTGGCGGCGCGTCGGTGAATGGTAACGCCAATTTCCGGACGGCCTATGAACCATTGATGGGGGGATGTTTCCATATTCCTGCGCCCTATACCTATCGCAACCCGTTCAATGAAACAGACCCTGAGCGTTTGGCGCAGCTGTGTTTGCAAGCACTAGAAGATGAAATCGCGTTCCAAGGGGCAGGCACCATCGCCGCAATGATTATGGAGCCCATCTTGGGCGCAGGTGGGGTTATTCCGCCACATGCATCATTCATGCCCGGTGTTCGCGAAATATGTTCCAAAAACGGGATATTGTTGATCGCGGACGAGGTCATAACAGCCTTTGGTCGCACGGGAAGCTGGTCTGGAGCGCGTCATTGGGGCGTACAGCCCGATTTTATGTGCACCGCAAAGGCAATCACAAACGGTTATTTCCCATTTGGCGCAGTCATGATTGCCGACCATGTGGTCGACACCTTTGAAAAGGATGAAACGGGCAAGGCCGCAATTGGTCATGGCTATACCTATTCAGGGCATCCTGTTGGCGCAGCGGCGGCAATCGCTTGTTTGGACGAAACGCAACGCCTGAATGTCAAAGACAATGCTGCCGCGCGGGGGGCCGAGCTGTATCAAGGGTTGTTGGATCTGCAACGCGACTTTGACGTGATCGGTGATGTGCGCGGTGGTCATGGTTTGATGTGTGCGCTCGAACTCGTTTCTGACCGCACGACAAAAGCGCCGACAGATAAATCCGTTCCTGCGAAAATTCAAAAGACAGCGTATGAGGCGGGGACGATGGTGCGTGTGTCTGGGCCAAACATCATCCTGTCTCCGCCGCTTATCCTAACCTCTGATGATGTGTCGGTTATTTTGGCGGGTTTGCGCGCGGGTTTCTCAGCGGTTTAAGTATTTCGAAAGATCGGCTGCTTCGATGTCTTCCAGCAAATCGACCAGCTGATCGTATTTTCGTTTGCCCAGTGCCATTACAAAGGCATCTGCAATCTCTTTCGCGCGATCAAGGTTGTCATCGATAATCGCTTGGCCTTGTGGGGTGATTTCCAAGGTGTGACGCCGCTTGTCACTGGGATGTGGGCGGCGCAGGACCAATCCTTTTTGTTCCATCGTTTGGACGATGCGCGTTTGGCTGGGCAGAAGCAGGGCCGCACGATCTGCCAAAATGGTTGCTTCCAAAGGACCACTTTCGGACAAGACGCGCAGCAATCTCCATTGCTGTTCGGTCAACCCAAAGTCGCCAAGCATGGCGCGGATCGGCGACATCACATTTTCACGTGCCCGCAAAAGCGCCATCGGCAAGGACCGTTGCGTTGTGGGCAAGTTCTTCTTAGTGTCAGAATGTGTCATGCCAATCTCCTGAGTGTGGAAATAAATTGACAGAAGTGACTTAAAAGGTCTAGGTTCAAATTACTTGCGATGTTAAGGATTAACGATGCCGCATTTCATGATTGATTATTCGGGTAACCTTGAAACCGATGTCGATATTCAAGAATTGTGCGAAAAACTGCGCGAAACCGCTGCGGGGCTTTCGTGTTTTCCGATGGCAGGTGTACGCGTTCGTGCAACACGTGTTGATTATTATGCCATTGCAGATGGAAACCCAGACCATGGGTTTATCGATATTTCTGTTCGCTTGCGCGCTGGGCGTCCAGATGATGTCAAACAAGACGCGGTCAGCCGACTTTTTGACGTTGTACAGGATTATCTAGCCCCCGCGTTCGAAAAGCGGTCAATCGCAGTTTCAATGGAAATGCGCGATATTGATCCCGATCTTTCGCCGAAATCGGGCACAATCCGCAAATATCTAAAGGATACAGAATGACAGATCTGACAGAGAATTTGAAAAAGCTTGACGGGTATCTTGCCAGATTTCGGGACAAGGGCATTCTAAATATCATCGATGGCCACGACGCGGCGGCATCGACGGGGGCCACATTTGATACCTATTCCCCCACCGATGAAAGCCTGATTTGTTCAGTTGCGCGCGGTAGTGTGGATGACATCGACCGCGCGGCCAAAGCCGCAAAAGCGGCATTTCCCGCATGGCGCGACATGCCCGCGACGGACCGAAAGAAAATTCTGCATAAAATCGCGGATGCCATCGTCGCGCGCGCCGATGAAATCGCCCTTTGCGAAAGCTGGGACACAGGACAGCCGTTGCGTTTCATGTCCAAGGCTGCCATTCGCGGCGCCGAAAATTTTCGGTACTTTGCCGATATGGCGACCAAAGCGCGGGATGGGCAATCCCTGCCGTCTGATACGCTGATCAACATCACAACGCGGGTGCCGATTGGGCCGGTTGGGATCATAACGCCGTGGAATACGCCTTTCATGCTGTCGACATGGAAGATCGCGCCTGCCTTGGCTGCGGGATGTACGGTTGTGCATAAGCCTGCAGAATTTAGCCCGCTGACAGCCCGCATTCTGGCGGAAATCGCGCATGAGGCGGGATTGCCTGCGGGGGTTTGGAACCTTGTCAATGGACTGGGCGAAGAGGCGGGCAAAGCCCTGACCGAACATCGTGATATTCGGGCAATCGCCTTTGTCGGGGAAAGCAAAACGGGCAGCATGATCATGGCCCAAGGTGCGCCAACGCTCAAGCGGGTGCATTTTGAATTGGGTGGCAAGAACCCCGTGATTGTGTTTGATGATGCCGATTTTGACCGTGCATTGGATGCCGCAATCTTTATGATCTATTCCCTGAACGGTGAACGCTGTACATCGTCGTCCCGTCTGTTGGTGCAAGACAGTATCGCAGATGCGTTTGAGGCCAAGTTGACCGAGCGCGTGAACAAGATCCGCGTTGGCCATCCCCTTGATCCCGCGACCGAAGTTGGCCCGTTGATCCATCAAGTCCATTTTGACAAAGTGTCAGGCTATTTCGATATTGCAAAATCCGATGGGGCCACGATTGCCGCAGGTGGTGAACGTGTGGGGGATACGGGGTGGTTCGTGCGCCCAACCCTTTTCACGCAGGCCAAAAACGATATGCGCATCGCACAAGAGGAAATTTTTGGCCCTGTGCTGACCTCTATCCGTTTCAAGGACGAAGACGACGCCTTACAGATTGCCAATGATGTTGAATACGGTCTGACGGGGTATGTTTGGACCAATGACCTGACCCGTGCCTTGCGCTTTACTGACAAGCTTGAGGCAGGAATGATCTGGGTCAATTCCGAAAATGTGCGTCATCTGCCAACTCCGTTCGGGGGTGTCAAAGCATCGGGCATCGGTCGGGATGGCGGTGATTGGTCGTTTGAATTCTATATGGAACAAAAACACATCGGCTTGGCCACGGGCTATCACAAAATCCCCAAGTTAGGAGCGTAAAAGATGCCTATTCCCTCCCCAAACTTATATCCTGCGTTCAACATCCTGCGGCTGAGCCATGTTGAATACAAGGTCACGGATTTGGCCGCGTCGCGGGCGTTTTATGTCGATACGCTTGGTCTGCAGGTCAGCGCCGAAACGCAAGACGCGATCTATCTTCGTGCAATGGAAGAACGCGGCCATCATTCGATCCACCTGATCAAATCTGACACCGCAAGTGTTGGTGTATTGGGGTTCAAGGTGTGGGATGATCAAGACTTGGATCGATTAGAGACGTTTTTCCAATCAAAGGGCCTGCCAACAGAGTGGATCGAGAAACCGCATTTTGGTCGCATCCTGAAATCCCGTGATCCATGGGGTATTCCGTTGGAATTTTATGCGAAGATGGATCGGTTAGAGCCTATTCATCAGAAATACAAACTGTACAACGGTGTTAAACCCTTGCGGATTGATCATTTCAACATGTTCTCATCCGATGTGGATGCCTCTGTGGTGTTTTACAATGAAATGGGGTTCCGCGTGACCGAATATACCGAAGACGCGGAAACGGGCCGTCTTTGGGCGGCGTGGATGCAACGCAAGGGTGGGGTCCATGATGTGGCATTTACCAATGGATTTGGACCACGCCTGCATCACACGGCGTTCTGGGTTCCAACCCCTTTGAACATTATCGATCTGCTCGATCTGATGTCGACAACGGGATATGTCAGCAACATCGAACGCGGTCCGGGCCGGCATGGCATTTCAAATGCGTTTTTCTTGTATGTGTTGGACCCAGATGGGCACCGTATCGAAATCTATTGCAGCGATTATCAAACCTGTGATCCCGATTTGGAACCGATCAAGTGGGATCTCAAGGATCCGCAGCGTCAGACCTTGTGGGGGGCTGCCGCGCCGAAATCATGGTTCGAAAACGGAAGCCTGTTTGATGGTGCAACACCACAAGACGCTGTCCTGAAAGCGCAACCAATCATCGCACCATAGGAGCATTCATGAACTGGGACGACTATGCAAAATGGGCGGCCGATATTGCGGCTTGGGGGCGCGATTATCACACATCCATTCGTGATCTGCCCGTTCGGGCCCAAACCAAACCTGGTGATATCGCGGCCCAATTGATGGATGCGGCCCCTGAAACGGGACAGCCGATGCAACAGATTTGGGATGATTTTCAAAACATCGTACTGCCTGGCATGACCCATTGGCAACATCCGCGGTTCTTTGCGTATTTCCCTGCGAATGCCACGCCACCGTCCATGTTGGCCGAACAGGTGGCGTCCATCATGGCGGCGCAATGCATGTTATGGCAAACCGCTCCAGCGGCCACAGAAATGGAAACCAAGGTTTTGGATTGGCTGCGGATCTCTGTCGGTCTGCCCGATGGGTTCACGGGCGTTATCCAAGACAGCGCATCAGGGGCCACGTTGGCCGCCGTTTTGACCATGCGCGAACGCGCACTGTCATGGTCCGGCAATGCTGCGGGTCTGTCCGGACAACCCCGTTTGCGTATCTATTGCAGCGCCGAGGTGCATTCATCCATCGACCGCGCTGTTTGGATTTCGGGGATCGGGGGCGACAATATTGTGCGCCTGCCTGTTACGGGCGATCTTCGATCTGTCGATACAGATGCCATGCGACGCGCGATCCAAGATGACATCAACGCAGGTTTCGTTCCCGCAGGCATTATCGCCTGCGTCGGTGGCACGGGCATGGGGGCCTGTGACAATATTGCGGATGTGATCAAGGTCGCGCAGGAATTCGGCCTATATACCCACGTTGATGCCGCTTGGGCGGGATCGGCGATGATCTGTCCCGAATATCGGCATTTGTGGGCTGGGGTTGAGGGTGCGGATAGCATCGTGTTCAATCCCCATAAATGGATGGGGGTACAATTCGATTGTTCCGCGCATTTCCTGAAAAACCCCGCCGATTTGGTGAAAACATTGGCCATTCAGCCCGAATACCTGAAAACCCACGGTCAAAACGGGTTTATCAATTACTCCGAATGGTCTGTTCCGCTGGGTCGGCGGTTCCGCGCGTTGAAATTATGGTTCATGCTGCGCGTCTATGGAATGGAAGAGCTGCGCAATCGCATCCGAAACCATGTGACTTGGTCGCACCATTTGGCCACACGGCTTGCCGCCACACCCGATTTTGAGATTGTGACACAGCCCATTTTATCGCTGTTCACCTTTCGCTATGCACCACAGGGCGCGGATGATCTGAACGTCTTGAACCAACGCTTGGTCGATGCGATCAATGATGATGGGCGCATCTATATTACACAAACGTTGATCGACGGCGCCAAGGTTATCCGTTTCCAAGCGGGGCAGTTTGATTGCACCGCCGAGGATATCAACGCAGCCTATGACGTGATCTGTGACATTGCAAAGGACATCGCACCATGACGAAATTCGTGACCTTTACCGCAGAGGGAGCCCAACATTTTGGGGTCGAAATTCAGGGCGGCTGCATCGCGCTGGATGGTGATTTCCCTCAGTTCAAAACCATGCGCGACGTGATTGCGGCAGGGGCGTTGAAGGACCTTGCAAAGGCATCAATCGGGCGCGCAGTCACCCATCCAACGGGCGCGTTCATCTATGATATTCCGGTCCCCAACCCCGATAAAATCATCTGCGTTGGGGTGAATTTCCCAGATCGGAACGCCGAATACAAAGATGGGCAAGAGGCCCCGCCAAACATGTCGTTGTTTCCCCGATTTGCCAGTTCCTTTACAGGCGCGGGAACCCCATTGGTGCGCCCCCCTGAATCGCACCAACTGGATTACGAAGGTGAAATTGCAATCATCATAGGAAAAGGGGGTCGCCGCATTTCCCAAGCGGATGCGTACAATCACATCGCCGCGATCAGTTTGGCAAACGAAGGCACCATCCGCGATTGGGTGCGCCACGCAAAATTCAATGTGACCCAAGGCAAAAATTGGGACAGATCCGGGTCAATCGGCCCTTGGATGATCCCATTTACCCATCCCGCGCAATTGGATGACATCCGCTTGACCACGCATGTCAATGGTGAGCTGCGCCAAGATGATCGTACCAGTCGCATGTTGTTTCCGATCCGCCGTCAGGTCGAATATATCTCGACCTTCACCACATTGGTACCTGGTGATATTATCATCACGGGTACCCCAACAGGTGCAGGTGCGCGGTTTGATCCGCCGAAATTCTTGGTTCCCGGTGATGAAATCGTGGTCGCGGCCGAAGGTATCGGCCGTTTGACAAACGGGGTGATTGACGAATGCTAACCCCAGATCAATTGGCCCAAGCGGCCCAAGATTTGTATCAGGCGGAACAAACCGGCGTTCAAACAGGGCTTTTGTCGCAGCGGTTTGAGGGCATGGATATGGACGACGCCTATGCAATCCAACATGCGCTGGTACAGCGCAAGTTGGCGGCAGGCGAACAGATCATCGGTTGGAAAATTGGACTTACGTCCAAGGCGATGCAAAGCGCGTTGAACATCGATATTCCCGACAGCGGCGTGTTGTTTGACACCATGCATTTTGACAACGGTGCGTATATTCCCAAGGGCCGTTTTATCCAACCGCGGGTCGAGGCCGAGATTGCCTTTGTCATGAAATTCGGTGTGTCGGGTGCCAATGTGACTGCAGATGATATTCGCGCTGCAACAGATTACGTTGTGCCAAGCTTGGAAATTCTGGACACACGCATTCTGCGCCAAGACCCAAACACGGGTCGCGCACGTATTATCGTCGATACGATTTCCGATAACGCCGCAAACGCAGGCGTTGTTTTGGGAACCAAAAAGCACCGCATTGGCGACACCGACCTGCGGTGGGTTGGGGCCATCGTATCGCGCAATGGCGAGGTCGAAGAAACAGGGCTTGGCGCGGGCGTCTTGAACGACCCCGTCGAAAGCATGGTGTGGCTTGTTCGCCGCTTGGCGCAATATGGCCAAGGCATTCGCGCAGGCGATATCGTTCTGTCTGGGTCGTTCATCCGCCCCATCGAATGCCCGTCAGGTTCACAGATTCACGCTGATTTTGGTGGCTTTGGTTCGGTGCACATCGCGTTTGATTGACGGATTTGCGTATCATCCCCGTCGGATTATGAGTATTTTTGCAAAAGTGAAAGATGTGGGTTTTATCACTTCTCCTATCGCTGTTTGCCACGAATAGAGGTATGTGGGGGTATGACCCAGTTTGAAATCTTTCTTGTTGCGCCCCCATCTTTGGAAACTGTCTTGTGTCAAGAGGCGCAAGAAGTGGGGTTTTCCGATGCCGTTGTCGTCGATGGTGGTGTTTCATTTATGGGGGGATGGCCCGATGTTTGGCGATCCAACCTGTGTTTGCGCGGCGCCACGCGGGTATTGGCGCGCGTTGCATCGTTTCGTGCGATGCATCTTGCGCAACTGGACAAACGGGCGCGAAAAGTTGATTGGGCCAGCATTTTGCGCCCTGATTTACCGGTGCGGGTCGAAGCGACCTGTCGAAAATCAAAAATCTATCATGCGGGTGCCGCGCAGCAGCGTGTTGAGACCGCTATTCACGAAACGATAGGTGCCCCCATCACCAAAGATGCTCAGATCGTTGTGAAAGTGCGCATCTTTGACGATCTGGTGTCAATTTCCATCGATACCTCGGGTGAATCGCTTCACAAGCGGGGGCATAAAGAAGCGGTAAACAAGGCGCCTATGCGCGAAACCTTGGCCGCGTTGTTTCTGCGCCAATGTGGGTACGATGGATCTGAGCCGGTGTATGATCCGATGTGTGGATCGGGGACCTTTGTGATTGAGGCGGCGGAATGGGCCGCGGGATTATATCCGGGGCGCAGCCGCGATTTTGCCTTTGAACAACTGGCGTCCTTTGATCCGGCAGCATGGGTCAAGATGAAAACAACTGCGCAAATAACAGAGCCTAAATATAGGTTTTTCGGATCTGATCGCGATACAGGCGCCATTCGTATGTCAACCGCCAATGCCGCGCGTGCGGGTGTGGAAGAGTGGGTGACGTTTTCCCAAGCGGCAATCAGTGATGCAAAACCTGACACCAAAGACAAGGGATTGGTGATTATCAATCCGCCCTATGGCGGACGGATTGGTGATCGCAAAATGTTATTCGCCTTATACGGGGCGATGGGGCAAACCTTGCGTGAAAACTTTCGCGGATGGCGCGCAGGTATCATTACCAATGATGCAGGCTTGGCCAAGGCGACAGGTTTGACATTTTTGCCAGCCTTGCCGCCCGTGTCCCATGGTGGGATCAAGGTCAATTTGCATCGCACAGGGGTTCTTTGACCTGTTGATCCGGTGTTGATGCCACCTTAATACGACAAGGTTGCCTGAACCGCGCGGGTCCAATCGCCGTATTTCTGATTGCGCGTTTCTTCGGGCATGTTTGGTGTGAACGTCCGATCAATCGCCCATGTTTTTGCAAATCCATCTTGATCTGGATAAAACCCCGACGCTTGGCCCGCTAACCATGCGGCACCCATTGCGGTTGTTTCCAACACCTTTGGGCGATCAACGGGGGCGTCGATGATGTCGGACAGGAATTGCATTGCCCAATTTGATGCGGTCATTCCACCATCAACGCGCAACGTGGCGTTCCCGGATGCGCCCCAATCAGATTGCATTGCATGCAACAGGTCGCGCGTTTGATATCCTACGCTTTCCAATGCAGCGCGGGCAAATTCGGCAGGCCCCGAACCGCGCGTCAAGCCAAAGGCGGCGCCGCGACAGTCTGCGTTCCAATAGGGCGCGCCCAATCCTGTGAAGGCAGGAACAATAATCACGTTTTGGTTCGGATCTGCGGTTTCGGCCAAGCTGTGTGTTTGGCCTGCGGTTTCGATGATCTGCAACCCGTCACGCAGCCATTGCACAACTGCACCCGCGATGAAAATCGACCCCTCAAGCGCATAGGTCGTTTTGCCGTTCAATCGATAGGCGATCGTCGTCAACATACGGTTTTTCGATGCAACCATTGTATCGCCCGTGTTCAACAGCGCAAAGCATCCGGTGCCATAGGTTGATTTCATCATGCCTGCATTGAAACAGGCCTGACCGATGGTGGCCGCTTGTTGGTCGCCCGCGACGCCGCGAATGGGGATCGGCGTGCCAAAGACTTCGGTCACCCCAAAATCGTCCGAACAGTCCAAAACCGTGGGCAGCATATTGTGAGGGATGTCCAGAATGTCACAGATCTTGCTGCTCCAGCCCCCGTTTTTGATGTCATATAGCAATGTGCGGGCGGCGTTTGTTGCATCTGTAACATGCCGTTTTCCACATGTGAGATGCCAAATGATCCAGCTATCCACGGTGCCAAAGGCCAATTCCCCTTTGCGGGCGCGCTCATGCGCTCCATCAACTGTATCAAGGATCCATTTCACCTTGGTTCCGCTGAAATACGGATCAAGCAGCAGGCCCGTTTGTTCGGTAATTAATGGTTCGTGCCCAGCCTCTTTGAGCGTTTGGCACATCGCGGATGTCCGGCGGTCCTGCCAGACAATGGCGTTATGTATCGGTTTGCCTGTTGCGCGATCCCACACAACGGTTGTTTCACGTTGGTTCGTGATCCCAATCGCTTCGATCTGGTCTGCGGTTATGTTGGATTTGGCCATCACATCGCGGCAAGTTTCCACTGTGGTGTTCCACAGATCCATTGGATCATGTTCCACCCAACCGGAATTTGGAAAATGCTGCGTGAATTCACGTTGCGACACCGCGTGAATTGCCAAATTTTTGTCAAATAGAATGGCGCGGGTGGATGTTGTTCCTTGGTCAATCGCTAAGACAAATCTTGACATAACTTCCTCGTTCTATGTGGCGGCCCATGGGCCATGTTGCCCCGTGCGTCCGTCAAATCGTTCAAACCCATGGAGACCAAAGAAATCACGTTGGCCTTGGATCATATCGGCCGATCCGCGTGCGGTGCGCATGGCGTCGAAATAGGCCAAGCCCGAGGCCAATGCAGGCACGGCGATGCCATGCAGGGTTGCCTTGGCCACAACCTGACGCAAGGCATCATGGCTGTTTTTGATCAGGTTTGTAAAGAAGGGAGCAAACATCAAATTACGATCATCAGATTCCGCAAGCGCGGTGGCCATGTCATCCAACATGCGGGACCGAATGATGCACCCTTGGCGCCATGTGCGTGCAATGGTGGGCAGTTCGAGATCCCATCCAAATTCACGAGATGCTGCGGCGATCATTGTGAACCCTTGGGCATAGCACAGGATTTTCCCACAGATCAGCGCATGTTCCAATTCCGCCTCTGACGGGGCGGCGTCGCCCATAGTGGTTGGTGCCGCGCCAAAAAGGTCTTGGCCAACCGCGCGTTCATCGCGGCGCGATGACAGGTTGCGGGCGACGACCGCGGCTTCGATGCATGGGATTGGTGCGGCCAATTGTTGGGCTTCGATCACGGTCCAGCGGCCTGTGCCTTTTTGACCAGCGGCGTCAACGATCACATCCAGCAGGGGTTTGCCGGTTTCTGTGTCTTTGGCGGCCGCGACCTTGCCCGAAATTTCGATTAGATAGGATTGCAGAACACCGTCGTTCCACCGATCAAAGACCGACGCGATTGTTGCGCTGTTCTGCCCCATGCCGTCGCGCATGATTTGATAGACTTCGGCGATCATTTGCATGTCAGCGTATTCAATGCCGTTGTGAACGGCTTTGACGAAATGGCCCGCGCCTTCTTCGCCCATCCATGCGGCACAGGGTTCGCCGTTGTGTTTTGCAGAGATTGCTTCCAATACGGGGGCGACGCGATCCCAATGGGCACGTTTCCCGCCACCCATGATCGCGGGGCCGTGGCGTGCGCCCTCTTCGCCGCCAGACACGCCGATACCCATAAAGGGCAGGTCGCCTGCCTCGGCTGATCTGCGGTTGGTGTCGTGGAAATTGGCGTTACCGGCATCGATAATCAAATCGTTTGCACCCAACAATGGGCGCAGTGCGGTGATTTGATCATCGACAGGCTGACCTGCAGGCACCATAAGGATAATCGCGCGGGGTTCGGCGATGGCCTGTACGAATGCGTCAAGGGTTTCGGTGGGCGTGATGCGATCCGCCAAATCCCCCGAAGCAGCATGAAAATCGCGGGTCACCTGCGTGGTGCGGTTCCAAACGGCGATTGGGAACCCTTTTTCCGCGATGTTCGACGCCAATGCCGCGCCCATAGTGCCCAAGCCAATCAGTCCAATTTGTGATGTCGCCATAGGGTCCCCCAGCGATTAAAAAATAAGCGATGTTAGCGGTATACATCTGTATTCCGTACGGTTCAATTTTTAATTCCTGTGACGATATGTTAGCTGTGCTTTTGTCAGACTTTGGGTATCATGGTGGTGATGTAATGGGGGTTGCCAAGGTGTTAAACCGATTGCGCATGATGATGCAGGCGCTGTGCATAAGCGTTGCTTTTGCACCGCAAAGCGTCTTTGCGGATACTGTGTCTGTCTTTGCAGCGGCAAGCATGGGGGGCGTTTTGACCGATGTCGGCGCAGAATTTCGTGAACAGACGGGGCATGATGTTATCCTTGTGACTGCGGGGTCATCCACCTTGGCGCGTCAGATTGAAAATGGTGCCCCTGCGGATGTGTTTGTATCTGCAAACCAAGCATGGGTCACGTATTTGGAACAAGCAGGGATAGGGTTGGCCCCGTCCCGCAGGGACATTGCGAACAATGCCTTGGTCTTGGTAACATCCGATCCTGATGTGGCCCCACTGTCGCATGTGTCCGCGCTTGTATTGACGGCGGATGATTTCGTGGCGATGGCAATGGTTGATGCAATTCCAGCCGGTATTTATGGCAAAGCCGCGCTGGGCCATTTCGACCGTTGGGACGCGTTCGAACCACATGTGGTCCAAGCGGACAATGTGCGCATGGCGTTGCAGTTTGTTGCCTTGGGCGAAGCAAAATACGGCATCGTATACGCGACAGATGCGATCGCGGAACCGCGTGTGCGCGTCATCTATACCTTTCCCGATGACAGCCATGATCCTATCGTCTATCCCGCACTGCAATTGTCACAAACGCAGGCTGCAACAGATTTCATGGCGTTTCTGGCGACTTATGCCACACAGGGTATTTTCGTGCGCCACGGGTTTACTATTCCGCGGAATGATCGCTGATTGAGCTTGTGTCTTTTGTAAAAATGACCAAACCTTTGTCGATGAAATGATGGGGAAATAGACGATGACACAGGTACAACATCCGAATGCATGGGCGGTGCTTTTGATTGCGGCGCAGGTGTTGGTGTCGGCGGCGTCGATGGTGGTGGAAATCGTGGCGGGGCGTGTATTGGCCCCCTATGTTGGGATGTCGCTGTATACGTGGACGTCCATCATTGCGGTTGTGTTGGCTGGGTTTTCATTGGGCCACTGGATTGGGGGACGCGTCGCAGCGCGACCCATGGCGCGGGCATTACGCGAAACAGCGATTTGGATGTTGGCGGCGGCGCTGTCAACCGCATGTATCATCTGGATTTTGCGCCAAGTGGCTGGGGTTGCCCTGACCACCTTTGACGATCAGGTCGGTGCGATTTTAATGCTCAGCATGGCGGCGTTTTTTGTGCCATCCCTGTGTGCAGGTATTCCCGCGCCCGTGTTGACCCAAGCAATCATGGATATCAACCCCGCCAAGGCAGCGCATCGCTTGGGCATCATGTATGCCGCGGGTGCGATTGGCGCGATTGTTGGCACGCTTGCCTCTGGTTTTGTGTTTATTGCGTGGCTTGGTTCATCGCTGACTTTGGCGATTATTGTCGGGGTCTATGTGCTTTTGGCGCTTGTCTTTTGGGCCATGGGCGGCGGCATTCGAAGCAGGGCGGGGATGATCATAATTCTGGCCGGACTTGGAATTGGGGGGCTGGCCTGGTCCGTCCAGGCGATGCCATCGGTCTGTACCAAAGAATCCGATTATTTCTGTATCCGCGTCGTTGATGTGTCGTCGGATGATCAAACGACTGTGCGGGGTATGGTGTTGGATCATCTGGTGCATGGAATTGGTGCACAAGATGACCCAATGACCATGTACACGGATCATGCAGCTGCCTTGGATCATTTGGCGATGAATTTAATTCCAAATGCCGCGTTTTCGGCATTCTTGATCGGTGGCGGCACCTATTCCATTCCGCGCAAGTGGCAGATGCTGTTTCCTGAGGCGCAGGTGACAATTGCAGAAATTGACCCAAGCGTGACCCAAGCGGCGCAGGACAGTTTTTGGTATGATCCCACACAAGACACAATTGTTCATCAGGACGCGCGCCGGTTTTTGAATGAAACGCAGGACCGGTATGACATTGTGATTGGTGACGCGTTTACCGATATCGCGGTGCCCGAACATTTGATCACACAGGAATTTTTTGAAACGGTGCGTGATCGGTTGTCGCCGGATGGGTATTATTTGATGAACGTCATCGATTACAGCGACAGGATGCAAGTGATCGGATCCATTGCGCGGACCTTGGGGCAGGTGTTTCCAAACGTTGACATCTGGACCGAAGCACGTCGCCCCGACCTCGGGGAACGATTGGTGTTCATTGTCGTTGCCGGTGCACGCCCTGCGCCGATGAATGAAATATCGTTTCGGTCCCCGGATCCCATGCGGTTTGCGGCCTTTGATCCTGCGTTTGTAAAGCAATTGGCAGGTGTGGACGGAACCGTCACCTTCCGCGACGATTACATCCCAATCAATCGCATGTTGGGCGGTCGGTTTGATTGATCGCACGATCAGGTCGTTTTGCCGCAATCATGGCCCAATAAAATTACCGGACACTGGGTATCCATGTTAGAGTGCTGAAAACATACAATGAGTGAGGCGTATTTTGGAAAAGCGACAGATTAAAAATTCGGGGGTTTTTATTACGCCATTGGGTTTTGGGGCCTCAGCATTGGGAAATATGCCCGACACATACGGGTACAGCGTATCGCATGATCGCGCACAAATCGCATTGGATGCGATGTTTGACAGCCCCGTCAATTGGATCGACAGTTCCAGAAATTATGGCTTTGGTCGCAGCGAAGAACGCATTGGTCAGGCCATCGCGCGCCATGGCGGCCTGCCAACGGGGCATGTCATTTCAACCAAGCTGGATCGGCATTTCGACACCAACAGCTTTACCGCGTCAGATGCGCGGCGGTCGGTTGAACACAGCCTAAAGGCGTTGGGCGTCGACAAAATCGATATCTTGCATCTGCATGATCCCGAACACGCACGCGATTTGACTGAAATCACATCGACGGGCGGTGCGTTGGATGAACTGTTCAAGATGAAGGAAGAAGGCATTGCAACCTGTGTCGGGTTGGCCATGGGGCGCGTTGATATGATGATGCCGCTCTTGCACGATTGGGATTTCGATGTGTTGATCAATCACAACAGATTCACGCTTTTGAATCGTCATGCCGATGACATGTATTCCTATGCCCATTCAAAGGGGATTGCGATTATCAATGCCGCCCCATTCGCGGGGGGTATTTTGGCAAAAGGCACGTCACAGACCCAAAAGCTGTCTTACCAAGATGCTGATCACGCCACGCTTGAACCTGTGCGCCAAATTGAGGCCGCCTGCACACGGCACAACGTTGACATGGGGGCGGCTGCGTTGCAGTTTTCGATGAATGATCCGCGGATCACGTCGACGCTTGTTGGCGTGTCGCGTCCTGAAAGTGTGGCACAAACCTTGGCGTGGATGTCCGCCGATATTAGTGATGATTTTTGGTCAGACATTGCCAAAATAGGGTATTCAACCGTCGACCCCGAGGCGAACCGCATCTATCAACCGGGATAGAGGCAACAAAAAACCCCGCACGCTGTGGCGTACGGGGGTCTTATTTGAAATCACCAATCCTTAGATTGATTCTTGGATCCATGATTGCAGCGCGGCCTTTGGTGCGGCGCCGGCGCGGTTGGATACCACTTGACCGTCTTTGAAAATGAACAACGCAGGAATGCCGCGCACGCCCATAGAGACAGCGGTTTGTGGGTTGCTATCCACGTCGATTTTGGCGATTTTTACTTTGCCTTCCAAATCGTTGGACAATTCTTCCAAAACTGGTCCGATCATCTTGCATGGGCCACACCACTCTGCCCAGAAATCCACAACAACGGGAATGTCCGAGTTGCGCACTTCGGCGTCAAAGGTTGCGTCTGTTACTGCTACTGTCGCCATTGTGGCCTCCTGATCTACAAAGTCCTGAATATGTTATGCAGCCACCCCAGAAACGTCAAGATGATGTGTGCTCAGATGCGCTATGCACAAGAAACATATCTGGGATCGGCATATATGTCGCATTTGCCGTCCACAAAATACCCGCATGCACGGCAAGATCGGGATACATGATCATAACGGCGCGCTGATATGCTGCCATCTGGCGCAAAATCCCTTGGGGGATTTGGTCAGGGGATTCTGGGACGACAGCGTTTGTTTTATAATCGATGATATGAACATCCTGTTCGGTGATGCACAGTCGGTCAATAATGCCATAAATGGGCAGATGATCGTCGCCGTCGAGATGTGCAGATATCCCAATTTCGGTCAAAGTGTCGGGTTCAAAAATCCACGACAGATCGGCATTGCCCAATACCGGTTCAACATGGCCCATGATCGCAGAGAGAGCGTCGTGGTCGGCGGCGATGCCGTAGCCATCCAAGATGGACGCAGCGCGTGCCGCACGTTGTGGCGCGGGGATATTTGGCAGGTGTTCCAAAAGCGCATGCACCTGTGAACCAAACAGCATTGCGGCGTCTTCGTCGCGTCCATCTGACCCGCCAATCGCCTTGGCCCCGCCAAGGTTTGATGGGGATACATGTGTCACCACCGCCTGCGGCGCAGGCGCGCTTTGCGCGGCCCACTCTGGCAATGGGGCGATCTGTTTGTCTGACTTTGTGTCGGATGCGGTTGTGGTGGTTGGCCAATCCATATGCGATACCCGCAATCCGGTGCCAAAGCCGAAATCATGGTCAACTGCCCCTGTTTTTACCATGCCGTCTTTGACTTGTTCATACCAAGATTGCGGCGTACCGCCCAAGTCACCAGATGCCGCAACAATCAGCCATTTTTCTGCCCGTGTCATTGCCACATAAAGCAACCGATCCCGTTCCTGGGTTTCTGATAAAACGCGATCCTCATATGCGTCTTGGCCCAGTTGGGGCAGGTTATCCTTGGATGTTTTCCAAAACGCAAAACCATCGTCCGATTTCAAAATGTCATCACGCAATCGCAATTCGCGCTTGGCCGTGTCGGGCAAAATGACAATCGGGCTTTCCAATCCTTTTGAACCATGCACGGTCATGACGCGGATTTCGTTGCTGTTGCTGTCCAATTGGCGTTTGATGTCCAATTCGTCTGTGCCGATCCACGATAAGAACCCTGTCAAGCTGGGTGTTTCGCTTTGTTCATAGATCAATGCTTGGGACAAAAGGGTATCAATGGCGTCCACTGCCTCTGATCCCAATCGGCCAACCAACCGCTTGCGGCCATCGTATTTTGTCAACACCTGTTCCAACAGATCATAGGGCCGCAAGAAATCGGTGTTATCGCGCAGATCGTTTAGAATTGCGACTTCGTTCGGGTATAGATCCGCCTGATCGCGCAGCGCAGTCCACAGATATTTCGATTTCCGTCGATGGGCCAGATCGAACAGTCGTTGTTCATCCCATCCAAAAAGGGGGCTTTTTAACACAACAGCCAATGACAGGTCGTCTTCGGGCGTGGCCAGAAACGACAGCAGCGCGATCAGGTCGCGCACAGCCATTTCCTCTTGTACCTTGAGGCGGTCAGCACCCGCCATCGGCAAACCACGCTGTTTGCATGCACGAATAATTTCGTCGAACAATTCGCTTCTGCGCTGGACAAGGATCATGATGTCGCCCGCGCGAATGGGGCGTGCGCCATCATCGTCGGGAATTAATTCACCCCGTGCAATGAGCGTATGGATATAGGATGCAATCCGTTCAGCCAATTGCACGCGATAATCGGACGCGCCCAGTTTATCAACTGGATCATACCAGTTTTCATCATCCACTTGTTCGGTTTTCTCGATGACGGGCCATAAATCAACGCGTCCCGGCAGCGTATCTTTGAACGCGCGATGTTTGCTGTCTGAGGCAAATCCAGACGCACCGCGCCCGTCAAATGTATTGTCAACGACAGACAGGATAGCGGCTGAGGACCGGAATGAATATTCCAAGGACAGGGGCTGAAACGGTTGATTTGTTGCCTTTAGCCGCTCGGCAAATGTGTCGCGCATACGGTCAAATTCGCGCGGATCGGCACCTTGAAAGCTGTAGATTGACTGTTTTTTATCGCCCACTACAAAAATCGTGCGGGTGACGTCGGCACGCGCGCCTTGGCCGCTTGTGAATTCTTGGGCCAGTTTTTCGATCACATCCCATTGGATCGGGCTTGTGTCTTGGGCTTCGTCAACCAGAATATGGTCGATGCCGCCATCAAGCCGATACAGAACCCATTCGGCAACCAAGGGGTTGGTTAAAAGGTCGCGGGCCTTGCTGATTAAATCGTCAAAATCCAACCAGCCGCGCAGCTGTTTTTCCCGTTCAAACCGTGGCAAAAATTCCGCGGCAAAGGCGTGAAGCGCGGTGGTGCGCTCAGTCATTTCAATGGCCAATCGGATATTACGAAAATCCTCTACGCGGGTCATCAAATCGTTGAGATCATCGACCAACGCGGCCGCAGGCCCACTGCGGCAGGCTTTGGTTGGAAAGCTATCAATTTTTGCCTGAAACGGAGCCTTTGCTTTGGCGCCATTCAAAAATACAGACTCTAACAAGGCAATATTTGCCGCCTCAAGCGATTGGAATGCCACCAGCTTGACCGCAGCTTTTTGATCGTTTGTACCACTTGCATTCAGATGAGGGATCAGATCGCGGACCAGCTTGATATCGGCGTCGTCAAAGTGATCGTTGATTGCCTGTTGCATGGTCCCACTTGCGGGTGCACCGAACCGTTTTGCGATGTACTCGCGGTTTTCTGGGGTATTAAAGCTGTGCCTGTTCGACAAAATGTTTTTCAACAGATCTTCGATTTGGGTGTCACTGGAATAGCGCGCAATGCCCGTCATGATATCACCGAGCGCAGGCGTGCGTGCCATTGATTCCAGAATATCCTGGATCAGCAGACGAATGGAACGTTCGTCTGCTTCGGCAAATTGTGGGGAAACCCCTGCCTCAAGCGGGAAGCGACGTAACAGCGTGGCGCAGAATGAATGGATCGTTTGAATTTTCAATCCACCTGGCGTTTCAATCGCCTTGGCAAAGAGTGTCCGCGCATGCCGCAATGCGGTTTCATCCAAATCACGATCCACACCCAATTCAATGAGATCATTGAACAGATCTGCGCTGTCTCGCATGGCCCATGCGCCCAACCGTTTGAACAAACGGTTTTGCATTTCTGTTGCGGCAGCCTTGGTATAGGTCAAACACAAGATGTTTTCGGGCGATACCCCATCTAGCAACAAACGTGCAACGCGGTCGGTCAACACGCGTGTTTTGCCCGACCCTGCATTGGCGGACAGCCATGTGGACACGTTTGGTTGTGCGGCCTCAATCTGGCGCAGGGTGGCGTCGTTGGGGGCGGTCATGACAAATGATCCTTGGATGCGGGATCGGTCACATCCCATTCGCCAAAGCGGGACAATTGATCGTATTCGCAAAAATCCTTGACGCTAAACAAGGCGCGGCGCGCTGTGTATCCTTGGTCTGGATCGGCATAGGATTTTAACAAATCCTGAAACCGTGTTCGCGCGGTTGCGATGTCTTCGTCGTCAACGGGCATGGGTTCTTCTGCTGGGGTGGATCCCAACCCTATGAATGCAGCGGCATAGACCAATGCGGGGTCCAAATCGGCAAAACCGCCGTCTTCTGCGATCATCGACAATAAATAGAGTTGTTTGTCGAAATGCTTTTGTTGTTTCTTGGTCGACGGCTTGCCTGTTTTATAATCATAGATGCAAACACCCCCATCTGCCGCATCAATACGGTCGGCAATCGCGGTCAGCGTGAAATCAAGGTCGTCAAACCGAAGCTTGCCGCGCACCTCATAGTTGATGGGTGTTGAAAAGGCGCGTCGCGCGGTTTCTTGGACCACAAACCAGTCAGCGATGCGTATCATTCGTGATTGCCACATCAATTGCGTCAGGGCCCATGGCGCACGGTCTGTCAAAGTGTTTCGTGTCAGGGTAATCAGATGCTCCGCGCGTTCGTCGGCCGCGATATTGGGCCAGTCGCGGCAGAATTGTTCCATCACCTCGTGAATGATAATTCCACGCAAACGCGCATCAGGGGTTTGATCCAAGCTGTCCAAAGATCGCAGACCCAATACCCGCTTTGCATAAATGGAATAGGGGTCGCGGATCAGTGTTTTAATCTCGGTCACGGACAATTCCTTGGGACGCGCAGACACAGGGGGCACGACGCTTGGCCGCTTTGCGGGATCAAGTTTGGGGGCATGATCATAGGCCGCAGCCATATCCAACCAATCATTTCCCCGTTTGATCATGTCGTCAAAAGCAGTTTTACCACCTGACTTTTCCAAACCTTGTAAAAGGTTCGACAGTCGGTTGATCCATCGGGAAGCAATTGTTTCTGCATCATCTGACCGCACTGCGCGGGTGATCCAGACCTCGCGCCCCAAGGTGACAGCCATCTGGAAATCATGTGCCGAAAGACCGATGCGCCGTTCTGGCAGCAATAGGCCCGCCTGCACCCGCATTTTGCGGTTCAACCACGGGTCAGGCGTCGGGGCATCGGGCCATGTGTTTTCGTTCAGCCCTGACAGGATGATGGTTTCGGCCCCTTGAACGCGGGCCTCAAGTGTTCCGAGGATCAGGATATTTGGATGGGGTTGCGCAAAATCGCGCACCTCCTCCTGTGACAAGATGCCCGCGAAAACGTCAACATAGTCTCTGATATCCAAGGGTTCTGCTGCATCGGCGGCGTCTGTCAGCGTATCAAACAGCGATTGGACCTGTGCGCCGGCCTTGTGTTTCCACAATTCGCCCGTTGGGTTTTCCGCATCGGGTGCATGACCTGCGGCAATGGCACAAGCCGATGTCAGGTGGTGGGTGACCCAATCACGAAACGCGCCTGTGCCCGACCGCCCGATATTCAGGATCACGGATGCAACCCATTTCACCCATGCGATGCTGTCATCGTCGCCACGTTCTTCCGCCCAGTTTGTCAATATGTCTGGCGTGGGAAAGGGGATGCCTTCTTTGCGGATGAAAAGCTCAAGCTCGCGGGTCAGCAAAAGATGCACGCCGCGCTGTCCTGCGCTGTGTGTCAAAGGATGCTTTAACAGGGCAAGGAGGCCCGACGCCGAAATTGGCCGCGCGATCATACTGGCCACATGCCGCATAAACCGACCCGGTGGGGACAGCTGCAACGGCATGCCTGCACTGTCGTCGGGTAACACCTTCCATTTGTTCAAGGTCGCCGTAATCTGGCGCGTTAATTGCCGATCCGGTGTAATCAGCGCAACCGTTTTCCCGGTTTTAACGGCTTTGCGCATGCGCAGCGCAATGGCAAGCGCTTCGGCCCGTTTGGATGGGGCGTTGATCCATGTCATCTCTTGTGTTGCGCGCGATATATCTGGCAACAACGGTCCATCTTGGCGCCACGTGTCTGTCACAGGGGCAGGGCGGAGCGCCAAGGAAAAAACAGCGTTTCGCCCCACATTCACGGGCGTCAAATTCGACCACTCAGGGATTGCACTTGGCGCAAGATCAAACCCGCGTGCAATTTGGGCCAATCGATATTGTGGATGGTCTTGACCTGACAAGGCGTCCGCCAATTGATCCCATGCTGCGGGGGACATTTCACGATCCAACCCTGGTAGAACGATTGCCCCATTTGGCAAGCCACCCACCACCCGCATCAGATCAAGCGTTGTGCCCCGCGATCCGGTTGACCCCGCGATGATAATAGGGTCTAATATGGGGGATTTTTCCCATTGCTTGGTCAATTCAGAAAGTTGGAGGCGAAGAAACGATTGTGCGTCGCGATCCAGATTTCGATTTTTTAGATAGGTCTGAACGATCTTTAGAAATTCCAATGATCTTGCCCAATGGCCGGATTGATCAGGAACATCCAATGTTTCGATGACTTGGGGATCGATCCCTTCGCTTTGGATTTCGTCGATCAATTTTGCCAAACTGTCAGACAAGGCATAGACCGAAGACCGCGCCGCAAGATCGGGTTGCGCTTCGATCAACCGTGTGACCAACCCCACCAATTCCAAGCGCAACGCAAGCGCAGACCGCGACGGGCGTTGATCATAGCAGTCGCACAGTTTGCTTAGGTCTGTGACAAGGTGCATTTTGGGGTGAAATGTCGCCCGCTCTTGGATCAATAGGTCGCGGATGCGTCGCATCATGCGCTCCGAATTGACGATGACATGCGCTTTGGCCAACGCATGCGGAGGTTGGTCCGCAAACCGCGCGATCAATCCTTGAACAAAGGCCTTTGGGAAATCCACTCCCAATGAAACGCCATAAATTTTTGCCTCAAGGCCTGTCATAATTCGTTCGCCGCCGCGTAAAAGCTATCTTTTGTACCAATGTCATAAAACGGGGCAGAATAAAGTGACGCAAATGCGCGGCCCCGCCCGATCAGAATGTCCCAAATCACGTTCAAGGAAAAGACCGTTTCAGATATTTCTGCGAGTGTTGATGTTTTTATAATCTGTACGCTGGCATAGGTGTATGGCCCACCGCGCGAAATACGCCCTGTGGGATCGATTGCAAAATCGCCTTTTCCTGTGTGGCCGATTGCCAAATCCGTCGGAACGCACAGCAATAATGCATCCATGCGATCAGGATCCCATGCCTGTGCCAAGTGCAGGATCGGATTGTCCCCAGACCACAGCGTATCGGAATTCATCGTGACAACGGTGGGTTTTTCCAAATCACCACATGCGGCCTTTAATCCGCCGCCCGTTTCCAAAACTTGGGGCTGTTCATTTCGCACGATGACGGGTGTATCCGCAAAATGGGCCATCACCTGATCCGCATGGTAATGGGCATTCACCACGGTTTTGTGTGGAGCAAACCCATTGATGTGGTCCATCGCATAGTCGATCAATGCACGCCCTTTGAATGGCAACAATGGCTTTGGCCGATCCTTGGTCAGGTCGGCCATGCGTGTGCCGAACCCTGCTGCAAATAACATGACGGATGTCTCAGATGCGTTTAACATGATCGAAGCCACTGAATATGTTGCGGTGTTGGCGGTGTAACGATCCGTCGGAATTCGGATGCAATGGGCGCCATGCATGGATCGCGAAGGCCTTGTTCAATAAACGCCCATGTTCTCGGTGCCCAATCCAGATAGTGTGGTTTTTGCTGCTTCGCCAATCGCGCGAACACACCCAAGATGCGCAAATTGCGTTGCACATTGATCAATGCGAACGCCGTTTTCATGTGATCAGCATCATGGCCCGACTGTGCGATGTAATGTTCAATCAGGTCACACCGCAGATCATCGGGAATATCGCGCCGGACATCAAACACAAGGGACACAATATCATAGGCGGGATGGGTCAAAAACGCATCTTGGTAATCAATCAAACCAACGCGTGCGTGCCCTGTTTTGGCCGCAACCCAGATCAGGTTTTCCGCATGACAATCCCGCAAGGACATCACCATCTGACCCGTCAGATTTTCGGACAAAACTTTGAAAAACGCCTTGGTTAGAGACTGTTTTTGGTCTGGATCACAGGGCGCTTGAATATAGTATTCAAAGAGAGGGTCAATCATCTGCGCCAAAACGTCTGGCCCAGCCACAGGTAAATTTGCGGCGGGTGCGTTGTGTTGCAAATGCACCAAGGCATCAATGGCGGCGATGTAACGCGGCTTTTGTAATTGTGGGGATGATTTGAATTCGTCGGCATACCGCAGGGGGCCCAAGTCTTCGACCAATAAAAACCCATTTTGTGCATCGACGGCATAGATCTCTGGCGCACCAAGTTGGATGGATCTGAGGTGATGTGTTATCCGCACAATGTCATCTGGGCGTTCTGTGGCGTCGGCGGGGATATCCATTGCGATGCATGTCGTTCCAGACGGCCGCGTCAGGCGCAGATATCGGCGTTTGGACGCGTCTTGTTTGATCGCGTCGCGCTGGGCGGTGCCCCATCCGTTCGCCTGCAAAAAGGCGGTGAACAAATCGTCACGATGGGTCATGTAAAACCGCAGTCATTCGTGTTTTCCAAAGATCTGCGTTCCCCGCGATTGTAAGCGTTCTGGTATCATCATTCTGTGCGGTAAACGTTAAATGCAGGGCGGTTTGGGGCGACAGATCTGCCAAGCGGTCTGGCCATTCGATCAGGGAAATTGCCGTTTCAAACGCATCTAACAGACCCAGTTCGATGACCTCATCTGGTCCCGATAAACGATACAGGTCCGCATGCCAGATTTCACCAAGCTGCGTGTCATAGGTTTGGACCAAGGTAAAAGTTGGTGAAGGAACGTCTTCGGGAACGTCTTGGACAGATTGGATCAAAGCGCGCGCGAAAAAGCTTTTGCCCGCGCCAATCCCACCATGAAGCAAAATCACGTCACTCGGACGTAAAATTGACCCCATGCGGACCGCAAATCCCGCAGTGTCATCAGGCGACGAAAAACTGAGCGTGGCAATGATATCGAGCATGCCCAAACCATGACAGTCCGGCGCAAAAAGGACAAGTGGCTTTGGATCTAAGTCAGCTCAAATTCCTTGATCTTTTGTGGTCCGATGGGCGCTGTGGACACACGTTGAAAGGTGACTGCTGTGTGATGATCGGGCAGTGGGATGACGTGACAGTCAATGACAGATCCGTTTTCCATTTCAATTGTTGCACGCCAAGTGCTGCGGTCATCGATTTGATGCACGAAATCCCGCAGATCGCCCCAAAACGGGTTGGGTTTTGTTTGTGACTGCCAAATGCGGCTTGCGTCCGTGATGGATTGGGACGCGATTGATGTCGTATTAAACCCAGACCACAAATCATCATGCGCGTCATTGGTGATGCATAATTGTCCCGATACCGAAAAGACAGCGACGGCTGTATCGATCTGATCCAAAAGCGCATAGTGGAAATCCAATTCTGATCGATATTTGCGGGTTGTTGAAACTTCTGCCGTGATGTCTTCGAATAAGAATGCCAATGCTCCGTCGGGATGCGGCCGCCCAGAAATGCGATAGGTTTCCCCAGATGGCAGGTTCCAGACCTCGGTATATGTTCCTTCGGCAGCTGCGACGACAAGATGCCCCAATTCTTCACGCCAAGATTCATAGTTTTTGGGTTCTGGCATGATGTGTTTGTCGCGCAATCTGTCAAAGACCGACAACAGGTTCGGTCGCGTGCTCAGGAATTCGGCCGGCAATTTCGTCAGATCAACAAGCGCAGGGTTAAACAATACCAACTGTCGATTGCGATCAAAAATGGCCAAGCCTGTGGACAATGTTGCAAACGTCTTGGTCAGGGTCTGAACAAAATTTCGCTGCGCTTGTTCGGCCTTGACCACCTCTGTGGCATCGATGCCATAGAAAATCGATCCATCCTGAAAATCACGGCGCTCTACATCATACCAACGTTGTTTGCCGTCACTGCCCGATACGCAAAGCCGCGATGTGGCCAGTTCTGTTTTTAGCGCCGCAGTGTGCAAATCAAGCGCGATCTTTTCATCCAAGGTGCGAAAGGCGTTATTGGTTAAAATCAAGACCCCGTCACAGTTTGATTGCCATATCGGAAGTTTCGCCGTTTCCACCACATCATGCACCCGCACAAGCGATTGCGCATCCTGTTTGAATTTGAACAGATGCGGTGCGTCTGCGTGATCGATCAGGGTAATTTCCGTGTAAATTCCATCAGAACTGACGGACAAAATCGCATCATCCCCGAACCAATCGGACGCAATTTCAATACGGCGCATGGGTAGTCCCAGATCAACGTTCGCCAATGCGCCAAAGCGTGCGGTCAACACCTCTAACAGGTCGTTTCGATGTGACCCAATGCGCAGAATATCCAGCATATGCATCGCAGATTGGGACATATGCGCAATACGATCAGGCATGAGGGTGAAACGCACCTGATCGATGTCGCTGCGGCCCGAAGCCGTGGGCCGTTTCACGAACGATCTGACCCATAAGATGACGCCCCAAACAATCGCCGCCAAACCGCATGTGATCAGCATTTCAATCCAAAGGCCCATAGAGTCATCCTTTTTTCACAGAAGGACAGTGCGACCCATGCGGTTAAGAAATGGTTAACGATCGATGAAAATCGGTTCGTTTGCGCCAAGTGCGGTTTGATTGCGTTCGATTTCGGACCGCTGCCATGAGATTTCAACAATGGCGCCTTTGGGGGCGCCTGCGGTTCTGTTGGGGGCTTGTGTGTCGCCGCCATTGGCAAAAATCAACAATGCGCCTGTGCGCTCCAAAAGCGTTTTCGCGATGAACAAACCCAACCCCATACCGTCATAACCGGGTCGGTCTTTGGTCGCGCTTTTGCGGCGGCTTAGGAACGGGTTCCCGATTTGGCCCAACATGTCGTGCGGGTATCCCTTTCCATCATCTTTGATCCGCACGACAATAAATTCGTCCGCCCATTCCAATTCAATCCAAACCTTGGATCGGGCAAAATCCACCGCATTCTGGATCATGTTGCGCAGGCCGTGGATGATTTCCGCGCGGCGAAAGATGATGGGTTGTTGATCGATGGCCAAATTGTCGACGGGATAAATGACAATTTCAATCCCGCGGTCTTGATGTGGTTCGGCCGCTTCGGTGACCACTTGGCTCAGCGGGGCCGTTTGCAGGTGTTTGTCGTCTTTGCCCGCGCGGCCCATGGATCGCAGGATATCACGACACCGATCGGCCTGATCTCGGATCAACTTGGCGTCTTCGTATAGATCTGGATCATCGGACAGATCGTCCATCAATTCAGCGCTTGCCAATTTTATGGTGGCCAGCGGCGTGCCCAATTCATGCGCCGCAGCGGCAACCACGCCCCCCAAATCTGTCAGCTTTTGTTCACGCTCTAGCGCCATTTGCGTGGCAAATAATGCATCCCCCATTGTGTTCATTTCCTGGGTGATGCGGCGGGCATAGATGCTTAGGAATATCATTCCCACTGTAATCGCAACCCAGTTTCCGAAAATAAAAATATCTGCGTTGCGCAAGATAAACAATTGTTCGGTCCGCAATGGAAGATGATAAAACCCAAGCGCGGTGATCATGGCAATCGCGGTCGCCGCAATAAATACAGCATAGCGCAGCGGCAGGATTGACGATGAAATCACCACAGGGGCCATCATCAAAACGCTAAAGGGATTGTTCAATCCGCCCGTTGCAAAAAGCAGCAACGCCAATTGGACCAAGTCAAAAAGGATCATGGCCATATTTTCAAATTCGCTGAGGCGTTTGGTTTCGGGATAAACCAAGGTCGCAAATAAATTGCCAACAACGGAAATGCCGATGGCAAACATGCACAGCGGAATATTGATCATCAAATCAAATACAAGGATGCTGGCAAAGAGCGCGATAGATTGCCCAAAGATCGCCATCCAGCGGATCAAGATCATCGTACGGATCCGGATCCAGCTGCTGCGGGGATGGTTGACGATCATATCTGTGCCGATGTTTGCCATTATTGTCGCACCCTGTTTCTATTTGTGCTTGTTATGAATATGTTGTGCGACAGAAACTATCGCTGTGTCTAGAACAAAGGAAATCCCCATGTCCAACTTGGTCCGAAATGTTGCCATTGCCGCGGTTGCCGTTGGATTGGGTGCCACGATGGCCGCCGTTTATGGGATTGGGCCATTTTCGCGCAGTGACGATCCGTTTCAATCTTGTCGGACTTCGGTTGTGGCAGGCGGATCCGGGGCGATCGGCGGGCCATTTACCTTGGTCAATGGCCAAGGTGAAACCGTAACGGATGCAGATGTCATTACAAAGCCATCCATCGTGTATTTCGGATATACATTTTGCCCCGACGTGTGCCCCTTTGACACCGCGCGCAATGCCGAAGCTGTCGATGTTCTTGCATCCAATGGCTATGATGTGACCCCCGTCTTTATTTCGGTCGATCCTGATCGTGACACGCCCGAGGTGGTCGAAGAATTCGCAAAAGCGATCCATCCCAACATGATCGGTCTGACCGGCAGCGCCGAACAGGTCAAAGCCGCATCAACCGCATACCGCACATATTACAAGAAGAATGACAGCGGTGATGAATATTATTTGGTGGACCATTCAACGATGAGCTATCTGGTTTTGCCAGACCACGGGTTTGTTGAATTCTTCCGCCGTGAAACCACCCCCGAAGAAATGGCCAAAACAACCGCGTGTTTCATCGAAAAAAGTTGATCTCTGTGTCAATTCCCCGCTATGACTTGGGGAGCTAATCATTTGCATACAATTGCATAGCGGAGGATAAGGCGTGGCGGGCAAGGCAGAACTTGATATCGGACCAGATAAAACGCTTTTATTGGTTGATGATGACGAACCGTTTTTGAAACGGCTCGCCAAGGCGATGGAAAAGCGTGGGTTTGATGTTGAAACGGCTGGATCTGTCGCAGCTGGTCGTGCGATTTCAACGGCCCGTCCCCCTGCTTTTGCGGTGATTGATCTTCGGCTTGAGGATGGCAATGGGCTTGAGGTGGTCGAAGTCCTGCGCAACAAACGCCCCGACAGCCGCATCGTTGTTTTGACAGGGTATGGCGCGATTGCTACGGCCGTTGCCGCGGTAAAGATCGGGGCGACCGATTATTTGTCGAAACCCGCGGATGCAGTCGACATCACAAACGCGCTTCTTGCGACTGGCGAAGACCTTCCGCCACCGCCCGAAAACCCGATGAGCGCGGACCGCGTACGCTGGGAACACATTCAGCGCGTGTATGAATTGTGCGATCGAAATGTGTCGGAAACTGCACGTCGCCTAAACATGCACCGCCGCACGTTGCAGCGTATCTTGGCAAAGCGTAGTCCAAAATAAACCTTGGCCGTTCGTTTTTTGCTACCGCTCGCGGCAGGTATTCAAATATTGTAGCTAAAACAATTACGGTGAATAAGGATAAGTACTAAAGCAATCCTTGCTTGGCCGCGACATGGTTGATCGCTTGCAAAAATCCCTTGACGCTGCCGCAATCAAAACGCTGTCCGGACAGCGTGACCGCATCGAACCTGCCGTTCGCGGCTTGGGTGTTGATCGCATCTGCAAGCTGTATTTCACCACCCGCACCTGCGGGTTGGCTGCGCAAAATATCAAATATGTCAGGTGTAAGGACATAGCGTCCAATGCTGGCCAAGTTGGAGGGGGCCTGTTGAAAATCTGGTTTCTCCACCAAACCCGCAACCGATCCTTCCTGTGTGCCGGGTGAAACCACACCATATTTTGAAATATCTGGCCCATCGACCTTCATCACGCTCAGTTGGGTTTTTCCCGTATTTTTGTACGCATGCACAAGATCGGCGGTGACGCCATTTCCTGTATGGGTCAAAAAATCGTCTGCCAAAAGAACCGCAAAGGGTTCGTTTCCAACCGCGCGTTCTGCGCATAATACCGCATGCCCTAGGCCAAGCTGTTCAGGTTGGCGCACGAAAATACATTCCACGCCAGCAGGCAGCAAGTTTTTAACCATGTCAGCCTGTTCATCTTTGCCTTTGGCGCGAAGGGCTGTTTCAAGCTCTTGATTATTGTCAAAATGATCTTCGATTGCGCGCTTATTGCGGCCGGTCACAAAGATAAGGGTATCAATTCCAGCTGCGATTGCTTCTTCAGCCGCATATTGAATAAGTGGCTTGTCGACGATTGGCAACAGCTCTTTCGGCATCGCCTTTGTGGCGGGTAAAAAACGTGTGCCAAACCCAGCAACGGGAAAAACAGCTTTTCGAATGGTTGTCATATCTCTTCCAAAACCTTTGTGCATATTTTGTATAACACAATGCCCAAGTCTAAAATAACGGATTTCAATGTAAGTTGTTTAAATAAACAAAATAGCCCCAGAAAATCTGGGGCTATTTCGTGGTATCGTGTTCAATTATGAATAAATAGATTCTTTACCAAAGTGCTTGGTCAACATGTAATAGATGACCGCGCGGTATTTGTTACGCTCTGACCGGCCATATGTTTCAATGGCTTTGTCGATGGCGGCCATCAATTCTGGTTCGTCTGCAAGGCCCAGTTTTTTCATCAAAAAGCTGTTTTTTACAGTCTCTAATTCGCTAGGTTGGCTGCCAGCGACTGTGGACGCATCCGCGTTATAGATGGAGGGACCACATCCAATTGTGACCTTTGTCAACAGATCCATATCTGGTGTCATGCCACATTTGTTTTTTAGATCATCCGCATATTTCGCGATTAAGTCGTCACGCTTGCCCATAGTATTACCCCCTTAGGATTAGAATTGGCGATTTAGGGTATACTAGCGTGTTTTGTGTCTGAGGCAATCATGAATTTGGGGGGAATTTATGCGTAATAGAGCCGCAGTAACGTTCAGATTTTGGCGCATCCCCTGCGGAATGCGCCAAGTCTTGGAACGGTATCAGTACCGATAATGTTCTGGCTTGAACGGACCTTCGGTCGTCACGCCGATATAGTCGGCTTGGTCTTTGTTTAATTTGGTCAGTTTCACACCGATGCGGTCTAGGTGCAGGCGCGCAACCTTTTCGTCCAGATGTTTTGGCAGGATATACACACCAGGTTGATAGGATTGGCCATTCGTCCACAATTCAATCTGAGCCAACACTTGGTTGGTGAAGGATGCAGACATCACAAACGATGGATGGCCCGTCGCGTTGCCAAGGTTCAACAAACGACCCTCGGACAATAGAATGATACGGCTGCCCGATGGCATTTCGATCATGTCCACTTGGTCCTTGATGTTGGTCCATTTGTGGTTGCGCAGGTTGGCGACCTGAATTTCGTTATCGAAATGGCCGATATTGCCAACAATCGCCATGTCTTTCATTTCACGCATATGTTCGATGCGGATGACGTCTTTGTTGCCAGTGGTGGTGATAAAGATATCGGCGCTGTCGACGACGTCTTCTAACAGAACGACCTCAAACCCATCCATCGCCGCTTGCAATGCGCAGATTGGGTCAACTTCGGTCACCTTAACACGTGCGCCCGCACCACGCAGGGACGCAGCGGATCCTTTGCCAACGTCACCATAGCCGCAGACGACAGCAACTTTGCCAGCCATCATCGTGTCTGTGGCGCGGCGGATCCCGTCAACAAGGGATTCTTTACAGCCGTATTTATTGTCGAACTTTGATTTCGTGACAGAATCGTTCACGTTGATCGCAGGGAAAGGCAGTTCGCCTTTTTTATGCAGATCATATAAACGATGAACGCCCGTTGTTGTTTCCTCGGATACGCCCTTGATGGCATCACGTGTTTTGGTGAACCAACCGGGGGACTGTTCCATCCGCTTTTTGATTTGCGCTTTGATCACGACTTCTTCGTCGGATTGGGGAACTGGAATGATCTCTTCGCCTGATTCGGCACGCGCGCCTAGCAAAACGTACAAGGTCGCGTCGCCGCCATCGTCCAAGATCATGTTCGCGCCGTCTGCGAATTGGAAGGATTTATCCAAGTAATCCCAATGCTCTTCCAATGACTGGCCTTTAACGGCAAACACAGGAATGCCAGCCTCGGCAATGGCTGCGGCTGCGTGATCTTGGGTCGAGAAAATGTTACATGAGGCCCAGCGCACGTCCGCGCCCAAGGCGACCAGTGTTTCAATCAAAACGGCGGTCTGGATGGTCATATGCAATGACCCAACGATACGCGCCCCTTTCAAAGGTTTGCTTTCGCCAAATTCTGCGCGACATGCCATCAATCCTGGCATTTCGGTTTCTGCGATGTTCAATTCTTTGCGACCAAAATCGGCCAACGCGATGTCTTTTACAACGTAATCTGTCATGGAATGCTCCTTAATTTGTGCGCGGGCTAACACAGAACAGGCTGATCGGCAACTGGAACCATGTATATCGTTGGGGAAATGGCGGAGAACTCTTGCACAATCTTGTCAAAAATCCTTGCCAAACCGATTGATTTCTTGTGTAAACAAAACGTGAACACGAGGGTGGCATGAAACAAAAACGCGCATGGCAGAGAATGTTATCGGGGCGGCGGTTGGATTTGTTGGATCCGACGCCAATGGATATTGAAATCGAAGATATCGCGCATGGCCTTGCGTTCGTGGCGCGATGGAATGGGCAGACGCGTGGGGATTATCCCTATTCTGTGGCGGAACATTCTTTGTTGGTGTTGGAGATCTTTCGCCGCCTTCAGCCGCGCGCCAAGATCAAAGATCAATTGATCGCGTTGTTGCATGATGCACCAGAATACGTGATCGGCGATATGATTTCCCCGGTAAAGGCAGCGATTGGTCCAGATTACAGCGTTCTGGATGATCGGATTTTGTCGGCGGTGCATATCCGCTTTGGGTTGCCGGCCAAAACACCGATCACGTTAAAGCGCCAAATTAAGGCTGCTGATAAAATAAGCGCATGGCTTGAGGCCGTAGAAATTGCAGGGTTTTCCGAGGATGAGGCGAACAAACTGTTCGGCGCCTTTGATCGGTCTATCGCCGAAGGGCTTGATGTGAAATTACGCGCCCCGCGAGAGGTGCGTGCCGAGTTTGTCGAAACGTTCCAAATACTTTTGAAGGCGGTGTAAACGATTGGGCCCAAAGTAATGCGATGGGCCCAATCGGTGTCTATTACATGTTATTGGGCAAATACGTCACGATTTGCGGGAATATCACGATCAAGGCCAGCGCAAGCAACATAAGCATAAAGAATGGTAGTGCAGCGCGTGCAACGACCAAAATGTTGCGACCCGTCAGGGATTGTAAAACGAACAAATTGAACCCGACAGGGGGCGTGATTTGCGACATCTCAACCACGATGACGATGAAAATCCCGAACCAAAGCGGGTCAATACCAACCGCACTGACCATCGGCATGATGACCGAGGTGGTTAAGACCACAACGGAAATGCCGTTCAAGAAACATCCCAAGATCACGAAAAATACGGTTAACGCTGCCAAAAGCGCATAGGTTGATAGGTTCAAGCCCCCGATCCATTCCGCCAAAAGCCTTGGTATGCCTGTGAACCCCATGGCGACCGTCAAAAATGATGCACCGGCAAGAATAAACGCAATCATACAGGACGTAACCGTTGCCCCCATCAGGCCGTCTACAAAGCTTTTCTTGTTCAACGACCCGCTGCGCCATGACAGGATCAGCGCCAAAACAACACCAACTGCTGCTGCATCTGTTGGGGATGCAATCCCTGCATAGATCGATCCAATCACGCCGCCGATCAAAAACACCACAGGCAAAAGCCGTCGCGAACGCTGAATTTTTTCCTTGAAAGACACCGACAGGTTTTCATCGGGCAGTTTGTCTTTGTTTAACAAGGCCCAAATTACGACATAGCCTACAAACAAGGACACAAGCAAAATACCAGGCAGGACACCCGCGACAAACAAACGTGCAATGCTTTGTTCCGTTGCGACGCCGTAGACGATCAAGATGATCGACGGAGGAATGAGCAGACCCAAAGTGGCCGACCCTGCAAGCGTTCCAATCATCATCTGTTCGGGATAGCCGCGCCGCGACAGTTCTGGAATGGACAGCTTGCCAATCGTCGCGGCTGTTGCCGCCGATGATCCCGACACCGCAGCAAAGATACCGCAGCCAAAGATATTGACGTGCAATAACCGCCCCGGCAGGCGGTTCATCCAAGGCGAAAGACCCGTGAACATGTCGTCAGACAAGCTTGATCGAAACAGGATTTCCCCCATCCAGATGAACAGCGGAAGCGCCGCAAGCGCCCAAGAATTGCTATGGCCCCAAAAAGTCGTTGCCATAACCAACCCCAAGGGGGCGTTCGAAAAAAGCGCCATAGCGGCAATGCCAACACCCAGCAGCGAAAACGCAACCCAAACACCAGAACAAAAACCAATCGTGTCCTCGGATCATCTTGCCGGAACAGATCAAGGCTGGCAATTTAGCGAATTAGAATATGCTATGACCATGACCTACAACGCTTTTTCGCGTTGGATGACCCACTGTATGAAGGCGGTTGGGCATAATGATTTTAATCCCTTGGACATTTTGGTTTTACATAATGTGAACCATCGCAACAAAGAAAAGCGTTTGTCTGATGTGGCTTTCATGCTGAACATCGAAGACAATCACACAGTGAACTATGCACTGAAAAAGCTGCAAAAATCCGGATTGGTCACAAGCCGAAAAATTGGCAAAGAAATGCACTATACAACCACCGCAGAAGGACGTCGTGTCTGCGAAGCCTATCGCGATGTGCGCAAGGCATGTCTGTTGTCAGCGGCGGAATCAACGGATCGCGATTATGACGAAATCAGCCATGTCGCCCGCGTTTTGCGAAGTATTTCTGGTCTTTATGACCAAGCCTCCAGATCGGCTGCGTCCCTATAACATTGGGCTAGGTCACCAGGTGACAGGCCACCATATGCCCATTCCCTTTGTCGGTGAGCGCGGGTTGGCTTTGCTGGCAGGTGTCTGTGGCCATGGGGCAGCGATTGGCAAAATGACATCCCTTTTGTGGCGCAAGTGGATCAGGCGGATCGCCATGAATGGAAATGCGTTTCATTTCGGCACGACGTTTTTTGTCGATGGAGGGCACCGCCGATAACAGCGCAGTCGTATAGGGATGTTTTGGGTCGTTGAACAGGCTGCGCCGGTCCGTGTATTCAACCACGCGGCCCATGTACATCACGGCGATGGAATCGCACATATGTTGAACAACGCCCAGATCGTGGCTGATGAAAAGATAGGTCAATCCGAATTCGGCTTGCAAATCGCGCAGTAGGTTCAAAATCTGTGCTTGGACAGCGACATCAAGCGCGGATACGGGTTCGTCACAGATGATCAATTCCGGCTGCGTTGCCAAGGCACGCGCAATGCCAATGCGTTGACGTTGGCCCCCTGAAAACTGATGTGGAAACAGGCGCTTTTGTTCAGGGCGCAACCCGACTGATGCAAACAGGCGATCAATGATCTTTTGCTGATCTTCGCTGGATGTTTCTGTCAAACTTTGCAAGGGTTCGCGCACGATATCTTCGGCGCGTTGTCGTGGGTTTAAGCTTGAATACGGGTCTTGAAAAATGAATTGCACTTTGCGGCGGATCTGGCGCAAATCTTCGCCCTCAATCCCCAAGACATCCTGTTCCGCAACGCGAACGCGCCCTGTGTAGGCGTCGACCAATCGGGCGATGGCCAAAGCGGTGGTGGTTTTTCCCGATCCGCTTTCGCCGACGATCGCCAACGTCTCGCCACGTTTCAACGAAAAGGATACGTCATCCACAGCATATAGGTATCGTTTTTCACCAAACAGACCGCCCCGTTTGATGGCGAAACGCACACCAAGGTTTTCGACCTGCAACAGTGGTGCGCCCTGAGGTGAATCTTGGGTCATGACGCATCCTTTCCATGCCAACAGGCCACACTATGACCCGATGGATCGGTTTCAATGGGCGGGCGTTTTTGTAAACAAATGTCGGTGCCTACTGGGCATCGGGACGCAAATAAACATTGGTCTTTGCCAAATTCACGCAAGCTTGGGACAATTCCGGGTACCTCAAGCAGGCGTTCTCGTTCTGCGCTTACCGTGGCTAGAATGTGAGGAACGCAGGCAATCAACCCTTGGGTATAAGGGTGGAGCGGCTTTTCGATGATCTCATCGACGCCGCCAATTTCTGCGCCGCGGCCCGCATACATCACGATCATGCGTTCGCTCATTTCGGCGACCGCGCCCATGTCGTGGGTGATCATGATGATCGACGTTCCGGTTTGGCGGCGTAGGTCATTCAACAGATCAAAGATTTGCGCCTGCACCGTGACATCCAGTGCCGTTGTGGGTTCATCTGCGATCAAGATCTTGGGTTTGCAGGCCAAAGCCATGGCAATCATCACCCGTTGCCGTTGGCCGCCTGACATCTGGAACGGATAATCGGATACACGGCGTTTGGCGTTTGGGATACGCACAGCGTCCAATAATTCTTCGGCCATTGTCCATGCGGCCTGCTGGCCTAATCCTTGGTGCGCGCGCAGCACTTCGGCGATTTGTTCGCCAACAGTGTAAACAGGGTTGAGCGATGTCATCGGTTCTTGGAAGATCATCGAAATGTCATTGCCACGAATTTCGCGCAAGCGGTCTTCGGATGCTTGGGTTAGGTCTTCGCCGTCAAAAATGATCGAACCAGACGCCACGCGGCCAATTTTTTCGGGCAACAATCCCATGATCGCCAAAGCGGTCATGGATTTTCCGCATCCTGATTCACCCACAAAGGAAATGCTTTCTTGGGCGGCCAATTCGAATGACAAGTCGTCAATCACAGGAACAACACCATCGTGCGTTGTCAATTCAATCCGCAGATTTTGAACTTTTAACAAGGGATCGGACATTAGCGTGACCTTAGCTTTGGGTTAAGCGCATCGTTCAATCCATCCCCGACCAGCGAAATCGCCAAAACGGTGACAAATATGGCAAGCCCGGGGATCGTCACGGTATAGCTCGCGTCCAAGATATATTGGCGGTTTGATCCGATGATCTGGCCCCAACTGACCACATTCGGATCGGTGAGACCCAGGAATGACAATCCAGCTTCGAACAAAATGGCGGACCCAACCATCAATGCCGATTGCACGATGATCGGGGGCAAAGCATTGGGCAGGATAATGCGAAACATAAGTTTTGCGTTTTTGGTGCCCGACGCACGGGATGCCATGACGTATTCCAATTCGCGGATCCGCAGGAATTCGGCGCGGGTGATCCGCGCGACGGCGGTCCAGCTGACGATGCCGATGGCAAGGGTAATCATGGGCAAGCTTGCGCCAAAAAGTGCAACAATCACCATTGAAAACAAAAGCGTCGGCAAAACTTGGAAGAATTCGGTGATGCGCATCAGGATTTCTTCGATGATGCCACGGTAAAATCCGGCCAAGGCACCGATGGTGACACCAATCACAATGGAAACGACAGCCGCGGCCAATCCGATGATCAACGATACGCGTGCGCCGTTGATAATCATCGCCAACAGATCACGCCCCAGATAATCAGTCCCAAATATGAACCCCGCGTCACCTGGGGGGGAAAAGGGTGCCCAGACCATATCAAACGGATCGGTCGGATACAGCGCAGGGCCAAAAACAGCGCCCAGCGAGATGAGCACCAATATGATCAACCCAGCCACGGCAGACCGGTTGCGGGCGAACATTTCCCATGCTTCAATGAACGGGCTTCTGGCCTTTTGGATCGGTTCGTCGGTCATTTTCGACCCCCCACACGCGGATCAACAAGGCGAAGCGCCAAATCGGTCAAGAGATTGCCCACGATCACGACAAGCGCAGAAAAGAACAGGATACCCAAGATTGTGGGCGTATCGCGCGCGATGATGGACTGAAAGGCAAGCGTGCCCAATCCGGGCCAACTGAACACGGCTTCGACCAAAACGGCGCCGGACATCATGGCGGAAAATTGAATACCTGCTTGGGTGATGACGGGGGACAACGAATTTTTCAAGGCGTGTTTGTAAATCACTTGGCGATTGCTTAACCCCTTGGCTTTGGCGGTTCTGATATAATCTGCGCCAAGGGTTTCCATCATGGTAGCGCGCGACAATCGCGAATAAAGCGCGATAAAGATGGATGATAGGGTGATCATGGGCAACACAAGGTGACGCGCCACATCCCAAAACTGTATCCAAAACCCGCCGCTGATTGTGACATCGCGCATCCCAGCGACAGGGAACCATGGAATTTTCAACGAAAACGCAATCAACAACAAAATGCCGGTCCAAAACACAGGCGCCGAATATCCAAAAAGCGAAAAGAATGTGACGAAGTAGTTTGCAATGCTATTTGGTTTGCGCGCGGAATACACACCCAACACAACACCAAGGACCAAGGCCAAAATCTGGGCGCTGATCACCAACAACAATGTTGCGGGCAATCTTTGCAGGATCAATTGGGTGACAGGTTGGTTGAAAAAGAATGAATGCCCCAGATCAAACTGTAGAACGCGGCCGATGTAGTGACCAAGTTGAACCAAAAAGGGTTTATCCAAACCATAGTCTGCACGGATTTTATCCAAAATCTCTTGGTCCGCGCCGCCCATCGATTGGGAAATTGTGTCGGCAACATCCCCTGGTGCCAAATGCATCAGCGAAAAGTTAAGGACCAACACAGCGGCCAACAGAACAACGGCGTAGAATACGCGCATCAGTATAATTTGGATTGATTTCACGAAACTGCCCCTGTTGTTCCCGCGCAATCCGAGTGGCTGCGCGGGAAATTATGGTTTTAGTCTTTCAAATACACCATATCGATTGGCGATGAGGTGGACCAAATTCCAACTGGTGCATTGCCGACCTTGTCCGAATAAACGGTGTGATATGGCAACGTGTTGATGTGATAGACAGGCAGTTCATCCGCAATGATCGCTTGGAATTCTGCGTACAGCGCTTTGCGCTTGTCTGCATCATTTTCAACGGCGGCCAGTGCCATCAATTCATCAACGCGGGCATTTGAATAGCCTTGGGTGTTTGACCAAACGCCTTTTGCAATGTTGCTTGAATCGTACGTACGATGCACCCCGATCACAGGATCACCCCAGTTGAACACGGTATCCCATGACATGTCGAAATCCATGGTACCCATGCGTTGCGCCCATGTTGGGAAATCTGCGCTTGCGCGGACTTCGACGTCAATGTTGACCTTTTTCAGGGCAGCTTTGACATATTCGACCTGTGGTTTCACGTCAGGCCAACCGAAATCGATGGTCAGGCTAAAGCGTGTTCCGTCTTTGACGGGAAAGCCTGCTTCGTCCAATAGGGCGGCTGCTTTGTCCAAATCCAAATCATACCCTTCGACATTTGCGTTATAGAACGGGCTGTCTGGATGGATCCCTGTTTTACTGTCTGCAGCGGTCCCCATCATCAGGGCATTCAGGACAAAGTTTTTATCGACCGCATAGGCAATCGCCTTGCGGACGCGTACATCTGCCAATGGTCCTTTGGTTGTGTTGAACGCCAACCAATCCAGTGGGCCGATGCCGCCGTACCCGTTTGGTGTCACATTCAGTCCATCGACCTCTTTCAAGCGGTTGATGATCCGCGGCAGCTGTTCAAATGCGCCCATGTGCACTTCGCCGTTTTCATATGCGATTGCCCGCGCAGCAGGATCAGGAATGATCCGCATTACGATTTTGTCCAGATATGGACGCCCGTCGATAAAGAAATCGTCAAAGCGTTCCAAAATAACGTGTTCGCCGCTTTTGTATTCGACCAATTTAAAGGGGCCAGATCCAACAACGTTTTCGTTGTTGCGTGGGTGTGTTTTCACCTCTTCAATCGGCACATCGCCGTAAATATGCTGTGGAATGATTGACATCAACTGGCCCGACATTGCCAACATCAACGCTGGGTGTGGTTGGGATAGGTTCAAGACAGCGGTGTAATCATCGGGTGTGTCCACGCTTTGAACGGGGGCGAACATGGATTTAAACGGATGGTTTGCCTTAATCACGTCCAATGAAAACGCGACGTCTTTGGATGTCAGCGGTGTGCCATCATGGAATTTCGCGTTTTCCACAAGGTGAAGAGTGACCGTCAAACCATCTTCGCTGACATCCCAGCTTTTTGCCAAATAGGGCTGTGGTGTCCAGCTGTCATCATACCGCAGTGGCGATGCAAATAGCTGTGCGCCCGGATAACCCGTAACAATCCCTGATTGCACCGCGGAATTCAGGTTGCGAACATTTGTTCCCAAAACGGTGACCAATGTGCCGCCACGTTTGGGTTCTTCGGCCATTGCGGAACTGGCAAGCAACGACACAACGGCACTGGCCGCGGCCACGCCTTTGAAAAAGTGTTTCACTGTGTTTCTCCCTATTGGTTTGGTTTTTTATTTTTATGAGTCAAGCCTAGCGCAGAGATCTTCCTGCAGAAAACAGCATAAAGTTTGTCTATTCCACTATTTTTTAGTGGAACGGGTTAGGGCACTTTGATGGTGATAGCGTCAAATGCCCCTTCGGAGCGCAGGCGTAGACAGCTTTTGATGAATGCGCGTACTGTTTTGGGTTGGCGTGTGCCGGCGCTGGTCGCGATGCCAAACACAGGCGCGTTTCGGGCGTCACTGATGGGAATTGATCGATACTGCGCATCATGGGCCCGTTGTTCAAGTGGCAAGATATTCAGGATCGAATACCCAAACCCACTGGAAACCAAAGTACGGCAGATATCAGATGATCGCGTTGTATGCGCGATGGTGCAGGTCAGCCCTTTGGATTCAAAGAGGTTTAGAAAATACTCACGCGCCCAAGGCAAATCCAACATAACCATGGGTTGACCGGCCAGTTCGGCAAGCGTGACGCTGTCCTTTTCGGACAAGGGATCATTGCGCGAAATAATCGCAAAGACGGGTGCAGAAAACAGCGGTTCAAAATCGTATCGATCATCAATCACCTCTTTATAAATAAACGCAAGGTCTGCTTCGCCATTTGCCAAAAACTCTAACAGGCGGCCCATGTGACCTTCTAACAGTTTGATGGAAATGCCTGGAAATTCGCGGGTGATGGTATCAAAGATCGGCGGAAGCAAGGATGGCGCCGCGGTTCCATACACAGCGATGCGCACCAAACCAGTGGCGCCTGATCCCAAAGATTTGACTTCGGATTCAAAATGGCGGGATTGATCCAGAAAGCTTCTGATCAGCTTTAACGTTTCAACCCCTGAAGGGGTGGCTTGGATCCCTTTGGCGGGGGTGCGGATAAAAATGTCATAATCCAGTGATTGTTCCAGCGTATCAATCGCTGCGGTGATCGACGATTGAGAAATGTTCATTTCCTCGGCCGCGCGTGCGATGGATTGCAAGCGTCCCGCTGCTTCGACATAGCGGAGCTGCTTCAAAGTAAAATTCATATCCAATCCCCTAAAAAATCGATCTTTGCTGTCAGTTAAATCTATTTTTCAGAAAAACAAAAGCATCATAACCTTTTAGTCAAATCAAAATATAGCAGGGCGCGTCATGTCACAGACCACGATCTATTCAGCGAAAAAAATCATCACCATGAATCCCAACCAACCCGAGGTCACCCATGTCGCGGTGCGCGATGGGCGTATTTTGGGGGCGGGATCGCTGTCTGATTTGGAACCTTGGGGCGCATATACGTTGGATGATCGGTTTGCAGACAAAGTTCTGATGCCCGGTTTCATCGAAGGCCATGCACATACTATGGAAGGCACGCTTTGGCGGAATGTCTATGTGGGTTGGTTTGATCGTATGGACCCAGACGGCAATATTTGGCAGGGTGTGAAATCCATCGATGCGATTGTCGCCCGCTTGATCGAGGCGGAGGCCAAGCTTGCAGATCCAAACACACCGCTTTCTGCATGGTCATTAGACCCGATTTATATGGATAATCGCCGTGTCACGCGTCACGATTTAGATCGCGTTTCAACGGATCGTCCGATTGGTGCGTTGCATGCATCGGGTCATATCCTAAACGTGAATTCTAAGGGGCTGGAATTGGCGGGATTGCTGCGTACAGGCATCAATCATCCGGGCATTCCGCTAGGTGCCGATGGATTGCCCACTGGTGAATTATTTGGCCCAGACGCGATGACACCTGTTGGTCCGCATGTGGGGTTTGAACGATCCCTGACCGATTGCGACGAACGAGGTTTGCGTGACTATGGCAAATTGTGCGTACGGGCAGGGGTCACAACCTGTACAGATTTGGCCGCACAATTGACCGATGACAGCGTGGCGATGATGTTGCGCGTCACAGGCGAAGAAAGCTTTCCGGCTTGTATCGTTCCGCTCAAGGCGTTTTTGGGAACGACCGCCAAAGACATTGTTGATTATATGCTGGCCCTCAAACCAAAATCGACCGAGCGTTTGCGCCTGGGGCGGATCAAGGCAATTGCCGACGGGTCTATCCAAGGGTTTTCTGCCCGCATGCGTTGGCCCGGATATCACAATGGTGCGCCGAACGGTTTGTGGTACACGGCGCCTGATCAGATGTCCGACCTGTATCATCGTGCGCTTGAGGCAGGTGTCCAAGTGCATACGCACACCAACGGCGATCAAGCGACCCAGATGGCGTTGGATATGTTGGAACCTGCGCTGCGGGCGCATCCATCACCTGATCACCGCTTTACTCTACAGCATTGCCAATTGGCAGATGCGGCACAATTCCGCAAAATGGCCAAGTTGGGGATGTGCGTGAATTTATTTGCAAATCACCATTTCTATTGGGGTGATGAACATTACCGCCTAACCGTTGGGCCAGAGCGGGCGACACGGATGAATGCCTGCCGCACGGCCTTGGCATCGGGTGTGCCAATGTCAATCCATTCCGATGCCCCTGTCACACCATTGGGGCCCTTGTTTACCGCATGGGCGGCCGTAAACCGCATTACGGCATCTGGCCGTGTTCAGGGCGAAGGTGAAAAAATTGCCGTCGCTGATGCGCTGCATGCTATTACCTTGGGTGCTGCATATACCCTGCATATGGACGCAGAAGTTGGATCGATTGAGGTTGGAAAGCGTGCCGATTTTGCCGTGTTAGACACGGATCCAACGGCCTGTGACCAATCAGATCTAAAAGATATTTCTGTCTGGGGTACCGTCCAAGGCGGGCGTATTTTCGCGGCAACCGATCTATGATGCAAAACAGACCGTCTGTTCCCGTCACAACCATTGGTGGGTATTTGGGATCGGGAAAAACCACGCTGGTCAATCACCTTTTGCGCAATGCAAATGGGCGCAAGTTGGCGGTCTTGGTCAATGAATTTGGTGATCTGCCGATTGATGAAGATTTGATCGAATCCCAAGATGAAACGCTTATTTCCATCGCGGGCGGATGCATTTGCTGTTCCTTTGGCAATGATTTGATCGGTGCGCTTCGGGATATGCTGGGGGGATCCACGGTCCCCGATCAAATCCTGATCGAAACATCGGGCGTCGCGATCCCAAGCGCGATTGTGGCCACTGTGGCATTGTTAACGGGGTTGCATTCAGACGCATCCTTGGTCGTGGTTGATGCCGAAACTGTCAGAACCGCCGCACGCGACGATTACATTGGCGATACGATCACGCGACAGCTGTCGGATGCCGATATCGTTGTGGTCAATAAAGGGGATCTGGTATCCGATACAGCGAAGCAGGAATTGGCAGACTGGTTGTCAGATGTGGCGCCAGGGTCTGTGATCCTGCCAACCGAATTTGGGCGCGTTGCCCCCGACGCAATCTTTGGCTGTGTCGCGGAACCGAGTCATGGATTGACGGCCCATCATTCGGATGCGCTTTTTGAAAGCATCACTTTGCATCCAGATCCTATTGAGGATGTGCCGAACTATGTGCATCGCTTGATCACCAAAAATCGTGGCATTGTGCGTGCAAAAGGGTATGTTTATGACATGATGGACCAATGTTGGCTGATCCAAGTTGTCGGGCAGCGCAGCAATGTCACCCGCAGTGATCAGGCAAAGCAAAATGGACTTGTCTGTATCGGTTTGCGCGGGCGGTGTGATTTTTCTGGATTGCGCCCCTAGAACAGCGGTGCGTATTTCCAATTGTCTGCATCTGGTGTCACTTCGTCCGGATCATATCCTGCATCGCGCATGCGCACTGCAATATCCAATCCTGCATCCGCGGCCTGATCCACCCATTTGCGACCCAATTCGGTATCTTGGGCCACACCGTGCCCACGGATCAAATCCAATCCATAGTTGAATTTGCCGACGACATCCCCTGTATAGCGTCAGGACCTTTGGGCCAGATGCGAAGGATATGTTCCCCAAGAAAAGCCCCAAAATGCGTCGCGTGACATCGTCGGCGCAGATTTGGATACGATTTTGGAACGGGGTTATATCGAATTTGCCGCGTACGAAGATTTTGCACCTTGGTCGTTTGAACAAAACGGCAAACCCGTCGGTATTGATGTGGATCTTGCGCATTTGATTGCTGCTGATCTTGGGGTTGAGGCAAAAATCCGCCTTGTCGCTGCGGGGGAAACGTTGGATGCGGATCTGCGGAATTGGGTGTGGAAAGGCCCAGTTGTCGGCGGACGCGTTGCCAATGTCATGATGCATGTTCCTTATGACAGCGAATTCGCCTGTCGTGTCGAACAGGTTACTTTTACGGGTATCTATCACGTCGAATCCATTGCCATTGCCTATGACAAGGCATCGTATCCCGACGAAAAACCCGTACCTGCCTATTTTCGATTTGATACCGTGGGTGTTGAAAACGATTCGATTGCCGATTTTTACATCACGCAATTGATCGGATCGCAGGCTGCGGCAAATATTCGGCGGTATCCATCCACCGCGCTTGCGATGGATGCGTTGTCCAAGGGCGACGTTATGGCGGTGATGGGTCCAACCGCGCAATTGGAATATGGGCTAACGGACAGTGCGGATGTGCATCAACCGCCTCTTCCTGCCTTTTCTGTGGGGAAATGGACCGTTGGGGTGGGGATCCACTTTGCCTACAAACCTTTGGGCTATGCGGTTGACGATATCATTTTTGCGGCGCTTAATGATGGCAGACTGCAAACGATTTTTTCGAATTACGGCGTGACCTTGTCACCGCCAGAACTTAGGTGACTACGCCCTTAGTCTAATGGTCAGACAAGGCATTTGTCGCTTAGCATATAAATTGAATTGGAGAATAACCTAGATGAACCTATCCGAATCCAAATTCATCGCGGCAGATCGCGATACCGTTTGGCAAGCGTTGCTGTCTGCGGACATGCTAAAGGAATGCGTTCCTGGCTGCACAGAAATGGCTGGTTCACCTGCCGAAGGGTTCGAAGCAACCGTTGTGCAAAAAGTTGGCCCAGTAAAAGCCACGTTCAAAGGTGCGGTCACCCTGTCCGATATCGTCGAGGGTCAAAGCCTCATGTTATCTGGCGAAGGCAAGGGCGGGGCCGCAGGATTTGCCAAAGGCAGCGCCAATGTGACGCTGTCCGATCAAGACGGGGGCACCCTTTTGTCATACGAGGTCGAGGCCAAAGTTGGTGGCAAGCTTGCCCAACTTGGCAGCCGCATCATCGATGGCTTTGCCAAAAAGATGGCAGATCAATTTTTCGAAAACTTTCGTAGTGCCGTAGAAGGCCCATCAGACGAAGAAACCAAAGAAGACACAGCCGAGAAAAAAGGCTGGTTTAAAAAGATAATTGGATAAACCTAAAAAATAGGGAGGAAGACATGACGAAAATTTCAATGACGGTAAACGGCAAGTCCGTTTCGGGGGAGGTCGAGGGGCGCACGCTTCTTGTTGATTTCCTGCGAAAAGATTTGCGTTTGACGGGGACGCACGTTGGTTGTGACACAAGCCAATGTGGTGCCTGTACTGTGCATGTTGACGGTGTTGCCGTGAAATCATGTACGATGTTGGCAGCCGAAGCAGATGGCGCAACAGTCGCCACGATCGAGGGCCAAGCGGCACCAGACGGAACGCTCAACACGATCCAAGCGGCATTCCAAGAACATCATGGTTTGCAATGTGGGTTCTGCACACCCGGCATGGTTATGGCGGCAGCGGATTTGTTGAAGAACAATCCAAAACCAACCGAAGCCGAAGTACGTCACCACCTGGAAGGTAATATTTGCCGCTGCACAGGGTATCATAACATTGTCAAAGCGATCATGGCCGCATCTGGACAAGATGTCAGCCAACTGGCCGCTGAATAATCATAAAAGGGAGGATTAACCATGCCCAAAGATAGTGGCATCGGCGCAAGTTCAAAGCGTCGTGAAGACATCCGTTTCCTAACTGGGACAGGTCAGTATTCGGATGACATCAACATTCATGGTCAAGCACATGTGTATTTCCTGCGTTCCGACGTAGCGCATGGCAGGATCAATAAAATCGACACTGCCGCCGCATCTGCGATGCCTGGCGTCGTTCGTATTTTCACGGGCGCTGATTTCGAAGGTATCGGCGGTCTGCCCTGCGGTTGGCAAGTCACCGACCGCTTTGGCGCGGTGATGAAAGAACCGGCACACCCCGTTTTGGCCCAAGGCAAAGTGCGTCACGTCGGCGATCCGATTTGCGCGATTGTTGCAGATACGTTGGAACAAGCCAAAGACGCCGCAGAAGCGATTGAGCTGGACATCGTGGAATTGCCCGCAGTCGTAAATATGAAAGACGCGCTAAAGCCTACATCGGCCAAAGTGCATGACGATCTGTCTGACAACCTGTGTTATGACTGGGGTTTTGTCGAGGATAACCGTGATGCGGTGGATCAAGCGATCAAAAACGCCGCACATGTGACCACCTTGGAATTGGTGAACAACCGTCTGGTTGCCAACCCGATGGAACCACGCGTTGCCGTTGGTGATTACAACCGTGCCAATGATGAAAGCACTTTGTATACGACATCGCAAAACCCACACGTCATTCGTTTGTTGATGGGGGCGTTTGTTTTGGGCATCCCAGAACACAAGCTGCGTGTTGTGGCACCTGATGTGGGTGGTGGTTTTGGAACCAAAATTTTCCACTATGCAGAAGAAGCATTCTGTACCTTTGCGGCGCGCCAACTCAATCGTGCGGTTAAATGGACGTCATCACGCTCTGAAGCGTTCATGTCCGACGCACACGGTCGTGACCACGTAACCAAAATCGAATTGGCATTGGATGCGGACAATAACTTTACCGCGGTCCGTACAGAAACCTATGCAAACATGGGCGCCTATCTGTCCACATTTGCGCCATCTGTTCCAACATGGTTGCACGGCACATTGATGGCGGGGAACTATAAAACGCCGCTGATCTATGTGAACGTCAAGGCTGTGTTCACAAACACCGTTCCAGTTGATGCGTATCGTGGCGCGGGCCGCCCCGAAGCGACCTATCAGCTTGAGCGCGTGATTGACAAAGCCGCGCGTGAATTGGGCGTTGATCCAATCGCATTGCGTCGTCAGAACTTTATCACCCAGTTCCCATATGCAACCCCAGTTGCGGTTGAATATGACACGGGCGATTACGAAGCGACGATGGCCAAGCTAGAAGAGATCGCAGATCTGTCAGGGTTCGAAGCCCGTCGCAAAGCATCAGAGGCCAAAGGCAAACTGCGTGGTTTGGGTGTGAACTGTTACATCGAAGCTTGTGGTATCGCCCCATCGAACCTTGTGGGTCAGTTGGGCGCACGTGCGGGCCTATATGACGCCGCAACAGTTCGTGTGAACGCAACAGGCTCGATCAGCGTGATGGTCGGTGCGCATAGCCACGGTCAAGGCCATGAAACGGCATTCCCCCAAGTCGTGGCGGAAATGTTGGGTATCGATGAAAACATGATCGATATCGTTCATGGGGATAGCTCTAAAATTCCGTTCGGTATGGGCACCTATGGGTCCCGTTCGATTGCGGTTTGTGGATCTGCCATGGTGCGCGCCACAGAAAAGATCATCAACAAAGCGAAAAAGATTGCATCGCATTTGTTAGAAGCATCCGAGGCCGACATCGAATTAAAGGGCGGTCACTTTAGCGTCAAAGGCACAGACAAATCCTGTGCTTGGGGTGATGTGACTTTGGCGGCCTATGTGCCACATAACTATCCGCTCGAAGATATCGAACCCGGTTTGGAAGAAACAGCGTTCTATGATCCATCGAACTTTACCTATCCATCTGGTGCCTATGCTTGTGAGGTCGAAATTGATCCAGACACAGGCAAGGTGACTGTCGAACGCTTTAGCGCGGCAGATGACTTTGGTAACGTCATCAACCCGATGATCGTAACAGGTCAGGTTCACGGTGGTATTGGCCAAGGTATCGGCCAAGCGTTGTTGGAAAACTGTGCATATGACGAAAACGGTCAGCTGTTATCGGCATCTTATATGGATTACGCAATGCCACGCGCGTCTGATGTTCCATTCTATACCGTGGACCATTCGTGCCAAACACCGTGTACGCATAACCCATTGGGCGTAAAAGGCTGCGGTGAAGCGGGCGCAATCGGGTCACCACCCGCCGTTGTGAACGCTGTTGTTGATGCGCTTCAATCTGGTGGCTTTAAACACGTCACTCATATCGATATGCCCGTTTCGCCATCGCGCGTCTGGGCGGCGATGAACGGTTAATCGGAGGAAAGAAAATGTATGACTTTGAATTTGTAAAGCCTTCGACAGTGGCAGATGCGGTTGCAGCGCTTGCATCCGACGAAGCCCAAGCCTTGGGGGGTGGTCAAACCTTGATCCCAACCCTGAAACAGCGTTTGGCCAGCCCATCCAAGTTGGTCAGCCTGATAGGGATCGCCGAGATGAAAGGCGTGTGCAAAAACGACGATGGCAGCTTGTCCATCGGCGGTGCAACAAACCACGCAACTGTGGCATCCGAAGCTGCGGCAACCTATCCCGCGTTGGCGGCTTTGGCGGCCAACATCGGTGATCCTGCGGTACGCAACCGTGGAACCATCGGTGGGTCAGTGGCAAACAACGATCCTGCTGCATGCTATCCGTCGGCGGTATTGGCGTCTGGTGCGACTGTTATCACCAACAAACGTGAAATCGCTGCTGATGACTATTTCCAAGGCATGTTCACAACGGCCTTGGAAGAAGGCGAGATCATAACGTCGGTGCGCTTTCCTGTTCCACAAGCTGCGAATTATCAGAAGTTCGAACAACCGGCATCGCGCTTTGCGATGGTTGGCGTGTTCGTGGCCAAGTTCGCCGATGGTGTTCGCGTTGCGGTGACAGGCGCATCCGAAGAAGGCGTACATCGTTGGACTGAGGCTGAGGCCGCGCTGTCCGCGAACTTTTCGCCTGATGCGATTGACGGGCTAAGCGTTTCTGCCGACGGGATGATCAATGACCTGCATGGCACGGGTGCGTATCGCGCGCATCTGGTCAAGGTTATGACCAAACGCGCCGTCGCCGCGTGTTGATCTGATAGACAGACGAAAGCCCCGCGCAAGCGGGGCTTTTTCATTTTTAGCGATGTCGTTTGGGCAAAATTGATCCTATTTTCGCAAGGGTTTCGAATTCGCTTGTTTTGTCTGCGGATTTTGGACTTTATGCAGGGCAAATTAACAAATCCAAAGTCTCATGCGCCGACAGTATTCCCTTATCACTGTGATCTTGTTGTTTTCCGCCTATCATATGATGGCGGTGCAAGGGCCGTTGATGGATCATGTTCTTAGGTCGATCAACAGTCAGACGGTGGATGGTATCGTTGTCATTTTCACGGTCGCCTTAATCCAATTGTGCCTATTCGCAGCGCTGTTGGGGGTGTTGTCGATTATATCCATATGGCTGATGCGCGTTGTTGCGGGCGTCTTGATGATTGTGGATGTGGTTGCGTTTTATTTTATGAACGCGTTTGGCATTTTGCTTAATCAGGAAATGATTGCCAATATTCTGAACACAGACACAGGCGAAGTTGGTGGCTTGATCGATTGGAGGATCTTTGCATGGGGTTTCGGATTGGGTGTGGTGCCAGCGCTGTTGATGTTGTTTGTTCCGATCAAGGCGCATCGATATTGGACCCGCTTTATCCTCGCACCCGTTGCGGTTGCCTGCATCGCGGGTGCCCTGATGGCATGGCCGAAAACCAATCATTGGATACAGAAAAATGAATTGGATCTGGGTTCGCGGATTTTGCCATGGTCATATATTGTAAATACCGTGCGCTATTTCGACCAAGACCATGCGCGGTATTTGCGGGATCAAGTGATCCTGCCCGATCCAATATCCACGCCACAGGCGGGCTTGGT
>Ga0255756_1000136_pt1 | contig 83914 bp, 73 predicted proteins | sample 011ome_20_FD_179956 | JGI IMG/M metagenome (GOLD analysis project Ga0255756, IMG submission 179956) | Coastal salt marsh microbial communities from the Groves Creek Marsh, Skidaway Island, Georgia - 011509CT metaG (version 2) | ecosystem: Environmental > Aquatic > Marine > Intertidal zone > Salt... | reverse complement strand
ACCCAGTCGCAGAAGAAGCAACGAGTCTGGTTCTGGGTCGTCATCGCGATCATGGTCGTGACCATCGCGTGGACAGGCGTCTACTACGCGGCCTTCACGCTGATCCTCGGAGCAGCTGCACTGCTCTGGCGGTTCGCCCACAAGGCCACGTGGCGAGCACTCGCCCGCGAGGTCATCCCGTTCGCCGGCATCATGGTGATGGCCATCCTCGGCTTCCTGCCGTCAGTGCTCACCACCCGTGGTGATCCGCCGCTCGCGCAACTCAGTGAGCGACTGCCCTATGAGTCGGTGATCTTCGCCGGCAACTTCGCGATGAGCCTGCTGCCCCTGCCGCAGAGCCAGTTGCCCGGCCTGGACTTCTACAACAACAGCGTGGTCGAGGCGATCAACGCCGCTCCGTTCGGTGAGAGCACCGCTGTCACCAATCACGGCACGTGGATCACCAGCCTGGCCGTCCTCGTCTTCCTCATCGGCCTCATCGTCCGGGCTCGCACTCCGCGACCACAGGACCCCACCGACACACGCGCGAGCATCGGCTTCATCGCCTACCTGACGATCGTCACTCTGCTGTTCTTCATTCCCTGGGGCCTGAACTACCTCGTCGCCGGCACGCTCACCGCGCAGATCCGCGGCTGGAACCGGCTCGTGCCGATCCTGCTGCTGCTGTTCATCCTCGGCGCCGCGGCTGCCCTGAGAGATACCCGGATCGCGAACAAGGCCAAGGTCGCCATCCCCGTCGCCGTGGGAGTGCTGGCACTCACCGCCATCGATGCGGTGCTCCCGTTCAAGGGTCCCTACACCGACTCGATCGCGCGCGGCAGCAAGCTGAGCGACGCCGGTCGCAGCTACCAGCAGGCCACCCAGCAGGTGATTCCTGAGAACTGCGGCGTCCTGCAACTGCCCTACATGGCCTACCCGGAGTTCGGTGTCGTGGGCGGCGTCAACGACTACGACCACTTCTGGTCGTCCATCACGAACCCGGGCAAGGGCTGGAGCTACGGCGCGGTGAAGAACACCGATGCCGCCATCTGGATGAGCCAGCTGCCGCAGGTGCCGACCGATGAGCAGGTCGCCCTGCTGCGCGGTGCCGGCTTCTGCGCGATCCATCTCGACACTCGCGGCTACATCACCGAGGTGCTCATACCCGTGCAGGAGGATCTGCAAGGACGCTTCGGCGCACCCGTCGCCACGGCATTGGAGAAGGACGGCACCGACGTCTGGGAGCTCTACGACATCCGCGGCGCTGCCCCGGCAACCTCAGAGCAGAGCCAGGCCTTCCTGCATCAGCCCTTCATCGAGGTGGATTACACCACCGCCACGCCGCGCGAGACGAGCATGGGCGACTCCTGGCACTGGACGCGCGAGAACGTCGCCCTCATCGACGTGATTCCGCTGAGCACCGAGTGGCCCGTGACCGGCATTTCCGGTGCGATCGCCGCTCCCGAGTGCGGGCCCGTTCCCGTCACCGTCACCCTCACGGCGGGCGACGCTCAGGTGATGACAACAGTCCTTGCCAAGCCCGGCGAGCAAGCGACCTTCGATCTCACCCTCGAGCAGCCCAGCACCGAGCAAGCAACGCTGACCGTCGACACCCCCGGCGATGGTTGCCGCGTCGAGGACACCAACGAGCGTCGATTCGCGCAGGTGCTGAATCTCCAACCGCGGTAAACAGCCCCATCCCGTGTGACCCACGACACCTTTCGCGGCCCTGGGAATGAACAGTGTGTAAAGAGTCCGCGCTTTCGTCAATCTCACCGCGCGCGAACCCGGAAGTCGGGTGCCACTCGAAATGTGGATAGACGTCCACCGTTGACAACACCTGGAGAACGAATGAAGAAGTCACGACTCGCCGCGGTCGCAGCACTGGCGCTGGCAAGCGGCATCGTGCTGACCGCATGCAGCAGTTCCGACGACGACACCGCAGCCGAGCCCGCCGCCAGCGAGGCGGCTGCCGTTGAGGCCGATGCGGACGACATGGCAGAGGACGCCGAGATGGCCGACGAGGCACCGGCATCCGCTGGCACGATCGTCGACATCGCCGCCGGCACCGATGGGTTCGCCACGCTGGTCGCGGCCGCCGATGCTGCAGGCCTGATCGAAACACTCAGTGGCGAGGGACCCTTCACGGTCTTCGCACCCACCGATGACGCCTTCGCTGCTCTGCCCGAGGGCCTTGTTGATGCCCTGCTGCTGCCCGAGAACAAGGACGTCCTCACCAAGATCCTGACCTACCACGTGGTGCCCGGCACCGTGATGGCCGCTGACATCGTCGATGGCGACGTCGCCACCGTCGAGGGTCAGACCGTCACGCTGTCCACCATGGACGGGGTCAAGGTGAATGACGCCACCGTCATCCAGGCAGACATCGTTGCTGACAACGGTGTGGTGCACGTCATCGACGCGGTCATCGTGCCCGCCGATGTCGATCCGGCCGCACTCCTGGCTCAGTAGTCAGTCGAACGGGGCATCGGACTCCCGGTGGCGGGCCCTAAGGTCCGCACCACGAGCAGTCCGGTGCCCCGTTCGCATGTCCAAAGACCAGTGGCCGAGCTACTACCCCAGCCACTTCCCCACGACCACCGTGCACGGCAGGTTCGGATGCGTCGGCTCTGACAGCGCATCGCCCCAGTCCGGTGGCCAGTACGGGCTGAAGATGATCCGCTCCTGCAGCGCCGGGTCGGCCATGCAGGCGTTCTCCACCCGCAGCACCTCGTCCTGCCAAGGAGGAGCGGGCATCGTGCGGAACCAGCTCGCCGGCAGCGCCGACCACCACACCGCGCCCACGATGACGACCACAATCGCGACCATCCACGGGCGTGAGCGCCGTGCGAGCGGATCCAGCGCCACCATCGCGGCAGCGGCCCACAGCAGGAGTGGCACGACGAAGTAGCGGTTGTTGCTCCCCCCGATGATCGTCGGCACGGCACCGACGACGACTCCGGTGAGCAGCAGCAGCCCGATCGCGACCATGCCGTCGCCACCGCGCACCACGAGCACGAGGCCACCGATCAGGATCGCCAAGGCGACGATCGCGCCGGTGATCGGCAGTGGCGACACGGGGAAGACCCCGAAGAAGTCGTAGGACTCCAACCGCAGCCCCGGCCAGAAGGTCAGGATCGTCTCCGGCACCGAATCAACCCACTCACGGAAGGAGTCGCCAGACGCATTGATCGCCCGCGGCTTCTCTGCCCCCAGCGCCGTGAGCACCTGGGCCACCAGCCCGAGAAGGATCACCCCAGCCCACACCGCACCAGCGCGCCACGGCACGGCGCGCCGCACGACCTGCACGACGATCAAGGCAAGGAACACGCCAGCCGTCGGGATCGTCAGGGTCGTCAGCAGCAGCAGGACGGCCACCGCGATCGTCATCGGCCACGAGACCACGTGGGAGCGCAGCGGGAAGGCCAGCACGAGGGTCGACAAATACAGCAGGAGCATGTAGCTGCTGCCGAGGGCGTTGATCGCCTCGAATCCGACCACAGGGACGACGACGGGCAGCAGACCGATCACCACGCTTGCAACCCAGCCGAGACCGAAGCGACGCACCACGGCGAATGCCAGCGCACCCACCACGCCGGCGATCAGGGCAGCCAGCAGGTTCGTCGCTAGCGCCCACTGCTCCACCGGCACAAGTGCCACGACGCCAGCAAGGAGCCTCGGCAGGACCAGCAGGTAGCCCGCGAACGGATCGACGAGGCAGGTCAGGAATCCGGCCTTCTCGATGCACAGCGGGAAGACGCCATCCTCCGCCCACACCACCTGGGTGAGGGATTCCGGATTGCCCCACCACAGCCGCAGCAGCGAGATCGCCCCCGCCACCACGCCGACGAGCACGGCTGCCAATCGAGTGTGGCCGCCGACGGCCAGCGCATCCCGCTGACTCATGCCACCACCTCGGTCGACGAATTCGCCGCTGACGCGCTCCGATGGCGCACCGACCGAACAAGCACAGTGCCGGACAAGCCCAGCGCGAAGCCAGCGATGATGATGCCTGCCAGCGTTGCGAGCACTGTGTTCCACACCACCACAGCAGACACACCGGTGAGCAGCAGCACCGTCACTGATGAGGAAACCACGGCAGCAGAGCGGGAGCGCGCCAGCCCGGACACCAGCGGCACCGCGAGCAGCAGGAAGACCGCCTTGTAGGCCCAGCCGAATCCGGCCACCAGCACGCTGACCAAGAACATCGACGAGCCGGCAATCGCCAGCATCGACGGTCGCCACGGCACACCCCGAAGCGACGCACCCACCGCCACGCCCCAGAGCACAGCCGCCACAGCGAGCACGAACAGCAGCAGGTCACCCAACTGCAGGCCGCCAGCGCCCACCTCTGTGCCGAGCATGCGCGCCACCACCGGCACGCGGCCGAGAACCCACGGGTCGCCGTAGTCGATCATGTTCGAATTCGAGGCCGAGCTGAACCGGAAGGTCTCCCATGTGACGGCCATGAAGACAACGACGGCGATCGCATAGCCGACGAGCACGGTCCAGCCACGATGCAGCCGCAGCGCTGGCACCAGCATCAACCCCATCGCGAAGGGGTAGTACTTCCAGGTTCCCATCAGCCAGAACAGCGCCGCGGCCACCCACCACGCCCACAGCGAGTCCCAGCGCCGCACGAGGATCACCGCAGCAACAGCCACCCAGATCACGACGGCATCGAGGTTGCCGCGCTCGAGCAGCAGCAACCACGGGCCGCCCACGGCCGCGACGAGCAGCACGATCTGGCCCAGCCCAGACGAGTTCCGCGCCAACCACAGCAGCGCCAGCGACGACAGCAGAATCCCGAGTACCCCGAGGCCGGTCACGTAGCGCGCGGAGAACAGGTCGAACGGCACCCACTGCAACCACAGCACGCCCGGGGCATAGATGGTGGGTTCGGCAAGGCAGCCGTTGTTCGCGGCATACACGTCGACGCCGACGGAGGCGCAGTCGATGCTCTGCATCGGCAGCAGCAGGTCCCAGAACTGCACGATCCCCTGCGGCACGCGAAGGCCCGAGTAGATGGATCCGCCCAAGGCCGCATTGCCCGTCCAGATCGCCCACCAAGGCACGAGCGACACCAGAAGTGACACCCCGCCCACGAGCCACGGGAATCCCGCGCCCACACGAACATCGGCCCGCCGCACGAAAGCGCCGACGACGACGACAGCGAGCAGCACCGCAGTGGCCGCATACGCCAGGCCCATGTAGCCGGGGGCGGAGGTGTTGGCGGGGTCCGTCAGGCTCAGCAGCACCCGAAGCAGCGCCACGGCGAGCAACACACTGGTGACGAGAAAGCCGATCACCACACGCTGTGCGGGCGCGCCCCTCGTCACCTGTTGGCCCACCCCGCGATACTAGCCGCGTGAGCCCGCGAGTTTCGGTCGTCGTTCCCGTCTATAACGGAATGCCCCACCTGCCGACCCTCACGGACGCCCTCCTTGCTCAGGACTACCCGGATCTGGAGATCGTCTTCTCAGAGGGCGGCAGCACCGACGGCTCCGCTGAGTTCCTCACCACCATCGACGACCTCCGGGTGCGAGTGATCACCCCCGACGCCCCCGGTGCCGCGCGGAACTGGACGGCCGCCTCAGAGGCCGCGAGCGGGGAGTTCATCAAGCTCGTCTGCCAGGACGACCTCATCACCCCCGACGCCATCACCAAGCAGGTCGCAGACCTCTCGAGCCACCCCGATGCCGTCATGGCCATCGCCCCGCGCGACATCATCGACGCCAAGGGGAACGTGCTGTACGCCAAGCGCGGCTGCCAGGGCCTGAGCCCAGGGGCTCACAGCGGGAATGACGTGATTCGCGAGTGCTACGTCCGCGGGGCGAACATCATCGGCGAGCCGCTCACCGTCCTCTTCCGCAGGGAGGCACTGCTGGCGACGATGCCGTGGGATGACTCCAATCCCCTGATGCTCGACGTCACGCAATACGCCAAGGTCGCACCCAAGGGCGCCGTCATCGTGCGCGACGAGAGCATCGGCGCCTTTCGTGTCAGCAACAGCTCGTGGAGCACGAGACTCGCGAATGTCCAGCGCGAGCAGTTCGCACGGTGGCAGCGCGACTACGCGGCGAGTCAGCCCTCGCCTCCGTCATCCATCGATCGCGCCCGCGCGTGGCTGGGCATGGAGAAGAACGCCCTGATGCGACGGGCCGCCTATCGCGTGCTGCGGATGAAGGGCGCGTTCGAGTCCGAGTGACCTCGGCTCACTCGTGCTTCATGGCACCCGTGTCGAGCCCCTCTAGTGCCGCGTTACGTGCGGAGTCGGCCGACGTCCGCGACAGCGAGGGGCGCAACCGCAGCAACTCCAGCACGTCGTCCATGTCGAACGCCGGGTTTGACGGGTAGAGCTCGCCATAGACCTCGCGAACGAAGGCCAGATCGTCCGCGTTGTCGACCGTCCACCGCAGGGACGAAAGGTCGACCTCGCCAGCCACGTTGAGGCACCGGAACCGGTCAGGCCGTCGATACACCCCGAGAGTCACGTGCTCGTGCTCGTGCGGGTCGTCTGAATTCGCCGCCACCCAGCGCAGCGCGGAGGCGCGCACGACTTCAACATCGACGCCATCGGGGTACGAGGGTTCGAGAGTGTTGGAGACGTAGTCCGCGTCCGATTCCAGGAACGCAGAAACGACCCGATCGACGACCAGCGGGCTCGCCAACGGGCAGTCGGCGGTAAGGCGCACGACGACATCAGGCGAGAAGGCGTCCAGCACGGCAATGAAGCGGCCAAGAACATCATCCAGCGATCCCCGAACAACTGGCACATCCAATGACTCCAAGTAGGCCACCAGCGGATCGTCAGACGGGTCCGTCGATGTGGCCACGACAAGCCCGTCCAGCAACGCTGACCGCCGCAGCCGCTCGATCTGCCAGCCGATCATCGGTTCGCCCAGGATGGGTTCGAGGACCTTGCCGGGCAGGCGTGAGGACGTCATCCGGGCCTGCAGCACTCCCAACGCCATGGCCTCATCGTAGGTGCCCACACCCACGACCCCCCTACGATGGCGAGGTGACGACCTTCCGCATCGGGGACCGCCTCGTCGGCCCGGACCAGCCGACCTACTTCATCGCCGACATCGCCGCGAACCATGACGGTGACCTCGAGCGGGCCAAGCACCTGATGACCCTTGCGAAGGAGGCCGGCGCCGACTGCGCGAAGTTCCAGCACTTTCGCGCGGAGCACATCGTCTCCGACTACGGATTCAAGGCCCTTGGCGGCCAGCAGTCCCATCAGGCGTCATGGGAGAAGAGCGTCTTCGAGGTCTACCAGGACGCCAGCCTGCCGTGGGAGTGGACCGCCCCTCTCGCCGAGCACGCCAAGACGATCGGCATCGAGTTCATGTCGGCTCCTTACGACCTTGAGGCCGTCGCGCACCTGAACCCGTACGTCAATGCCTTCAAGGTGGGCTCCGGTGACGTCAACTGGCTCGAGGAGCTCCAGGTCATCGCTGACCTCGGCAAGCCCGTGCTCATCGCCACGGGCGCCGCCGACCTCGAGGACGTCCAGCGAGCCATGGAACTGCTCCAGCGAGCCGGTGGCGACATCGTGCTCATGCAGTGCAACACCAACTACACCGGCACCATTGAGAACGCCCATCACGCGAACCTGAGAGTCATCACGCAGTATGCCGAGCTCTACCCCAAGGTCACCCTCGGCATCTCCGACCACACGCCCGGCCACGTCACGGTGCTGGGCGCGGTCGCTCTGGGCGCCAGAGTCGTCGAGAAGCACTTCACCGACGACACCACCCGCATCGGCCCCGACCATGGCTTCTCCATGGACCCCATCACGTGGCGCGCCATGGTGGACGATGCTCGGCTGCTCGAGGCCGCCCTCGGCGATGGACAGAAGCGTGTGGAGGAGAACGAGCAGGAGACCGTCGTTCTCCAGCGGAGATGCGTCAGGGCCGCCCGCGACCTTCCGGCCGGAATCACTATCAGCCAAGAGGACCTCGTCGTCCTGCGACCCGCACCGCGGGATGCACTCGGTGCGCACGAGGTGGGTGCCGCTGTCGGTCGAACGACCAGTAAGGCGCTTGCGGCAGGTCAGGAGTTGACCTGGAGTGACCTCGGGTGACCGCATGGCTGGTCACGGGGGCCTCAGGGTTTCTCGGCGCCAATATCGGCGCGTGCCTGACTGATCGCACAACGCGAGTGGCGGTCACCCGCTCGGGTGCGGTTCCCACCATGTTCGACCAGGCAATCCCTGGTGACCTGCGCGACATGCCGCGTCTCGTGTCCGAGATCGAGGCACTTCGTCCCGACGTCATCGTTCATGCTGCCGCACTCGCCAGCCACGAGACGTGTGAGTCAGATCCCGCCTTGGCACGCCGGATCAACGCCACCTCGACTGGAGATCTGGCAGGAGTTGCCCAGCGCATCGGCGCACAGTTCGTCTACGTCTCCACCGACTCCGTCTTCGACGGGACGCGAGGCCACTACTCCGAGACGGACGCCACGAATCCCACGTCCGTGTATGGCCAGACCAAGCTCGAGGGCGAGGCGCTAGCCTCGCAGGCCACCGATGCGTTGATCATTCGCACCAACTTCTTCGGCTGGAGTCCGACCGGACGGCGGTCCATTCTCGAATTCTTCGTCAACGAACTCAGCGCCGGCAATCCGGTCAAGGGCTTCACCGACTTCACGACGACGAGCGCTTATGCACAGGTTCTCGCCGAGGCAATCGGGTCACTCGTCGCCAAGAGTGTCACTGGCGTCTTCCATGTGACCTCGCCAGACGCATTGACCAAGTACGACTTCGGCGTCGCAGTTGCCGAGGAGTTCGGACTCGACTCCGCGCTGCTAACTCCGTTGCAGGCAGACGTCCATCCACCACGCAAGGGCGACATCTCCCTGGACGTGAGCAAGACGGAATCGACCCTCGGCTCAGCACTGCCGACCCAGCTAGAGGGAATCGCCCGCGCACACGCGGACGCCACAACCCTGCGGCCGAGCCTGTCACACGACGAGAAGGCCTAGACTTCAGGCCATGTCCGACGCCCCCATGGGCGGCCCCGAGCCGCTGAGCGTGAGCGTCGTCATCCCCGTCTACAGCGGCGCCAGTACCCTTCCCGGTCTCATCGCCGAGCTCGCCCCTCTCCACGAGGTCTCCATGACACCCTCGGGGCGATCCTTCCGGGTCTCCGAAGTGCTTCTCGTCTGGGATCGAGGCTCCGGCGGCAGCGATCGCGTGATCCGGGAACTCGACCGAGAGCACGACTGGGTGCGGCCGGTCTGGCTCAGCCGTAACTACGGCCAGCACGCCGCCACGCTGGCCGGCATGACGTCGTCCGGTGGCGAGTGGATCGTCACCATGGATGAGGACGGCCAGATGGACCCGTCCTTCATCGGCGCCATGATCGACACCGCCTACGACACCGAAGCCCAACTCGTCTACGCGAGTCCGACAAACCCACCGCCCCACGGAGCGATCCGTAATGCGGGGTCCAAGCTCGCAAAGTGGTTCTTCGTGAAGTTCCTGGCCGACCAGAAGTTCGAGGAGTTCAACTCCTACCGACTCGTCCTAGGCGAGGTCGGCCGCAGCGTCGCGGCGTACACAGGAACTGGCGTCTACCTCGACGTGGCATTGTCGTGGGTGGTGGCTGATGTGGCCACGTGCCCGGTCACCATGCGCCAGGAGGGCCGACCCAAGGGTGGCTACAACTACTCCCGGCTCTTCTCCCATTTCGGGCGCCTCGTTGTCTCGTCTGGCACCAAGCCCTTGGTGTTCGTCACGTTCGTCGGCATCGCGTTCGTCATCCTCGGTGCCATCGCTGCGATCTGGGTCGCCTACAACGCCATCGTGAGCAATCTTCCCGTCAACGGCTGGGCCTCCATGTTCGTAGCACTCATGGTGGTCGGCGGGGCCGTGATGATGAGCCTGGGCATCATCGCCCAGTACATCGGCGCGGCCACGAACATGTCGCTCGGCAAGCCGCTCTACGTTGTCGTGCGGGATCCCGCAGCGACGTTTGGCGAACCAGACGCGTGATCACCTGGGTCATCGGCTCAGGCGGCCTTCTCGGCAGCGCAGTGGCACGCCACTGTGGCGACAGGTATGAGCCGGGCCCCGTGCCCTGGGCCGATCCGGAGCAGGCGCGCGAGATTCTCCACAATCAGGCCCGCGGCTTCGAGAAGTGGGCAGGTGACCAGCCCTGGCGAGTGATCTGGGCGGCCGGCAGCGCCACCACGTCCACACCACGTGACGAGGCCATGAGCGAACTCGAGCCCCTGACCGGCGTCTTGACAGGTCTGCGAAGTGCCCTGCCCAGCGGTCCGGGCGTCTTCTTCCTCACGTCCTCGGCCGGTGGTGTCTACGCCGGGTCGACGCATCCGCCATTCTCGACACAAACTGCCCCGGTCCCGCTGAGTGCATACGGAGAATTGAAGTTGGCCCAGGAGGCGATGGCCATCGACCTTCTCGGCCATCTCGTTCCGGTTGTCATCGGACGCATCAGCAACCTCTACGGCCCAGGGCAGAACCTCGACAAGCTTCAGGGGCTGATCTCACATCTGGCGATGGCCGCCGTCACGCGGCAGCCAGTCAACATCTTCGTCCCCCTGGACACGACACGGGATTACATCTTCGTTAACGACGCCGCGGAAGCCATTCTCGCTCTGACCCACGCGCACCGCGACATCCATTCCCGCACCGAGATCATCGCCACCGGTCGCGGCACGACGATCGGTCAGCTCGTGCGCACCATGAATGAGATCGCCAAGCGCAAGGTGCCCGTGGCTCTGGGGATGCACGCAAGTGCATCAGCTCAGGCCGTGGATCTGCGGCTGACACCCACTTCTGAACTCTGCGTGCTCACGCCGTTACCCGTCGGCGTCAAGGCCGTTCACAGTGCGATTCTCAGCCGAATCCAGCAGGAGGTGCCAGGCCGTTAACGGGATGGTGACCCTGCGCACCTTCTCAGAAGACGTGACCTGCCTATCGGTGGACAACACCTTCCAATTCCTTCGCGCAAAAAGCGCGTACACAGTCAATTGACGCCCGTGCACCGGCATTCACTGGAATTCTGCCAGTTAGCGGGCCGCTGTGTGTCAACGGAGACTTCACTACGGTTCGGCACTCGCTGGGTACCGGTTGAGCAAGGACCTCATGGATTCCAAGCCGATAACGTTCGAACCGTCATCGAGAAGGATCACTGGCTTGTTGAGCACTTCGTCCGGCATCTCAGCCAGGTATCCGTGGACAGTCGACCATGCAGGCGTGTTGGTGAGCCACTCCCGGCGCAGCCAGTCCACGAGCGGCTGAGCTCCACCGTCCTCGCCGGCCAGACCGGCAAGCAATCGGGTGCAGGTGTAAACACGCTGTGGGTCGGACAACTGCGAATTCAAGATGGCTGACGGTGCCTCTGCTCCCTGCGGCAGATAGACGCACCCAACTGGATTCGCTGCGATCGACTGATCAGAGGTTCCATTGACATCGGCTGGCCACCAGTAACTCCTCGGATTGTCGAAGGGAATCGGCGGAGACCACTGAGTCGGTCGCGATGCGGCAATGGACCGTACAAGCAATGAGTCGACCGTGAGGGCGAAGACAATCGCGCCAAGTGCCACCCATCGAGCAAGGGTCATCCCGGAGGCATCAGGATCGAGAAGCATGAGGCCAATAGGCGCGCAGGCACCGATGAGTACGACCGTCACCATGAAAGTGAACTTGTAGGCCCCATAGTGAGGGGCACTTCCAGTAGCCCATTGATCCATGGCGTTCAAGGCAGTGGCAAATCCCGCAAGTAGGAGCACCGGCAGGAATCGAATGTATAGCTGTTGAGTTCGGTTCTGGCGCGCTACCACTACAGCTGAGGCAATCACGGCCAACGCCGCCAGACCACCGAGTATTGGAGTGGTCTGTTCAGTACCACCACCGGCAGCGAAAAGTGTGGAGTCGGTCAGTCCGGCAAAGACAGATCCAAGGGCTGGCAGCGTCGACAACACAACCGCAGCGGCGTGAACTCCGCCCCCAGATCCTCCGGTTACAGCGCCCACGGCTGAAGTCGTCGAATCAAGCACGAAACTGATGCTGGACCGCATCGGCTCCCAAATACAGATCGCAACGAAGATCACTAGTCCCAGACTCACCAGATCGAGTCTCTTGCGACCTTCACGTACTGGCCGCCCTATCAAGTAGGCCAGCCAACCAATAATCAGCACCCCAGCGATGGCGTTCATCGGTAGCCAAACAGTCATTGCCGCGGCGACGGCAAGCGATGTGAGTAGCTGCGCGCGCGGCACCCATGACCACACCAGGAAAGTCGTGACCCAGAGGGTGCAGACAAGAATCGTGAATTGCAGTGTGAGATGCCCATAAGCCGTGAGCATCAGGTTTGTCACGATCAGGGCTGCAGCACCAAGCCAGATCAGTGGCCAGGGGGCCCTAACCCGGCCAGCAGTCGATTGAAGAGTAGGCCTTCTCAACCGTGCTTCAGCCAACGGTGCCATAGCCAAGGGAGCCAGCACGACCATCAGGTACTGGCCGTAGACCACCGAATTGGCCGCAACGAAGACCTCGTTGTAACCACCGAGTACAGCCTCCGAGAGCGCCCCCATGCCAGTTGCCACGAACACCAGGAACAGCTGGAGTGGACCTCCCATGGGCACGTACTGATCGATGGAACTTCCCGATGCGAGCGCCGCTGTAAAGTCAAGCCACTTGGCGTTGTCCTCCGCCAAGGAATGTCCCATGAGGAAGCTCACTGGCGTGTCGAATGCCGCCACGTCCGTCCAGAAGGTCGTCATGACGCCGAAGAAGAGGCTCAGCCCGAAAACCGGGACGCCCATCGTCCAGACCTGACGCAAACGGGGGGTAGCGGCCCGCGGACGACGTAAGAGAGCGAGAGCGAACGGGGCCAGCAGAGCCAATAGCAGCATCCACTGCAACTGACCACGAGACCAAAGCATCACGTGATCAACGAAGAAGCTCACAAGCACCCCGAAGAGCGATACTGACGCAACGATCATGATCACGGTCCATGCGATACTGCGCGAGCGCCATAAGGTGAGCAGGGGTAGCGCAAGGTACGCCGTCAGAAACAGGACGTCCACCGCACCTCCGCTGGGGTCGGGGGTGCAAGAGCAGTGGTCGATCCGCCGCACCCGTTACCGTGGGCCCATGTCACCCAATGTGCTCCATCTAAGCACCTACGCCGCAAACGGAGGCGCAGGACGAGCAGCGATGGCTCTCCACCGGGCGATGTTGAGCCAGGGGGTTCCGTCCCAGTTGCAGTCGGCCTCGGGGTCAAAATTCCGCGCAGCCCGTCGCCTCGACAGGCAACTTTGGCACCTACAGCGGTCCCGCGTTCCTTCCTGGCGCTCTCCTGCCAAATTCGGGAGCCTCTCGGCGGCGGACATCGACGCCTCCGATGCCGATGTGGTGAATCTCCATTGGGTCACGGACGGGTTCCTAAGCATCGAGCAGATTTCCCAGATCACCAAGCCAATCGTGTGGAGTCTGTATGACATGTGGCCCTTCTGCGGCACCGAGCACTACGGAGTCGATGGGCTGCAAGACCGCTGGCGGAACGGCTACACGACGGGGAACCGTCCACCGAGTGACAAGGGCTTTGATCTCGACCGCTGGACGTGGCAACGCAAAGCAGAGCTCTGGTCGCCAATGAATGTCGTGCCGGCCAGTTGGTGGCTAAGTGATGCGGTCGGCTCAAGCGCTCTCATGCGTGACTGGCCTCGTACCCGCATTCCTCATGTCGTCGATGCCGAAGTCTTCCGGCCAATGCCCCGGCGGGAGGCTCGGCATACCTTGGGTCTTCCAACGGACGTCCCCCTTATCGTATTCTTGGCCTCGGCAGGTGTTCGTGACGTACGCAAAGGATTCGACTTGCTCGAGCAGGCGCTGGCAATCATCAAGACCAGCTACCCCGAGGTCGGCTTGGCTATCGCCGGACCACCCGACCCTGAATACGCGGCATCAAGCGGGGTGGAACTTTATTGGCTGGGTTCCATCAGCGGTGACGAGCGGCTGCGCGCTGTCTACAGCGCTGCGGATGTTCTCGCTGTGCCGAGTCGCGAGGACAACATGCCGCTGACCGCCATGGAATCACAGACGTGCGGTCGTGCGGTCGTCGCGTTCGACATTGGCGGTATGCCCGATATCGTCCTCCATCAACGCAGCGGCTACCTTGCTCAAGCTGAGGACGTGCCCGACCTCGCCGAGGGCCTGCTGCAGGCGCTGGACGATGCTCGCGGGGCGGACATCTGGGGGCAGGAGGCCCGTTCGCATGCACTCGCAACGTGGTCTGAGCCCGTAGTGGTGCGCCAGTACTTAGACCTCTATGAGAGTGCGGTGCCGTGACATGCCTCTCCAGCCGACACTCGTCACGATGGTGTGGCGTGGGGGAGCAAGACTCGAACGTTGCCTTCGCTCAATCGCGGCGAGCAAGCAGCACTTTTCTCGTGTTCTGGTTAGCGTCACGTCAGCAGAGACTTCAGAGGACATGCAGCTGGCAAGCGCCTTCGCGCGTGAGCAGCCCGGAGTGGACGTGATCTGCACCGGTAGTGAGCTCCCAACGATGCAGCACCAGGCGTTTTGGGTCGACCACCTCGAGAGAACAGGAGCTCAGCCATCGGACTGGGTCTATTGGCTCTCATATGACGACGAAGTGCGGCTCACAGGTATCGAGGCCATCGTTGACGCCAAGGGAAATTGGCCACTTGTACACGGGACGGCATATCTAGGTCCATGGGCGATGCGCCACGAGTCTGCCGAACACCTTTTCGACGGACCGTGGAACCAGCCACTGGAGAGTTGGACCTCCTTCCCCATTGATGGACCTACTCGCTTACCCGTTCCCGAGTGGATCTGCGAGCAAGTGAGGCAGCCGACCTACGTGCAGATGAGCGGGTCGGTCTGCCCACTTGAGAGCTTTCAGGCGCTGCGCGATCGTAGGCCGAGAAAGAGAGGCCCCATGCGCATAGAGATGGCGATCGCCAGCGCCCCGCCTTCACGCTACGTGGAGGAATTCTCTGAACCGGTGAGTGTGATCTACGGACGATCGAACTCTGACCGCGCCAACTACCGTCAAACGGCCCGCAAGGAGGATGTGCACCTCGCCGCATGGCTGACTCGGTTTGCCGGTCTCAGACCTGCCGAATGGAGGCGGCTGGCCGCCATCGGTGGCACCGTGGCCAAGACCTACGCGCAGACGCTCATTCGACACTCGACTCTCCCCCAGGAGCAATGGCGAGTGCGTAACATCGTGCCACCCGACGCTACACATCAATACTAGTCACAGGAACCCGGCAGAATTCGTAGCGCTGTGACTGAAGCGTTCCTGTAGGCGATGTCCGCAAAGGGCAGCCAGGAGTCGGTAGTGGTCCGAGTTGGATCTACCCACACCCAGCTCACACCTGCAGAGCACAAGGGGTCGATCGTGGCCTCCGTCGGACTGTCAATGAACGCCCACGATTCCTGCTCACGACGCAGAAGCGTCTCAAGCCCAGAAGGTCGTCCATAAGGTGCCTGATACAAAATGCCAGACGCAAGGGTGCGTAGGCCGGTCAACGCCGGGACGAACGGACTGTAGGTCACGTTCGTGGCTACCAAGGCACCTCGATCGGCGTGTTCGCGAAGCCATGCAGCGCCAGCCACGTGCTGGTCACTCCATTCGGCAATTCCTGTTCGGTCGACGGCCTCCGTGAACGACTCGATCGGACTGAAGGCGTCTTCGCTGAGGCCTGGCTGGGTCCCCACCTGGTCGGTGCCCACCCCCAGTACACGTCCCGGTGCCGCGACGAGTGCCAGCAAGAGCACAGCGCCCGCGACACCGGAGCGTGCTCCACCACCACCGAACCGACGACCGATGAACACGCCGATAGCGACCGCACCAATCGCTCCAACAAGCGGCCCAGCCCAGCGCCACGTGCTGACGAAGACATTGCCTCCTGACGCGCCGGTCATCCACAGCACGATCACCGCGCCGAACAGCACGAGGGCCGCGAGTAGTGACCAGACGAGCGCTCGACCACGTCGGTCCCCGAGGCTGAGCCATGCTTCACCGGCTCCGGCGGCCGAGATCACAGCCAGCGGGGCAGAGGCGGCGAGGGCGAACCAGGTGTCGTTCATCCCTCCGCTGATCAACAGGACCGTGGTCACCGCAGCGAGGACGAACCCCACACCAAGGACCGAGTCAGGCTGCCATCGACGATCCCGATCGATGAGGAACCACGCGAGGCCCGACCACCGCACCGCAATAGCCACTGCGAGGATCAGCGTGCCCAGCAGGATCCCCAGCGAACCGGAAACAGGGTTGAGGCCCTGAATGCTCGAGGCCCGATCGATGAGGTTGGCGAGCTTGAGACCTCCCGGATCTGCCGAGCCAGCGACGATCAGGAGGTAGCCGAGCGCAAATGCGACCAGCGCTGTCCCTCCCGCGGCGACTGAACGCCGCCGCCAGCCAGCGCGGCGCACGGTCCCGATGAACGCCACCCACAGCACTGCGGCCAGTCCGACTGCGCCAGCGCTGATCTTGCCTCCCGCCAGCGCGAATGTGAGGCTCGCAAGGAGGACGAGGATCCCTATGGCGCGTCGCGGATCACGTTGCTCATCCGAACCGAGGTAGACCACGACGAGCAAGGCCATGGCGAGCAGCCACAGTGTGGTCAGTGACTGGGAGGGGGAGTCGAAATTGAAGATGGCTCCGTAAGTCGCTCCGAGGTAGCCGCCTGCCACCAGCAGGACGACGGCTAGAGCTGGAGCCCAGACGGCCGTTGACATGCGTCGAGCCCAGGCCACTGCGATGAGGCAGGACCCCACAACAGCGACGAACGGCAGGACCCGCGTGAGCACCACGAACGGACCAGCGTCAAGCGCATCGGCGATCTGACCCGTCCAGGCGTAGACAAGCCAGTGATAGCGGATGAGTGCATCCGGGGTGTAGATCGAGTCGAGTGGACCCAGGCGTGCGAGCGAAGTGGCGAGAGACTCGAAATACAGGAAGTCGGCGTGGTAGCCGCTCCAGGTGCCGGTCCAGGCGAGGGGGTACGACCGCAGGTTCGGGACCAGCGAGGCGAGCCCGATGACGCCGGTGGCTGCCAGACCCCAGACGGTCGCCGTGTCCCACGTGGCCGCTGAGGGCCTAACCCGCCAGTCTCGTCGGCCGATCCACAGCAACGTCGCCACCAGTGCCGGCAGCGCCCATCCAAAGGACCAGCCGGTGAGCACCTGGACGAGAAGCCCCGACAGCGTGGCAAGGACGGTGCCCAGAGCCAGCCCCATGCCGACCGCCTCGACCGCCCCGGATAGGCCTCTACGAACCAACGACCAGAGATAGCCGCCGGCGACGCTCTGAGTCGTAACCACGAGGCCCAGCAGGAAGGCCTCACCAATCGGGACGCCCGTCACCACGAGGAACAGCCATCCCACCAGGGTCACGGCGATCCCGAGAGGCCAGGTCGGCTGAGGGACAGTGCGAGTGGGCATGAATGGCTTCCGTCGCGGATGGGGCCTTCATTGTAGGAATAGGGCTGCACATCCGTGCCTCTAGACTGGGAAAGTGCGGGTGGCCTTCGACGAGCAGATCTTCGCTCTCCAGGCGTACGGCGGGATCTCTCGGATGTTCGCCGAACTGGCCAAGCAGTTCTATGCAGATCCGGAGTTGGGCATCGAGCTCCTCCCCCTTAATGCCCCAGTGATCAACCGCTACCTGCTCGACGACGATCTAGTACGGACACGAATGGCAGTGCGCGATGCCGGCACTGAGTACTCCGCACTGCTGCGCTACATCGCCCGAATCCAGCCACGGCCGGGCAACGACATCGTGCACAACACCTTCTACCTGCCGCATGGGCTGGCCGCCTACCCGGGCGCGAGGCGGATCGTGACCGTCCACGACATGATCCCCGAGCTCATGCCTCAGACTCGGCGTCGGCTGGACTTTCTCACCCTCAAGCGTCGCTATGTGCGGCACGCCGACCACGTCATCTGCGTCTCGGAGTCCACGAAGCGGGATCTGCTCGAGGTGTACGGGCCGATCGAGGCCCCGATCAGCGTCGTGCATCACGGAGTCGATCCGATGTTCCGGCCTGATCGCGATCCGCATCCGGAACTTCCGCTGCGTTACATCCTGTTCGTCGGCAACCGCAACCAGTACAAGGATGCCTCGGTCCTCATGCGCGCCTTCGCTCAGGCGGCGCGGCATGAGCGCGACATCGTTCTGCTGTTCGTCGGCGGCGGTGAGTTCACCGCGGACGAGCGACGTCTTCTCTCCGCACTGGGCATCGCCACCCGAACCGTCCAGGCCTCTTTGGCGGACCGTCTCATGCCAGCCGCCTACAGCAACGCCCTCATGTGCATATTCCCGTCGCGCTTCGAGGGGTTCGGACTGCCAGCGCTCGAGGCGATGGCGTGCGGTACGCCAACGGTGCTCGCCAGGGCCACCTCACTGCCCGAGGTGGGCGGCACCGCTGCCTCCTACTTCGAGCCTGGCAATGCCGACGAGCTCACGGTCATGATGGAGAAGCTCCTGGGCGACGAGTCACTCCGTGACGATCGTCGGGAAGCTGGCATCGAACGAGCGGCGCTCTTCACGTGGGGCAAGGCCGCAGCCGAGACGGCCGACGTCTACCGACGGACCTTGGCCGGCTGAGGGCTACTGGCCTGGGCGTCGCCGCCGCCAAGTGTCGCGTGCCTTGGCGGTGATCAATCGGCCGACTTCCCCGTACGAAAGGTAAGGGGCCAGCGACTCAGGCTTGCCCTCGTGTGCCGGCACCAGCCCGAGATCACGGGAGAAGTTGGAATTCACGACGACAGCCAGATAGCCGCGCGCGAGGTCGTCCGCCGTGATCCCCATCAGGATCGAAGCCAGATGCTGGTCCTCATCGTGGAACACCTTCACCAGCGGTTCGCGCACATGGAGGGAGATCGGCCGAGCCTTCTGCAACCACATCGCGTACCAGCTGAACTCATACGGGCTCACCGCGAGAGCATCCGCGTACCCCCAGCCGCGGGGGGCGAGGAAGTCCTCACGGAAGGAGCGGAGCACCGTGCTGCTGAACACTTGATGGCCGTGGCACGTGCGCATGATCGGGTCATCCAGTCCGACCTCGCCCATGATGCGTCGGACGGACTCCTCGCGACCGACCCAGTGCTCGCGGTAGTAGCGCGGCTCGACACGCAGGTCGTTGTCCTCAACCAGCACTGAGTACGGCGTCCTCTCGTCGTGCATGAAATCGGCGGCGCCTATGTCGCGCAGGATGACGGCGTCGGAGTCGATGCAGAAGTAGTTCTCGGCCAGGCCGGTCTCCCAGAAGGCGAGCTTGACGATCTCCTGGTTCGCGTAGCTGGTGCGTAGATCGCCCACAGGAGCGCTCACCAGATGGTCGCCGACGAGATCCTCCTCGGCATGCAGCCGGACGGAGTCTCCCGCGAGTGACGAGAACAAGGGAAGATCAGCAGCCGGCACCACGCAGTGCAAGAGCAAGGACTCTGAGTTGTGGAGCACGAACGAGTCCACCAGTCGACGCGCGTACTCGAGATCGCCGGCGTACGACTTGAGGAGCAGCGCGATTCGGTCCATGTCTCATCTCGTCCGTGGTCGACTCAGGACGACCGAGAGGTTCGCCGCGACAGCAGCGGACGCACCTCCCGGTGGGCGTACACGAGACCATAGTGCCGCGCGCTCTCCCAGCGCTCCCTAAGCGCCATGATCCCGGTCGGTCTCAGGATCTCGCGCCGGGCCCGGTGGAATTCACGGAAGGATGCCTGCCAGCGCGTCGTCGACATGCCTCCTTCACGGAACCGGGCGATGACGAATGGCAGCTCGACCGGATCCGCTCTCCTGGACAGCTTCAGGAATGCGGCATAGTCCGCTGCCACCCGGTAACCGGTGTCGAAGCCGCCGACGTTTCTCAGCGCAGACGTGCGGGTGAACGTCCCCTGGTGAGGCGGGAAAAAGCCTCGGCTGAAGCCCAGGCGCTGCTCAACCCGATAGTCCCACCCTGGAGTCGTCACGACCCGGCCGCCGACCTCCTCAACCTCCACCGAACCAAAACCCCACACGGCCTCCGCCCCGAGGGACTCCCGGACGCGCGCCAGGACCGTCGGCGAGAGGAGAGCGTCACCGGCGTTCAGGAAGTAGACGTATTCACCGGAGGCGAGTCCGAGCGCACTGTTCATCGCTGTGTAGATGCCCATCGGTGGCTCGTGGCGGTACGTCACAGGCACGGCCGCCGGAGCGAGGGCGGCGGGAATGGCATCCGAGTCCCTCGATCCATCGACCACGACCCACTCGACACCGGACACATCCTGCGCGAACAGTGAGTCGCGAGTGCGGGCGAAACCGACATGGTCGTCCTTGACGACGGTGACGACGCTCAGCCAGGGCATTAGTTCGTCTTGATGAAGACGCGACCGGAGAAGTCGATCGGGTGCATGAAGGGGCGCCTGCCCCGTGCGGCGAAGTACTCGTCGACAGCCTGCCGGGCGCCCTGCCAGTGTCCGTAGTCGTCCAGGAGGCAGACACCGCCGACGGACAGTCTCGGGTAGAGGACCTCAAGACCGACCTTGGTGGACTCGTACCAGTCGGTGTCGAGCCGAAGCAGGCTGATCTGCTCCGGCGCGTTCTCATGGAGGGTCTGCGCCACATCCCCCTCGACGAAGGTGAACTGCGAGAAGGGGTACCCCGTCTGCCGGACATTCGCCTCGACGTCGGCGCGTCCGGCCACGCACCAGACATTGTTGCCGTCCTCGACGGGGGTCCCGTCGAGCATCGCCGCAGCCGTGCGCCCCGTGACTGCCTCGACATCCTCGGAGGTGGGGGCCGTCATCCCCTGGAAGGTGTCGTAGAGCCAGATCCGTCGATCGTCGACGCCGAGCCGTCGCAACTCACGTGCCATGGCCATCACACTGCCGCCCCGCCAGACGCCGCACTCAACGAAGTCCCCTGGAAGCCGCTCATCAGTCACGTAGCGAACGGCATTGATCAGCGACCACAACCGCTCCGATGAGGTCATGGTGAACGGCCGAAGGGCCCGGATGGTGGCCTTGTCCGCCTCGGTGGCCTCGATCGGGTAACGCTCCTGCTGGGAGCTGATCCGAGCGACCTGCAGTCCGAGCCGTCGGAACGTCCGGTCGACGGCCTGCTCGATGCGCTTCACAGCTCGATCATTCCATGCCGCTGGAGGCACGACCGATCATCGGCAGCCCGCGTCGGGCGAGTTCGTCATCGATGCCTCCCCAGAAGCTGGAGATATTGATACGACGGGCCCGCGCCTTCGCAGCGACCTGCCCGGCCGATAGCCGCTCCGGGTTTGCGAGCCATCGAGCTACGAGGTCGGGCAACTCGTCAGGGGAGGAGAAGTGGTCGAACTCGACACCCTTGACCCAGAATCGCTCGGTGCGGTCGACATCGTCAGTGAGCACGAGGCACCCCATGGCACTCGCCTCCAGGACCCGCGTCTTCAACTGCTGGAAAAGGCCCGCGCTGGACTGTGAGAAGTTGATCGTCATGTGGCTCTGAGCCAAGGCGGTCATGTAGGCCTCATACGTGGGCTGACTGGTCTGCGATGCCCGGAGATCCTGCGGGGAGTCCGAACGATGTGGGTTGACGGCCACCCGGAGCCCGGTCGCGCGAATCCGCTCGAGGAGCTCGAGTCGGTAGGGGTACAGGACTCCCATGAAGGAGACGTCGTAGATCCTGTCCAGCCCCGCAGTTGCAGCGTCGAGAACGCTCAGGGAATCCGAGGACACGGGCATGTTGACCGGACCAACCTCGGGCCGACCCTTGACGAGCACGCCGTCCATCGGCATGCAGATGTCGACGAGCACGAATCGCTCAGACATGCGGGCCAGCCGCCGGGACTGGATCGTCAACCAGCGGTAGGACGAGTCGAAGGTCACCCCGAGGAATACGCCGTCCCAGACGGCCAGAAGCATCGCCCACAGCTGGTCCCACGACCATTCCTCGCCACCGACCGGATCCTTCTCGCACTGCGCCACGAGATGCGTGGCACCCGTGGCTGCCAGGAAGTCCACGAGGCGGCGGTGCCACGAGGCCGGAGGCTCACCGGGCTCCACACAGAAGACAGAGACCTTGTTCGCCCCCGCGTACTCCCTGGCCGCCTGCGCGATCTCCCAGAAGAAGTTCCCTCCGGCCGGCCGGTAGGACTCCCGCTCCGGCCCGTCCATGGGGATCACCACGAGGTGGGCGGGGCGACCGGGAACCAAGGAAAGCGGCTTGACGGCGTCGGCCTGCGACGCACTCTGGCTCCGCTGCAGCGCGTCACGCTCGCGGTTCCAGAGCCGCTCGTCGATGTCCGGGACGAAGAACCGGGCTACTCGGCCTCGGAGGGTCGACGGTGACGGCGAACTCATCAACGCGGCACCCCGCACCGCAGCACCTGAGCGATCGTGATCTGCTGACCGCGCAGGGGGCGGGTGATCTCATCGTGCAGGACGCAGCCGGGGGGCGGCTTCACCGCTCCTCCGTTCTCGCGGACCAGCCAGTACTCGTTGATACCGAGTTCGCCCGGCCTGGCGTCGAGGCCGCGCTCGGCCCAAAACGGCTTGAGCGTGGCATCCCCATCACAAGGGGTGAGGGGTCGTCGTTCGTCGACCAGAACGCAACTGGTGGTGCCGGGCGGGATGATCCGGACCAGCTCACGCCCGCTGGCCCGCCAGTAGTCCGTCGCCCAGTTCCCATCGATCGGCTTCAGTGAGGCGATCTCATTGAAGTACACGTATCCGTAGGGGAATAGGCGGATCTGGTCGATTGTCGGAACCACTAGCCCGACGGCGACGCCGACCCACACCAGGGCCCCGACAACCCGGTGCGACCCCAGTCCGGCGACCAGCGCCCTGATCCCAAGGGTCGCCAGTACGGCGACCGCAGGCAGAACGAACAGGAACTGACGCACCCCGTTGTAGATCGTGGACTGGACAGCAATCGCCAGCAGCGCGAAGAGCAGTGCCTGCGCGATCACGGGGACCGGGAGGAGGACGCGCTCGAGTCCGCGGCCTCCGCCCCTCCCGCGGCGAGCGAGCCGCACGACGAGCACCAGCCACCAGACCGCGAACACCGCGCAGCCGATGATGACGAGCAGGGGCAACTGGGCGCCGAACCAGGTCGGCAAGTAGGTCCAGGGAGGGGGCTGGGATAGCCAGACACCGTTGGTCAACTGCAGGTCATAGACCGGGAACCGCCCGGAGATGAGGAGGGTCTCCTTGACCAGCCGCCACGGGTTGATGAAGCCGTTCGGGTAGACGGCTGTCAGGACGACGTATGCGAGGGCGAGACCACCGACCGGGTCGATGGCCCGGGGCCACAGTCCCCGCCCCTTAAGGCGAGGTCGTCGCCTCGAGCGGACCAGCAGGACGAGCCCGACACCCGACATCACGATGGCAGTCAACGCGATGGGCAGACCCGACGCGGGGCGGGTGCCCACGGCGAGGATGACCCCCACCGTGAGAGAAGCCCAGGCCAGCACCCGCAACCCTGTCCTACGCGCATAGTCGCGTCGCACCACGAGGACCAGGCCGAGTGTCGCCAGCGTGTAGCCGGTGCCCACCGGGAGGTCCTTGACGTTGAACATCCCGTGCCCGATCCACATCGGGGTCGATGCCAGCACCGCCGCGGACACGACGGCCCACCGCCATGATCGGGTGATCGTCCTGGTGATGCCGAAGACGCCGAGCACGCCGGCCGCGGCGATGGCCGCCGTTCCTAGGTGCCGGGCGGCGTGCGCAGCAGCCGAGTCGCTGAAACCGTTCCACGACTCGTTGCCGGTGAGTACGGCAGCAGCGTGGGCGATCAGACTGGCGACCGGTGCGTAGACGAAGTAAGGCCATTTGCCCGTGAAGGGGTCCAGGTCGCCGTCAACGAGCCAGTCGGGAGAGGCGTACCACCCGGTCAGGAAGTACGTCTGGGTCATGAGGGCGTGGATGCGCTCATCCCAGGTAGCCCCGACCTCGGAACCCCCGGCGACCATCAGCACCGTGGTTGTGAGCACCACGAGCAGGGCCAGCCCGACCATGGCCCACGGCACCCGTCCCGCAGTCACGCTGCGTTCGGACCTGCCTGCCGGCACGGACGTCTCCATCTCGATGAGGATACTTGCCGTGCCGCTCGGGGAGTTGGTCACTGCCGATCCTCGAGGCAGCGTTCGTCGGCCATTAGGGTAGGTAGAGCCCCGAGGCACTACTGATGGGAGACGACGTGCGTCCGAGTCTTGCACTGGTGATGCCTGCCTACAACGAGGAGGTCACGGTGCTCGATGCTGTCGAGCGAGTGCTGGCGCAGCCGTTCGTCGAGCAACTGATCGTCGTCGACGACGCCTCCACCGACAGCACCGCCGACATCCTCGCCACTATCGACGATCCCCGCGTGCTCGTCTTGGCCCATCCGGTCAACCGGGGCAAGGGCGCGGCCCTGCGCACAGGATTCCAAGCCGCGACCTCCGACTACGTCGGTATCCAGGACGCCGACCTCGAGTACAACCCCGCCGACCTCGCCCGGCTCCTCGTCCCCCTGGAGGACGGCCTCGCCGACGTCGTCTACGGCTCACGCTTCCTCACCGGCGACGCCCACCGCGTCCTGCTGTTCTGGCACAGCATCGGCAACAAGGCCCTAACCCTCGCGTCCAATGCCTTCGCCAACGTGAACCTCACCGACATGGAGACCTGCTACAAGGTCTTCCGCCGCGAGTTGATCCAGTCAATCACCATTGAGGAGGATCGCTTCGGCTTCGAGCCCGAGATCACCATCAAGGTGGCCAGGCGCCGGGCTCGCATCTACGAGGTCGGGGTTTCCTACTCCGGACGAAGCTACGAGGATGGCAAGAAGATCGGCTGGAAAGACGGTGTGTCCGCAGCACGCTGCATCCTCAAGTACGCGTGGAAGGAGCGCCATGTCCAACGCGCCGATGCGCTCGGGAAGCGCCCTGCCTGACAGCGCACGACACGTCCAGTCCTCCCGGACGTCGACGATCCTCCTGCTTCTGGCGGTGGCCGCGTATCTCATCGTCCTGGTATGGGCGTTCCCGATCGACATGGACGAGCTGCTCCCCTACCACCCCATCGCCTGCTCGTCGGCGAGTCAGGCCGTCAACACCTACACCGCACCCTGCGACGGATACCCCACAAGTCTCGGACCACTGGAGTTCCAGCGTGCGTTCGAGTACATCGGCGCGACCCCAGCACTGATCATGGCGCCCCTCCTGGCGACCACACACTGGGCGGGCTGGCACCTGCTGGCGGGAGTGGTCGTTCTGGTCGCCACGGCGGTCGGCATCGCCGTTTCTGCGCGGATACCCCGACGCTACTCACTCGTCGTGATCGCGTGGGTGCCGATCGCCCTCGCCACGATCCACGACACAGGTCCCGTTCGGTATGCGATGCTGGCCATCGTCTGGACTCCCGCCTTGGTTCGGCAGTTCTGCACCGCCGGCAGATGGTGGGCTCGATTCGGGAGCCTGATCCTTGTCTTGATCGGCTGGGTGGTCGCCACTGAGAGCAAGCCCTTCTTCCTCTATCTCGTGCCAGGCACCATCGTTTGGACGGCTGCGGCGCTCACCCTGACCGATGCCGGGTTCCTCCGCAGGCATCTGGTGCGGGTCTCGCTGGCTCTGGGTCTGGCCGGCGTGTCCGCCCTTCTCGTCACACTCGTGTTGACCGTCGAGGGCGAGATGTACCTGGCTTACCTCGCTTCCTTTGGGAGCCCGAACAGCCTCCTCATGTCCGCCGGAATCGGAGGTGTGTTCCTGTTCGTCTGGACGATGACGGCGCAGCGGTTCATCCTTCAGATCCCGAACGTCGATGCCCACTTCCCCGACCTCTTGCAGGGGCCCGCCAACGCCCTGCCCCTGTCCACGGACCGAGGGGCGCCCCTTTCGGTGCTGCTGCTCGCGATCGCGACCGTCGCCGTGGTGCTGCTGGTCGGCTGGTCGTGGTGGCGGCTGTTTGCACGCGGGACCACGGCGGATCGTAGGTACGCCCTGTGGTTGACGGCAACAACTCTCACCTTCTTCCTCGGAGCGGTGCTATCCCGCGGCGGCTCCGTGCACCACTTCGTCTTCGCGCAGGTGCCCATCGTCGTCCTCGTCATCACCGCCCTTCGCACGCGGGGCTGGTCCGCTGTCCGCACCGCATGGCTGGCGCTGGGCGTCTCCGCTCTCGCCGTCGTGTCCATGCTCGCGATACCGCTGAAGCCCGAGGTGAGCCGCGACATCGACGCGGTCATGGCCGAGGCGATCAGCCGGAGCACTCCCGGCTCCGTGGTCAACTGCCAGCCTTGGGGCTGCTACTACCAGTTCGCGCTCGCGGATCGGGACGGCGTTCCTATCGTCTGGGCCGAACGCCCTGAGCAGCAGGCAGAGCTCGCTGCCTCGATGCCGTCCGGTGCCACCATCTGGCATGTCTGCCGCGGGTGCAACATCAACGACGTGGCGAGCGGCTTCCCGGGGGCAGCGATCGATTCCGAGATGGACACGGACTCCGGGTGGAGACTGTTCGAGGTGACACCATGACATCCTCCTCACCCACCACGACCGCGGAAAGGCAGTCCGGCGTCGCTCGCGCCCGGGACTACTGCCGCCGCTCCGCTGTTCCCTACCTGGCGACACTCATCGTCAGCTACATGCTCGCCTTTCAGTTCAACTACCTGGGCGGGGTCCTCGAGACAGACGCACTGGTTTTCAAGGGGCAAAGTCCCGGCATCTACGTTCCGTTACTGCTCTTCCCCGTTGCTGCCGCCTTGTGGCTGCTGTACGCAGGCCGCCCAGCCAAGGGGTGGGTGCTCGGCTTCCTCGGCCTTCTCGCCTTCGCGTGGGTCGTCCACCTCACCATCACGATGGCGCACGGCGACATGTACACACATGCCATATGGCTCTACCTCCCGACACTGGCCATGATCGCCCTAAAGTCCCCGGGGCGCGCCGACGCCTGGACGGCCGTCGTGGTCGTCGCATGGACCGCGGCGACCCTGCTCGTCGTCACCCGCCTGCTGGAGATCGTCGGCTGGGTTCCTATGTTCAAAATCCCCGATCTCAGCGCCACCGAGTGGGAAAAACAGAATTACTGGCTCCCCTTCTCCGGATATCTCGGTCTCAACGGTCGGTGGCCTGGCCCCTTCGGCTTCAATGACAAGACCGGCTTCATGTCCGCGATCATCGTCATTGTTGCGGTGCAACGGTGGCGCTGGTCCAGCCTGCTGCTGGGTGCGATCGGACTCTTAGGAGTGATGCTCACGGGCGGCCGCGGCCCGTATCTGGCGGTCCTCACTGGTCTGGGGGTGCTGCTGCTGTTCTCGCCACGGGTTCCGCTGGTGAGCCGGATTCCCGCATGGCTACGCCTTTCGGCTGTCGGGGCTGGTGCGGTCGCTCTGGCCGGCTACTTCGCGTTCTTCACAACCGCTGGCGTGACCGGTCGCGGAGCAATCTGGGCGGGCTTCCTCGACCTGTGGCAGACGTCTCCCTTCATCGGTGCCGGACAGAGCGCGATCTGGCAAGCCGATGGGATCGTCGGTGCGGCCATGGATGCGCATAGTCTCTACGTTCAGGAGCTCACTGAGTACGGCATCGTGGGTGCAATCGTGCAGTACGGAGCGGTCGCGGTTGGGCTCGCACTCGCCCTCAGGTCTGCGGCACGGGGCTGGCCCGGACCCCTGGCCATTGTGGTCGCGTACCTGCTCGCCGGCGTCACGAATCTGCTGCATGACGGCTGGATTGCACATTCGGCCTACACACTGCTGGTGATTGCCGCGGTGTTGTCTGCCGCCGGTGGCACACGTCAACAGCACGGCCAGCCCGTGTCTGACCCCTCGTCTGAGCACACGCCGTCGATCAGTGAGGCGCCCCGGTCCACGCCCTGATTCCGTCGACAAAGCGTTCGGCCATGCGCTCAATCGAAAGGTCGAGAGCAGCTTCACGGCAGACCGCCCGCATGACCACGCGGCGCACCGGGTCGCGCAGTAGGTCAATGATCCCGCGCGCATAGGCGTCCGGCTCGTGCGTCGTGAGCACGGCGTCAACTCCGGGGTGCAGGTACTCGTACTCCGGTGCGTGCCGGGGATGCACTGTCGTTGCGATCGGGATCCCCGCCGCGAGGGAGTCGACGGCCACCAGGCCGACCCACCCGGGGATCGTCATTACGGCAGCAGATCGCATGGCGACGGCCCGATGTGGGCCGTCGAGCCGACCGAGCACCCGGATGGGTGCGCCCGCCCGCTCGGCCGCGCGAAGCTCCTCGAGCATGACGCCGTCCCCGCCCAGCATGGGCACGAAACCGGGCACCTCGTCTGCAACTCGATGGGCGGCGTCGAGAAGGAACGGCAGGCCCTTGCGGTCGTCGCGGCCCCGAGGAAGAGCGCGGCTCGATCGGGCTCCAGGTGGTGACGGGTCCGGAAGGTCTCGAGGTTGGTGTCGCTCACGGCTGCTAGGTCGCGCTGCAGGGCGGCGGTGTCGGTGCTGTTGCGAAGCACGGTGATGCGGTCGGCTGGGAATCCGTGTTCCCGCAGCTAGTCGCGGCCGCCGTTGGTGTAGGAAAAGAACCACGAGGCTCTGCGTGTCATCCAGGCCTTTACTGACTCCTGCACACGCGATGTGCTGACGGTGCAGGTGCGGCCCTGGCCCCACATCACTGCAGAGGCAGGGGTCTCGCGCGCCCACACCACGCTTCGCCGGCGTCCAGGTTATGCAAGACTTGCTCGACGATCACGTGCATTGGCTCGAAGTCGTCGAAGACCGACCGAGTCAGTCGACGATGCAGCGTGCGGCCGGCGATGCGCAGGTTGGCCTGCTCAAGCGGCGCAATCCACGGACAGTCCCGCGCGGCGTCAGCCCGCGCGGCGTCAGCGCCCTCCGGACTCCCCGCCGCCACCAGCAGGCTCGAGCCACGCTCGCGTAGCCGACGATCGAGCTCGGTGAACAGCAGCAGGCGATACGACGGCACGTACGGTGCACGATGCGGATCCATCGGGCATCAGGCACGCCCGGTGCCCGATGGATCTTCGAGGAGGTCCGATCGGACGCAACTTCCGCAGGTGCTCGCCATCGAAGTGGATGTGCACCTACCCATCGACACGAGCGTCGCGTGCCTGCGATCGAAGCCTGCCCGCAAGGTGCACGACGGTCGAAACAGCTCGTCGAGCTCCACGAGGATCTGGTCGGGGCGCACGTCGGTGGCCGCCAGGTGCTGGATGGCCACAGCCTCGGCACCCTCGATGTCGAGCTTGAAGACGGTGTACGCGCCCGTTTACCCCTCGAGGGCCTCCTGCATCGCCATCGTGGTCATGACGATGTGCCGGGTGTTGGAGACGTAGTCGTTCTGGAAGTTCGCCAGCGAAAGGCTGACGTCGTCGGGGTTGGGTGGCTCGGAGAACTTCGCCTCTCCCGCACTGTCGCTGACGGCCACCGGGAGGAGCTCGAGCTGGCCAGGGCTCATGGCGGCGAGGTCGTACGCCTCGGCGGGCTGCTTGCCCCCGGCGACGCACGCCCGACTCACCATGCGCCACTCGGTCGAGGGGCGCACCCCCCTCGTCGACTACCAGCCGGCCGAGCTCGTCCTGTCCGGATTCCGACAGGGCGACGGGGGTGCCGCAGTCGCCGAAAGCTCAGCTGCTGGCGGCCGGTGCGGCCTACCTGCCCGCGTCGATCCTCACGCGCCCGAAGCCGGTCTTCACCCCGCCGGTGCGGACCTGGCTGAGCGAGATCTGGCGCGCCAACTCCGCCGAGCTAGGCGGTGACTCCGTGTTGCTGTCCGCGGGGCTCCTCGACGCCCGCGCGGCCCGGCGCGTCATGGCGCGCGCGTTCGACGGATCGGGGCGGACCAGCCCTCTGACGCTACGGCTGGCCGCTTTGGCGTTCTGGTAGGCGGTCCGCCGAACCCCGGCAGACGTCCATTAGGCTGGAAGGCGCTGCCTGCCGGGCCGCCAAAAGAAGGGAATGGGACGTGCCGAACTTCGAGGGCTCCTCGGTCCTGATCACCGGTGGCACCGGCTCGTTCGGTAAGGCGTTCCTGCAGGATGTCCTGGAATCCGACTCTCCCGCCCGCGTCGCGGTCTATTCGCGCGACGAGCTCAAGCAGTACGAGATGCGCCTGCAGTACGGCGACGATCCCCGCGTCCGCTTCTTCATTGGCGACATCCGCGACCGCGAGCGCCTCGAGATGGCGATGCATGGTGTCGACTACGTGGTGCACGCCGCTGCACTGAAGCAGGTCGACACGGCCGAGTACAACCCGATGGAGTACGTGAAGACGAACATCCTCGGATCCGAGAACGTCATGCTTGCGGCGATCGGCGCCGGCGTCAAGAAGGTCGTGGCGCTGTCGACCGACAAGGCGTCGTCGCCGGTGAACCTGTACGGCGCCACGAAGCTGACCGCCGACAAGCTGTTCATCTCGGGAAACCACTACTCATACGCCCGCGGCACGCGCTTCGCCGTGGTGCGCTATGGCAACGTCATGGGCAGTCGCGGCTCGGTGATCCCGTTCTTCCGCAGCCTGACCGAGCGCGGCGAGCCGCTGCCCATCACCGACGACCGCATGACCCGCTTCTGGATCACGCTGCCCCAGGCCGTCCAGTTCGTGAAGGACTGCTTCCAGACGATGGACGGCGGCGAGCTCTACGTGCCGCGCATCCCGAGCATGCGGGTAATCGACCTCGCGGAGGCCGTCGCGCCCGGATCGGCGACCATCGAGGTCGGCATCCGGCCCGGCGAGAAACTGCACGAGGAGATGATCTCCGCGGAGGATGCGCGTCGAACGCTGCGCCTGCCGGACCGCTACGTCGTCACGCCGACACTCGCGGAGTGGACGTTCCGCTCGCCCGAGGGCGAGCCCGTGGAGGACGGCTTCGCGTACACCTCAGACACCAACGACATGCGGCTGTCGGTGGACGACATCCGCGTGATGCTGGACGACCTCGGCCTCTGAGCCCGCAGCCTTCCTCCGGTCCGCCGCTCGGGCGTCTGCTCGCTCAAAGGGCGATGAGCCGCTCGTGAAGCCGGGCCATCGACGCCATCCACGCCGCCTCGGAGAAATCCTCCGCGTAGCGCAGCCGGGCAGCGCGGCCGAGCCGCTCCCGCTCCTGCTGGTCTGACAGGAGGGCCCCGACGGCGTCTGCCAGCGCGGTGGCATCCACGTCCGGGACGACACGCCCGCTCACGCGGTCGGCGACGAGCTCGGGCATGCCACCTACAGCCGGCACAACGCTGGGCACTCCGTGCCGGCCAGCATCCAGGAGCGCCAGCCCCAGGCTCTCCACCCGGCTGGGCTGGACGTACACGGCCGTCCGTGCGTACAGGGCCGACACGTCGTCCACGTGCCCCGGGAACTCCACCCGATCGGCGAGCCCCAACTCGTGCACGCGCGCGCGGCACGACTCCATCAGAGATCCATCGCCCGCCCACACGAAGCGTGCGGACACGAAGCGCGGCGCCAGCACCCTCGCCATCTCGACGAACACGTCTGGCCCCTTGTAGCGCTCCACATGCCCGAGCGCGAGCACCGTGTCGGGTATGGCGTCCGCTCGAGGATCGTCGTCAACCACGGGGCCGACGGTGCTGTGCAGCGCCGACACGCGATCCGCCGCAGCGCCCAGGCCCCATAAGCGCACGAGCTCGCGCCGCGCGGCGTCGGACACCGTGATCGTCGCCGTCACGTTGTCGAGGGCATGACGGAAGCGCAACCGACCGAGCAGCCGCGCCCGCCGGCCGTGCGGGTACGTGTGCAGGATGTACAGGCTGGGGTGCCCGGCCTGGACAGCCGTCAGCAGGGCACCCGGAGTGCCGACGGACGCCACGACGAGCGACACGCCGTTGGCGGCCGCGAACCGCGCGAAGGCCGCGCGCTCAAGGCCGTGCCCGCGCACAGCCCACGCGGAGCGCAGAGCCGCTCCCGGGCCGAGGACCTCAGCGAGCGCAACCTGCCGGACTCCACTCACGTCCGCGTCGCCCAGTGGCACATCTGCGCGGGTGCTGAGCAACAGGACCGGCCATCCGGCCCCGCGGTAGAAGCGGAGCATCCGCTGCACGTAGGCGCGCGTCCCGCCGGTGTCCCCGTGGTCGGAGACGAGGAGAACGGTGGGCACCCTCCCTGTGGCGCCGCCCCCATCCGCTGCCACGCTAGCGCCAGCCCCGGATCCGGCGGGCGACGCTCTGCGCGGCCACAAGGGGGACCGACGCGAACACCGACGCGACGTTGGTGTGGAGGAGCCCGGCCACCTCGCGGGCGCCCACCCGCTCGCCCTTGGGACCGCGGACGCACTGGCCCTTCCAGATTTGCAGGCCCCAGACCAGGCCGCCCAGCCGCACCGCTGCCGGGGCTCCCGGGCGATGCCGTCCGATGGCCGTCAGCTCCGACCGAAGCCGCTCCGGTCCCGCCGAGTAGTACTTGGAGGTCGGCAGCACACGATGGTCCCAGCAGCGCTCAGCCACGTATACGAACCGGGCGCCGGCCGAGGAGCATTGCAGCCAGAAGTCGTAGTCCTCTGCGTTCGCGAGCATGGTGTTGAAGAGCAGTCCGTGCTCACGCACGAATACCGAATTGACCAGCGTGCACCCACCAGCGACGAAACTCCCGCTGCTCATGAGGTCCAGAAGGGGATTGCCCGGGCGGAGGTAACGCCTTCCCAGGTCCTCGTAGCGCTTCTGCGCACCGGCGTTGTCGATGTCGGCACCGAACTGGTCGCATCGGCCGAATCGGGAGAAGACGATGTCGGCGGTCGGGTTCTCGTCGGCGGCGGTCATCAAGCGACCGATCCCGCCCGGCGCGAACCGGTCGTCTCCACTCAGAAGGATGAAGCGATCACCCGACATCGACGACAGGAAGCTGTTGAGACGGGCGACGAAACCCCGGTTCTCGGGATCGAGGTTCGTCTGAACGCGGTACCCCCGCAGTACCAGCGAGGGGACTGCTGCCTCGATGACCTCGCGCGTCGAGTCGCGGGAACCGTCATCGGTGATAACGACCTCGACTGCGTCCTTGATGTCGATGGACGCGAGGCACTCCTCGATGAAGGCGGCGTGGTTGTGGCAGAAGACGCCGATCGTCAGCCGCGGTGCGGCATCGGTCACGTAGCTCGCGTCCCTTCGTCGACCCGCTGCATCACACCGACCCCCGGTCGGCCACGGCCCGCAAGGAGGACGGTCGTGTCCCTGCTTAAGGAGTTCATCACCGCCACCTTAGACGCCGGAGTGTAAGAGCGCCGCTAGACCCGCGCATAAGTCAAACCCGCGAAGGATCCTGCAGGGACTGACGCAGAACTCGCTGCAGCCGCTCGTGCGCCTCTCCCTCCTCCAAGGCCGATCGGCCCTGTGCGTCCCACGTGAAGGCGGTCTCCATACACGCAACCGCGACGTTGACTCGGGCCGCTTGGCTCCACGCACGAGCTTGCAGTCGCAAGGCATCGAAGAGCTTGAGGGAGTCCTTAATCCAGCTCTCCGCGTAGTCGAACCCCGACTCCTGGTCGATTGCCGAAGGGAATGGCGGAGGGTCCTCCAGTGTGGTGCTCGAACCCACCTTGGTGTACAAGAGGGACACACCCCTGCTGCCAGCCGTCAGGTCCGAGTGGTCGTAGGAACGCCCCGGAGCTCGGTGTTGAGGTGTAAGCCCCATAAAGGCAAACCACGCATCCAGTTCAGAGATGTCCCACAGCGAGAGGACCGGCACGAACAGATGATCCATGGTTTCGGCCACCCGCCCCTTGGGGGCTTCTGCGTCCCCGAAATGCGCGTCCGCGACGTGGTACGCCAGGTCGAAGTCTTCGGACTCCACCAACGAGCGGGCGAACATCGCGACGAAGAAGAAGAAGGACCCACCTTGGTACACGCGGAAGTGGATCGTGCCCCCGACCCGAGTAGCCTTAATCAAGTTTGTGGATGCCAAGTCAGGTTCGGCGAGGTGGTGCAAGACGCCTCGGAGGTAGCAGAAGTCGACGTCTTCCTGTATCCCCAGGACTCCCGGCTGACAGACGTCCGCGACACGCGTGGTGACATTGGAGACACCCAACTCCCGCACCCATTCGCCAAGCGCCCCAACGGCCTTCGGTGACAAATCGAAGTGGCACACCCGCTGAGCGCCCAGGCGCTGAAAGACCACGGCCTCTCGACCTGTGCCGACGTTGAGCACATTCATGGCCGTCAACCGTTCGGGCGTAATGCCGGCTTCACGCAACACCCGCTGAACCACTGTCGTCGACTCAGCAAGAGCCTCCGGCCGGTGGTTCTGGAATCCGTCGAAGATCGTGTCATATAGGTGGACTGTTTCGGAGTTGATCGTCATGCCGTGCCACACCTTCCACGCGGCCAGGCGCTCGCGGGCAAGTCCCGAGGCGCCGACGCAGAGGTTGGAGAGGGTACCGTGTTGAGACGAGATATCCCAGCGGCACCGATGAAAGTTGCGCGAGGCGACTGCATGAGACTTGCTGCTTCCGCCAAATTCACTCGACTGTCCGGCTCGCCCGACACGTGCCACCCCTTCCACCGATGGATACCTTGAACCAAGCCCCGGATATGAGCCGGCCAATGCGCCTTCTTCCGGTGCCATCCGAAGGCCCGCGATTCGGATCGGAGGCGTTCCGAGCCATCCGCTTTGGGCTTCGACCTCGACAGTATTCCGAAGTCCCAGATGTGATCGGGTACCGACACGGACACACCGTCTGGCCCGAACTGAAGTCGGAATTCGTGGTCATCTTCTTTGGCGATTCCCTGACTGAATAGGATCCCCCGAGAATTAATGAATGCCGGGCGGACGAGAGTGCATCCATCAGGCGCGAAGTTGCTATGCCTGACGAGATCGTCAAACGCTGGGGCTCCTTGTTCGTAGCAAACATCCATGCTCTCAACGCTCCGGTCGAAGACGCAAACAGGGACGGGGGCCGTCCCCATCGATGCGAACACGCCCTCCGAAGATCGCGTCCGCCGAGGGAAACCGTTCAGCGGCGTCCTTGAGTAGGTCAATTCCACCGAGGTTGTACCTGTGGTCACCAATCAGAGGGAGGAGGTAAGGCGTCGTGACCGTGTCGAGAAAGACGCAGAGACTCCTTACAAAAGCGACACTCGGGCCGTCCAGGTCCAGCTCCACCGAGTACCCGCGGGACAGCAAATCCGGGACGGCGCCAGCGATCGCCTCCCGGGTACCCTCAGTGGACCCGTCATCGTAGACTCGCCCATGCGCCGACCGCCGCGTGTCGATAGCCTGTAAAGACTCAGCGACGAAACGCCCGTGATTGTGGGCAAATACCCCGAAAGTCGGAATCGGGTCATCACCAGAGGGCGTGCCCAATTCCTGGCTCAGTCAGATCGAGATGGTAGGACCGGTGAGTGAGCGCTCATCATCCCCGCCGATGGGATGAGCGTTTGGCGGCTGACCGGAGAGGATTTGGCATGAGCGACGCTCCACCGAAGCCACTCCGAGTCGGAGCGATCGTCGACTCCCTCGTCGTTGACGGACACAATTCGGGGACCCTCGCCACGGTTCATGCCGATCCACCGCTGGACCTGCCGTGCATCGTTCACCAGCAGGCGCTTCGCTGGCGGTGGACTTCCTGACCTGATGCCTCGCGCCGAGCTCGCTCAGAGACCCAACAGCGATGCGTGGCGCCGGAACCGGTCGGACGACTCGCGGAGCTCCTCGAACGTGCCGCGGGCCTCGACCACTCCGTTGTCGAGGAAGAGGATCTCGTCGCAGTGCCGGATCGTCGCGAGCCGATGCGCGATCGTCACCGTGGTCACCGAGCCCTCGAGGTCGCGCAGCGTCTCCCCGATAAGCACCTCGGTCTCGGCATCCAGCGCGCTGGTCGCCTCGTCGAGGACGAGAAGGCGCGGCCGAGTGTAGAGGGCGCGCGCAATGCCGAGCCGCTGCCGCTGGCCACCGCTCAGTTTGACTCCGCTCTCCCCGACCTCGGTCTCGATGCCCATCGGCGTGTTGGCCAGGAAGGCGCTGAGGTGCGCTCGGTCCAGCGCCTCGCGCACGAGGTCCTCGTCGATCTGGTCGGCCTCCAGCCCGAGCGCGACGTTCTCCTTGATCGTCCCGTTGACGATGGCGATCGCCTGCGGCACGTAGGCCACGGCACCCGGCCAGGTGAGAACCCCCTGCTCCGGCGTAAATCCTCCCACCAGCACGGTGCCCTCCTCCGGCGTGAGCACGCCGAGGATCAGGTCCGCGAGGGTGGACTTCCCCGAACCCGTGGGGCCCACGAGAGCGAGGGACTGGCCGGGGCCCACGGAAACCGATACGTCCGTTAGCGTCGGCTCGGCGTTGCCCGGATAGGTGAACGCCACGCCCGCCAGCTCGATCGCGGGCCCGAAGCCCTCGTGCTTCAGGTCCTGCGCCCTGGGCGCCGCGACCGCGCCCTGGGCGTCGTCGTGCTCGGACGCGTCTGGGGGGTTGATCTCCCCCAACTCGGCGGCCAGCTGAAGCGTCGGCTCCGCGGCTGCCGACCCGGACTGCACGCTGATCAGCGCACCCTGCAGCCGCAGCAGCGACGGCACGATGCGCGACCCAGCCGCGAGGAACAGCGCGAGCGTGGCAACCGCGGCCGTGGCGTCCTTGGTCATCAGCTGCGACAGCGCCAGCAGGCCACCTCCGATCACTAGCGCGACCTCGAAGACGTACTTTGGCAGCAGGTTGATGAACTGCAAGTCCGCCTGCACGGTGGCCGCCTGCGTGCGCAGGCGGCCGAAGCGCTCGACGTAGGAACCACGTCGTCCCGCGACGAGCATCTCCCGGTAACTCGCGAGCGCCTCCTGCACTGTCTGGTAGCTCTTGATCTCGATCGCGGCCGTGCGGGCGCCCTGGCGTCGCGCCCACTTGGACAGGGACAACTGGACCGCCATGGCGACGAGCAGGAAGAAGATGATGGTGAAGATCGTCAGGACGAGATCGACGACCGCGAGGCCCACGCCGAGGGTGACGAGCAGCGTCGCCTCGACGACGAACACCAGCCCCTGGCCGACGACGGTGAGGATCGCGTAGCCCACACCGGCAGTGAGCGTGTAAGCCGTGTCCTGACTCGAGCGCTCCTGGATCTGCAGCAGCGGGCGCGAAAGCAGGCCCATCGCCAGCCGCCCAGCCACATGGGCCTGCCGCCCGGCGAGGAAGCGCAGAGATGTTCGGGACAACGTGACGTTGATGACGCTCTTGAGGAGCAGCACCGCGCCTGCGACGAGTGCGAGGACCACCGTGACAGACAGCCGGTCGGTCGAGTTGACACCCAGCGCATCGAGAACGGTAGCCACCATGCCCGGCAGGGGCTCGTTCGTCGCCGCCGCGACCCCGGATGCGACGACGACGCCGATGAGCATGACGCCGAGCAGGTCCAGCAATGCGGTGGCCATCTGCACGCCGGTGACCACGGCGAGCAGTCGGCGGTCGCGGCGGGTTAGCAGCGCCAGACTTCGCCGGAAGGCGCGAACGGAGCCCATCTAGTCAACGCTCCCGGTGTGGACGTCGATCTTGGTGCAAGGCGTCATTCGGCGACCTCACAGGGACCGGACGGAGGAGCCGTGGAAGCGCCCGCTCGTGTCCAGCAGGGGAGCCGCACACGCTGCCACCGTCTCGGGAGCGAAGGCGCCATGCGCCTGGAGCATGATGGCCGCGTCAGCCGCTTCGAGTGCCTCGGCGAGCGTCTCGTGGCGGGGGACCGCCCGCCCCGCGACCACCCAGTGGTCGACGTACGGGTCGCAGTAGCTCACGTCCGCGCCCAGGTCGAGGAGCAAGCGCGCGACATCGAGGGACGGGGACTCCCGCTGGTCGGACACATCGGGCTTGTAGGTGACGCCCAGGAGCACGACGTGGGATCCCCTCACCGCGCGACTGCTCTCGTTCAGCAGGTCCTGGGTTCGCCGCACCACATACGCGGGCATCCCCGCGTTGATCTCCTGCGCCAGCTGGACGAACCGGAAGTCCTGGCCGAGCACGTCCTTCACGCGGTGCGCCAGGTACCCCGGGTCGATCGGGATGCAGTGCCCTCCGACGCCGGGGCCGGGGCGGAACGCCTGGAAGCCGAAGGGCTTGGTGGCCGCGCACCGGATGCTGTCCCACAGGTCGATGTCCATCGCATGACAGAAGACGGCCATCTCATTGACCAGCGCGATGTTCACTTGACGATAGGTGTTCTCCAGCAGCTTGGCGAGCTCGGCCTCGCGTGTGCCCTTGGCGACCACGACCGTCTCGGCGATCTGCGAGTACAGCGCAGTCGCGCGCGACGCGGACGCCGGGTCGTCCGCACCCACCACCTTGGGGGTGTTGCTCAATTCGAACGAGGTGTTGCCCGGATCGATGCGCTCGGGGCTGAACGCGCAGAAGAAGTCGGTGCCGCACGCGAGCCCGGTGCTCTCGAGGGCAGGCACCATGACCTCCTGTGTCGTGCCCGGGTACGTGGTCGACTCCAGCACGATGAGCTGGCCCGGCTGCAGCCGCCGGCGCACGGTGTCCACGGCCGAGAGCACATAGCCCATGTCCGGCGCCCCGCCGGCCGCTAGCGGCGTCGGCACGCAGATGACGATCGCCTCCACGTCCTCCAGTGCCGCATCGTCGGTGGTCGGAAGAAAACCCCTACCCAGCATCGCTGCGACGTCCGCGTCACTCACGTCGTCGACCGTCGATCGTCCATCGGCCAACGCGTCGACCCGGGGAGAGCTGATGTCCAGGCCCACGACCTCGACGCCCGCAGCGGAGAATGCGCGCGTCAAGGGCAGACCCACGTAGCCGAGGCCGATGACGGCCACACTCCCGACCCCGGTCTGTCCCATATCGTCCTCGTCTCTTCACCCTGTCGCGCGCCGAGACGCCCGAATCCTGGCCTACTTCGGCTTGCGCACCAGCATGTCGCCCAGCAGGAGGTTCTCGAGGCCCGAGCGCCGCATCACGTCGACCGCCTCGACGGCGGTCATCACGATCGGCTCGCCGTGGATGTTGAACGACGTGTTGAGGATGGCCCCGCGGCCCGTGCGCTTCTTAAACTCGGTGATGAGCGCGTGGTACCGAGGGTTCGCCTCCGAGGTCACCACCTGTGGACGGATCGTGCGGTCGCGCGGGTGCGAGCCGGCGATGATCTCGTCGCGACGATCCTCGAGCACCGGGCAGGCGTGCGTCATGAACCACGGCGATGTCTTCTCAAGCCCGTCGATGTAGTCGGGCGCGTCCTCCGCACGGATGGACGGCGCGAACGGCATCCAGAAGTCGCGCACCTTAATCATCGAGTTGATGCGGTCGACCACCGAGTAGTGGCTGGGATCGGCCACGATCGACCGGTTGCCCAGCGCCCGGGCGCCCCACTCCATGCGACCCCGGCAAACCGCGATGACCTGGCCCGAGGCGAGCAGCTCGGCGGCCGCCGCATCCGGGTCGTCCGGGTGCTCCACAATCCAGCCGAGCTCGAGCGCCTGCCACTCGGCCTCGGCAAGGTCGTCGGCCGTGATGTCGGGGCCGAGGTAGAGGTTCTGCAACGTCGAGACAGCTAAGTTCAGGCTGCCGTCGAGCTCGTGGAACACGTGCAGCGCGGCGCCGATGGAGAGCGACTCGTCACCCGCGCTCGGCATGACCCACATCGACTCGACCTCGGGAAGGTCGGCGATGAGCATGTTCGCCTTGACGTTCATGAACACGCCGCCGCCGCACACGATGTTGCGCATCCCGGTCTGCTCGATGGAGTTTCGCACCCACTGGACGAGCATCTCCTCGGTGAACAACTGAACAGCCGCGGCCGCCGTGTCGAACCGCACGCCCTCGAACGCCTCGCGCAGATACTCGTAAACGTAGTTCATCGTCAGCTCGGTACGGCTGCGGAAGCCGAGGCCGTCCTCGGAGAACCCGAGGATCTCGCGCAGCTTGTCGGCGGCCTTGTCGGCACGGACCGGGTCTGCGTACGGGGCCAGCCCCATCAGCTTGTACTCGTGCTCCCACGGAGTCATGCCGAGAAGCATCGTCATGCGCGAGTAGATCTTGCCCAGGCTGTCGTCGCGTGACGTCGACGCGATGCGCTCGAAACCCGTGTCTAGGCACGTCGATACTGTGGCAGACAAGCCGTCGCCAGCGCCGTCGCACGTCAGCCCCAGCACCGGCTCGCCCGCTCGCACGTAGGGCGAGGTGTAGTACGCCGCAGTGAGGTGCGCGAAGTGGTGCTCGAGGAACCGCACCCGCTGCGGGTCGAACGCCAGTTGCTCGCCCGCCGTGGTAATCCGCTCCTGTCGGCGCACGTCGAAGAGCACCTTCTGATAGTCCTTCGACTTCTCGGCGTCCTTGCGCTGGTCCCGGATGCCGACTTTGTACCATGGCGCGAGCTCGAGCAAGTACTCCGGTCGGTGCATGAAGTTTGATGCGTAAACGACCTCGTCGAGGTCCGTGCGGTCGATGCCGCCGAGGCGCAGGCAGGCCTCGATGGACTGCGTCGGATAGCCCACCTCGTTCTTGCGGCGGGGCAGGCGCTCCTCGCTCAGGGAGGCGACCACCGCGCCGTCGATCACCAGGCTGGCGCCGCTGTTGTGGCCGTCATGGATGCCGAGGACCGCTCTGGCGGACATCATGGGTCTCCTCACATGCGACGAAACTGGCGCCAACCGGGAAGGTATGACTCAAGCAACTATCGTAGTCGGGTACCGGCCCCCGGCTCGAACGCGCCTCGGGCGTGGCTCGCGGCACCGGGCGGCCCGCGCGGGGCCGGGAGATAGGCTGTCAGCCACCGAAGGATGGGAAAAGCGACCGTGCGAAAGCGCTCACTCGGAACGGTGTACATCGGCCCGGTAGAGATCGCCGGTCAGTACGCCGCCATCGCGGAGGCGCTCCGCAGCCAGGGGGTCGCCTCCCACCTCCATCTGCGCTTCGCTCACCCCTTCTCCTACTCGACCGCGCTAGTGCACACTGGACTGGTCCTGCGAGCCCACCGGTGGATCATCCGGTACCGCGAGACCAACGACCTCCCGCACTTCCCGCACCGGGTAGCCCTCGAGGCGGCCCGCCGCGCGCTGTGGAGCGTGCACGCGGTCGGCGCTATCGCGCGTTACCGGACGTTCGTGTTCGCCTTCGCCACCACCTTCGCCCCCGAGGGGCGCGACCTGCCGCTCCTGAAGCTGCTCGGCAAGCGGGTGGTCGTCGTGGCCGCCAACGGCTCCGAGGCGCGGCCGCCCTACGTCGACGGTTCCCACAGCGACAAGCCCGTCCGCGAGGTGGCCAACAGCACGCGACGCAAGCGCCGCACGCTGCGCCGGATCGAGAAGTGGGCCGCCGTGGTGATCGGGGCGCCGTTGAGCAGCTCGCAGCTGCTGCGCCGGCCATTCGTGAACTACTTCGCGATGGGGATGCCCGTTCGCCCGATCACAGCGCCTGCCCAGACGCCGCCCCGTGATCCCGCGGGAACAGTGCGCATCCTGCACGCGCCGTCCCGACTGCGCGGCAAGGGCACCGAGCGCATCCGCGCGGCAGTCCGCGCCCTCGTGGACCGTGGCCTGCCGATTGAGTACGTCGAGGTGACCAACCAGCCGAACAGCGTGGTGATCGCGGAACTGGCGGCGACCGACATCGTGGTCGACCAGTTGTACAGCGACACCCCGATGGCCACCCTCGCCTCAGAGGCGGCCGGCATGGGCCGCCCAAGTGTGGTCGGCGGCTACGGCTGGGACATGCTGCGCCGGTGGGTCCCGGACGGCATGTGGCCGCCGAGCCAGACCTGCCATCCCGATGAGGTCGAGGCCGCGATCACGCTGCTTGTGGAGGACCCGGAGTACCGGGAGGAACTGGGCCGGGCCGCACGCGCGTTCGTGCGGACCCGGTGGAGTATGGAGGAGGTCGGGGGTCGCTGGCGCGCGGTGCTCGAGGGAGACATCCCCAACGACTGGTGGGTCAATCCGGCCGAGTTCGTCTACACGCACGGCGCCGCCATCCGCGAGGACGACGCGCGACGCATGGTCCATGCGCTTGTCGAGGAGTGCGGTCCCAGCGCGCTCCAGCTCGCACCCGGCTCGGCCCAACAGTCGGCCTTCCTGGAATTCGGTCGCCGGGGAGGGGCTCGGGAGGAGGGCTAACTATGTGCGGCATCGTCGGCGGGGTGTGGCTGGGCACGTCACTCAGCACCAGCGCCTTCTCGGGAGCACTGGACGCGATGGAGCACGCGGCCCCGACGGGCTCGGCGAGGAGCACCTGCGGCTGGGGAAGCCGACGTGCGGCTCGGCCAGACGTGCCTCGCGATCATCAACCTGACCAACGGTGGCCAGCAGTCGATGGCCTTCGGCAACGGCCGGTACTGGATCGTCTTCAACGGCGAGATCACAACTTCCTCGAGCTGCGCGCCGAGCTCGCCGGGCCAGGGGTCGCCCTCCACACCGCGTCGGACACCGAGGTGCTTCTCGCCGCCTAGGCCGAATGGGGACTACCGCGATCCCGCGGCTGGGCGGCATGTTCGCGTTCGCAGTTCTTGACACACAGGTCGACGAGTTCGTGTGCGTGCGCGATGTGTTCGGCATCAAGCCGTTCTACTTCGCCGCCACCGAGACCTCGTGCGCCTTCCCGTCCGAGCCAGGGCTCCTCGCGTCACTGGTCGGTGGCCGGCCCGCGGTCGATGAGCAGTGCGTCTACGAGTACCTGGTCACTGGGTCGCCGGACCGGGCCACGACGACCTCGTTCGCAGGCATCCGGTCACTGGCGCCCGGGCACCTCGCCCGGCTATGCGTCACTCCGCAGGGCCGCGTCGCGCTCGAAGAGCAGCGCGTGCACGCCCGACCTCAGCGATCGGCCGACGTCGCACCGCGAGGCGGTCCAGAAAGTCCGCGGGATGTTCCTACAGAACGTGCGCCTGCACCTGCGCCCGGATGTGCCTCTCGCCTTGGCCCTGTCGGGCGGCATCGACTCCTCCTCCGTCGCCTGCGGGGTGCGCGCCGTCGAGCCGAACAGCGACATCCACACGTTCAGCTATCTGGCCGAGGACGATGCCCTGAACGAGGGCCGCTGGACAAGCGCGGTGAACGCGCAGATCGGCGCGATCCCGCATCCGGTCACCATCCGGGCAACCGACCTGGCCCAAGACCTCGACGACGCCATCCGGGCCCTCGGCGAGCCCTTCGGCAGCACGAGCATCTTCGCCCGGTACCGGGTGTTCCAGGAGGCTCGGCGCCAGGGTTCACGATCATGCTCGACGGCCAGGCGGCCGACGAGATCTTCAACGGCTACCTGGGGTACCAGGACTTCCGGGTGCTCTCGATACTGCGAAAGTGAGACGTCATCGGCGCAGCGAAGTTTCTTCGCGCCTGGGGCTCGGGGCCCGGAGCAGTGGGTCCGCGGTCGCTACATGAACAGCCGCCTGCTGGAGGCGATGGCCGACGGCGAACTGGCCACGCTGCTTCGCCACGGTGATCGCAATGCAATGCGGTGGTCGGCGGAGTCCCGAACGCCGTTCCTCACCACGGACCTCGCCGAGAACGTGCTCTCGATGCCGAAGTCCTTCCTCGTCGACCCCTTCGACACGACGAAGTCCGTGCTGCGCGACGCGATGGCCGGGATCGTCCCGGCGGACGTGTTCGCCCGCCGGGACAAGATCGGTTTCGGCACGCCCCAGGACATGTGGATGCGGCACTTGGCCCCGCAGATCCCCGACTGGCTGGATGATCTCCACCTGCTGCCGATGCTTGACGTCCCGGCTGCCCGGTCGCTCGTGCTGTCGGCGTTCAAGGGCGATGGTCCTATGAGCGGCCCGGTCTGGCGCATCCTGTGTGCGGCCCGGTGGGCGCGCCAGCTTTAACCGGAAATCGGCCGCGCCGGCGTTCCGGCTACCCGGGCATCGGGGGGCACGTCGCGGTTGACGAAACTCAGGGCTCCGACGACGGCGCGGTCGCCGATCGTGACGCCCATCTGGATCACTGCACCGGGGCCTATGTAGGCGCCGTCGCCGATGACCGTCGGCTCCCGCTCGATCGGCTCGGCGCCCATGCTAGTGGACCAGGCCACCGTGTGATGGCTGTAGATTTGCACTCCGGCGGACACGGAGGTGTAAGCGCCGATGGTGAGTCCTCCTGAGCCGTCGAGAATGACGTTGGGGCCGATCCACGAGTGCGGTCCCACGACGACGTCTCCAATGATGAGGACGTTGTCGTAGCAGGACGCGCCCTCTCCGAAACCGTAAGCGCGTGCGGTCTCCCAGCGGTCGGTGAGCAGGTCGCCGACGGCGACGTGACGGTTGAACTCGGCTCGCTTCTCGTCCCGCAGCCGGACCAGGTGACGCTGCAGTTCGGCGGCGAACTCCTCGTCGTCGGTCATGACACGAGCCCCCTGACGGTAGCGACCACACGTGCGACGTCCTCGTCGGTCAGCGCGCTGGAGAGCGGCAGGCTCACAACCCGAGGCGCGCTGTCAGAGGCATGGGGAAAGGCCACGGACGTGTCGATGTCGCCCAGGCGCGACCGCCAGTACGAGTGCTCGTGCAGCGGTCGGTAGTGCACGCTGGTGCCGATGCCGGCCTCGGCCATGCGGTCGATGACGTCATCGCGCGAGATGCCCGCCTCCGGCAGAAGTCGGGCGACGAACAGGTGCCAGGCGTGCACCGAGCCCTCCGGAGCGTCGGCCGGCAGCTGGATCGGCAGGTTGGCGAACGCGTCGAGGTAGTGGCGCGCGATCAGCTGTCGTCGCCCGTGCATCGCAGCGGTGCGGCGCAGTTGCACCCGACCGATGGCCGCATGCAGGTCGCTGAGGTTGTACTTGTACCCCGGCGCCACCACGTCGTAGTGCCACGAGCGGACACCCGAAGTGAACCGGTCGAAGACGTCTCGGTCGATTCCGTGCAGGCGCATGACCCGGATGCGCTTTGCTAGGTCAGGCCGTCGAGTTGTGACCGCGCCTCCCTCTCCCATCGCCAGTGGCTTGGTCGCGTAGAAGCTGAAGACGCAAGCGTCGGAGTACACACAGTTGCCAACAACGTCGCCATCTAATCCAGCGGGAAACGCGTGGGCGGCATCCTCAACGACGGCCAAGCCATGCCGATCGGAGATCGCTCGGAGGCGTCTCATGTCGACGGGTAGTCCGGCGAAGTGCACGGGGATCACGCACTTGGTAGCGGGCGTGATCGCGGCCTCGACAGCACCCAATGAGATGTTCAGGGTGTCTGGCTCCACATCGACGATGACGGGAGTGGCGCCCAGGTAGCGCACAACCTCAGCCGTCGCCGTGAACGTCCATGTGGGGACGATGACCTCGTCCCCTGGGCCAATTCCCAGTGCCTCCAGAGCGAGGTGCAGCCCAGCAGTGGCGGACTGGACTGCAAGGACCTCAATGGGCGCCCCGAGGTAACCCCGGAACTCGGCCTCGAACGCTTCCATGCCCGGTCCGGACGTGAGCCAGCCCGAGCGCATCGTGGCAGCAACTGCTTCAACTTCCTCGGGTCCGATGTTTGGTCTCGCAAACGGGATTCCCTCAGCAAAATCATTCGTCATCAACGAGTCCCAACCCCTGAACGAACTGCTTGGGTAGGCCGGCGAGCAACTCCAAGTCGTCTCTGGACCTGCTGATGTGAAGGATCCCGGGATGCGGTCCATCGCGTGTCTGCTCGTGCGCGCCCACGAGAACTTCGTGCAACTTCTCCCCCTTGCGCAGCCCTGTGAACCGAATGGGGACCTGCCTGCCCGACCGAGAAATGGCCTCGTTAGCGACGTCAAGGATTGACACTGGCTCACCCATGTCGAGGACCAGGGTCTCCCCTCCCCGGCCGATCACGGCAGATTGCAACACCAGATGGACAGCTTCTTGAATTGTCATAAAGTAGCGGGTGACTTCTGGATCGGTCACCGTCACACTGGCACCAGCAGCCACCTGCTTCTGGAAGACAGTGAGGACCGACCCTCGGCTACCGAAGACATTGCCGAATCGGACTGACATGAAACGCGATCGCCTATCCTGCGTCTCAGTTTCATTGGCCTGCCAGGTCAGGAACTCTGTGACGAGTTTGGTCTGGCCGAGGACGCTGATCGGATCGGCTGCCTTGTCCGTTGAGATGTTCACAAAGACTTCGACACCAGCTCTTTGCGAGGCTTCGAGTACGTTCCGTGTCCCGATGACGTTCGTCTTCAGGGCCTCCGCTGGATACCGTTCGAGCATGGGAAGGTGCTTCAGTGCCGCTGCATGGAAGACCAACTGCGGTCGAACTGCGTCGAAGACTTCGCTGATCCAGGGTGCGTCTCTGATGTCAGCCAGGACTATGTCTTCAGAATCCAGGAGCCCATGCCCCTCCAAGGACACTTGCGTTGCCTGCAGCGCCGACTCGTCGCGATCAATGAGGACGAGGCGCCCGGGTGAATAGCGAGCGAGTTGCTTAGCTAGTTCCGATCCGATTGAGCCGCCGGCTCCTGTGACAACAACAGCCGACCCTTTGACGAGGGCACTGATCGCGGGCTCATCTGTGACTACGGCCCTTCTTGCCAGAAGGTCCTCCAGCGATACTGGGTTGACATCCGCCCGCGGGGGAGAGGCGCTGAGGATGTCCGAGAGCGGGGGCAGTACCCGCAACGACATCTCCAGATCTCGGCACCGGGCCTCGAGGCCTCGCAATGTCTTCGAGTTGACACTAGTGATGGCCACCACCAGTGATTGCGGCCGCACGGCTAGTGCAACTGCCTCCAAATCTTCGAGTCGGCCCAGAACTGGTAGGGACTCCACAGCGCTCTGAAGCAGAGCTGGGTCATCATCAAGGAACCCCAGAGGCAGGTAGTGCTGATCTCCGTCCGCCCGCATCTGGCGGACGAGATGGGTGCCCATGAAGCCCGCGCCAAAGACTAGGACGCGCTGAGAACCGGGCACAACTCTCCTCTCAGTCTCTCAGGCCAGCCAACCGACGCGCCGGGTGGCGGAGGGTTCGGATCGGACCGCTGCAAGTGCCGTGCCTAACATGACAGCGAGCACTTCAGGGCCCAACTCGCTTAAGCCTATATTCTTTCAAAATTGGTATTCCCCCGAATCCACCACAGTTGTCCACGCAGGCCGGCCCGACACGAGAAGGATCATGACTCCCGTCGCTCACTACCACGGCTATTCGCTGCGCCGACTCATTGTGCTGTTGGCCGTTGGCGTGGTCTTCATGACGGTGTTTGTCGCTCAGGCCTTGCGCACTGTAACCAACGGATGGGCGACGACCTACGACGATGCCTTCATCAGTTTCAGATACGCTCAACACCTGGCCGAGGGCTTCGGTCTGGTCTGGAACATAGACCAGCCGCCGACGGAAGGATTTTCGAACCTCCTCCTGGTGCTAGCTCTTGCCCTGCCGATTGGTCTCGGCATCGATCCGCTGATGGCTGCGAGAGCTCTCTCGTTGGCGGCCTTGACTGCAATCGCTGTCACGCTGTACCACGTCGCTCGTAGACACTACGGCGCTAACAGAAGCGCAGCCCTCATGCCGGTCGCGATACTTCTGGTCACACCAGCCGCGTTGTCCCTTGCTCTGATCGGCATGGAGACGACTCTTTATTCATTTGCCCTCCTCGTGACCGTGGTGTCTGGGGTCCGTCTCATTCGCCGGAGCACACTTACCAACGCGGTCTCATTCTCTCTGGTCGCATTCGCTGGAATACTGCTGCGCCCAGATGCAGCGCTCGCACAGGTGATCGTTCTGCTGGTCGGTTTTGCCATCTTCGCAAAGAGGCGCTTACTCTGGATGGGGGGCTTGTGGTCTCTGCTCGCAACGGCGCTTCTCGTCATTCCTTACGGCATCTGGAAGTACATTTACTTCGGAGATATCCTTCCCAATCCCTATTACATCAAGTCGGGGTCACTGACAATCAGCAGTCTTGGTGTCGCCAGCGTCGAAGGCTTCCTCAGTACCTACCTTGTAGTGCTTCTCTTCGCTCTCGTCGGCGCACTCATGACGATCAGCGGCCGACGGGCTCCACGTGAGCCCGCTGACACTTCACAGTCACCCCCACCCGTTGATCTCTACTTGAAGATAGGAGGGCTTCTGGTCGGTGCCTACCTGCTGTACTTTGCCACCACTGACACTCTGATGGATATTGAGGGCCGCTTCCTATTTCCCCTAGTGCCAATCGTCACCCTGCTGGGGATTCCAACGTACTCGGCGCTTCGTGGTCTGATGGCCGCCCGACCACTTTCTCTCGCAATGGCATCTGTCGCCACCGTCGGAGTCATCCTTCTTCTCATCGCAGGGTTCACGACTTCAGGCATCAGACAGGAACTGCGGGGAGAGCGATGGAGTGCCCTCACAGACGTCTTCGCCGTGCCGAGAGATGTCAATGCCCACTGGGGCCTCGCAGAGCAACTCCGCAGATACCCCGACATCGAACAGGTCTACATCGCCTATGGCGATGCCGGTATCTTGCCCTACGTGACAAGAGCGAAGGTTCTCGATCCGGTGGGCTTGAACGACTCCTATATCGCTCGAACCAAAGACACCGGAGCATTGACAGACTACTTCTTTGAACAACGGCCGGATCTTGTCATCCTCCCATCAGACCATGACGGCGGTTGGATCACTTACGGCCATGGCCCGCTGGGTGACTACCAGTCGTGGTCGTTGGATCCTCGCTGGAATGAATACACCTATGTTGGAACAGATCGTCGCTCTGATCTTCCCTACGACCTTCAATTTCTGGTGCGTAAGGACGCCGAGAATGCAGAAGATTTTTCTCGGTTCCTCAAGACGATCGTCGTTGATGGGTCATTCGATAAACTGCCGTGGGCGCTTGGAACGACGCTCGGTGAAGCATCGCCATCATGGACTGATTTGTTGACCCCTGGGTGACTGGGAGGCCTCCCACCCTGCATGTGCGACCAACTGAATGGCCTTCGCGACAGGGAGCAGGGCACGGAAACCGCGTGGCCCGGGGAAGGCAAGGACGGAATTCTACTTCGACTCTCAAACCTTTGACTCATCGAAGTCCCACCCGCCAGGGGCCAGCATCGCAGTTGGCACTCCTGTAAGACCGGGGCTTAACGACCTACCCCTCAAACCAGCAAAATTCAGAACCGTGGCCGCGACCTTGAATCGGTACCCACCTGACAACAAGCAAGACGTGCGCTAATCAGTCACGTGTCTCGAGCCTCACCCATGCATTCAAGGCCCTGCATGAGCCCACGGTAGCTCCACATCAGGTAGGTCGGGGCAGCATGGCGAGAACAGCGACAGGTTGCAGTTTCCGTCACGTAGCGTGCTCCCATCCACCAATTCGCAGTGCACAAATGTGACCTCAAGGGCGTCAGGTACGCGGACATTCGCTAGATCCCATGTGGGCATGTAGTTGTTGGCGTGGACCGCTATCGGAATAAACCTCTCGCGGATTCGGCGAAGTACGGGGAGGATCGGTTCCGGCTCGACAAGAAGATTCCCTAGGTCGTGCAATTCGGCACTGATAACGCTGAAGCGATCTAGTGTCTCTGGAGACACGTTCTCCAGCGCACTCCACTCGGCTCCTTCCACATCTAGGAGCAGGGTCAGAGGCCTCGATTTCCTCGGGAAGGATGATTCGGTGATGTCGTCCAAGGTCTTCAGGAGCGGTGGGGAATCACCCAAGCCCTGCCTGTGGAAGGAGATCAGGGGATGAGACACGGGCAGAGAGCCCACGGTGTGATCCCACGCTTGAACCGGAATTCCGCGGCGCGCAAAGAAAACGTCAGCATCATTGTTGTCACCCACTCCAATCGAGACCACTCCACCGGTAGCAAGGATCAAGTCAAGCGGCAGCACATATCCGCCATCATTCACCGATCCAATGCGACTCAGAGGCAGGTCCTCGGATTGCGACGGACGCAGAAGATCAACCAGTTCCCTCACCCGGCTTGACGCGAGAGTTTCTAGGTCCAGGACTGACTCCAAAATCTGAAGACGACGCTCCAATTGCCCAATCTGAACATCTGGACGCGATCGGATTCCGAAGAAGAGTCTTCTCGACCATGCACGAAGGGCGTTATTCGGGGAGACAGCGTCCCTCAGTGGCATGGTGTCCTCCAGATGAAGTTCCGTCTCATATCGCGCGCTAGCATGATTCAGAACCTACTGAAGCGGTTGCATGTCATTTGGAAGTGAGGTCTCTATGGAGGTTCACTTCGACTCACAGACCTTCATGAGACAGCGCTCAGGGGGCATATCACGACTGTTTACCGATCTCATTTCGCAGTTCGACGCGAGACCTGAGCTGGGGGTCACTGCAAGCATTCCCTTCCGGTGGTCCAACAACGCCCACATCACTACAGACCTCGCGCCTCGTCACCTCAGAATGCCACCCTCATGGGTACCACGTGGGGTACTTTATGCCCCAAATTTCGTGATGGGTTCAAGAATTTCGCGATCTGCTGAAATTCTGCACCACACCTACTACGGCCGGCGCTTCCTCAAGCGCCCAGGACGACTGCTGCAGGTGACCACCGTCTACGACATGATCCCCGAGCTGTTTGCCGGCACTCCAGGTTCGACGGGCACGCACCTGAGTAAGCAGGACTACGTCGCCAAATGCGACTTGGTGATCTGCATCAGCGAATCGACCCGGCAAGACCTACTTCAGACGTACGGAAATATTGCACGCAAAGTGGTTACCATCCCACTCTCTGTGAGCAAGAGCTTCAATCCTTTTCACCCGCCATTGGCCCGGTTTCCAAAAGACTACCTCCTATACGTAGGCAAGAGAGAGGGGTATAAGGACTTTCGGTTGCTCCCGCAAGCTGTGGCCGCACTTCGGGACGATGGGATCGACATTCCCGTCATCGTTGTTGGATCCCCATTCACAGACAGGGAGTTGGACGCTCTCACTCAATTCGGGCTGATGCGATCATTCACGCAAGTGCGCCTCAGTGATACCGAGTTGGCGAAGGCATATGCCCATGCCACAGCTCTGGTTCAAACATCCAGCTACGAGGGCTTCGGCTTGACTCCCCTCGAAGGCATGGCCTCAGGGGCGCCCGTCGTTATCGCCAATGCCAGTTCCATGCCTGAAGTCGGTGGCGACGCGGCGATTTACTTCACACCGGGGGACGCTGATGACCTGGCGCAAAACCTCGCCTCTCTTCTGGCCGACGATAGGGCTCGCACTCTCGCTCGAGCCAAGGGACTCCAACAGGCTCGCTTGTTTACGCCAGAACTAATGGCTCAGAGGACGGCCGACGCGTACGGATCTTTGCTCCACAACGAGCACGGGGATGCTTGAGTTCCGAACAAGATGCCAAGGCTTCTATCGTCGAAGGGCAGCGTACTCCCCACAAGGTGCTCTTTGGGCGCGGCAGCTAGGACCCTACTGATGATTCAACCCATGATTGAACGGCTATGACGGCTCTCTCTGCAGAGCGCTCTGACGGAGGTAGACCACACGACGTGGGAGGATTTCCGGGTGCACTTTGACCCATCACCCAAGAGCAAGCCGCGTTTGCTTGCACCGGTTCCAGCACTCGGCATAGCACTTGCGTTGTGGCTTTGGACCACACGACTCTTCGACCTCGGTGCGAGTCTCGAGGGTCCGGGGTCGTGGCACTACCTAGGTCCCCATCTGCTGACAGACAAGCTCGTTGAGAGCCTGCTCGCGCTGCACGTGCAGCCGCCCGGCCTGAATGCGATCCGGGGAATTGACCTGATCCTGACACCGGGGTCTCACCTGCTCTTCACCTCGATCTACCTGGTGCTCATGCTGGCCACGGTTTGGATCGTTGTCGACACGCTGATCGAGCTCGGCCTGCGACCGCTCTGGGCGGGCGCGGTCGGGGTCGTATTCGCGCTTCTGCCCGCAACAGTCCTGTTCGCCTTCTCGGCCAACTCCACCCTCCCGACGATGACTGGATGCGCCCTGGCCGTGTGGGGCGTGGCGCGCCTGCGACGCCAACCAGCGCTCGGAGCGGTGGTATCCGCGATCGGCGTGCTCGTGCTGTTCACATTCCGCTCATCGTTCACCTGGTTCTTCGCCGCCGTCTGGCTGGTCGGGCTCGCTTGGCGGCTCCGGCCCTCCCGAGGCATCACCGGACACTGGAGCCGAATGGGGCTGACCGGCGTGGCGGGCGCTGCCGTCTTCGTCATCGCGCTGCAGGCCCACTACGCCGGCTCATTCGGCCTCGTGACGCTCTCGTCATGGACCGGCGAGAACGTGTTCAAGGCGCTTCGACAGTCGAATCACCTGCATGTGACACCGGAAGCCATGGCCGCCGCATCCCAGCTCGGCCCCTGCCACGCCTCCCTGGTGACGAACATTGCGGAGGGAGGGGATGTCGCATGGCAGCCGGTGGCGTTCTACGCGCTGCCGGGCTGCGCCGAGCTCATGCCGACCGAGCTCACCGGGATCGAGGCCCTCGACTCCCCGAGTGCCGACGGCGTTGATGACGGCGCCGGGCGGGGCAACTTCAACTGGTCGGGGCGGCTGCAGGCGTCGGCTGTCTTCACCGACGTCATGCGCGTCGTCGTCCGCGAGGATCCCAAGCAGCTTGTCTACATGGCCGTAGCGGGTGGACCGACCGGCCCGCGCGACGCCGGGCTGAGCATCTACCTGGCGCCACCCGAAGACAGCGCATTCATGACAGGTCGCCGCCCCGCTTACCCGAACAAGACGTTCGGCGGGGTCATGAGCCTGTACTTCGGCCCCGTGACGCTGTTCCTCGCCGCCGCCGGCGTCGCGCTTGCGCTCTCCCGTCGTGATCGCTCTCGCCTGCGCCCGCAGCCGGTGTTCTGGTTCGGTGCCAGCCTGATCGGCTACCACGTGGCGGTCAGCACCCTGGTCGAGTACGGCGAGAACAACCGCTTTCAAGCCGAGATCTCACCGGTGCTGGTGGTGGTTGCCGCCCTAGTTGTGTGGGCCGTCGTCCCCGCTCGTTCGCCTCAGACGGCGCCACGGCCCTGGAGCACGGCACGAACCGTGCGAGCCAGCAGCACGACGTCGCCGGATAGCGACCAGGTCTCGACGTAGTACAGGTCGAGTTGCAATGCCTCGGACCACTCGAGATTCGACCTACCCTCGACTTGCCAGAGACCAGTCAACCCTGGCTTCAACGCAAGTCGTCGGTATGCGACAAGTTCATATCGGTTTACGTCATCTAAAGGGTGCGGGCGTGGGCCCACCAGACTCATCGATCCGCCCACAACGTTGAATAGCTGCGGGAGCTCGTCAAGGGACCAGCGCCTCAGGAAGCGGCCCACCCCCGTGATCCGTGGATCCTTCGCCAGTTTGAACATGGGATCGTCAAGGCCGTGTTCGGCGCGCAGTTCCTCGCGAAGATCATCCGCGTTTTGCACCATCGTGCGGAACTTCATCATCGTGAAGGGTTCACCCCCACGTCCAATGCGCAGCTGCCGGAAGATCAACGGCCCGCGTGAAGTCACCTTGACCGCGAGGGCCGCGCCCAGCATCACCGGACTTAGCACGACCAGCAGGAGTACGGCGCCCACCAGATCGAGAGAGCGCTTCGCAAGGCGCTGGGGGCGGGTAAGCGAGGCCTCGTCGAGGTGAAGGAGCGGAAGGCCCGCAGCGGGGCGCACGCTCAGCCTTGGCCCAGATACGTCCATCATTGCTGGCGCGATAAGCAGGTCGATTGGACGTCCCTCGATCTGCCAAGCGATCTGGCGGATCGTAGCGCTGGTGATCGTCTCCGACGGGGCAACGGCCAAGGCCTCGGCATCGACTGCGTCAAGGGCGCGCGTCAACTCGTCAAGCCAAGGGGTGAGGTCATCGGCACCGGTGCGCGGGGCCGGGAAGCGCCCAACGACCTGGTAGCCGGCATATGCGTCGCGTCGGAGACGCTCGACCAATTCGTCACTGGCCCCGCCACTGCCAACGATGACGGTACTGAACTGGAAGGCGTTGTGGCCGCGCTGGCGGTAAAGCCAGCTGCGCCAGGCGAACCGTCCGATGATGATGATCAGCAACCCGAGTGGCAGGGAGACAAAGGCGTAGGCGCGGGATATGTCAGCACGAATCAGGAAGCTCAGGCCTGCCACGACGGCGAAGGTGTAGAGCGTCGCCGAGACGACCCGCCGGATCTCCTCGGTGCCAAGTCCGATGACTCGCTCGTCATACGTGCCACGCAGGACCAACATGACCAGCCAGAGCAGACCGATCGCCACTGGAGCTCCGTAGATCGCCAGCGCTGGGTCGATCGCCCAGGTCGAGGCCCGCGAACTGATGAGCAGGCCTGCGAGGATGACCACGGTTACGACGAGTGTGTCCGTGACGACCAGTCGTCGGCGGAAGGGAGCCAAGACTCCTCGACGGGGCGGCCGTCCGGTGTCGCCGGATAGCGCCCCCACCGATGAGCGGTAGCGCTGGACGATACTGAGTTCGCTCCAGTCTTGGCCTGTCTGACTCGACTCGCGCCCCTCCATCGATACTCCTTAGCCGTGGGGCCGCTAGACCTTGGTCGCTTCTAGGACGCCGGACGAGCAGAGGAACATTCCGCGCCAATCGGTGGTCGGCTCCATCGCGATACCGGCAGTGCGGAACGTCGACCCGAGTTCGCCAGCGAGCATGGGAGGCGTCACGTGGTAGTTGTACCAGTGGAATCGCAAATCGGTGAACCCCTGCGCGCGCACGAGATCGGCCAACTCAAACGGATTGTGAAACTTGGCGAGGATGTCGTCGTACGCCGGCCCATCAACCTGCCATTCGCGCTTTGGCGGCTTGTCCATCGCCAGCCGTGACTCCAGACCGGCCCGCACGACATCCTTGACCTCCTGCGGCTGGTGGCGCAGCAGGTCGCTCTCGATGAACTCCATAGTGAGCCGGTTAAACGACCACATACTCATCATTGAGTTACGGAACTGCAGGAACAGCGTGCCGCCGGGGTCGATGAACGCGCTCATGTTGTCGACTACGACGGCCTCGTCCCGCACGTGGGGCAGGACCCCGAGTGCCATGACCGCGTCGTACGGGCCGGTCGAGATCGCGCCCTCAAGGCTGGCGCGCTCCTGAATGTCACCGAGGGTCAGGACGCTGGGGTCGAAGCCCTTGGCCTCGAACTGCGCCTTCGCGACGGCGAGCATCCCCTCCGTCAAGTCGCTGCCCCCGACCCGAAGCCCCATCTCCGCCATGGCCGCGAGCGGGGAGCCATCCCCGATGCCGAGTTCGTAGATGCTCCTCAGGCCCAGGGCTTGCACCCGCTCCTTGATCCGCTTGAGGCGGAAGTAGTTCGCGGGATACTCATCGCTGGTGAGAATCTTGCTCTCGTCGTACTGCTCGGAGTAGGTGGCGGAACTGGCTTGGTAGTGCTCGTGGACCTCGGCCATCAGTCGGGTGCTCCTGGTCGTAGGCGGTTGCTCTGGTGGGTAGATCGAATCAGATCATGGTCGATGAGTTCCTGCACCATGGTCGAAATGGTCTCCTCATCCTCGCCCGTGAGTTCGGCAAGGTCACTCACGGCGTGGTGGCCGTCGGCGTACGCGAGGATGTTGGTGCGGAGCATGACCTCGTCGGAAGTGTGCTTGTTGAGCATGGTGTGGTAGAGCCCGCGCTTACCCAGTTGGGGCTCTCCGTAGGTCGTCGTAACCAGAACCGGCTCGTGCTCGAGAGTCTCGATGCACTCCTGGACTGCCTCGAATCCGCCCTGAAGGCCCTCAGGGGTGACGACATGCTCAAGGTCGTCCTGTGAGGTGTGGTACTCGGGGTAGTCGGCGTAGCGGCTACGCATGATCGAGACGAAGGGCAGGTCGACTCCGGCAGAGCTGTAGGTGCGCTCGTCGCTTCCGCGGTGGAGATAGGAGTAGTGCACGACATTGGGTCGCCCCTTGAGGACCCTCCTTGCGATGCGGTCAATGCGGGTATTGCCGTTTCGTGAGGCCAGATACGTGAACTGACGGTCATCGCCGATACAGGTGAGCTGGAAGCCTGCGATGACGTTCGTCTTGAGCTCGTCGAGATTGCGGCTGGCGTACGTGATGGCGCCGATGGATTCCGGAGTGAAGACGATGCGGTACGTGTAGTGCCGGGTGGGGAGGTCCTGTAGCCATTTGGCCATGGCGGTCGCCACGACCGGCCCGGAGAGCTCGTTGTTGGCGAGGCTCGGGTGACATACGTAGGTGCTCAGGAAGATCTCATCGGTGGTCTCACCGGGGATGATCAACTCGCCGTAGGTGAGAGAGCCGTCGATGCGTTCCGCGTCAATGATGGCGCGGTAGGTGCCTGGCTGGAGTTTTTGCCGCTGCTCGTGAGTGAGGCAAAAACCCCAGGTGGGGTGGTAGTAGCTCGTCACGAAGGGGATCGCGTCAGGCTGCTCGGGTATCGAGTGCAGGTGGGGCTGGAGTTCCTCGAGGGTCATGTCGGTGTCGACGCCGATCGAGTAGCCCACTACGTGGAGGTTGGAGTCCTTGAGGTCAACAATGGTCTGGCCATCAGGCCCGATGAGGCGTGCTCCTCTAATCACCCACTCCTGCGGGACAGTCCAGTCGAAGACCTTGGCGCCCGAGGGCACCTCGTGGACCTTCAGGTCAGGGAGTTCCTCCTGGAGAATCTGCAAGGTCTCGCGGACTCCCGCCCCGGTGATGCTGCGGTGGATTGGCCACAGTCGCCTGGCCAACTCATGCATGTAGTGGCCCTCGGGTGCCTGCCGATCTCCGGTCATGCGTGCGGGTGTGGGTTTGTGGGGCCCTGGGGATTCTCATTGGTCAGGGCCTTGAACAGCCAGTGCACGACTACGAGATGCACGTTCTCGAGGACCTGCATGTCGGTCGAATCCACGCGCAGCTCAATGTCACCATGCTCACTGAGGCGCCCTCCATCGCGCCCGACCAAGATGGCGACCGGGTAGCCGTTCTCGCTGGCCCATTGCGCGGCGTTGACAACATTGGGCGAGTTGCCGCTGCCGGAGATGGCAAGCACGGCATCTCCTGGCCGCGCCAGTTGCTCAAGTTGGTTGCGCATGGCGTCCTCAAACCCGAAATCATTGGCCCAAGCGCTTTGCGTGATCGCCTGCTCGTTGATGCTCAGAGCTCGAATAGGCGCATCAAGGCTGGCCCCGATGCCTTTACCGATGTCGCAGGCCATGTGGGAGCCGGTAGAGCTGCTTCCACCGTTACCCATGGTCCACAGGATCCCCTGGCTGTGCTGGAGGTCGCTGATGAGTGCAGCTAGGCGCTGCAGCACGTGCTGATCCAGTGACTGGATGGCGTGGACTGTCTCGTCCAGGGAGGCTTGGGCGCGGGCGAGGTCAAGATTCATGGATGACGCCTGCTCCTTGGCTGCTGATCCGAAAGCCCAGTCGCTTTGGGAAGTGGCGGGCGAACTGCTCGTGAGCCATGGCGGGCACGTAAAACGCCACGTACCCGCTGCCGCCAGCCCCCAACAGTTTGCCACCTGTGGCTCCACAGTCGATCCCTCGGGCGTAGAGCGCATCAACCGTGGGGTTGGAGACCCCCTCGGTCACTTGACGCTTCAACCGCCAGGCTTCGTCTAGTAAGGGACCCAAATCGTCGATCGGCCCTCTGAGTGCGGCCGTTCCTTGATCGACCAATCCGACCATGCGCTGGGTGGTGTCTTCAGCGGTCGAGCCTGAGGTGACTGCGCTTCCTTGCCGGGCCAGAAGTTCACTGGCGCTACGTGGCTCTCCGACCGGGACCAGGTGGAGGTTCGCTTCCAGGGCTGCGATCTGCACGGCTCCTAGGCCCACCGACTCAACCGTCACATCGCTCCCGGTGAAGCGGATGACGTTCGCCCCACCCAGAGCACTGGCCCATTGGTCCTGGTAACCGATGGGTTCCTTGAGCACATCAATCTCGATCTCGCATGCCTCTCGCGCAAGGTCGACCGGGGTGGATGAGATACCGCAGGAGTGTCGAACGAAAGCCAGAAATGCCACGGTGAATGAAGAGGACGAGCCAAGTCCGGTTCCGGCGGGCACATCTGACATGACTGCGATGTCCATGTCGGTGACGTCGTACCTGCTCAGCACCTCGCGGGCGATGGGGTGCCTCAGTTCCTGAGGCCGGCGCACGTCCTCCGTTTGGGAGTACTTCAGGAGAATCCCGTCACGGTGGGTGAAGGGGTGCCCCACGATGAAGACGCGACGGTCGATGGCGAAGGAGAGGACCGCGCCTTCATTGCCATCGAGGAAGGCGGGCAGATCGGAGCCACCACCGAACAGGCTCACCCGCAAGGGTCCCTGAGCGATCAGCACGTCAGCACCTCGATTCCGCGGCGGATCGCCTCCGCCGCCTCCGGGTAGCAGTCTTGCGTGCCTACACCGTCGAGTGACTCACCGACGTGCAGGTAGCTCATCCCTGTTGCGGCGGCCAGCTTGCTGTCACGGTCGGTGTCGCCCACCATGACCGACTTGGTGAGGTCGACCCCGTGACGCTCGGCTGCCTCATGGGCAAGCCCGGTACCGGGCTTTCGACAATCACACGGGACCTTGAGTTCGGTCACCTCACCATCGAATCCAGCATCCGGGTGGTGGGGGCAGAAGAGGTAGTCGTCGACGAAGGCCCCTCCTTCGGCGAGCAGGGCGTCCATTCGCGCTCGAACCAGATCATGTTCGTCAAAGGACATGAACCCCTTGGCGATATGTGGCTGATTGGTCAACACGATAACTGGGAGGCCCTCGAGGTTGGCCTCGCGAATGGCCTGCGCGACTCCGGGGAGCAGCTCGTATGCCGCGGGCGAGTAGTACTCCGGCTCAGTCGGATTGATGACGCCATCGCGATCGAGGAAGAGGCAGGGCCTTGGTGCAGTGTCACCGCGCCTGGCGAATGCCCCTGACTCGACATCTCGCTGCGCTGCCGTGAGTCGAGCCGGGGTGCCCGTGTCCTTGAAGTAGTGGGAACTGATGATGGCAGCTAGGTCGTCACGATGCGCAGCAGCCGGTAACACGTCAGACCCGACGTCGCCCAGGTGCCCGTATCGCTCCAGCCCTTGGCGAGTTATCAGGAACATCCCGGTAGAGGACATGTTCGGCACGTCGTTGCGGGACTGCTCCTTCGGAACCACGAGGACTGACCCATCGTGACCAGGAAAGGCTGCGTCGCTGTCGTTGGGATGGGTGCTGGGATGCACGACAACAGCGACCTCTCGGTCGGTGGCCCGCCACTGCTTAAGCACGTGGTCGAGCGGGAATGACATGAGGATGTCTCCCAAAATCACGACGAATTCGTCGGCGTCCGTCTCTGCGGCCGCAAGACGCAGTGCTGCGACCGTGCCGTGTTGCTCCTTCTCGTGGATCACGTGAGTACTAACCGGGCTTACCGGCAGCCCGTCACACAGCCCCTGCACTTGATCCCCGAGGTGCCCTGCCATGACGAGGGCCTCACTAATCTCGGATGCTTCCAGAAGCCGCAGGTGCCATTCCATGAGGGAGGCACCTGCGATCTCCTGCCCGAGCTTAGCCCGAGTGGGGTCCGCCGAACGCGTCCCCTTGCCGCCGGCAAGCACTACGGCCACAGCCGTCATCGTGCGGGCCACTCCCATGCCAGATCCTCCGCAGCCTTGCGCACGGCCTCACGAGAGGTCGTCGTGATGGAGAAGCCCTCACGCCGCATGGTGGAGGTGTCGAACTCATATCGGGGGACGTCTCCAGGCCATCCGAAGGGAGAGTCTTGGTAGGTGACCTCGGGATCGAGGTCCAGCGCCTCGCACACCTCGCGCACGATCCCGCGCACGTCAACGAGGTCGGATGGGCCGATGTTGATGCGTGTGACACCGGGTTCAAGCCGCGACTCGAAGAAGCGAATTCCGTCGATCAGCTCAGCCACATGCACATAGGGCTTGGTCTGGTGGCCGTCACCGAGAACATCGAGCCGATGGGGGTTTGCTCGCAGTCGCTTGACGAAGTCATGCACAGCCCCATGGGTAGCTAGGGGGCCGACCACGTTCGGGAACCGCACAAAAAGGATGGGGAGTGCCGGCCTGTCGGCTGAAAGAGCCTCGAGAACGTACTCGCTAGCCAGCTTGGCCTTGCCGTACCAGCTCACGGGGTCGGGTACCACGTCTGGGTCCTCACCGATCGCACCTTCGACGACTCCGAAGATGGCCGAGGAAGACGCGAACATGAGGCGCTCGACGGGAGTGCGCTCGAGGGCGGCCTTGACGGCGATGGCGGTCATCAGGGTGTCACCGAAGTCGAGACTCGCATCGGCAATGCCTGCACTGATGTCGCTGTTGGCGGCCAGGTGGTAGACCGCTTGAGGTCGCAATTTAGCCACGATCTCGGTGAGGGTGGGGGCGTCTTGAGCATCCGCCTCAATAAACGGGCCCGTGAAGGACCCTGTTGCGTCAGGTCGGCGATCGAGCACGACAACCTCGCGGCCCGCCTGATGTAGGCGCCGAGCCAGATTGCGTCCTACGAAACCCGAGCCGCCGATGATGAGGTCTGCCACGCGATCATGGTAGCGATGTGCTCTTGGCGGCATCGGTGCGCGACAATGCCGCCGTGGCACTCCCCGTCTCCGTACAAATCTGCACCCTCAATGAGGAGGCGAACATCGGTGAGTGCCTGGAGCGTGTCCGCGAAAATGATCCTGAGGAGATCGTCGTCATCGACGGCGGTTCGACTGATGAGACCGTGGAGATCGCCGAGTCCGTAGGGGCACGCGTACTCGCTCCCGGCAGGTTGGGGCTGGGCCCTTCGCGTCAGCTCGGCTGGAGGTCGACGGAGTGCCCCTACGTCGCCTTCGTGGACGCCGACGATCGCCTTTCTCTGACCTGGCTGGAGACGATGCTCGAGGAGCTTCACGAGGGGGGTTATGCAGCCCTTCAGAGTTCACTTCGCGCCATCGAGACCGGGAGTTGGTGGACGTCGGGCTGGAACCAGTACTTCATCGAGAGCGTGAAGCCGACCGCTGATTCGACGATGGTGGGGCGGCCGGCCTTGTTCGTGACGGCGGAACTTCAGCGAGAGGATGACAACCTCATCTCCCTCGATGAGGACACGCACCTCTCACGCCGCTTCGAACTGCGTGGTCTCCGTCAGGGAATCGGCACGGCTATCGCGTACCGACATGTGGAGCAATCCTGGCAGGAGAACGCGTCCAAGTGGAAATCCTACGGTCGTGGTTACCGAGGGTTTGTGGCTGAGCACCCGGATCGGCGCAACGCGATCCTGCGGCACATGCTGTGGACGATTCCCATCGCACGCTCATGGCGACCCGTGTTGCGCGGGCACCTGGACCAACCGGCCTTCGCGGCCCTCATGACCCTCAACGTCATGGCCGGGTGGCTGCAGAACTCCGGATCCACCGAGACCCCGAAGGCAGCGGCCTAGACCCCGGCCCGGACCACACCGATGAACGTCACATACGCCCTGATCCTCCTGACGTGGGTCGTCTACCTCGGTGGCCTGATCGGCATCGGACTCCTGCTAGTCCGGCTTGTATTCCCGGCAACCCGGGGCCGCGACGCCGTCCAAGCTGCCATCTGGTGGGGCCTGGCGGTCTTTGCCCTCGGTGCCGCCGCCGTCGGCCTGGTAACGGCCCTCTCGTCACCCGCCGGAATGGTGACTCTCGCCCTTCTCCTTGGTGTGGGGTGGATCGCCCTCGCCATCTTGGGCGGGCGACGTGTTCCCGCAGCACTGCGAGCCGTGCGCACCTCCTGGACGTGGCGACGGGTTCCCACGCTCCTGACCGCCGCCCTGCTTGTTCTCGCCGAACTCATGATCGTCCGCTTCGCAGCAGCCTCTCCTATGGATGGGGATTCCGGTCTGTATCGCGTCGGAGTGATCACCTACGCATCCAAGTACGGTCCCGTGCCTGGCCTCGCGAACCTGCATGATCGCTTCGGCTTCAACACCAGCACATCCACGATGGCCGCGCTCATGGACCAAGGGATCTGGGCCGGCAACGGATTCCGCCTCATCGTCGGCCTGCTCCTGACAGCGCTCATAACCTCAGTGCTCCTCCGACTCCTTCTCCCGCGAGATGGAGGAGCGACCGCCGCGGACTGGTTCGCTGTCATCGGCACCGCGTTCGTCCTGGCTCTCGTGTTGACGGACAGTGGGCGGTGGGTCCCGTCGCCTGCATCGGATCTCCTCGCCGTCATCTTCGGCATTGCAGCCACGTGTTACCTTCTCGATGTCCTGCAGAAGCGCGATGTCCCACTGTCTGCTTCCACAGCTCTAGCCGCCGCGGCGACCGCCGGCTCCATCCGGCCGCTGGGCTGGGTTACAGCCGCTGCCGTGGGCTTGGTTCTCCTCGTCCACGTGGGCCGCGACTCGAAGGGGGCGTCTCGAACGCGTGTACTCGTTCGAAGCCTTCTCCCTGGGGCCATTATCGCTGCTGCGCTGCTCATCACGATGCTCGCGCGCGATGCGCTCCTAACGGGGTGGCTGTTCTACCCGAGCACCATTTTCGGTCTTGATGTCCCATGGCGCACAGTGCCGGGAACCAACACAGCCGAATGGATCACATCATGGGGTCGAGCCCCAAACGTGGACAAAGCGGTTGTCCTCGCTGACAATTCGTGGCTTGGCCCGTGGCTCGAGCGACTCTGGCAGTCACGCGAGTTGCGACTCAACCTGTACATGGGTGTTGCTCTAATCATCCCGCTCTTCTACGGTGCCGGGCGCTACGCATGGCGCCGTTCCTGGAGCGTCGTGGCCTGGGCTCTCGTGCCGACACTGGTCACAGCGATCGTCTGGTTCGTTACAGCGCCTGACGTGCGATTCGGATGGCTGGCGTTTGTAGGTATCGCTGGAGTTCCACTCGCCGTCCTTCTCGCCTACGAGGCATTTCCAGCCACGCTTGTACGGGTTGCCGGAATCATCGTCCTGCTGGCGATGGCTCTGTCTAACGTCAGTAATGGCAGAGTCGGTCCCCGTGGAGCCGATCCCCAGCCAGTTTCGGCGAATTGGGGCCCGATCAGCACCCGGTTGATGCTTGGGCCTCATCCGCCTATGGATCTCACTCCGGTAACTCTAAGCGATGGCACGCCGGGCTGGCTGGCCAGCGATCATCAGTGCTGGGCGACCGTTCCTGCCTGCATCAACACCGATCCCTCCAAGATCTACCGCCTTGGCCCCGCCGTTCAAGATGGGTACGCCTCCCTTGACCGCGATAGGCCGTGACGGGCGTTAGACCGTGACACAAGACTAAGAGAGTCTATTTCGTTCAGGTGCCCACCGCGCCGAATATCGCGGGTGGGAACGCAGCAAGTCGTGGATTCGCGCGACGTATTCACCAACGATGGAGACACTCAGCAGTGTGAGGCCTCCGACGACCAGAACCGCTGCCATCACCGACGACCATCCTTGGATGGCACGAGTTGAGACGTAGGTCACGAGTACGTAGGCCAGCCATGCAAAAGCGCCCAGCGATAGAGCCAGCCCCATGGCGGCAACGAGTCGAAGTGGACGCGCTGAGAAGTTCAGCAGGCTGCTAGATGCCAGACCAATCTGGCGACGAACTCCGAACCGACCATGCCCAACAAAGCGGTCACGAACCTCGTACTCAATCACCGCAGACCGATACCCCACCGCGGGGAGAAGAAGTCGAAGAACCTTGTCACCGGGTACGTGCTTCACATCGTCAAGGACTCGAGCAGACATCAACCGAAAATCCGCCTGGCTGTCCGCGAGGGGTACGCCCGTCAGTAGTCGGACTGCGCGGTAGTACGCGAGGGCTGCCAAGCGCTTGCCGGCCGAATCTGTGTTGCGCTCCGACTGCACGGCGTACACAACGTCGAGGTCATCGGAGACTGCGATACCCAGCATTTTCAGAATCACCGTCGGGGGATGCTGGCCGTCAGAATCCATGGTGACGATCCAGCGCCCCCCGGCGACCGCAAGGCCGGCATCTAGCGCAACTTGATGACCGACATTGCGGGCCAACATAAGCACTCGGCACTGAGGCCATAGAAAGCCTTGAGCGACGGCCACTGAGGCATCGGTGCTCCCATCATCGACGAGGATGACCTCGTACTGCATCCCGCTGTCTTCCAGAGTGGTACGCAGTTCCTCCAAGAACTTCTCTAAGCCTGCGGCCTCATTGAACATTGGAGACACGACCGATAGGACGAGGTCGTGACTCTTTACTCCGGCACCATGATGCTCAACCACTACATACCCCTAGCATCGATGCGGACTGATCGAGTGCCATCACACTCCTCAAGCGGGAATGGGTCAACATTGACGAATGAACACGGCACAGGCGCTAGCTCCTCGAGGTTCACTCCCGGCGCGACGTGCCACAAGGGGTTGCCGGACTCGGCCATCACTCTAAGAGCATTCCACGTGGCATCCTCCTGCGCGTACTTCGTCGGTAGCAGAAATCGCTCGGCCTGTGGGTCCATAGCGAAGAAGAGGCGTTGCAGAATCGCTCGCGCCGGCTCATATTCGACGGGATGAGACACGACGACCCCAGCAGGTCCGCCGCCCACCAGTTCGATGAAGGCTGAGACATCTCGTGAAAACGCGATGGTTGCGTCACGGTTAGTCTGGGCCTCCTGCGAGATAGCTGACCATCCCTGAATTGTGGCGCTTCCCAAGCGCACGAGGGCCACCAGACTCAAAGCCAGCACACCGACACTCGCCCACCGGAACAGCCCGGTACTACGCCGGAGGGCAGCTAGCCCCAATATGACAGATCCAAGCACCATGAGCATTTTGGCCACATCGAACACCGCCCAGTAACGCCAGTGGACGTACTCGCCGCCCTGCACGTACACGTCCGCCATCAGCAGGAGGATCATCCAAGCGATGAGCCCGAAAACATAGGCGATGGCCAGCCGTGAGACAGAACGAAAGGTCCAAGCCCAGGCCAAACCCGACAGGAGGAGCACGGCGGCAGCTGGAGCCCAGTAGGTCCCGAACACATGGAATATGGAATTGACAGCCACCTCGAGTCGGCCGACCCCCACGGGGCGCCCGTAGATGTCTGCCGACGTTCCCAAGAGCACCGGGGTGAGAACGAGAACAGGCACCAGACCGACGGCACCAAGCAAGAGGTCCGCCGTGCGTCGATCTCTTGCATAGAGGTAGAGCATCAGCAAAGCGACGCCTCCAGCGACTCCAAAGAAGGACTCCTTAGACCACACTGAGACATAAGCACCGACCAGTACGAGAGTCCACCACCACTGCGATAAGCGGAAGGAAAGCTGCACCATTCCCAGAAGCGTCAACGCCAGACCCAGGAGTCCAAGCGATTCCGACGGGCCCAGCCTCGCCACGATGCCGGCCCAGGCACTAAGGCCAGACCAGGCAGCAGCGCCCACGAGAGAAGTGCCAAGGAAGACAACTGCGCTCCGCAGTCCTTCTTTTAGCGCCAGGGCACGATCAACCAGCAGGGCAAAAACCAAACCACCGATAGTGCACGTCACTGCGTAAAGCACCAGCACGGATGCGTACCACAGTTGCACGTTGTCACCGAAAACCAGCGCCTGACCGATTCGAACCGCGTAATAGAACGGGCGGAACCGAGAGGCATCAGGCCATAGTCCTACCTCAGTGCCTCCTACGTAGGCTGAGAGGGCTTCAGCCGGTGATGTGCGCCCATCGGATCCAAGCCACGAAAGAGGCTCGTGGTCATCAATCGGTCCGAACGACGCCTCGAGATTAGGGTGCGCAAGTAGTACAGAACCCATAGAAGACACAGCAAAAGTGACAGCCGCAGCCAGCCAGACAAGCCCTGCCCGATTCATCCACCGCCACCCTGGTCATTCTTGATGTTGGGGTCCAGTGTTGCAGCAAAGCCGAACTCGCCATTCAAGCGCCACCAGATGACTTGCCGAACCGCACCGCGGGCACTCCTGAACGCTGTTCAAGGGGCGCGGGAGATGCGATCCAAGAATCCCCCGAATCGCACCGAGCATCTACCGCCATGATCGCCAAGTTGAGTTTGAAGTCGATGGGAACCACAGGCTCAAGAGGAATCTCGTGGAGCGCCGCAACAATCATCTTCAGGAAACCACGACGATAGAGGGTGGCACACAGGGTGTTCGTCACAACGCGCTCAGCCGCTTGCATGGGCCACGGCCCACGCGCGGCGGGAACCGGAGAGAGGAGCGGGGAGATTCCCAAGTCGTCAGATGAGAACGACTCCGAAAGGCTCACCATCTGGGGCTGGCTTTGGTCTCTGTTCGACCTGATGAATCCGGCAAGCAACCTGCCGAACTCATTCCCGTCAGGACTCTGGGCGTCATCCTCCAGAAGGAGCACCCAGTCGGCCCCAGAATCGAGGGCCATGTCCATGATCCGAAGGTGTGAGGCCTCTATGTTGGCCAGCCTCCTGACCATGCGCAAGCCATCTTGCTGTGAGGATCTCCACGGCATTCCGCTACGCAGCATCCTCGCTACACATCTTGCAGCAAAGAAGGAGCCCATCCAACACGGCTCGCTGCCACCACGCAGATAGCGACGCCATCTTCGCTCTACTTCCAACTCCGCCGCGATTGATCGGCGCACCATGGAGCGACTCACGGGAAGCGAATCTCCTGGAAACGCATCCTTGTCACTTGCGCCCGTATGCACCCTCAGTCCGGCAACAGAGGCACCTTGGGCGACCTGCACCATGAGTCCCTGCATCGTTGCCGACTCAGGAAACCGTGACTTCGGATGGGTCACCAGACCCACGAAAAGATCGACCGCCACAGGTCCCCTTGCTTCGACGTGTAGGTGCAGGCTATCTAGGCGATAGATTATCCACATGCCGCACGATGACGAGGGAACTCCAAGTGAGGCCACGGCGGATCGCGGCGGCAAGAACGTGGTGGATTTCCCGCCCCAGAGCATTCTTGCCTCGGTGCGTCGATCGATCCAACTCCTCCCCACATCCAAGCGTCGACTCCTGTTTCTCGCCTCTGGGGTTCAGGTATCTCTCGGGCTGCTTGATCTACTCGGCATTGCCCTCGTTGGCGTACTCGCGAGTGTGGCCATTTCGGCGACGGGCATTGCTGGGGTTCCGCCAGCCGTGCAGTCCGCTCTAGACACCGTGGGCCTCGGCAACCTGACCGCTACTCAGCTCTCCGGGCTGCTGGCAGTCGTGACCGTCATGGTGCTCGTTACGAAAACTGGGCTGGCAGCCATCCTGCAGCGTCGGATCTTCTACTTTCTTGCCAACAGGCAAGCCGACGTCTCGGCCCGACTTGCTCGCGCCTTTCTGCGTCGCCCACTCAGCGACGTGCAACGGTGGACAGAGTCCGAGGCCATCTACGCGCTTGGCACCGGCGTGGGGGCCGCCACTGTGGCTCTACTCGGCGCGGCCATCACGATCGCCGCGGAGTCCTTCCTGTTCCTCATCGTGGGCGGCTCCCTGCTCATCATCGACCCGCTGCTCACACTCGCAGCGATCGCGCTCTTCTCGGTGATCGTCGCCCTGTCTCACCGCGAACTCAGCAGGCGCAGCACGCGAAACGCACGCGTGATGACCGATGCGTCGATCGATACGCTCTCCGCCGTCTCAGAGGCACTGCAGACCTACCGCGAAGCCACCGTCCTTAACCGAAGGGACCTCTACCTGGCTCGCTATGAGCGTTTGATTGGCTCCTACGCGAAGGCAACGGCGAGCACCACCTACATTCTCGAAGTCCCCAAGTACGTGCTCGAGGCCACCCTCTACCTCGCCATCCTGCTGCTCGCTCTGGTCCAGTTCCTGACCCGCGATCTGGCGTCGGCCGCAGCCACCGTCGCCGTGTTCCTCGCCGCCGGCACACGCGTGACGCCTGCCCTCCTTAGGCTCCAAGGCGCCGGCATCACGATCCGCAACGCGTCGGTGCAGGCGCAGCCCACATTCCACATGGCTGACTTCCTGAGCCTCACTGCTGACGATGCGTACATCCCCGTTGCCTCTCAGGTGCCCAACGCTGCGGCGATCCGGGAGCGCATCGCCGCCGGCCATGCGGACTTCGACGCGTCGATCCTCGTCTCGAACGTCAGCGTCACCTACACGGACGCGTCGCACCCAGCACTCCTCGACGCCTCTTTCGTGGCACCTGCCGGCACGTCCGTCGCACTGGTGGGCAGCACGGGGGCCGGGAAGTCCACTCTGGCGGACGTCGTTCTTGGGGTCCTGGAGCCTGACTCCGGCACGGTGACCATCAGCGGGGTTTCCCCACGTGAGGCGATCGAGCGATGGCCTGGGGCCATCGCTTACGTGCCGCAGCAGGTCGCGCTCGTGTTCGGCACCGTCCGCGACAACGTGGCACTGGGGCTGCCGCGTGAGGCAGTCGACGACGCACTGGTCTGGGAGGCCCTTAAGCGCTCCCATCTCGCTGAATTCCTCGAAAAGAGCCGCGAAGGCCTGGACACCATGATCGGCGAGCGCGGCGTGCGCCTGAGTGGTGGGCAGCGCCAGCGCCTAGGCATCGCACGCGCCCTGTACACGCGCCCACGACTCGTCGTACTCGATGAAGCCACGAGCGCCCTGGACGCAGAGACCGAGCAGGCCATCATCAAGACCCTCGATGCCCTTGAAGGCGAGGTGACGACGATCACCGTTGCTCACCGCCTCGCCACGGTTCGCCGTGCCGATCAGCTGCTCTACCTCCAGCACGGCTCGATCATCAGTCGCGGCACCTTCGGCGAGGTGCGAAACTCCGTGACGGACTTCGACCGGCAGGCCTCGCTGCTCGGTCTCTAGTCCGCACCGACGCCGGTCTAGCGGCGAGTCAGCCAGTTGGTCCAAGCGCGCCGGAGCAGATCGCTCGCCTTTTGCGCGTTGAGCCCCGCCTGCTCGAAGGCCGTCCCGGCCAGCGACGGCTCACCCGTCGCGGAGCGCTCGAGTCGCTCGTAGGTAAAGCCGCGCCGCTGCATCATCAGCCCATAGGGGATGGCCCCCTGAGGTGTCGGCGCGGGCGGGTTGTCCAGTGCATCGTAGATCCCATCGACCGTGCGGATGCGGCGCGCGCACCCGAGGAGGTCGTACGCCGAGGGTCCCATGACAGCCACGGGTCGACCCATGAAGGCGGCCTCGACACCCGCCGTCGAGCCGTAGGTGAACACCTGGTCCACCGCGGCCATCAATGCGTAGGAGTCGATCGGTGACGTGGGGTCGAAGTGGACCGCCGGACCCGCCCGCTCGACCGTGGCTATCCACTCGGCGAGGTCTCGCTGGGGCTTGAGGCGCATGTGGGGATGAGTACGCACCACCAGCGACGTCCCTGGCCGCTCTCGGCAAGCCCGAGCGAGTTCGAGTAGGGCAATCTCCTGAGAGTGCAGGTAATCAGCCCAGTCGAGATCGAGTTCGACGATCTCGTCACCCGACGAGCTGAAGAAGGCGACGACACGCTCATCCTCCGGGACACCATCCAGATGACCGCGCCTCTGCTCGCTGACGAACACCCGGTTGTTCTCGTCTGCGTGGGTCTGCCGGTTGACGAACCAACCCGCCCCAATACTGTCGCGCTCGGCGACGTCCCATTCCGCATACATTCGCAACATCCGACCCTGCAAGTGGGCCCAGTCGTGCGTCGTGGCATCGGTGAGGTCGAAGTCGGTCTCATACCCTCCGGTGTCGTAGTAGAGAACCCGGGCGCCCTCGGCCTGAGCTGCGGCCGCCACGGCGCGGTCGTGGGTGAAGCGGCCGTTGTAGACCACTACCGTCCCGAGCCCGCGCTCGCGCACCAGTGCGCGGGTCTGGTCATAGACCCACGCATAGGACTTCATGGCGGCTCGGATCCACCGGCGCGGCCACACGTGATCGTCGCTGATGGGAGTGTTGAAGTCCGGGTGCACCTGGAGGATGGAGCGGCCCATGTCGGAGCCCCGGTAGTGCATGGCCCGGATCTGGGAGCGGGTCAGCGGACTGGGGAGCGGCGGCAGCTCGCTCGGACGCCATCGACCGACGGGCGGAGCCACGAAGCAGGACTCCGGAAGTCCCGCGGCGCGCAAGGCCCCCTCAGCCCGCTGGTCCGGGGTGGCGGTACGCATCACCCGCGCAATTACGCGGCTGGTCAGCCAGCCCGTGTCGTACAGGGGGGTGCGTCCTGACCAGAAGCCCACGACGACCTCGGCACCGATGGCGTGCGCCGCCAGCGCCGTCTCGCAGACGGCCCCTAGCGCGAAGGACCACTGGTTGAAGGTGATCAGCCCGACCGACCGCCGCTCGGACGCCGAGAGGGTCCGGATCAGGTAGTCCTGAAGCGAGGCGAACTCTGCCCGGCTCATGGCTGACGCACCAGTCGCTCAGCCCGACGATGCAGTTCGGCCGCCGCGGTGCGCGTCGCTAGGCGAACCGGCGCCTCCCACAGCCACGCCAGCCGACGAGCCGTAGGCGAGAGCGCCCGCCGGCGCGCCGTCTCGGATTCCCGCAGCGATGCGCTGCGGTCACCAACGGTGAGCGAGTCCTGGTGCCACCGGAAAGAGGACACGACCTCCCCAACGTCAACGAACCGGCCCATCGGCTGGATGCTCAACAGCAGGTCGAGGTCGAAGGCGAACCGGAAGGTGGAGTCCAGGCCTCCGGCGGCATCCCAGGCGGAACGCCGCACCAGCATGCCCGGCTGGGGGATCAGATCCGGTCCCCACTTCAGAATCCGCGCTGCCCACTGACCTGCACTGCTGACCCACAGCTGGCGCCCGTCCTCGTCGATGTAGCGACACGCGCCGTATGCCAGGACAGCACCTGGATCGGCGTCGAGAGCGGCCACGGTAGCCGCCAGTGAGCCGGGTTCAAGGAGGTCGTCGTCACCAATCCAGTTGACGTACGGCACGCCGGGGGCGGAGTCGACTCCGGCGTTAATCGCCGCCGCCAGCCCGCCGGGGTCGTCAACCACGGATGCGCCGTGCCAGTCGGCGAGCTCGGTGACCACGGGCGCGGAGGGAGGGGCGACCAGGACGGTGCGGGTCTCGACAGACTGAGCGGCGATAGACGCCAGACACTGCTTCAGCAGGAGCGGGCGCCTCCCCAGCGTGGGCACGACCATCAGCACGCGTGGATCGGCCACGGCACAAGGGTAGCGTGGGTGCCAGAGCCCCTCACCAGCGGACGGAGCAGCGATGCAGCACGCTCTCGAGCACCTCGTCATCGTTCCCCGGAACGGGTACGTGAACCGACTGCAGGCCTGGGCGAGCGCCGCGATCCTCGGAGCGCAACTCGACGTTCCGGTGTCCGTCGTCTGGGAGCCCGAGCGGATCGCGCCGGCGGAGGCACTCGACCTTATCTCCGAGTCGGAAGTTCGGCGATCCTTCTGGGACGTCGAGCAGTTGACCTCCCTCGTGGGCGGTGCGCACCAGACTCTCGCCCGCTACCTGACGGTTGACGCTGATCGACGACTTCTCGTCCTCGCCGGCCACGACCGCGGTGAGCAGGCCTTCATGGGTGAACTGGTCGACGCCCTCGCCGACCCCTGCGCACCAACGAGCCTGGTCGTGATTGCGGGGGGCAAGTTTCGCCTCGACACCCACGAGGACTTCGACCGGCAGCGTCGGCTGTTCTACGAGAGGGTGCCGTGGCAGACGGAGATCGTTGATGCTGTGGCCGCGACGACCGACGGACGACCTCCGTACCTGGGGCTGCACGTGCGCGGGACCGACCGTTCTCGCGAGGCTCCTTCGGCGCGCGCGGTGCGGGAGGCACTCAGGCAACTGAAGGAGCTGGGGCCGACCTCGCTGTTCGTCGCCGCCGATACCGAGGCGTCCCGGCTGTGCTGGACGGACGAGGCCCTCCGCCTCGGGTTCGAGCCCTGGAGCCGTACAGAGGTCAACCGCGACCGCAGGGTCGTAGCCGAGGGAGTGGATGCGGTGATCGACTGGCGGATCCTCGGCATGGCGCAAGCCATCGTCCATGCGGCGTCGTCGTCGTTTGGCGAGGAGGCGGCGGTGTGCACGGCCCAAGCGTCGGCCTGCATCGCGCTGACGGCATCGCCATCGCGCCAGCGGCTGCGGGCGGCAGGCGAGTGGGCCACTGCGGCGGTCACCTACCCCCGACGTCGATGGGGCTCCCAGCAGTCACCGGGAGACGAAGCCGTCCGCGAGGTCGTCACTACGCGACCGCAGTGAGGACGAGTACCGGGGAGTGCACACGGGGAAGGCAGTCCAGCACTGCTCACCGTCGAGAGGCATTTGCAGAGTCACGCCACCCGGGAGCACACCGGAGGTGAGTGTCGCGGTCGGCAGGGGGGTGACGGCGTAGGGGACGCGGATCCCGAGAACCCACTCGCGGGAGTCGCTAATGGTGTCGGGCATCAGGCGCGTCGCCGCGCTGCCGAGACAGATCGTGACCAGCCCCAAGGCGACCAGAGACACCAGCGCCAACTGGCGCCTAGGTCCAAGCACTCCTGCGCGGTACAGCCGCCATAGGGCCCACCCCAGCGGCACGGTCAGCACGGTGAAGACCGGCCCCCAAGCGAACCGGAAGGAAGGCGGGGTAGCGAAGAACCATACGAGCACCGCCAGAAGACTCGGAGTCGTCGCCACCACCGCACCCCGCCACCGCACCTGACCCACCCGTGACGCCCACACCAGCGCGGCAGCGGCGGCGAGGCCCAAGACGACGATCGCGACGGTCTCCCACTGCTGCGGGAGTCGCGCAAGCCACGCCGGTATCCAGGCGAACCCCTCGGTAGCCCCCCACAGGTCTCCCGGATCGCGATGGTATCCAAGAGTTGCCAGTCGGTCGTTGATCGGATCCGGCGCAAGCCAAGGTACGTCGAATGACAACAGCGAGAGCGGATACTGCAGCCACCCGCTCAAGATGTAGTCGCGCCATGCTGCGGCGACGCCCGCCACGAGCGCCATCACCGTGGTGAGCGTGGCCGCGCGACCGAAGCCCGGTGAGCGCACCGCGCCGCGTCGCCAGCGCATGACGGCAATCAGGGCGACCACAGTCACGAGGTAGGTCACCATCGTGGGCCGGAGCAGGACGAGCAGGACGCCGAGCGTCACCGCGACGGCTGCATCGGCCACCCAGACCCGGCGCCCGGCGATGCAGTCGGCGAACGCCGCACTAGCCGCGACCGTGAGCGCGAAGACCGCAGAGTCCTGGGACGGGCTGGTCACCCAGTAGTCCGAGAGCGCCACCATGGGAATCAATAGCGCGACAGCTCCTACGATCAGGACATAGAAGCCCGGACCGCGACGGCGGGTGGCTGATCGCAGGACGAGATCAAGGCACAGCCCGGCGATGACCAGCCCGTTCAGGAGACGGAAACCTTCGACCCCCCAAGGACCGTTGCCGAGCAGTGCTGCCAGCGGGAACTCGGCGTTTCCGTATCCGAAGGGGAAGTAGAGGTTGGCGAGTCCTGGGATGGTCGCGTAGTCGGCGGCGTATCGGATGGCTCCGAGGTGGTACAGACCGGAGTCGTAGTTCGTCACCGGTCCTAAGGCAGCCGCTGCGAGGTAGACGACTACTGCGAATAGGCCTGACCCCAATACGAAGACCCATGGCCTGATGTGCCACCGCTGACGCCACCCCCGTCGGCTCACTGAGATGTAGGAAACGGCAGATGCTACGGCCAGTAGAGAGCCGAACAGTGCGGCCACCTGGCCCGATGACAGTGGCCAAACAAGGTTGCTTAGGTAGGCGACGACCGTGACGACCAACAGACCCCACCAAAGGCCCCGTCGAAGGTCATTCGCGCCGAGCCCTCCCTGATGGGCAAGAGCCGCAAGAGGAAGACCGATGACGGTCAGACTGACGAGACAAAACGCCCACGTCACCAGCACCAAGGCGGTGCCCGTCACGATGGCCATGGTGTGTGTCAGGCCAACGAGGTGCGGAAGTACTCGATGGTGCGCGCCAGGCCGTCTGCCAGTGGAATCGTGGGCTCCCAGCCCAACACCTGCTTCGCCCGGGTGATGTCGGGCTGGCGGCGCACGGGATCGTCCTGCGGAAGCGGCAGGTACTCGATGCCGCCGCTGCTCCCGGTTTGCTCAATCACCAGAATCGCCAACTCCGCAATGGTGAACTCGCCCGGATTGCCGAGATTGATGGGACCCGTCACCTCATCCGGTGAGTGCATCAGGGCAAGCAGGCCCTCGATCAGATCGTCGATGTACTGGAAGGAACGGGTCTGGGTGCCCTCGCCGTAGACCGGAAGCGGGCGATCAGACAGGGCGGCGACAACGAAGTTCGAGACAACCCGACCGTCGTGCGGGTGCATTCGCGGGCCGTACGTGTTGAACAGTCGCGCCACCTTGATCTTGAGTCCATGCTGTCGGTGGTAGTCGAAGAAGAGGGTCTCAGCTGCTCGCTTGCCCTCGTCGTAGCAGGCGCGGGGGCCGATGGGATTCACGTTGCCCCAGTAGTCCTCCTGCTGTGGATGGACGGCCGGATCGCCGTAGACCTCGCTTGTCGAGGTGGTCAGGATCTTGGCGCCCGTCCTCTTGGCGAGACCCAGCATGTTGATGGATCCATGCACCGCAGTCTTGGTCGTCTGCACCGGATCACGCTGGTAGTGGATCGGGCTGGCGGGGCACGCCAGGTGGTAGATCTCGTCAACCTCGACGTACAAGGGGAAGGTGACGTCGTGACGAATGACCTCGAAGCGCGGGTTGTCCAGCAGGTGTGCGATGTTGTCCTTGGTCGACGAGTAGTAGTTGTCGACGCAGAGCACGTCATAGCCATCGTTGAGGAGTCGCTCGCACAGGTGCGACCCGATGAAGCCGGCTCCGCCGGTGACGAGTGCCCTGCCCTTGGCAATGCTCACGATGCCCTCCTCTTTCGAGCCTTAACGTAACGCTCCGCCTGACCCAGCATGCCGCGCCACGTCGCCTGGAAGTGATGATGGCGAGTCCAGACGTCCGCTCGACTGTCATGCTCTACAGGAACCTCTGCCATGGGCAGCCTGATGGACTCCACGGGCTGGAGCTCCTGCCGATCGACCGTGGTGTGGGTCGCCTGCTCGTTGAACCCGATGTTCTCAATCAGATTGACGTTGCTCGTGGCTGTCCACGCGTCCTCGGCCATCGCGGCGAGCACGAGCTGGCCGTCCCAGGTGTCGACCTCCTTGCGCGCGAGCAACTCGAAGGTGCTCGTCCAGTACACGGTGCTGGGGATCGAATGCCCGACTCGCGACCACAGCGTCTTGACGGGAAGCACTTCGCGCCAACCGGCGATATCGAGACGGTGCTTGGCCCATGACCTCCGCCACGTTGCCCAGCCCCAGATGTGCGGAACCTGGCTGAATCGATACGGAAGTTCCGGGTGGCTCTGGTGCTCTGCCGGCACGAAGTTGCATCCGCTGATGGCGAAGACCCGCTCGTCAATCTCGTATCGATCCAGGAGCTCTTCGCAGTAGGGGAAGAAGGTCGGATCCGGAATGATGTCGTCTTCAAGGATCACGCCTCTGTCCACGTTGTCGAAGAACCATGAGATTGCGGTGCTCACACCGAGGCCGCAGCCGAGGTTGTCGTTTTGAAAATTGGTCTGCACGTCGCAGGGCCAGTCCACGGTGGTGGAGAGATCTCGACACGCCTGGACACGCTCGAGCTCTCCCGCCTTGTGGGGTCGAGGGCCGTCCACGGCGATGAACAGCTGGGTCGGCTGCACCTCGCGCAATCGGTCCATAAGCACCGAGAGGTGGTCAGGGCGGTTGAACGCGATGACCAGAACGGGTTCAGCGAACGTCACGATCGTCTTTCAGGGCCTTGATCTCAGAGTCGAGCAGTGCGACCTCTTCCGCGAGCCGCCTGATGCGGGCTTCGTGCCGACTGAGCTCGTAGCTCAACTGCACCGCCACCAGAATCAACAGGACGATGGTGACGAAGAAGAGCAGGTTCGATGGAGTCTCGATCCGGAGCACGTCGGTGACCCAGCGAAGCAGCCCCGGGAAGACCGCCAGCACCAGCGCGGCGCCACTGACGGCCAGCCACAGGACTGCGTATTTCTCCTGCAGCGACCCGCGACGCAGCATCCAGAACACGAACACGAAGGTGAGAAGCGAGGCGACGACGCCAAGGATCTGCGCGGTCATGCGGCATCACTCCTGGGCGTGGACTTTCCCTTGAGCCCGGTGGCAAGGATGGCCAGACTCGCTCGACCAAGGTAGAGCGCAGACCACAAGGCGTTCTTGCTGGGGCGTCCGTGCTGGCGGAAGTACATCGTCACCGGAACCTCATGAATGACCAGTCCGCGCCTGATCGCGATCGCCAGTGAGCCGACGGTATCGCCGAGGTACTCCGCCGGGTAGTCCGTCGCGAAGAGATCGATGGCTCGCGGGCCCGCGGAGCGAAAGCCACTCGTGGGATCCGAGATCGGGCCGCGATTCATTCGGCTGAGGGACTTGCTGAGGAGCACCATCGCCCATCGTCGGGGACCGCCCACGAAGTACATCGAATCCGGATGGAATCGGGTGCCGACTACGACGTCCGCCTCCGCGAGGCCGTCGAGAACCCGATCGAGATCCGCCGGATCATGCTGGCCATCGGCGTCCACTTGCACCAGTGCCTCATAGTCGTTGCGCTTGGCGTAGAGGAAGGCCGTGCGCATGGCACCCCCAACACCGACATTGAAGGGGAGCGAGACCACAGTGGCACCCGCTGCCTGCGCCAAGGCAGCGGTGTCGTCCGTGGACCCGTCGTTCACGACCAAGATGTCCGCGTCCGGACGGTGCTCTCGGACAGTGGCGATGACCGCGGCGATTGAGCCCCGCTCGTTCCACGCGGGTATCGCGACGAGAGTGCGCGCGGGCCGACGGCCGCTCTCGCGAGTCTCCTCAGTCACCTCAGCAGTCTACTGACAGCCACGGCGGCGATCCGGGACGTCAAGTAGGGTCACGCGCACGCCCTCTCAGAGGAGAATCCATGAGACACCTGTCTCGCAGCCTTGTCGTGCTCGCGATTGCCGCCATGGCAGCCATCGGCGCCGTCCCCGCACAGGCAGTGCCCGGCACCACGACCGAGCTCCTCGTGCCGAACCTCGTCCAATCAGGCGTTCCGACAACACTTCTGGCCGACGTGACGCAGGATGCCTCCCTCGGCGCTCCCACCGGGACCGTCACCTTCTGGACCGGCTACGGCACCTCACTGGGCACCGCGTCTCTCGTGGCCACGGGAAATGGCTCGGCTCGCGCGTCACTGGCCTGGACACCTCCGCCTGAGGCCACCGTGCCGTTGATTGCCCGCTACACCCCCGCGGGCGCCACTGCCGTGGCCGCCACCAGTGCCTACGCGCGACCGGGCATCACCAGCGCGCCCGTGCCGGTGGCGCTTCGCTTCACCCAGACGCTTCGTGAGGGGCCGATCACGCTCGAGGCCGTGCTTGGCCATGGCTTCGGTGCCGGTTCGGTCACCTTCTTTGTGGATGGACGTGGCTGGACGGGCTCGGTGCCCACTGTCGATGGTGTGGCCTCGCTGGTGTGGGACGCGACACCAGGCGTGCACACGATCCTCGTGCAGTACAGCAGCAGTGCGAAGAACACAGCCGGATTCTCGGTTTCGTCGGGCTCCTCAACGCAGTCGGTTGAGGTACTGCCCTGACGGCTGAGTCAATCGGTGAATGACTCAACCACGCCTTTGGCGAATGCTGACCAGGTGGGCACGGCTTCAGGAACGAGCTCTGCACGCAGCTGAGACAGCGCCTCCGGCGCCGACCAACGCTGGAATGCCTGCGCCATGCCTTCATGGCTCATGGCATCGATGCGCTGCGCGCCCACGCCCTGCATGAGTTCAGCCGCCGGCTGCACCCCGTCGTAGAGAACGGGCGTGCCGAGGCGGATGGCCTCCAGCACCGGGATGCCGTAACCCTCGACACCGATCGACAGGAAGACCGAGGATCGGTGCATCAGATTCTCCACCTCGGCATCACTGGCGCCCTCGATCCAGCGCACGCCCCCGCGATCGACCTCGTCTCGGATGGCTCGGTTGATCCCCTCGTCGGAGTGGGAGTGGCCGCCGACGAAGAGGAGCTCCGCATCGAGGTTCCCCGCCTCGCGGGCGGCGCGGAACGCGTGCGCGATCTCCACCGGTCGCTTGCGTGCCTCGAGGGTGCCCAAGCGCATGAACAGCGGGTGATCGGGCGGCTCTGGCGCACGAATCGGCACATGGTCGCCGCCCGGATGGGCGACGGAGATCGGCAGCGCCGGATCTCTCCTGAGGTCTCGAATGATGGCGTCCTTGGCGGCATCGCTAATACAGACCACTGAGCGTGACGTCGCGAGGAGCCGAAAGTACTCACTCGCCCATGGCGCCACGCCGGGGCGGAATCGATAGTTCGCGGGCTCGGACATCGGCAGGGTGTCGTAGCCGATCATGACCGTCGGCACCCGCTCGGCGAAGTCCTCGAACCTACGCAGCACGGTGGGCAGGTAGGAGACCTCGGCGAGCAGCCACGCGTCGAAGACCTCGGTGAGTTCATCGTCAGTCAGGGTTGTGGGATCGAACTCGGCGATCCTGGCGAGGACGGGTTCGCACAGGTCATGCTCGCCGCCGCGCGGCAGGAAGGGAATCGTGAGGAGGTCTGCCGCCTGCTCGCGGGTCAACAGGGCGTGGCCGCCCTCCCACGGCACCACAAACTCCGCCGCCATTTCCCCAGCGGGCCACTCCTTCGCCAAGTACTGCAGCACTCGCTGAATCCCCGACCCGTGCGGATCGGTGACGAACTGCTCGAGGTCAATGCCTACGTGCCTCACGACGCACCCACCTGGCCCTGTAGCAGGCCGAGCAATTGCTCCGCATAGCGCTGGGGCGACTTCTCCTCCAGATACTCCCTGCGCATCGACTCGCGCTCCTCGAGTGAGCGCGGATGCGCGAGGGCCGTCTCGATGGCCTCGGCCACCATCACGGGGCTGACATCGTCGGGGAGTCGGTCGATGAAGTCCGGAGTGTCCACATCGATCGCCAGGCCCCGATTGGCGATGGCTGGCGTGCCATACGCGGCCATGTCGCTCAACGGGCCGCTGACACCCAGAAGCGGGCTGACGCGCAACTGGATGCCGAGGTCGACCCCGAGCAGGTAGTCACGGAAGGTGCTCTCGGGGGCGTAGCCGGTGATGGTGAAACCGGTGAGACCAGCCTTCTCGGCCCGCTCAGTGAGCTCAGCCTCGAGAGGTGCCGATGCGGAGCCGACGAGATGAAGGTGCACCTTCCGGCCCCACTGCTGCAGCCAGGCCGCGGATTCCACGACGGTGTCGGTCAGCTTGGTGCGGGTGTCGATGTAGCCGAAGGACGCCAGGTGGATGACCGAGTCGTCCCAGATGCCGAGGTTGCGCCGGGCCTGGGCGCGCATCGGCTCGGTGAGCCGCTCCACGCTGGGGCGGCGGTAGTTGGCGAAGGGAAGCACCTCGACGGGGCGGTGAGTCTGGGCGCTGACCGTCGGTGACGCGCAGGGTGAGTGGGTGATGAGCAGGCTGGCCCGCCGGGCGATCTCCCAGAAGCCCGCGTTCTCGAGCAGGCGCATGTCGTTGACCTGCTCGTCGAGTTCCGGGTCAAGGGTGCGTCGGCCACTGCCCCGCAGCATCAACTCCTGCGCACCCCCGGCACCACGCAGTGCCATGTAGTACTCGATCATCCGCGTGTCATGGCTCAGAGCCACGGTGTCGATTCGATCGAGCAGATCGAGGTGCGGCAGATGGAAGTGGCTGTTGCCCAGGACGGTGAGGAATACGTCATGGTCATCGGCATGGTCAGGTGCCTCGCCCACCGGCCTGCTGGGGTTATCCTCGTCGACTCTTGCGTCAGAGGTCGTGTAAACGGTGACGTCGGCGATCTCGGCCAGCGCGCTGATCGTGGCGACCGAGTAGTCCGCGACGCCGGACTTCTGCGGTGACCATGGGGTCGCCACTCCCACGCGCAGTCTGCGTTCCCCGACATCGATGGCCGAGGGGGGTGGAACGGAAAGATCGTTGGTACTGCTGGACTTTGCGTGCTTGGTGACGGATTCGGTGACGACCTGCTCCAAGGGCAGATGCTCGTGCTGGGCGAGCCGTTGCCACTGCTGCTGGGCGGTCTCCACCGTGCCGCGGTGCTTGCGCACCGCGCGTTCGATATCGGTCGGCGACGTCGGGTCGACGAGGAAGGACCCGGTGCCGATGAGCTCCCGATGCGAGGGGATGTCAGAGGCCACGATGGGAGCACCCGCAAGGGCCGCCTCGATGACGGGAAGGGAGAGCCCTTCATCGAAGGAGGGCACGACCACCAGACTCGCGCAAGCCAGCAGGTCAGCCATCTCCTCGTCAGGGATGCGGTCGAGAGTCGTCGCCTCACCCGGGCGCATCATCGCTGCGATGGACCAGTGATGAACCCGGACACCCTGCCCAGCCATGCCGAGGACAACGACATCGCGGGTGGCATCCGCCGAGGTCGCAGCCCCGATGCCGGCCAGCCCGCCGAAGGTGTTCTTGCGGGCATCGTCACCGGTCATCAGCACGATCGGGCCGGAGCTGCGATCGGCCGCCGCTGGTGGCTGGGCATCCTCGGGCAGCACAGCGCCGGGCCAGGCCACGGTGGCGTCAATCTCCCGGTCCAGGATGCGGGCGGTCTCGTCCTTCACCATGTGCGAGATGCAGATGAACTCGTCATAGCACCGCAGGGCATCGAGACCTGCCGCGTACTCGGCTCGAGCCGCAACGTGCGGAACGTAGACATCGGGCAGGTGCATCGGGATGTAGTCGAAGACGATGACGGCCTTGTGCGCACCTGACGCGAGGACGGGGATCAGTGGTTCGGGGGAAGCGGTCATCGGCGAGGGCTCGAGCAGGTAGGCGTACTGCGAGGCCTGCTGCTCGGTGATGCGGGTGATCTGCCTGCAGGTGCCTGCGATCTGCTCGGGCAGATCGGGCAGGGCGCGATCGACCAGGAGGTCGACTCTTTCGTCGCCGGCAGCTTCTCGCAGCGCGATCACGGCCGCGCTGGCGAAACGGCCGATGCCTCGGGTGCCGAAGGCAGCCGACTGCAGGCTGCGGGCATCGATGAGGATCCGGTCGCCATTGGGTGCTGCGCTGGGGCCTTGCTGGCGTGCTCGTGCCAGTCCGCTCAAGGCCAGTCTCGCGGCGAGGGCTCGTCTCGCGCGGCCGAGCTCGTCCCCCTGGCCATCCATGCGGCGGTCGAGCATTGCGTCGTCGTCGTAGGTGCCCGAGGCCAGCCAGACGGTAACGTCCGCGACTGCCCAATCGTCGAGAGGCTCCCAGCCCAGGCCCGCGGAGGGTACTTCGGGCAGGCCATCGGCGTTGATCCAGCCGATGGGCCTCGGCTCGGCCATTCCGAGCAGGGCGGCGGGGGTGAGATGGCCCATGTTGATCGTGACGTGCTGCAGGTGGCGGCGCCGAGTGAGGCGGCGCGACAGGGGCCCGGGCAGGTGCTGGAGGGCCTGCTTAGCCCGAAATCGGGCTACGAGGGCGACCTTGCGGGGCAGGCCGATGGGTTCGGGCTCTGGCTCACGGGCCGCATCCCGGGCGGCGTCACGGCGCTGGCGAGCCTGATCGAGGACGGCTGACCTCGCCGTCGCCTCCGCTGCCTCGTCCCGCACCGTCCAAGGCTAGGGGCGAGCCCCTTGTGACCAGAGGTGCGCCTCGCGACAAGATTGGCTCTTAGACCCTCAGTGTTCTATTCTGGGATGAAGCAATCATGGAATGTCGCAATCACTAGCGAAGTGTCAGCCTGGCTCACAAGCCTGCCGGACGACGCCTACGAGCGGGTCATTGCAGTGCTCTGGCGAACATGAAGGAGTTACGGCTCGGGAGCCGAAGAATCATCTTCGCCCTCGACATGCAACGCACCGCGGTACTGCTCGTCGCGGGGGATAACCGCGGGCAGTGGTCTCGCTGATACACGGAGGCCATTCCCGAGGCAGAGAGACGGTTCACAGCCTGGATGGAGCGGGAGGAACGGCCATGAAGCAGGAATTCACGACCCTCGACGATGTGCTGGCGCAGCGCCCGATCGATCCGGAGGTTCTGGCCGGGGAAGTGTCTGCCGTCGAGGCGCAGATGTCCGGCTACCTGCTCCGGCAGCTTCGCAAGGGCCAGGGACTCAGTCAGGAGCAGCTCGCGGAACGCATGGGGGTGTCGCAGCGTCGAGTCTCGGCGATCGAGCGCGGCAAGGTTGACAGGTCCGAAGTCGCGACCATCCGTTCGTACGTGACGGCGCTCGGCGGCGAACTCGAACTCGTGGCTCGGATTGACGGGACGACCACGCAGATCGCCTGAGTCAGGGAATCTGCCAGAGAGCCTCTGGGTCGTCCAGCAGTGCCATGTCGTGGCCGACCATGATCGCGGCCATCGAGTCGAAGTCGACGGTGTGGCGCCAGCCGAGCTCGAGGTAGGCGGCCCGGCTGTCGCCGACGAGCAGGTTCGTGTCGACGCGCCGTGAGTTGTCAGCCGTGCTGATCACGAGGTCGTGCCAATCGTCGATACCCGCCGCCGCAAACGCCTTGTCGATGAAGAAGCTCAGCCGATGCGAGATGCCGGTGGCGAGCACGTAGTCATGCGGCACGTCTGCGCGCACCATCAGCTGCATCGCCCGCACGTAGTCCGGTGCCCAGCCCCAGTCGCGTGCTGTCTCGATGTCGCCGAGCTCGATGACGCTCTGCAGGCCCTTGGCGATCCGGGCGACGCCCATCGTCACCTTGCGGGTCACGAAGTTCTCTCCGCGCAGTGGTGACTCGTGGTTGTAGAGGATGCCGGCGACGGCATGCGCCCCGCGATCGCGAGCATCGTCGACCAGATCCATCGCGTCGCGCTTGGACACCGCATACGGGCTCTTCGGCTCACGCTCCATCCGCTCCGTCTGCGGAGCACGGTCGACGCCCTCAAAGATCGATGCCGACGACGCCTGGAACATGCGGCAGTCCGGCAGCGTTTCGACTGCCTCCAGGATGGCCGCGACCGCATCGACGTTGACGACCCGGACCTCGTCCTCGTGGCTCCATGACTCACCAGGAGCGGTGAACCCACCGAGGTTGTAGACCTCGTGCGGGCTCGCATCCGTGACGGTCGACCTCAAGCCCGCCGTGTCAGCCAGATCCTGCTCGACAACCGTGGTGCCAGGGGCGTAGCGAAGAAGGTGATCAGTGTTCGTCCCCGGCTTGACCAATGCCGTGACGTCAGCACCCTCACGCCGCAGCAGGGTGCACAGAATCGTGCCGTCCTGACCGGCGGCTCCGGTGACGAGGGCGCGCACAGCCTTCCTAGAACTGGCCTTCAGGAGCGCCTTCGAGGCGGGCGATGTCGGCGTCGACCATGATCTTGGCGAGCTCGGGCGGCAGGACCTTGGCCTCCCAGCCGAGCTTGCGCTTGGCCTTGCCGGCATCGCCGATGAGCTCGTCGACCTCGGTGGGGCGCAGGAACTTCGGGTCGAACTTGACGTAGTCCTCCCACTCCAGGCCCACGTGCTCGAAGCACAGCTGCAGGAAATCGCGGATCGTGTAGGCCGTGCCCGTGGCGAGGACGAAGTCCTCGGGCTCGTCGGCCTGCAGCATGCGCCACATGCCGTCGGTGTACTCCGGCGCGTAGCCCCAGTCGCGGATCGCGTCGAGGTTGCCCATCCACACCTCGGCCTGGAGGCCCTTGAAGATATTCGCCACGGCGAGGGAGATCTTGCGCGTCACGAAGGTTTCACCGCGGCGCGGGGACTCGTGGTTGAACAGCTGACCATTGACGGCGAACATGTCGTAGGCCTCGCGGTAGTTCTTGGTGATCCAGTAGGAGTACACCTTCGCGGCGCCATACGGCGAGCGCGGGTAGAACTCGGTCTCCTCGTTCTGCGGCGGCGGGGAAGCACCGAACATCTCGCTGGTCGACGCCTGGTAGAAGCGAATGCTCGTATCCGTGGTGCGGATCGCCTCAAGCATGTTCAGGGTGCTGATACCGGTGGCCTCGGCCGTGTAGGCAGGCTCGTCGAACGAGACGCGCACGTGCGACTGGGCCGCGAGGTTGTAGACCTCCTGCGGGTGGATCTCCCGCACCAGTTGCTGCATGCGGGCGGCATCGGTGACGTCGCCGTAGTGCAGATGGAGGTTCTTGCCGGGGATGTGATCGTCATGGTGCAGGTGATCGATACGCGACCGATTGAAGGTGCTGGACCGGCGAACGACGCCGTGCACCTCGTAGCCCTTGTCCAGCAGCTGCTGGGCCATGTACGAGCCGTCCTGACCGGTCACGCCCGTGATGAGCACGCGCTTCGCCTCAGACACCGTTCCTCCTGTGGATAACTCCGGCAAGCCTATCCCCTGCCTACGATGGAGCCGTGAGCAATGAGGTCGTGGCGGTGATCCCGACGTATCGACCTGATGGGTCGGCGCTT
>Ga0255756_1000135_pt1 | contig 84512 bp, 81 predicted proteins | sample 011ome_20_FD_179956 | JGI IMG/M metagenome (GOLD analysis project Ga0255756, IMG submission 179956) | Coastal salt marsh microbial communities from the Groves Creek Marsh, Skidaway Island, Georgia - 011509CT metaG (version 2) | ecosystem: Environmental > Aquatic > Marine > Intertidal zone > Salt... | reverse complement strand
CAGGAGTCGGCCGTGGATTTGCGATTTCTAATTACAAATTGTTCCATGTTCATTATTTGACGCCCTTTTTATACTAAAATTTAATTGCAATTAAAATCGGTGGTGCGAGGACTCGTCGACGCCGACGTCGGCATTTAATTTTAATTAAATTAAAAATCGGTGAGCGAGGACTCGGCGGCGCCGACCTCTTAGTATTTAAAGACCACTACCAATACGGTACAAATGCCGCGGCGACCCATCATGACAGACGCTAGTTTTCTGGGCGATATCATCAATCATTGGTACACAGCATTTGAGGATATCTCTCAAATGTACACTGAAATTCTTGGAGAAGACGCTCCGCCTCTAGATATCCGCCATGTACATGCCCATTACATCATAACGAAACATCCAATTTACAAGCTTCCCAACGACCTGGGTGATTATGATGAAGAGCGTATAGAGGAATTTCGCGCCGAAGCAGAACGACTTAATCCACTCTATAAAATCGCAACCACGGCGGATTATAGTACAATTGTCAACGAAATGACCGGACGCGACGGTGACGGCGAGGCGCTTCTGTATCACGCGATGCAAGAGGTTTATCCGGTATCCGGTGGTCTCCAGGGTCAGTCGATTTAATAACTTATAAAAACTAAATTTATTTTCTAAGCAAAAAGTGTATGGTCGTACAAAAATTTTATTTTAATTAAATTGGGTGAGCGAGGACACGATGACCGAGCAAAAGGCACTATATATGAACCTGGCCTGTTCCCAAAGATGGGTCAGGATGTCTCGTCTTCGAAACAGTTGCCCCCAGTCGAACTCGTCAACGAGTGGAATTTGACGTCGGACAATAGTATTTGGTCTAGTTTGATGCAATGGGACGAAGAGTTTCCCATTGTGAGCATTCGGTGCTTTTACATAGACGTGGGCATGCGCAAACGCGGACTGCCGTGCGTGTCCATCACGACGCGTAGTATAGCCACCGGTAAGAACGAAACAGTGTACATGCCCACGTGTTATTTACGTTCGTATATCGCGGAAGTGTACTTTGGAGAGAGACTTGATTCTTCCTTGTTGTTCAAGGACGAGGCTGTGTCCAGTGACCATTTTCGCGACGTCTCGTACGATTTGTTAAAAAAAACGTATCGCAAGTTGAATCGTCCTTGTTTACAAGATTGTGCGGAATCGATGCCGGAAGTGTTTATGAAAATGGTCAACGAAATGAGACTCGAAGTTGGAAACGTGAAACAAAAAGGGTCTCGGCAACGGGAACAGAAGTGGGTGCACCTGGGCCAACCGACACCGCTGGAATACATCAACATGTATGCCGTCATGTACAATCGGCCAGCTGGTTGGGAAATAGCGCCTGGACCAGAGCTGCGTCAACAGATGCAGCGTTTAAACTATGACAATCTGCGCCCGTCCAACTACTTTTTCGGCGCCACGACCACATTTCAGTTCAACAAGGCACAGAAGTGGACGGACGACAGTAAGGAATACAAACAGTGGTTGACGAACAACTGTCCAGATTGCGGACATTGTTCCACCAGCCACATCATCGATTTTATGCGTGTCCAAGGCCGGACGTGTCCTGCTTTTTCAGAACCATTGCGCGTACGGTTTCTGAAGGCGGGTGCAAACGACGAGCTTGTGGAGGTCGAAGGTACTTTGGTGCGTGAAATCGGTTCGTCAGGCGTCGCATCGGAAAGGAGCAACACGATAGTCGGAGAAGTGTCTCTGCGAGGTAACATAGAGGTCATGTATGACGGTGCGGTGGCACAAGTCGCCCGTCATCGGGTGGTCTCTATTCGCCAGCCGCGTGTTGTGCAGGAGTACGTTGGCTGTTTGTTCTCATCGTTCAGCGACACGTGGAAGAATCACGCCGCCGTCCGCGAGGGCTGGCTGGACTTGTCAAGTACGCAGAAGCAGACCCGTGCAGACCCGTGCTGGACGTTCGGAGACTACCAACAAAATGTGGTGGACCGTTTTTCACAACAGAAGAGTTTACTTGTGAATCACTACATGGGCACCGGGAAGACCCTGTCTGCGATTGCGGCCCTGGTGTATATGCGCAAATATAGCACGCCATCCATTCGAACTGCCATTATCGTCATGCCGAACTCTATTAAAAGCGACTGGAAGAAGGAACTGACCTTGTACGGCGTGTGGTCGGAACGCGACGGTCACGTGGAGGGCAACTTGTATATCCGCGATGTTCCTGGCGGCCTGCGTTTTTACTTGTGGACGTACGAACAGGCTATCGAGAACATGCACACTGTAAGCGATATCATGTCTTCGTGTGTTGTGGTGTTCGACGAGGCGCACCGTCTCAACGAGTACGAAACCTCTGCGTTGGACGTCTTGGATATGACTCGCGCGGCGCTGGAAACACGAACCACGAACGCGGGGCGTCTGTTCAAATTTACGCGCATGGTCGCGATTGCGGAACAGGCACAGTACATGATAATGCTGACAGGCACTCCGGTCTCAGAATCGATACTGGACGTCGTGCCCATGTTCAACATGTTGAGCCAAGTTGAACGACACAAGGATGTCTTCCCGCGTGCCCGCGTTGCGTTTATGAACGATTACATGTATTTGGACGAGAAAAAAGCTGCCGTCACCAAATACGTGCGTACACATTACAAGAATTTTGGACAGGTCTGGAACGCCTGGTTCAGCCGTGGAAAACCAGCCGTGCTCATGGCGGCCGGGTTGACAGCCCTGGTGACCGCGACTGGATTTACGCTGCCAGCGGTTACCGTCACGCTGCCGGTGGTCGGCGCGATAACACCGACCACGCTACTGGTAATAAGCAACGTACTCGGATACATTAACGGGCAGGAAAAAATGTTGGCTATGACTCAACCTAGGGACGACCAGGTACTGTTCCGTGTCAATGCCATTCAATTTAAGCCGGTACTGGAACGATTCGTTGACTACTATGACAACGAAGACTTTGAATCGTCGGCGCGCGAGTACCCGTACAAGGTGTTCCGTTTCGAGAGAGTGCCCATGTCCGCGTATCAATTGGTGCTTTACGCAGCGGTACGCCTCAACATAGCAACGGTGACACAACAACGCCTGTCCGACCTACTGGACTACAGGACGTTGAGCGCCGACGACGCGGACGACCGTTTGGCCAACGACGACGACGACGAAAAACAAAACCAATACACGCTGGATGCGTATTTCAGTCGAGAGTTAGACGGGGAGCAGAAAAAGAGCATTCTGCAGACCATTGCGAAACGCTATTACGCGAAATACAGGTTTTTCATGGGTGTGAGTGAGCCCAAAGAAAACGGGTCTTGCCAAGTGTTCGCCATCACGGAATATATGAACAGCGCGATTCAATACCAAGTCGAAAATTACAGCCGTACGACTCTGAACGACGTTACGGACGCAGAGGGTGCACCGGGTTACTGGGAACAACCCGACGGCAAGATGATTCGCTGCACTGCCTTCAAAAGAGCAGACGTCAACGACAAGAAACGTGTCATCGTCTTGAAGGGCGGCCGCACGTTTCAAGTTTCTAAATTCTCCAAAAAGTGGCTTCCCGACGACTATGTGGAAGTCAGTTTCCGACCGGGGGCAAAACGTATGGTCGTGGGGCCATTCTGGACCACGGAAGGCGCCCTCTGCTACTCGTACAAAGCGTACCCGACCGCCAACGAGGCCAAGCTTGCACACCGGACTTTCATGCCTGTATACAACGTGTCCGACACGGAATACCTGAGGCGGCATGGTTTGTCAGAAGGAGAGTTGTTCACGGGTATGCCTACGTTTTCACGGAACGATATTGGCAAAGATATTGTTCCCATGGTCTGCTTTACCGCCGAGCTGTTGCGGCTGTACATGACAGCAAGCATTGAGCTCGCGCCGACGCCAAGACCACGGTCAGTGGTGCGCACATTTGTACGGGGGGGCAAGACACCATCGACCGTGCCAATGACTCCGTCCGTCGGCTCGGGGCTTCGAGCTCCGAGCCGCGCGCGCAAACCGACGAGCATTTACGAAAGGTACGCAGGCGTGGCGCTGCACAAGACTGACAAGTCCATACTGTGTCTGTCTCCAGGCGACGCTGCCAACGTGTTTGCAGACTATCCGTTGTACGAGCGTGATACCGTGAGGTGGCTGGGCACAAGCCCTGGCGTGGACGAACTTGAGATGAAGAGCCGTATGAACGCCTCGGTGGCGCTGAATTTGACGTCGCATTTGTCAGACGAAAAGCTGTTGCGCATTGCCAACTTGTCCGGTCGGGGTCCCAGCCCAAAGTGGGAACTGATGTGGAACAAATACTTGAACCAGCCGAACGGCGAGCGAAAAGCGGACATCGTTTATTACGACGACGGCGATGACACGCCCAAACTCGCGACTGTCGACTGCAAAACTCAGTACGATACCGCGGAAGGCGCCGCAAGTGAAACACCCCGGTGGAGCTTACCGCGAACCATCGTGTACTCGCAATTCAGTGAGGGACGAGGAGGCATACTCGACTTTTGCCACTTCCTGATGACGAAAGGCGCGGTGCAATGTTTAATGTACAAAACAAGTCGGGGTTTGATGCAAAAGCGCTGGCGTCGTATGGGCGCATCTGGGTTTGAGTTTTGTGACCCGCCGAACACTGCAGAAACCTTCACGTTTTGCCTCATCGACAAGGAGTTGCCCGACGAAGCTTTCGAATTTAAGGTCGGCGATAGTGTGCGATGGCGTAATAAAGTGTACCGGATTTTGCGCACAACAGGTGACGGGTCCATAATATTGCGACGAACCCAAAACGGACACAGCCAACAGATTGCGCAGCAAAGCCAACAGATTGTGCAGGATGTGTCCGAAATACGTCCGATTGTGTTTGGAAACCGTGGCGACGAGAATGCGCAGCTGTTGCGCCTGTATAACGGAACAGACGAACTGAACTGTGCCCTAATACACTTTTCCATCACAGAAGGTAAATCCTTCAAACGTGCCAACCAGATTCATATCATGGAACCGATGATGAATCCGGCGCAGTTAGACCAGGTTATAGCGCGGGCAGTGAGAAAAGGTTCACACCGTGCTGTTCGCGACCCTCGGAATCGATTTGTCGAGGTGGTACAATGGGGGGCTGTCGTGAAACACGATGCGATGGGACAAGTTGGAGAAGACACCATGGCGCAGATATTCAAAGACGCCGGAAACGAATTACTCGAGGGCAAAGTGCTGTCTGCGGGCCTGAACATATCGCGGAAAACGTGGATGCCAGGTGCGGCGTTATTCGCCTTGGACGCGTTCGATTTCATCAACGGGGCGGCGGCGCGCGTTCCGAATTTCGTGTACGACTGGAGTGGCATTCGGGTGCCGGGCCAAGGGCCGGATACCGAGCCCGAGAAACGTGGCATGCGCGAACGTTTGAAGAATTATGCCAACGCTCTCGAAGAAATATCCAACTCTGGCAGGCAGAAATTCCAAAGCGACCCGCAGTTGAGAGAGGCGCTCATTCAAATGCAATTGCTGTGGGAACAAGCGGTGCCGGATGTGCGATTCCTGTCCGCGGCGTTCGTCACGGACAAAAACGAAAACATGATTTCGCAGACGCCGGACGACCTCGTGTTCAAGGAGTGCCAGCGACGCCGGGAGTATATGACCCAATTCAAGCAAATTGCCGAGCAGACGTACACCCGGGACATGTTGAGGAAACAGGGCATTCAGGAGACGCCGCGACAAGTCAGTCAGCGTCGTGAAGACCAAAGCCGCATCGACGATAAAATCATATTCAATAAGTAATTCATTTCATAACCAATATGACGCTATATAACCGCCATGCACACAAGAGATGTTCAAGCAGCTTGTTCCAAAGATTTTTCGGCGCAACGGTCGCACGCCGCCAAACGCGGACGCTGACGACAGCCCTGAACCCACGCCGCCCTCGTTGTCGGAGAAAACCCCGTACGAAGCCTACTTTGACGTGTACCAGGCGCATTTCTGGTACGACTACAAGTCCAGAGACCCGTTCAAAGGTTCATCCCGAGACCCAGTCAACGGGAACTCTGTGGTCGACCTAACAGGGCAGTGCGACGACGCAGACATCGTCAACGACGGGTTAAAGACTTCGGGACGATTGCCCACTTGCGTGTTCCAAACCGAATTGCGATTAAAGCTGTGGACAACGTACAGACAAGAACACCCCTTTCCCATAAACCTGGGCGTTGACTGCAAACGCGCGGCGACGACGGCGCTCTCCGAAACGGCGCGCTCGCTCGCACGCGAGAAGCGAGAGAATGACGCGGAGATAACACGGTTAGACGCGCTTATCCAAGAGTGTCGCAATCAGTACACTATCACAAAGTGGATTCCCGGCTCGGGGGCCTGCAGTGACGCCACGGAGGAAGGCTACGTGGCTCAGAAAACCGAGCTGCAGAAACGTCAGACGGAGCTACAGACGACGCTTGACCGCCAACTGGCAGCCGATGCCGGCGACTTGTGCGAATTGCTGGCGGAGCAACGCGTGTACATGGCGACATATTTTCCCGAGGGTTGGTCGCCCGAGAAAGCCCTGCGCCATTTGTGTGACACGTACGGGGTTCAACCCAGTCCTGTGTTTAGCAAGTCGAAGAAAAAAGCCAGAGCGTTGGCCAAGGCCAAGTGGTGCGTCGAAAAGTTCGACACCTTTCGAGGACACTACGTTCCGTTCTGCAAGGGCCAACGGGAAGAAATGGAGGCGCACAGGAAAGGTTTAGCAGACGCGCACACTTTTCTGACGTGGTCGTCGACACATTAGGGTTACACGTCACCGAATAAAACTAACGCCTTGTAATATTATGTTCTGACAAAAATTGTAGTATAGCAGTGGGAGTCATGCACGACCATTCGAAATATCCCATCTGGTAGTCGAATTCCTTCTTGTACCTTTTGTAAGCGGTCACGTGCGAATATACGCGACGGCCGTTTCTTTTCCCCAAACCCATTTTGTACAGCTGCTTTGCCGCAGTCACTTCGCCGGCACCGTCTTTTCCAGCCATCTTGTGCAACAATATTTGTCCGCTTTCGCGTTCGTAACGTTGCATCAAGGGTAGCCAGATTTCGTTGATGAACGCCGGCGCATTTTTCAGCTGGTTGCCCAAACAACGCATGAAAATGCACAAGTCCACCGACCGGTTTTTGCCGTAGGTGGCACGTGTCGTATCGTAGAGGTACCGAGGCACGGACAGAATTCTGCCGCCCACTCGGATACACGACCAGTCGAAGTCGATGAATTTGATTTGGCGTGTCTTTTCGTTGTAGTACACGTTCGACGTGTGCGCGTCGCGGTGCGTAAACCGTGCCGTGCGCTGAATCACGGCAAACGCGTTGCACACGTTCTTCAACATAAAATACAATGCCCGACTATTATCAGGACGCCGCTGCAGTGTTTGCGTCCAGGACGCGACGGACGGCGTGCGAAGCTGTTCCGAGCACACGACCAAGCGATTGCCAGCGGCCATGCCAATGAAGTGCAGCGCGGGCACACAATGTGGGGCCTTGTGACTCAGATGGAGGTGAATGACGGCCTCCAGTACGTACTTGAGCATTGTCGACGGGTCTGTCGTCGTTTTCAACACGACAGTTTTGCCCATGTGTTTTGCGTTCAAGTAGACCATGTTTCTGACATTTTGTCTGCGATTGTAGGTAGCTTGACTGATGTCTACCACCTTGAAGTCGTCCGCGGCGACGTGTACCAGGCTGACCCGCGGCTGTATCTTTATCTGCCCCAGGATGCCGTGCGCTTCGTGGTACAAATGCACGGTATAATCCGTGTGCAACTTTGAAATCAGTATCGGTTCCGTGCGTCCAGTGACGGAGGCATATATGCCATTCACTTTCTCTATGTGGTACACCTGGTTCGGTTTGTGGAACACCGGAAGTCCGTCGCGGAATCCTTCAATATAATTCTGTATGTTATGCGCACTCGTGCCGAGGGCGCCGGGGGCGGTCAAATTGCTAATGACTGGGCCCAGAGGGAAGCCGAACGGGTCGGGCTTCGGTACAACGCGCCGATAGCGTCTCTGTGGCGGTGGGTCGCGCGGAGGATTGGGGCGGCGGCGCTTCGTGGGGCGCATCTGGGACATTGTTATTGTGCAAGAAACGTTTGCATTTATAAGTGATTTCGTCTGAATGGCCTACACCATTTTAATTTAAATTAAATTAAAATCGTATGCGCTGGTGGCGAGCCGTGCGCGAAGGTGACCCACGGGTCTTGTTGCATTTATAAGTGATTTCGTCTGAATGGCCTACACCATTTTAATTTAAATTAAATTAAAATCGTATGCGCTGGTGGCGAGCCGTGCGCGAAGGTGACCCACGGGTCTTGTTGTACTTGTACATGGGGGCGTTCAGAGATCTACGGAACCCCCACGGCCTTTCAAATTTACAGGTGGCGTGCGAAGCCGGCCAGCCTGTAATGGTTTCCGCCTTTTTGCGCGCTGGATACAACGCAAACGAAATGTTCCCCATGTCCCCGTTGATGTACGCGGCCGCCACGGGACGGTGCGATGTAGTGCGTATCCTTCTGTCCGCCAACGCACGCATACCCGCCGCCTGGAATCTGAACACCGTCCCGTATGCAGTACGGAGTATGCTACGGACATGCCGGGTCGTGCGCAAATGGCGACGATGGTCTCATCGGCGCCGACGGTCGCGTGAACGCCAGTGGGCCTTCATAGTGTTGCGCGAGAAACACCTATCCTGCGACAAACAGTGGTTCCTTAGTTTTGTATAGTACACTGTACTGACCATTTTATGTTCTTAACACAACTAATGTAATCCGACGACCCCTTCCTAGGGCTGTCGTAGTGTCTCCACTGTAACGAGGCTCACTTTGAACCGTTCGTTGGTGTTTTTGATGAGCGTGCTGCCTTCGAACCTGACGTTGTCTCTGAGGTCGAATTTGACAAGTTCGTTGGCGAGCGTGTTCCATGTTTCTTGGAGAACCACCTCGATGTCCTCTTTCGATTTGGCGTAATACTCTTCGTCTAGCGCGGGCGCGAATTCTTCAAAGAACGCGTGGAACGCTTTGAGGTTCTCCTCAATCGCGTCGCGGCGTTCTGGGTCGTCGGCGAGTTTATTCTGGGGGTGGTGTTTGTTTTTGCGACGTATCACGTGGGTCTTATCCAGCCACCACTCGAGCGGACTCGCCGGCGAATTCTTCGTGTCTTTGCCGGCGCGATGACAACGACAAGACGGAACCAAGTTCATGGCACAGTCCAAGTACTTGTTGATGTGGCCGTTGCGCACGCGCGACATGTAATGGTCGTCTTCGGTGGCCGGGCCGCCACAGTATAGACACGTGCTGGGCAAATCGTTCCCGCTGCACAAAGGCCCGCGCAACTCCCGCACCCTGGCCAGGATTTCGGGGCACAGGGGTTCGTCGAAGAACTGCGGCGACGACAAGAAATCGCGCGAGGCCTTGGCGCGCACGTCTCCCTTTCGCCCGAACGCATCCGTCCAGCGAAAGTTCATGGCTTTGTTCCACTTGACCTGGACGTCGGCTTTCGAGAACCCTTGTTCGACCAAACGTTGTACAAAGTCAGCCGCGTCGTCTTCGTTGACGGCGACCGCTTTATGTTTGCTATTGATGCCCCTGTTTACACATTTGCGCGCCGTGGCGTCGGCATGCGTCACTATGTGTTCGACTTCACACAGGCGTCCCGATACTGTCTCAATAAACACAAACTTGTAGAAGTGGTTTTTCTCCGACGTTCTGACCAGTTTCACGTATTGCGTCTTGGTGACGGGCTCGGTAAAGGCGTCCATGTTGGCTGGCGACAATTCGAGCCTGTGTATGTGGTCAAGAGTGACGTGTTCGACGTGTTCGGGCTCAAATTCGTTGTTCAAATGCGCGTCGGCATCCACGAACTTGCGCCGCCGTTCGCGCGCCTCTTCGCGCAACTCGTGTGCTTCTTCGTCCAAGTTGTATACCACCAACTCGAGCTCGTGCGCGTGGCATCGTGCGCGTTCTTCGGCAGCAAGTGCGTCTTTCAAATCCTGCTGCGTGACGGTGTTGGTCTCGAGAACACCCACCCTGTCCGACAGTTCCGCGTGCTGTGTCTTGAGCCGCTTGTACGCGCGATAACATTTGTGATAGTTTCCGCGGGCCGTAGCACGCTCAGCACGCAATCTGTCGTTTTCGGCGCGTAATCGATTCACTTCGCGTTGCATACACTCGCATTCTTTTCCCCGCCGACTTAAAACGTCAAAAAAGGTCGATGCGCCTGTTTTTTGGCGTTTGTGGGCAATGTTCATTGGTGCGAAAATATGTAGTGGCAATTATTGATCCGCGATACTCGAACCGGATTAATATAGTAAGAGCTCTCAACCTCATTTAATTTAATTTAAATTAAATTAAAATCCAACCTGACCCACGCGTTTATCTCTACACATACACCATGTCCCGACCCGATGACCAGTTCGCCGTCTGTGAGACTGTGGGCGCTTACCGTAAGCGCAAGGGCGTTCCGCGTCTCAACGACACCGGCAGAGTGACCCTGGACACTTTTAGCCGGTGTACCAAGAGGCAAAGCGGCCGTGGTTACCTTTTCAAGATATGTATTGTCTCCACGGGTGTGGAGAAGCGCGCCACCAAAACCACATCACTGGAGGCAACCATTGCTCTCCTGAAAACGTGTTCGGACGACGATGTGATATACGAGATATATCCCACGCGTTTCTGCACGAACCCACGCTGTGGTAAGGCGTCGTGGTCGTTCCTACACTTTCCGCATAAGGGGCACTCCACGTGCACGTATTGCGGGCACACGCAGAAGCTCGTGCAGTCGAACATGGATGACCGCCACCTTGGTGATGACGAAAAGGTGAACAAATCCATGTGGAACTGTACACCAGGCATGACTGTGAACGATTGTATGATAAAGAAAAAGGGTAAACGTATACAAATCGCTTCCCAGCGCATACGTTCACACATGCGGCACTTTTGGTACTGCCAACGAACAATTGACGACATCGCGGACGATTTTTACCAACGTATGGGGTCGTCGGTAGAAACTATCGCAAAGCGCGCCAAGTCCAAATGTAAACGTTTTTATTATGCTATTCACGACGGTGTTCGTAGCGACAATCACCGTAAAATGCCGCACGGGAAGGTACAATTTGCCGCGGCATGCTTCTACGCTGCAAGTCTGGAGTTCGCGCAAAAGCTTCGCGTGCGCACGGCGTGCAGCCTCGTGGCCATTCAGGAAAGCGCGTCCACGTTAGTGGACTACAGAGCCGACCGTAAGACCCGTGATGTGACTGTCGCCGTGATCATTCGGTACACTAAAATGCTTAAGGCGTGGGATCTGTGCGATGCTGTCATCCCGGAGATAACAGCAGATACATTACGTTTCAAATCTGCCAACACTGAGAAGGAACATACCAGGCTGGCTATTTTCAACAAGTGCCGTCAAACAATGATTCACCTCCCGTCGCACAAACCATGGGGGATTCAACTGGGAGACACAGAACGCGGTGTTCTCTACGTCGAGAGCGTCGCAGGTGACTCGGCGGCATTCAAAGCGGGCGTACAGAAAGGCGACTATCTGTTCCAAGTCGAGGGAGTCGTCATTGGTGTAGAGTATACACCCGAGACGGCGGGCAAACTGATAGTTAGGCTGAAACAGACAATGGCGACCACGCCTTACATTAAGGTCAACATCATGCGTGAGAAAAAATAACTATATACATGTTAATTTTTGTGCATATAATGTGGTATTTATTGTTGTTTGCCTGTGCGGCAGCATACCGTCAAGAGCATTTCGAAATAGAATTTTCCCCGTCCGTGACCAAAGTTACAGACGCTTGCACCTTGTACGCTTCGAAGAATCTCGACCAAACGATAATACGTTTTCATCGTGACGGTTCTAAATTCAACACGAGTATCTATTCAGATACGTTGGCATTGAACGCAGACTGTTCAACAATACTTTTTGGGTTTCCTGACGAGAATGTAGACGACCCCGTACTTGCCCGCGGCACGGGACACGTGAAGATATGGCACCCTGGGTCTGTCCCGAAGACCGTCCGTCCACTCAAAATGGAAATATCTTGGCTTGACGGGAACACGTATCAACACACCGACACAGACATACCCGTGTACCGATTCGGCTACTCGCTCGACATACAGGGAAACACATGGGTGGCGGGTGCTCCCGGCAAGTTGCGCGAGGACGGTCGGCCCGTCACACTGGGGTACGCGTTTGTGTACGACGGCGACGCGTTGCACTCGTGCAGGTCATTGTACGAAACAGGCTGTTATCCAGACGGCGACACTTGCAAACTTGGCTACAATGAATGGAAAAACTATTATGGGTTTTACCGTCATGCTGACGGTACGAAACTTCAAGACAAGACGGATGGTTCTGAAGTGAATGCCTTCCAGAAAAAATGTATACCGGAACAGTTGCCGTATTATTTCGGTGGGTATTACGGAGGCGGACCTTTGAACCCTGTTTTAGTGCCATATTTCGAGTGGCAACAGTTTGGATACGATGTGGCAATCACCGGGTCCTTCAACGAAACGGCCGCGAGTTTGTTCGTATCCGCACCGGGCGACACAAATCGGTTCATGGAGAACAACCCACACGACGAAGGACGCAATTACGGGCGTGTGTACGCATGGGACTTGTCGGCGGACACACCTCGCGAAAAGAATATATATTGGTGGCAACCCAACCTGTTATCTCCCTACGGACCGCCTAATTTGCGCACACCCCACTACCGGGCATACGGCAGAGCCATTGCCGCGTCCAAAAGTGTTCTTGCAGTGTCATCGTATCCGTTGTACTTTAATACGCGAGAACCTTTCGTGATCGTATACGACTGCAATCCGCAATTGTCAAACTGTGTTGAATCGTCGACGCGCGGAATCTCCATCGACAACATACCTGGAAATGCTTTGTTTTATTTGACGTCGACAGACTTGTCGTATTCGGATAGAGCCCGAAAAGGTCCTTTGGGTTATGTCTACGCCCCGGACTATCAGAACGAATACATCGGAGACGCTGTGGCCGTGGCCGGGTCAAACGTTATTGTCAGCAACAAGCACAACATTCAGAACAACGAACCACACCCCGAGGTCCACCGGTTCGGAAACGACGCACGACTGAGAGAGACGCACACCTATACCCACAGCGTGGGAGACGGCACCAACACGCAACACTGGGTGCTGTCTAAGGGACAACAGATGGAACATTATTGGCCCTGTGCACTTGGTTATACTGGAGGGAAGCCCGACACGTTCGAAGAGACCGACATTTCGCGCTCCGGAGAACACTGTGTCGCGTGCGAAATTGCCTACTTCTCGGACGACGGTTGGTTAGAAGATTGCGATTTGTGTCCTGTGAATAGAACCTCGTATGAAGAAGCACAATCGGAATGCAAACCTATTGTGAAACGCATATATCCAGGCGTGTCATGGGAAGACACGCGAACTATTATTGCGTATATTACGATATCCGTGGTCGCGACATGGTTGTTACTTATCGCTTGTCAATACACTTGCTACGAAGGACGCAAAACACGAGTATTCAAAGAAGTTAATTACGTTTAAAGCCTTCTCGTAAGTTTATTTTTAATTTGTGTAATACTTTTTTTAGTTTTACGATTTCCAATTCTAACTCTTGTTTTTGGGCGCGTAATTGCCTCAATTCGTATTTGATGGTCTCTTCCTGGTGTCCGAGTAGTAGAAGCGCGTCAACGCGCTGGTTGGCAATGACCAACTCCTCAAGAATGCTGGCACGGTCGTCTTCCATGGTTTCAATACGCTTCTTCAGACCGTATATACGTCGGTTGGCTTTTGACAACGCTTTTGCATAAAAAGAATTGTACAGCGCATGTTCTCGCAGCGACGGTTGTTTACGTCCAACTCGTGTTCGTGCTCCCGTTGGTCGTCGCGGAGAATGTGACATCCTACAGACAGTACATAGAGATTATATGTGCATATTTATATGGCATTTTTCTTGCTATCGCGGGGACGTTGCAACTGCAACAATGTACCATAGACAGACGGACAAAAGAAGCACGCCCAACGCGACAAGCCCTCTCCTCATCGTTCGTCGGAGGCGACACCTGCTGCGGCTGTGGTCTAATTCGAACCTACTCACACAAATGGTACAGTGGGTGTGTCCTGAGATGCTCAAGTATTTATTCAGACATGTGGGATGCACATGTGTTGCACAAACACAGGGAGATTTGTCTGAACACATCTCCATGCAGATATAACATTCGGTTTTGACCAGATTCTCTTCCATATTCGTTCCTCTGTATTGTCATTCCACAGTATATATCTGTTTTTTGTAGTATTTAGGCTCGCACCCGTGGCGAGCATGGCACAAGTACCGGCTACGGTAGTCGTCACCGCCACTCCGGCGAAGGACCACGTGAAAAGCGCTTTCAATTGGACCGTACTGTTGTCCACGCTACATCTGACGATATTCGCGTGCAACATCATGGTATTTGCACATGGTACACAGCACGAGATAACGGTCACGATTCTCCAACAATCTATGAGTTTTCTGATGTTTGGGATATGTCTTCCGCTGTCACTGTACAGAAGCGTGAAGCGAAATAACACCACAAGTTTACGAGTGTTTGTTCTACTGCTGACGATTGTATCTCTTCTGACATTCGTGTCGTGTTTGGCTGTGGTGTGCACGATATTCGAATTGGACCAGCTGTGTGAAGAATGTTCAGAATGGTTCGTACACTACAACGACACGTGTGAAGTTACCAGTCAACGTAACCAGTTCTCACTTATGACCATCACCGCTGACGACTGTGAAACGGCCACACTGGCCCGAAAAACGATAGTGTTGGAGTATTTGAATATGGGAACAGCGTTTGTAGGGCTGATTGCAGCGTGTCAGCTTGTCATGCCCGAAAACCTCGAAAAAAGAGTGACCGCCGAAGCACTCGTTCTCGATGAAATATCAGTTATTGCTGTTGATGGTGAGGTAGTCGCAGTTCGAACTGAAGATATACATACACTTTCAAATATATAAATGTAATCAGATGTCTTTTTTAAATTCGTCTAATGTCCAAAGCGCCGCTGGCGCGCATTGAATTCGACGACGCAGTCGTCCCACACTTCGTCATCACAGTCTGGAAACAGAGCGCTGACAAAAATCAATTCAGTGTAGCGTAGATGCCACATACAAAAATTAGATAACCGTTGTTCGCCCGACGTGCGGATCAGTACATCCGGGTCAGAAGCGTGACTCGGCACTGCCGACGAAACACGAAAATCTCCCATCTGTGCGCGCTCAACATCTTCGATGAAGCCGTAGGACACATAAATATAACATTTTAAATCCGAATGTTCACGAGTCATCATACGTAAATCGTTCATCTTTGTCCTTATGGCTGCATCAATCTTATGAGGCGACGTCGAAACGAAATGGAAGGATACTTTTGACTGCTCGCTCGTCAACCACTTGTCTAACATGTCTGAAAAATGTCGCATAGCGCTGGACACTTCACTCTGTGGACGTGACCAATTTTCGGATGACCATGCGAACACCGAGAGCTCTGCTATCTTGTTATTCAGACACCAGTTTACTAAATTATGCAATGTGTCAGTGGATTTTTGATGTCCTGACATTGTATTACGAAACATTCGTTGCGAGTACCGCCTGTTCCCGTCGGGAATCACTGCGACGTGCGCGGGGTACTTGAGTTTCTGTTTTTCAAAGCACGAAAACATGGGATTACGATTACTCAAGGGGGTTGTTAAGTAGGCTGTGCGGTCACATTTTGACCTATTTAGGTTATTCTATATTGTGAAATGCCGGTGTTGCCCAAGTACGGATGGTTTGGTACGTGCGATGAATGCGATGCAATCACTTCGCGAACAATGGTGGTTCGGCACAGCTCCAAGAAAAAGCAGTTGTACGTTTGCCGTGTGTGTCGGTTGAGCATGCTCGAATATTTTTTAGGCGAATTCAAATGCGTCGTCGTGGCGGCGGAAACGGCGGGGCAAATCGATATAGACGTCTCACGGTAGTATATAGGCGAAAGACCTGCAGCACGAATGCTGTACATCGTCGCTGCGATTTCAGATAACAATATTGTTGGTGTAAATGGCGAGCTGCCTTGGCGTCTCAAAAACGAACTTAGATGGTTCCGCATGAATACAGTCGGTGGCGCTGTGATTATGGGAAGAAAAACTTGGGATAGTTTGCCATTGAAACCGTTACCGGGACGTTTGAACATAATATTAACTCGCAACCCAACTCGAAAGAATTCGCCCAACGTCATTTGGAAACACTCTTTGAAGGAGTCGATTCGTTACGCGCGCGCCCACCATAGCCGAGTGTACATCATCGGTGGAAGTGCTATTTTCAAACAAGCGCTTGCATTTCATTGTTCACTGTTGATTACCCGTGTGCATTGTACGGTGTCGGACGATAATGAATGTTGTGAATTTGTGTTGCCCCGTGATAAGACGCTCGTTTGGCGCTCAAGGAAACGCAGCGAAAATGGAACGACCTATCATCACGAACTGTACATAACTTGATAACTATAAAAAAAACCTAAAACACAATTTCTTCATCTCGTTCTACACGTACAAGACGTCTATTTTCCTCATGTTCGCCGGTGTTGACGAATGGAATTTCGTCGTGAAGTTGTTCGTTATTCGGAATGCGCCAGCGCACAAGCAAAAACATCGACCAGAAAAACAGATATTCACTGATGTACCACCACGAACATTCGGAGCATACTACTGTCGTGCATCCATACTCGGAGTAGATGAGCCATAATGTACATACCACTCCTGTCACCAAGGTCATCCACCAATGCACGTACCACGTGTTCTCGGTGCCCACCGGATAGCATTCGTACATGATGCAGGCGGAAGACACGAGAATGAGTGCGTTGTGCGCATTTGTTTGAAACATGGACACGAGAAACGCACACAAAAACCCCAAGAAGCCGGTTACCATGACAATTGAATTAAAGTAAAAAGAACTACCGACAGCGAGTAAATTGAATACCAAAATCCAACCCCTCCACGGGTCAGTTGTCAGTGCCCGCGATAACAGAATCGGTACATGATTGTTGCATGTTTGAACGGACACGTCGACTAACGCAGCGATACACAGAATGAGCAATGCACACCAGGCGTACAACCACAGTTTGCGGAATAACATAATATGTACAATTTTAAAACTTAAATACGTTCTTTATGTGCAGTTACTTTTTGTAGACATAAGTGATTGTCTGTGTGTTTATCCAGGCATGTTTTGAAACGTATTTGGAAAAAAACTCAGTGATTAACAGAGGGTATCGTTTCGGTGCCAATTTCTCGTCAAGTGATATCCATTCGCGTATACATGTCGACCACACGTCCAACTGTTTCGTTTCGGGGTCCAACAACGCCTTGGCCACGCGGGTGTTTCCGTTATATAAATAGATTGACTTTGTGTCAACGTACTCTGTATGTTTGTTCAGCGCAAAGGAAAATATTTCGTGTTTGAACCGACTCAGTGCTTCGTCCGACTCTATGCCCGGCCAGGCCTGCAAGGGCGTGTTCACCCACTCGTCAGTGGACAGCACACGTCTATAAACAGCCCAGGAAGCATCACCTTGTATGTAGTTACCCATTTGTACAACTATAATCGCTTAAATACTACTCTTATGTGGAACTTGAATTAAACCCGAATGCTGAAAACTACTCGTCCGATGGAAAACACATTTGAAGGCACGAAAATTGCCTTTGTGCAGGCCCGTGACAAATACTGGTCCACGTATAAAGAGTTGGAGGACTGCAAACGAATCATGGAGAGGGCACAGGCTGACATGCAGCGAACCTGCGCCCACGAGTACGAAAAGGATTGGTCGAGCCGAGGCCGCTCGCGTTGGGAATGTAAACATTGCGACAAACTGAGATGACGCTGTCGCTCACTGCAGGGGCAACATCTCGAGCAGCGACTTGTCCGATATCATAAGCATTTCCGGAAGCAAGTCGCTCCCGAGAAGCAGACAGCCCTGGGCGATGCTGCCTGTTTCCGCGCAACGATACCGAATCTGCACGGCGTCGTTGAGCCACGTTTTCGGCAGCGTGTTGCCGTCGAACGCGCCGCGTGGAAACTGAACGGCAAGCATACTCTGTCGGAAATACACGAGCACTGTACCGTCCTCGAACAGTTGATTCACAGGATGATGCAGCTTCTCGAAAATGTGAAGAACGGGATGCCACCGGTACATATACACCATCCCGTGGTGAAGATTGCGTATTTTCACGTCCGTGGGCGGCTTGTGGCGGCCTGACAGGTGCGCCATGTGCGCGACGAAATCCATGCTGGTCAAGAAGGTAAGGGATTCAAGGTTGTTCCGTTTCAAAATAGAACAAATTTAATTTAAATTAAATTAAAGCGAAACGGCCACACGACGTGTGTGTGCTTAGACCACGGTACAGTACTTAAATATAGTGTTACGATTCTAAATTACTTTAAAAGAGTGAGTCTTTTGCAGTGTCAAACTGTTCTTGCGTCAGGTCACCTGCGTCGCGCATCAGCTTCAGATTCATCAGTTGCTCCACAATGTTCTGGGGCGGAAGCGTCGAACGCGCCGGCGCATGTCGGCGCGCACGCCGGTGTGCCACCGTAGTCCGGCGCTTGTCCGTGGCCTCCTTCTTGAGAGACTCGACGAATGCCGTCTTCTTTGCCTGACGCACGGAATCGAAATCGAACGTTTTTCCAGCACGTTCTGTCACCCGCAGTCGAATATGAAACTTGTCACCGTCGATGGTCTGGCCGCGAAAGAGCACCGTGGTGACTAGGCCCGGCGTGTACTCATACACCTTGCGACACGTCACCTCCTTGAACAGTCCTTCGCGCTCACAATGTCCCGTGAGCTGTTTGTGGAACTCGTCCGGAAGACGCTTAATCATGGTTGTGGTCTTCTTAAAGACCAGCTTGTCGCTATGAACCGCAACAATGTGATGTTCGCTGCCGGTCACCAGCCGCTGGCATCCGTGCATCAGTAGCAGAGGATACTTGTCCGTCATCGTGAACTGCTTGGGCGACCGGTCAAACTTGAGCGTGACCGTGCAGGTACCCTCCTTTAGCCCGCCCATCACGGAACTGATGGCGGCAAGCATGTGTTCCTTGGATACATCTGCGCGCGTCATCATGACTTTCGCGTAATCCGGCTCGCGAAGACCATTTATCAGTTTGTTTTCGGCAGTCTCAACGGCAATGCACCGCGAACCAGGGTACAGAAAGTCGGGGTTCTCCTCAAACCATTTGGCAAACTTGACCAGAAGCTGTGGCGAGACATCACGAATACGTCCGTACGACACTTGCTCGTTGAGTGCCTTCCAACGGTTGTAAGCTGCGCGGTCGCCACAAAACTTCTCGTCGATAAGCTTCTCCTCCTTGTCGTGGCGCTTCTTACTGGCGATGCGCCGCTGTTCGGAGGTGCTGACGTCAGTCCAGCGACCAAGCTTCCGAAACATCGCCACAAGCTCGTTGTCGGACTTGCGCTCGTCCGGGAACTCGGCGTAATGTCCCTCCAGCTGGTACTTCGCGCCGTCCAGTCCTATTTGGAGACGGTGCGCCTCGACGGCGGCTTTGTTGTCGCGCTGCTTTTGGCGCATGTGATGCCAGACATACTTGACAAAGGCCTCCTCTTGTGCACGGTCGACGGCGGAAACGCGCTTTTCGTCAATCCACTTGCGAATGCCCTCCATCAGGTATTCGGTGGTCTCGCGCTTGGCCGGAATGCCCCGCTGGAGCTTTTCGAGGGCACCGCGCACGGCTTTATTCTTGGGATGCTCGACAAGAAGAACAATGTCCTCGGGATTTGGCCCACGGTGATGGTCCCGCATCAGCCACTTGCCGTCGCGCCAAAAATAGTAGAAATGTTCGTCCTCGAATGTCTGCTTGGACTCTCCGCCGGCGCGGGCCGACTCGGAACGCACGGCACCATTATGACTCATGCGGCGAAGGGGTGGCGCGTGGATGGGTGAAGTCTGAGGGGCCGAGGGGCCCTCCTTGACTGCGGAAGCATATGCTGACATGGTTTGGTATTGGCTATACTGTGTCTATATAGTACAAGTATAGTATGTGTAACTTATTTTGATTTAAAATAACAATGAGCCGGAGTGGCTTCTGTGAAAATTCTCGCCTACATTTTAATTTAATTTAAATTAAATCTCGTCGGAGTGCTTGACGACGAAGATGCCGCGCACAGTTGGATGCAGTAGTCAGCAGGGACACACATTGTTGAACATACTAAAAATACATCATTCGTATTTTTGAATGAATATTAGACAGGAACGAACTCCGGCACTGAATTCGAACAATCGCTCGTCAGCAAAAGCAAAAACATTGGCCATTTCACCCGGGGACATTGGCCGCATTATCGGCCGCGATGGTAGAAACATCTTTTTCATTAATCAAATGATTGCCCCCGGTAAAATCACCGCCCATAAAGACAGCGTCGTATTGCACGGTGAGCTCGAAAACAAGGCATGGCTGTCGCGTACCATACAAATTCTACACTCGGCGCGCCGCGGCGGTATTATCAAATGGTTTGAGACAGGGTACGCGTCCACTTTTGAGCACAAAGAGAATTGGCTTCGTCAAATCCGAGCCCTCGAAACGAAGACCAACACGCGTGTCCAACAACAACTCGTTGAATTCGACGGAAAAACGTACGATGTATGGCTCATAGTGGGACGGCACAAGGCCGCAAACGTCGAGAAAGCCATTCGAAACATCGGCAAGCTGATTCACGAACGACACAGTCGGCGCGCGAACGCAGATGTTTGTCATGTGGACGGTAAACAGGCGCAACGTCTCCAAGAAAAAAAAGACAAAGAACGAACGAAAAAAGAACGCTCAAAGAATAAGACACTGCGCATGAAATCGCGCCGTTCGAAAAAGCAGCGCTTCAGGCACGAGCAAGACAAGACCATCGGATTACTGTAGCTCTCTTGTGGTGTTTTTTTTTAAATTAAAAAGAGTGCCGTCCAGATTATTTTTTCCAGGTGCCTGAGTTTAATTTAATTTAAATTAAAAAGAGTGTCGTCCAGATTTTTTCCAGGTGCCTGAGTTTAATTTAATTTAAATTAAAAAGAGTGCCGTCCAGATTATTTTTTCCAGGTGCCTGAGTTTAATTTAATTTAAATTAAAAAGAGTGTCGTCCAGATTTTTTTCATGGTGCCCGAGTTTAATTTAAATTAAATTAAAAAGAGTGCCGTCCAGATTTTTTTTCCAAGTGCCCGAGTTTAATTTAAATTAAATTAAAAAAAGTGTCGTCCAGATTATTTTTCAGGGTGCCCGAGTTTAATTTAAATTAAACGTATAAAGTTCGGCATCATCACAACGTTATGAGCACCGTCAGCTTCAACAGTAAATCTTCTTCGCCACCGGGTTTCCAGGCACTCTCGAACTTCCACGGCGGCGTAGAATTCGAGTACATGCAGAATCGATTCAGTCAGAAGCCCGTGCTCGACCTGCTGGACGAGTTGGAGCATTGTGACGCCGGAACCTTTCTCGAATGGCTGAAGCGTCTGCAACCCCACAAGAAAGAATGGACAGCCAAGATGGAAGCCTACTGGTTTCGTGACGGCGAGCCGATTCGCGGCATCCTCGCACAGATGATTGGCACGGTCGTCAAACCAGGCCAATCTTCTGCGCGCAAGAAGAGAATTCTGTTGCAATACTTTGCCGAGAGAAATACCCCGTTGGACAGCATAGAGACGGAGGCAGAGATTGACGACGCTCACAAGAGAGAACGTATGCTCTCTTGTTTGCGACACAAGTTTGAGCAGTCCCCGTATCGCGAACTACTCTTGTCAACTGGAAACGCGGTATTGCACGAAAAGCCGACGCGCGGCAGCGGGAACAACTGGACGTTCAAAGTGGACTCCAAACCCGGCCGGGGCATCGGAGGCGATTGGCTTGGACAGTTGCTCATGAAGGTTCGTGAAGAACTACAACATGATGTACAGGTGGCCACGGCGTTCCGCCAGTTCGTGCATGCTTCAAAATGAGATAAGGTAGCACATAACTGACTATTAAGTTACATCCTTTCGTTTGAGTAGAATGTTCTCGGCTCACCAGTTGGAGAGAATATGGTCGGCGGCGCGCAACGTGTCTCCCGTTTTCCCGGTCTCGTATGTCAGTCTATTCGGTTATGAACGTTTAGCGGTGTTGCACATTCTTGACGAGCCTACGCAGAGCACTCTGCATGCCGTGTTGCAACAAAATGTACCTGCCAACACGCCGTGTGCGTACAAAGACTGTGCGGGCACGCTGAACAAACAAGGGCAGTGTTCTGAAAAGTGCGAACAATCGGGGGTGAACGTGGTGCAGGATATCGTGGACTGTGAGAATTGCGATTATCATGGGTTTCCGTGCCCTACATGTCACTGTACCATTTTTCGAGGCAAATTAAAACAATATATAGAAGATTACTGAATATGAATATTGTATTTGCGTAGTTCTTTGCGCATCATGAATTTGGTCACTTCGCGGTTCGGGGCTTCTCCCCACTTCTTCCGTAGCTTCTTGTCTATTTTCTTGGCCAGACCGAAATCAATGATTTTGAGTTGGTCTTCGTCGTCGAGCATCAAATTGAGTGCGTTACCGTCGTTGTGTAGAATGTCAATGTCGTCCAGCGTCTGCATGATGTGTGCCAGGTCGTCTTCAAACTGTGGACACGTGCGCTTCAACACGTCCACCAACCGACACTGCATAGGCTCCATGAAGATGCGCTTGTTTTCCAAATCGACGTGCATCACTTCGGGGGCAATCCCCGCATCAAATGCCTTCTCTTGAAACTCAGCTTCTACTTTGATTCGGGCAGACGATTTCGTTTTCTTGAACTGTTTCATGGCCGCGCGCAAGCCGTTGTTGAATGCGACGAGATATACAACCCCTTGTGCCCCGTCTTTGCCCAATTGTTTTATCACTTCAAATTCGTCGTCGCTCATGTTGCACTACATCCGAACGGTTTATATACACCGTGTCACGCGTGGCATTAAAAAACGTATCGAAAATAAAAGTTTATAAAAAATTAGGTTTATGTCTGCTAATATCACAAAGAGTTTCGTCGAAAGGGTGCCAGTCCTTGTTCAGTCGCACATTCACGAAATTTCGCGTAATCCACACCCATATTCGACAGTCAGACTCTGTTTGGACATTTTCCAATGGAAAAGGGTGCGTTCGCACGAGTTCGTTAAAATGTTCGCGACAATCCAAACAGGGAAAATTTTCCCTGTAATCTTGTACGGTGGCTTTCAGCTCGGCCGGGGTAGTACAACCGTGTAGACGTTGCCAGTCATAGTTGTACGATAACGCGGGGACAACGAGCAGTGCGAGCCACAAGTTCATTGCGCATTGGACAATTGCTACTATATACACCAAAATGAAAAAGAAAATGAATGCGTTTTGGGAATTTTGCAGTGGCGTTCGACAAGCGTTAGCGCCCGACTCGAAGTCGCGTCGGCGCCCTGAGTCTCCACCACCGGTATACGACTACGACTGTGCGAACTTTTGTTGTATCCGAACGACCAAAGACTTGTCCGCGTGGATAGAAGTGAAGGCGGGCAAAAAAGTATTCTTCTTTTGTTCAAATGAGTGTTGGGACGAGTGGCTCCAGTTGCCCACCGCCATTGCATGGTCTCCTGTCAGTTATCCTCACCACGTAAAAAAAGACCCACCGGCGCTACAGTTAGAAAAATAAATATCATGTACATAATGTTATATTACTTTCGTCCAGTCTACTAACGTGTACTTATCTTTCACGGATTTGAGCACGTGGTATTCACGCAGACGTCCGGGGTCTGCATCGAACGCGTCACAGGACGCTGGTTTCGGCGTCAGAAACCCAGGATGTACCATCAACTCGACGGAACCGTAACAGTGCTGGAAACACTGGTCAATGCGGTCAACGGTCATGTCGCTACCGGAAATGCCGAGTCCTGTGAAACACAGGGGAGATTTAAACCCGTGCCGAGAGTACACGAGCCGCGCGGCGACGGCGGGGACGTATCTTCGCTCGTAGCGACGCCGCGTGGTGGCGTCCAACCAAGGCAAATTGTCCGGGTCTTGGTCAGGAATTCGCACGTAGGTGACGCCCTTCTCGCGGAGTATAGGCGCAATCGTCTCTGGTATGTGAGGGGCGACATGCACGTGCTGATGCCCGTCCACGCGGTCTGGATAGTGTCCGAACCACTGTTTGAATTTTTCCAGTTGCGCAGTGGTTTCGGCAGCGACGTCGCACAATACAGCGGGGTCCTTACGCAGGTTCCAAAACTTCATTTTGTACAATAGCTTGCCTTCTGAATCCACTATAGAAGACGCAGGTGTGAGAGGTCGGCCTTCAGTTAAATTCAAATGCAACCCGACAGGAAGGCCCGACTCACGTGCATTTTTTGCTGCTTGCAAGGCAGTACCCCCGGTCACCATGAGAGACGCTGAGCTTATCATCCCTTCCCTAAAGGCGCTTATTATTCCAGCGTCCCTCCGCGCGCTGTAACCAAGGTCATCGGCATTCACAATCACCTCCATACGTGGCAACGATTTGACACTATATACTACGCCTTGCAACACAAACGCTCGTAAATGGCTGCCATGTGTGCAGCTCTTTCGGCGCGAGTTAACGGCGCCAAGTGCCAATACTCGTACACCTTGGCGCGCTTGCACTCCCTGTCGTTGTCCGCGAGGGTCAAATGACGCTTGTGCGATGTGGGTTTCTTGTGTTTCTTACACGGTTGTGTCTTCGTCGTCGCGCGTGGTCGTTTCGTCATTGTCAGCAGAAATGTCTATTAAATAGGTCTTGTGTCGTTTCTTGATTTAAAAAATTAGGCGGAAGAAACATTGGATGGTCGGGCCCCACCAGTGCCGTTGCACCGGCCTGATTCCTTGTGTAAATTAGGTACTTTACTCTGTTCACAAGGGTTGACGCGTGCATCAACATTTCCTCCAATGTCTGCGAGTGTATCACCCGTGCCCGTAGTTGCTGCACTTGAACGTCGTCCATTGTCGTCTTTCTGTGTTTTTTTTTTTGCTTGTATATACCCGAATCCAACTCATTGTGTCCACGTCTGTCTATTTAAGTCCGTAGGTTTATACACTGTAAAATGTTGCACATATGTGAACATCGAAATAGAGTATGAGAATAGAACAGAACACAAGAGGGTTTGAAAAGTATGCTTTTCCCCCTGGGACTGCGAAAATGTTGCACATATTTTGAAACTAAAATGAAGCATGAGAATAGAACAGAACACAAGAGGGTTTGAAAAGTATGCTTTTCCCCCTGGGACTGCGAAAATGTTGCACTTTTTTTGAAACTAAAATGAAGCATGAGAATAGAACACGAGAACGAACACGCTTTCACACACACACACAATTTTTGTCAACTTAGCTCAGTCGGTAGAGCGCACGCCTTTTAAGCGTGTGTCCCAATTAGTCTAAATGGTCAGGATATGTGGTTTTCACCCACAAGTACCGGGATCGATACCCGGATTGGGAATTTTTAGCTCTTTGGTGCAACGGCAGCACACCGGTACTATATACTCACCGGAAATGCAAGTTCGAATCTTGCAAGAGCTTACCGTCCAGCATGACGTTATAAACTGTTAGCGATAAGGGATATTATGAATAAGCCCTAAAAAAATTGCGAAGAACACTTTGGCAAAGTATAAAAAGCAAGTCCGACTCGAAAATTGAATGAATTTCATAAAATTGGCGATGGGCGCTTCTAGTCCTATAGTGTAGTGGTTAGCACATCGGTAGTTTCCACCGAAAACGGAGGTTCGATTCCTCCTAGGACTTGTGGTCGGGACGCCGGCCATCGACTTTCGCACACAAGAAAACCTTAAGTAGTTAAAACAATGCAAGGTCGTTAAAGTAATACCACAGACGTGTGGGGGCAATGGAATGCGCAACCTTGTTCAATATACCACAGGCTGCGTGCGCGCGCAGTGATATCTCCAGTTGGCTTTCATTCAAATCATTTATGTCGGAATGACGCAGGTATGTCTATGTGTTTAGAGATAAGGCACGAGAATAGAACTCTGCAATCGTGGCGCAACAACGCAAGCGTTACGCATTATTCCTCTGGCAATATGGGCGCATATTGTGCTATTCCCTGGCGAAATCAAAAACAAAATCCTTTGAATGGGGAGGAAAAGGGATGTCTATTGTGCTGAGGAATACGGCACGCGAATAGCATCATCTCTGATAGTGAAATGGTCATCACGTGGGTCTTTGAAACCCGAGTTCAGGGTTCGAGCCCCTGTCGGAGAATAGGGTATGCATTTCCACGTCGCCAGGGTATGATTGCACGTAGCCAGGGTATGATTGCACGTAGCCCTCAGCACAGGCGTTAAACGGCTCACCACGTAAGTCCTCTGTGTTGTGTTTGTATTGTGTTGTGCGTGATTGTGTTGTGCGTGATTGTGTTGTGTTGTGTTGTACGTGACTAATCATACAGAGTGCCGGGCATCACTTGAAACTGTCTACTGCTTGGTTAGCTTAGTGGCAGAGCATCCGACTGTTAATCGGGGGGTCGCTGGTTCAATCCCAGCACCGAGCGTAGCAAGGTGCCGCAGTCTGGTCGACCGGGGGAGCCTTAAGAGCTCTTGGGCGAAAGCTCCGCACGGGTTCAAATCCCGTTCTTGCTACATTTTTTTAGCCCTATACGCGAGTGGTATAGCGGGTGGTCATAAGAACCACTGTACATAGGTTCGAACCCTATTGGGGCTTTAATCCCGAGCACGATGTAAAAAGGCTCATTTTTGACAGCTTAGCCCTATACGCGAGTGGTATAGCGGGTGGTCATAAGAACCACTGTACATAGGTTCGAACCCTATTGGGGCTTTAATCCCGAGCACGATGTAAAAAGGCTCATTTTTGGCAGCTTAGCTCAGTTAGGAAGAGCGCTGGTGCCATACGCTGGAGGTCGCAGGTTCAAATCCTGTAGCTGCTTTCGGGAGTCATAGCTCAGTGGCAGAGCGAACGATTGCAGTTCGTTTGGTCGGGTGTTCGACTCACCCTGGCTCCTTTGGTAGAAACATTGTGGATTAAGAGAGGTCAGGAGTTCGATTCTCCTATTGGCTGCGCCAATTAGCACAGCGGAAGTTGCGCTCTATCCATGAACAATGGTGTCTTTTAGACAGCTGCCAAGCTCCGCGATGAGTCTAAACTATGCCACTTTGGCCGAGCGGTCTAAGGCGGTGCATTCAAGCTGCATTTTCTTCGGAAGCACGTGTTCGAATCACGTAGGTGGCACTATTTTTTTAGTCTAATGGTGTAAAAGATGCACGTTGGTAAAACGCTGGCCTAAATAGCCGGTAGTAACCGAAGGAACAGGGGCAGTACCTGTTTAGACTTGTGTCCGACATGACCTTTTAAACTGTCTTTCTCATGTTCCTTTAGCTCAGTAGGCAGAGCATCGGTCTTATGAGCCGAAGGTAGGTCACATTTGTAATTATGTGTTTGTTTTGACATTGTGAATGACTCCCTCTAACCAATTAGCTTCCATATTTTCCACAGGTCACCGGTTCGAGCCCGGTATGGAACACGTTTTACCCCTATGGCGTAATTGGATAGCGCGTCCGCCTTCTAAGCGGGAGATTCTGTAAGTTTACGTCTTTGATGTTTTGCATTGGTTTTATGTATGCATTGTTTTTTACTTATGCACTCACCATTATGCACCTTCATTTCATAGGGGTTCGAGTCCCAGTAGGGGTACGGTGCCCCTCCCAATCCCATTTTCCTAACCATTTTTAACGAAATGGCTTGGAAGGGTGCACCCGTTGATTTTTTTCGCCGAATTAGCTTAGTGGTAGAGCATCGCACTTGTAATGCGGAGGTCGTGAGTTCAATTCTCACATTCGGCTTTTTTTTAGAATCGTGTCTGGTGACATTTAAATCCGATTCGATTTCGGACGGTTCTCTTATTCACATCATATTCCATATTCACAACGTCAAACATATTATGAACACTCACAATTGTCAAAGCCGCCGGCCTCGACAAGAAATGCGATTCGTCCAGTGAGTTATTGGGCATCTCGTATCAATGTCTGAAAGAATGGCTCGAAGCTCAATTTACCGAAGGCATGACTTGGGAGAATCGCTCGGAATGGCATGTAGACCACCGTGTCCCGTGCACAGCGTTTGACATGACTGTGCCAGAGCAGCAACGCATTTGCTTTTGGTACAAGAATCTACAACCGCTGTGGGCCACGGAGAATCTACAAAAGTCGAATACATACACGGAGGCAGACAAGCAGGCGTTAATTTCTGCATATTCTTTACACATAAGTGAAAGTGAAAGTGAAAGTGAACACGAAAATGTCACAGCGCAGCACGATGGAATTTGTCGACGGTGATTTTCGCTGCCAGACGACGGTGATTTTCGCTGCCAGACGAATCTCGCCCAGAGCTGCTTCGAGCACGTGCAAACAGGCAAGTGGAAGATAGGCCGGTTTGCGGACAACCCACGCATTGAAGACGAAACGTCGGACACATTCTACATGGACTCCACGGGTCCTGGTGACAAACCGTACCGCTGCTTTAAGAACAAGGTTCCTGTCACGCTGTACGACAATAGCCAAGTCGACGCACACATTATACACTGGCACAAGTCCGGACAGTGGTTTTGCGTGACCTTTGATACATTTTGGGAACAATTTACAATTAGGTAGTACTTATGTGCAACTGTGAATGTCGCGCGTGACCTACCACAATGGCGACCGAGTACTGGCGACGTATACTGGACCGCCAGCCCCAAACGGCTGCCGAGTTCATGGCGGTCATATACGAATTAAAACCGGACATTGACGAACACGAGGTTGTACGCTGGCAACGGGCATCGCGCGATTGGACCACAAGCGTCTTCGAGTTCATCTGGTTCCAGTTAAAAATACGTCAAGGTGAGACCAAATGGGTTCAGTGTACAGAGGCACTATGGCCCGAGATAAAAACAACTATACAGGCGGAAAACTTAGAACATCTTTTAAAGCACATGTGTATCTAAATATATATTTTTTGGCAGAGTATTCAATCAGTATACTCTATGTCCACGTCAACGTTTTCGTAGTGCACATACGTTTGCACACTTCAATACAAAATCTTCACCTCTGTGTTTTATATCGGCAATAAAATGGTCTCGTGTCGCATGTAATTTGAACGTTTCAAATACCACCACGTTATTTAAAATGAAATGTACTGCTTGACGAAGCGTCATTTGGGTTGCTTCTACGTGCTTGCGAGCAGACAAGTCTTTGTGCGTGAAGAACCGGTGCAAGTTGAACACTTCGTGTTTCGTAATTGCAATGTTTGGGTGCCTCGATTTCATAACGAAATATCCCATACGAATCATACTGGGCTTTGCGTTCAGAAATTGGTCGACATCTCCTGTGTTGTCAAAGCTGGACGTGAAGTGGTTCATTTCAAGCCATTGTGTGTCGACTGCTGTCGTGAAATGTTGCGCAAATACGACGCAGAGAGACAACATCAGAAAGCATTTCATGCTCTAATCAACACCAACGAACGTGTATTTATACGCCAGAAAAGTCTATACGTACCCGGTGCGAAACAAAGGCAGCGTCAATTGGTTCGTCAAGGACTGAGCCGACAGAGAGTCCGGGTGTCTATGGTCCAGTTTTTGCCTATAAGTATATCGCTACATAGGCTACGACGAACATGCACTTGAAAACTGCATTTGTACTTTTGGCGGCACTGGCCTCGGCTGTGGCGTTCGAAGCTGTCTCAGATTCTGAATCGGGGTGCGGTATATGCGACCAGTACTGTGATTATTTCGACTACAAGTTCCCCAGAGCATGTACTGACTCTGGCGGGCAACTTAAACCGGCCGCGAACACCACTCAATGCACTGGGAATAACTGCACTCAGCAAGACGTGGTCACGTGTTGTGCTGCCGCAGCCGACAGCCCGACGCCGAGTCCAGATACCACGCCCGCGCCGGAGCCGTGCGATGCCACGCCTTGTCATAACGGTGCACGATGCACGAACAATGAAAACGATACCTTCACATGTTATTGTCGAGGCCCATGGTCTGGCAGTGTTTGTGATATGCCACAACAAATCGACCTGACAGAGTTATTGCAGGGTCAAAGCGAATTAGAGATTGTGCAAAACGAGAGCACAAAAGTGGAGTACGCGGAAAGTCTCGTTGCACTGTTCGAACAACGATTTATCCCAGATATTTTGCAGAGCCACACGTTGACAGACGACGAAATGCTCAGGGAAATAGAAATGGCAAGACAAAGCGCGGTAATAGCGAGTGCGGAAATAATATTTGAAGCGCTGGACAATGCTACCGCGAACAACACAAGACAACATATCGCGCTGAAAAAACCGCCGTTGAGTTTAGAATCTGGACTTCATCCGTATATGAATGTTTCCGCCGCCAAGAAAGCGCACGAGCTACAAATAGTTGATGCGATTCGGTCTGCTGACGCACAGATAGCACAAGTGCAAGTGTCCGAATTGATATACGAAGAAAACAGCAAAGTCACGGAAAACTGCGGAGGCAATAAATCGCATTGTTGTTCGCACGATGTACAAGAAGACCGGGTGGAGAATGCCATACTACCTCTGACAAAGGTGTCCACATACGGTGTCGGTTCTTGGGTCGTTGTGTGCAACGGAACGGAGCCCGTGGTCAAGCAACAAATTTTACAGGTCGTCGCGGGCGGTGAGCAGGATGGAGAATTCGAGTACGGAATGACTTGTTGGCAACGTGGCGTGGGCTGGAGGTCGACGCAGGAGCAAAATTTCGCAAACAGTGATCTGCTTTGTGGGAACATTCGCGTGTACGTGGGTAGTGTGACTGTTCTCAACCCGTCGGCGGTCCCTTCTGTACAGGTTCCGTCGCCCGCGCCCGCCCCCGTCCCCACACCCGCGCCCGCACCCACACCCGCGCCCGCACAAGAACCAACGTCTGGGCACCCTGCTGGACGCGCTAACAATTTCCACACACGATATGCTCGTGCGGCGCAGGTGTTTAGAGGCCTAACTTTCCCCATTCCGACGGGAATTGGAATGCTGGGCGAAGGTTCGAGTCAAGGTACACTGATACTTGACCATGGTTCAATTTTGCGCGTGTCTGTTCGGAACATTCCAAGTGACGGTGTTGTGGGATGTCAACCACTGGGTTCGTTCTACAAACATATTCTTGACAAGCTATCGTCGACGTTATCGTACGCGCTACTGCAGTACGAGTCCAATACGGGGGACCAAGAGCAGTTGGAAGCGCTGCGCACAGATACCGAAACAGCACAGAAAGATTACCATAGCGTCACAGTGTTTTGTGGAGACTTGTCCAAAATATTGGCGGTCCGTCGTAATGCATTGCACAACTATATGTACGCATGGACACACATGAATTTCGGAGACGGTACACTTTCAGCCCATAGGTCACCGTTTACGGCCCACAGGTCACCGTTTACGGCCCACAGACGTAAATCGAATAACCTCGGATTTTATTAAAGTAACAACCAGGCGTTAGTCCGGACAGTGGTTTTGTGTGACCTTTGATAGGTTTTGGGAACAATTTTGAATGTCGTCTGCATTTTGGTCAAACTCTGTAAATACAAACGCGCATGCACCCTATATATGTCTGGTCAACTCTTCGCATATGTTTGTCCAGCTGCATCGCAAAATTTCACCCAGTCACGCCGAAGAGTTGAAAAATAACGTACGTATAGCGTCATTGGCCCTGAATAATGCACAAGCTGACCTCGCTGAGCAAATAAAACACGACCAAGCCCACGACGTATTGTCAAAAGAGCATAAACTCATTCCGGTGGAAACGATTCAAAGCTGGCTACCGTCGAAGGAGTTGGACGCATTGTCTATGGTATTACATAGCGCGCCGCTGCATGTAGTCGACCAAGACTTTGAACAGGTTTCGATTCTGAAAGCTCGCAACTTTAACCTGGTGTTGCCCGGCAACGTATGTCCGTCGAACCAAATGTACAGCGGGCGCTGCTGGATGTTCGCGGGGCTCAATATGCTACGCCGTACGCTCATCGTGCGCTGTCAACTGCGCCCAGATTTCGAACTCAGCCAGTCCTACCTCTTTTTCTGGCATTACTTTGAACAGTACAACGATATGTTGAATCTGTTTTTCTACGACAAAGACATCTCCTCTATGGAGAAGAGCGACTTGCTCCAAAAGCCCCTGCACGACGGCGGTAACTGGATAACGTTCAAAAGACTCTCCCACAAGTACGGCGTGGTACCGAAGAGTGCGTATCGCGAGTCGTGGCCTTCGAGCCATTCGTCCGAGATGAACAAGATACTGTGCCATTTGCTGCAGAACGATATTTGTCATTGTCACGGAATATCTGACGCACAAGCCTTTGTCGAATTCCGCGACACGCGCTTGAGAAACGTATTACACATATTGTGTTCGTGTATGGGGACTCCGCCCATGGAAGCGTACAGCTGCGTTCTTGACACGACCACGAACAAGCGTTTGAAACTGGAAGGAACGCCTCTATCGTTACTCGATATGACGGACGCCTTTGTCAATATCGAACAACACATACAAGTGATTCATGACCCCAGAGCGGCCGACCGGACGTGGCATACGACCGAACACCAGTCTTTGCAGAACACGCCCGAATTGTTTTTCAATGTCACCGACATGCAGCAGATTACCCGCGCCGTCACAGCCAGCATCGCTTCCGGCAGAGGTGTGTGGTTTGCGTGTAATATGAACGAGGACGTCTCTCCTGCGTTGCAAGGTATGGCGCTGGGGCTGTACAGACCCGATAAATTTCTGCCGCCCGGGAACGACCTAACGATGACAAAGCTGAATCGTATGGAATGGGGTAGGGCCCAGTGTAACCATGCCATGTTAATCGTCGGCGTCGAGACCGACGGCGACGGACACGCCAAGGCGTTCGAAATAGAGAATAGTTGGGGGGCCAAGGGCCCTGGAAAAGGATTCTACAAAATGACGTTGGAATGGTTCCACGAACACGTGTACACTGTGGTGCTGCACCGCGATGTACTGACGAGTGTTGGCATATTATTGCCAGAACGGCCGTCAGACGTTCCAGCATACCCGTACTCTGACCTCTTTGGATGATTCAAATAAATTAATTATTTCTTTTCGTTCTATGTTATCACTCGGTGGTGTCAATATGACTCGCTATAACGCGTGGGTTTTTTAAGAGTGTATTCGGTGTATTCGGTAGGATATTGGCCTGAGAACTTGAAATCTTTATCGATGCACGGCTCCACAATCGATTTGTTTGGCATTGGACATCGTATCATTATTTGAACTTTGTTGGGCGCGTCAAGTCGAGAAACGAGCTCAAGTTCAATTTCAAAACGTGTCTCTGTCAATTCTTTCGACTGTATGCCGTAGAAAGAGTTCAGTACGACCACCCGTTCCGCGCCCCCTGACCTTTTTGACTTGCCTGTTAATGGTGTGATTTCGTAGAGTTCTTCCAATGGTTCGGTGGAAAAGGCTAGCTTGCCCACATAGCTTTTTGGAGTCCAGAAAAAATCCTCCGGTTGTTCTCCGCCCCACTCTTGATAACCTGAGAATTGCCATTCCATCCATTCCGATTTAGAATCCCAATCTAAAACAAATGGGTACCAAGGTGGCGCATCCGCCGACAATTTGCCCGGTTCTGAGCGAATAAATTGGTGAAAATGGCTCATGTTCTTGTTTCATACTAGTTTAAATACAGGGAAATTTCAACTCAACATATTCGCCGCAATCATTGCCCACCACGTCGCGTCGTCGTGCAGTTCTTCATCGTCATCGTAGTCTGATTCGTTAAACCACTTCCACACTACGTACGACATTCCAAAGTTCATCATGTACACGATGAAAGAAACCAACAAGGAGTCGTCCTCCTCGCCCGCGTCTCCCGTCATCGTACCGTTCAGAGCTTCGGCAGGCACAAACTTGTCCGTGGTCGCTTCCTGCATCTGGGCACGAACGTACGCTAGAATCTTTTTGAAGCGCTGCAGCTCTGTGTCGTCTCCAGCCAGGCCAATAGGATTCGACTCGTCGCGAATCGCCTGTGACCAATTCTTAATGTGCGTTTTGAAGCGCGTGTACACGGCCGAGAAGCGCGCCCAGAGACTGGGTCGTGTACGTTTCGCGAACTCTTGGGCCAACAATTTGCGGAACCACTTTGGCACGCGTTGGGCGTCTTTGTAGGTCTGAACAGTATCAAGGCTGAGTTTATTCAAGTGACGCGTCCACGTTTTGAGTTTCGAAAAGTCGCCTACGTCTTTTTTAAATTGAGAGTCCCACGATTCATTCGAAAGCCATTTAGGAGGTTCACTCGGTACAAACGTTTTAAAGGGCATACATACCTACACATGAAATCTTTAAATAGAGGGTTTTTTACACTTAGCAATCATCGCCTAACAAACGCATGACATAATGTTCATCTTTGCTACAAATATCGTTTCCGTCGAAGGTGCATACGTAATGCAAGGCCTCGTGGAGCATGGTGCCCATGAGATACGTGTCGTTACACTTGGCCGCCGGTATCCACATCCGATAATCATCACTCTCACCGTGCAAATCGTCTGAATCGTAGGTCACTCTCGCGTTGCGCACCTTTTCGATAGCCATGTCTATGTGCAATTCTATCTTGGGTGTTTTTGAGTATCGTTTGGCGAGTTGTTTGAAGGCCGAGAGTATTTGCGTTTGTTTGGTTTCCAGAATACGAATGACCGTGTCTTTCTGCTTGTTAATTCTCCGCTGCGACACGTGTGACCCCGATGTGTTGGGGTACTCCGGGAAGATGTTCATCCGCCTCGTCGAGAACATGCTAAATACTGTGCACAGTAAGTTCCAACGGCCCGGGTTCGACAAATCGTGCGGTGGCGAATACGTTGGTGTACCATGTGTGGAACATAATCACAACGGACGCGAACAGTATAAGAATATACATACCTATAAAATACGACATGAGGTTGTTGAGTGTATAGCTTATATAGTAGTGCTAATATGTATAGTCTGTATTACACCGGCAGACCACAGACCGTCGGACAGTACTCGTCGTCCGACGATTCGGGCAGGGGTGGGACAGTGGGCATGAACATACGAGGGCCGAATATGTATCGTGGAGCGCGGACTGTGGGGCGCGTGGACAGAAACTGTCCCGTCTCGTTCTTGTGCCAGCACGCAGCGTGACCGCACGCACGGCACAGTATTCCCGCACCCGGGCGGTGCGCAGTGCATTCACACGTTCCAAATTCGCAATAGGTACGCGGCATCTCGCAACACGGTTTCTGGCCCAAGTACACATTCACATGTGCCCATCTGATTCGTATTTTTGCAATATATAAGCAGAAACTTGTGAACGTCATGTCGTGCTGGCAACGGTTTTGGCAAACATTTCCGTTCAAATACTTTCCGCCTTTGAGTGACCCGACCACGTTTGCCATTATCACTGCGCAGTGTCTGTGGACCTGGCTGGTCGTGACGCACATCGTCGAAGAAGGCGACGAATTGCCCTTTGACGTCACCTCTGTGTTCGGTATCCTGACGGCGACGCTGGGGTTTATCCTTCCGTTGCAATTGAACGCCGCGCTCGGGAAAAATCATTCTTGTCTGGACAACTACAATGCGTTTTGTGGCGACGTCCTCGCGTTTGCGTGGGAAGCCATTGGCCTTGCGAAGGGGAGCAAGGTGCTGGAAAGTAAAACCAGTGAGTTGCGGAGTATTTTTCACATCCTGGTGGCGCTGCCGGCGCTCGTGAAGCACCATTTCCGCGGCACCGTCGATATGCGCCTTGCAAAAACGTTGGAGGACAGTGCTCTGGTCAGCGTCAACGGCGAAGAGCGTCAACGTGAAATCCACGCCTTGTACCAGGAGATTATTGTGAACCGCGATAAGAGTGGCATGTGTGAGGTCGAAATCTGTTTCATGAAACTGTTGGACTATGTGAAAGACTTCGCCGGCGACAACCCGATTGACCCCGTGCGTATATCGTTGCTGGGCACGTGGAACAGAGTCTACAGCTCCTGGGGCAACATGTCGAACATTAGCGGCTACACGCCCCCCTCCATCTTCACGTACGTGCTGCAGGTCGCGTTGATTCTGTACTCGATTATGATACCGCTGACCCTGTACAAGCAGGGCCTGAATGCCATCTGGATGGTCGCTATCATCTCGTACTTTTTCCTGGGCCTGAACATTGCCGGCCAGAAGGTCGGCAACGCGTTTGTCGCCTCGGAAGACGCTGCGGGCTTCCAGAACGTGACCGGGTCGCAGAAAACGGCGACGAAAGCCATTGAACAAGTATGGACAGTTCGCGAGCCAATTGCCGCGAACTACATGAGACGTAATATAGATTACTTTTAGAGGGTATATAAAAGAACTTATGTTTGACAGTGAATGTCGTGTACAATGTGTCACGGGTATGGTCTTGTGCCTCGTGAGTTTGTCTGTGCGCATTGCACCGGCGCGAACACGACGTGTTACTTGTGCGAAAACATCGACAAGCTCTGGGAAGAGTGTTCTTACTGTGTCGCGCACGCCGCGGCGGTTCCCGGGATGTCACGTGGTGTTGGGGAGAGCGAGTATTTACAGGCGGTAACGTCCCAAGAATGTTGAGACGGTTTTCGACGGCGTTTAATTGGAAAGACCCTCTGCTGGCCCGCACCTTGTTGACGAAAGAAGAAGCCATGATACAGGCGTCCGCGCACCGGTTCTGCCAGGACGTGCTCATGCCCGTCGTCCGCGACAACCACCGCCACGAGACGTTTGACAAGTCACTGATTCGGCAGATGGGCGAAATGGGATTCTTGGGCATGCAGGCGGGGTACAACAGCTACGGCATCGTTGCCAAGGAGGTGGAGCGCGTGGACAGTGCGTATCGGAGTGCCATGAGCGTGCAGTCGTCGCTCGTCATTCATCCCATACGCGAGTTCGGTTCTGATTACCAGAAGCAAAAGTATTTGCCCAAACTAGAGAGTGGTGAGTTTGTCGGGTGTTTCGGTCTGACAGAGCCCAACCACGGGTCTGACCCTTCGAGCATGGAAAGCAAACTTCGCAAACGAGACGACGGCAATTACACGCTGTCTGGCAGCAAAAATTGGATTACAAACGCGCCCATCGCCGACGTGTTCGTGGTGTGGGCCAAAGACGAGAACCAGAACGTGCGCGGGTGCATTCTGGAGCGGGATATGCCAGGCCTGGAGACCCACAAAATCGAGGGCAAATTCTCGCTGCGCGCCAGCCCAACGGGCAGCATCTTCATGGACGACGTCACCGTGCCGGAAAACAACGTGCTGCCGGATGTATACTCGCTGCGGGGCCCGTTCAGCTGTTTAAACAGCGCCCGGTTCGGCATATCGTGGGGAGCGCTGGGGGCCGCCGAGTTCTGCTACGAAGCTGCAAAGACCTACACGGAGGAGCGAGAGCAGTTTGGTGCGCCGTTGTCCGCGAACCAACTCGTACAAACCAAGCTGGTCGACATGATGACCGACATTACGACGAGCCAACTGGCGTGCATCCAGGTCGGACGTCTCATGGACGCGGGCCATTCGTTGCCCGAGATGGTGTCGTTTGTCAAGCGCAACTCGTGCGAGCATGCTCTGCGAATTGCGCGCACTGCTCGCGCGATGCTGGGAGGCAACGGTATCTCAGACGAGTACGATGTGATTCGACATGTGATGAACCTGGAGGCGGTGTCTACGTACGAAGGCACGAGCGACATTCACGCACTCATATTGGGCCAAGCTATTACGAATATACCCGCGTTCTCAAGCAACGTTCCCAAGATAAAAATGAACAAAACAAAGCTATTCGGTACAGGGGTGGCCACGACCTACGATACAAATTGAGACCTAAAACGCATTCATCAGTGCCTAATCGCGGTGTAATGATTCATTAAAAAAATTCATGCTTTCATCTTTGCTTTAATCGTACCGTGACTTTTATAGTTTGTCAAAACAACGTCCGCCGCTGTAAATGTCCACAGATTGTCGTATGTTGGGCGGTCGACGCAAATCCCCGGTAAAGGTAGCGGTGGACGCGCCAACTGCCTGCGACAAGCGTCAACGTGTTCTTGGTAAATATGTGCGTCGCCTACGTTGATGAGCAACCGTCCAGGTTGCCGCCCGACTTGATGTGCCACCAGCGCTGTCAACAGCGCGGTCGATGCGATGTTGAACGGCAGTCCCAAGAACACGTCGGCGGAGCGCTGGGTCATCATGCATGACACACGGTCGTCTGATTCAACGTAGAATTGATACATGACGTGACAAGGGGGCAAGCACATCTCACCGTGCTGCGTCGGACACCACGCGGACAACACCATGCGTCTCGAGTGGGGGTTGTGACGCAACAGCTCGACGACTTCTCCAACTTGGTCCACACCCTGTCCGATGTAATCCGTGTGACAGTCGAGGTATTGTGCGCCGTAGTGCCGCCACTGAAACCCGTACACGGGACCGGCATCGTAGCCGCGTTCTTCCGAGTTCGCGTCCCAAATGTGCACTTTCTTGTCGCGCAGTTCCTGCACGTTCGTTGAGCCGCGCAGAAACCACGACAGCTCTTCGACAATGCCGCGCCAGAACATCTTTTTCGTCGTCAGCAATGGAAACCCCTCGGACAAGTCGCACTGTAATTGCGCGCCGAATTTCGACAGAACACTGCCATTGCGTGTCTCTTTGGCCGTGCCGTTTTCAAGGACGTCGCTCAACAGTGCAAGATATTGCTGCTCCATGGTCGTTGAACGAACGTTTGTTTTATAGTCATATTCACATCACATATCAAATGATGTATAACCTTCGCCGTACGTCCTAAGGCACGATGCATGACGTGGGCGTGGGATTCGTCATCGGCATCGTGCAATCCGCAATCGGACATCCTTTCGACACGGTCAAAACGTTGCTGCAAAACCGTCAATCGTTTCGCAACCTGACGCCACTCGGCTACTACAGAGGCGTAGCGTATCCGGCGTGCGCGTCTCTGGTGTTTAACGTCACCACCTTCCCCATCTTTGCCAAACTGCAACCCATTACCAAGAACGCCTATGTCTCCGGCGCCGTCGCCGGTGTCGCAATCGCGCCCATCGACTACGCGTTCGACGTTGGTAAAATACGGCGCCAGACCCTCACGTCGGGCCCTTTGCATCTCAAGGGGGTTACGCTGTCGTGCCTGCGCACCGTCGTCGCCATGAGCGCCTACTTTGGCGTCTACTGTGACCTCACGTCGCACACCGGGCCGCTCGTCGCGGGGGCTGCGGCCGGCCTGGCGAATTGGACTATCACGTACCCCATGGACGTCGTGTCTACGCGTCAGATTGCCGGCAACCTGCGCATACGTGACGCGATGCGCGGGGGCATGTGGGTGGGCTATTTGCCGTGCGCCGTGCGCGCCATCCTGGTGAACAGCGCCACGTTCTACACGTACGAAGCGTTGAAAAACATGTAAATGGTCTTGTGCACGGGTGTGATTTTCCTCTATAAATACACGTGGCGTTAGTATGCTATATAATATGTATCACGTATATTCGACAAGCGAGCGTCGTTACGCATTTGTGCCATCGGAGATAAACTATGTCGAAGTGATGCACAACATAAACGGTGTTCTGAAATTACAATTTAAAGACCTGCATAATTTTTTACTGCCCGAAACAAAGAAGTGGGAAGAACAAGAATGGTACAAGCGTATCGACAACACCGTGCAAAAGGATGGCACTGAAATATCGGAAGGGTTGAACATAGAAGATATTAAGACATTACTCAAACTCAACGTCGGGTCGGATTTCCAAGTGCAAGGAAAAAAAAGACAGAATCTCCGTGAAGAGTTGGCAGCCGTGTGGAAAGAGAGTTCTCAGTATCGACAGATGTGGAGTGATAAAAACCTGAAAGAATTGAAAAAAAAAGACGAATTGGTGTCTACGTGGGAGTCTTTTTTGATTTTGGTATACATGCCTTATTTTGAATCGCATCCCGACGAGATAATATCGCCTTTGGTGTATGATTTTGTCGAATTGAATGCGACATATGACAGGACAGCACCGCGATTCAGAGTGTCGCGTGTCAGACCGACGGGTGATATAGAAGAATCGCATCTCATTAGGTCATTAGAGTCTTTAGTATTTACACAATGGGACGAATACATGGAAAAAGTATTCAACTCATTCATACACACGTCAAAAACACCGATTCAGACTCGAGAAAAAGACCTTGCGTACCATCAAATGAAATACTATATAGATTCGTTGGAGAACAAGGAGGACACAGGACAACAAGCCTTCACAGAGGCCGACGAGAAAATGAAGCGCACAATTTTAGGTTACGGAATTGGTACTCACAGTAAACACATTGATGAAGAAGGACACCTTCGACCGAAGACGTGTTTTGTAACCGGACAAAAGTCGAACGGCGTCGGCGACCATTTGTATCCCATGCGAAACATGTGGAAAATTACGCATCGATGCGGCAGCACGAGTCAATGGAATTTAATTCCGGTCATTTCTTCTATGAACCAGGGGTACACGAGCATATGCATATGGCACAAGGATAAGTTCCTTTGTGTTAACTTAGAAAATACGCATATTACACATATATACACTAATGAATCGACCTCTGTTGCTGTCGAAGATTTTATGAAAAAGATTGATTCGCCACAGAGTTACTTGGATAAAAAAATGTCCATACGGGCCGTCGACATGACGGAACAACTGGAAAGCGGAACAAAGCTTTACGAAGAGGTAGAATTTGTGACGCCAGCGTGGTTGGCCCGCAAACAAATTCTAATACCTTTATGGATTCAGAAAAAGATCAATACAATTACAAAATACAAACTTTCTGACACGGTCGACATTTGGATGAAGATTTATTTGTGGCGTGCTTATGTGAACACGAAAAACGCCAAATTATCTTGGGAAGTTCCTGAAGAAAAACATAAAAAACTGCTTCAAATTCTGCGCAAGGGAATCGACATTATTAACTCAGGGACACAAGACTTAATAAACATGGCCGAACATACATCTTCCGACGAATAACATAAAATTACATAAATGAAATGTATGGATTCTGGGTATTTACAGTGCCTTGAACACTGCGACGATGAACCTCGTAGACCTGTTGTTTAACCGTTGGACACTTGCCAGGCAAAAAGCGTATCCATCGTTTTCGGCAGAATCGTTGACCATTGGTCGCCACGACGTGTGGGTGTACGTCGCAGCCCAACCTCAATTGAATTATGCCGTAAAGGAAATGACAGACGGCCGTGTATACTACTTGAAATTGCACTGGGGCATCGCGCAACCCTATGTCTTCACTCTCAAAGACGTGACTCACGTGAAGGAGGGCATTGGGTACCTCGTCACGGCGAACAAGGTCGCGGAAGCGCACGGAAAAGCTATAGATGAATACATGCTGTGGTACACGAAGAGGTTGTTGTTTTGACGGTATAAAAGTGACGCGTCATGACAAAATGTACCGAATCTACAGGAATGGTCAGGTAGAAGACACTGACGCGGAGAAGATTTTCAGGCTTCAGATGGACACGAACAGCGGGGAGGATACGTTTTCACTGCTGAAATATGTCGGCGGTGAGCCCAAGCTGTTCAGCGCCATGGGTATAGACGACCAAGGTAGAGTATTTCGTAAAAAAAACGGTTGGTGGTTTGCCGATAAACGACAGCAACGGTCAAAGTCTGATTTTTATTTATCTGATAATCCTACGAGGGCTTTCAGAAATTGGCAAAAGAGACAGAGTGACTGCAAGGCCCTTGCGGCACGCTTGGAAATGTCTGACGAGTACAAACTGCCTGTGGTGGCAGGATACGACCCGGGTACTGGTCGTGGTACTGAGACGATACGTTTCAAAGGCGTGGACGGAGATTTGAGTTTCAAAATGTATTTCACACAGGTGGGCCAGCGGGATAGATTTAAATCGTTCTTTGCGTCCGCTGCGACGCCACCTAAGATATAAAAAAATTATTTTCGTTAAGTTCAGACGTTGTGTAATAAACTATAAAGTCGTTTACCCAAGAAAGAAATGCAAGAGGTTCAACGGGAGATGGAAAAAAACGAAGAAGCACTCATACAAAAAAATATAGAACGATTGACCCAACATGGCTGGGTTATTTGCACAGAATGGGAACCTGTTCCAGGGTTGCCTCAGTTTGGTAAGGGTGATATTTTCGCCACTAATAAAAATTGTATACTTACGGTGGAGTGCAAACACATCAACCGCACGAATAGGACCAAAAAACGCAAAAAGGTGCGCGACCAGGCGGTTCTGTACGCCTCTTTTGCCAAAATAAAAAATCCATCAAAAAGAGTTCGAGGTTGTTGGTCTACAAATGAAACAAAGGAATATACCAGTGATATTATGTACGACGACGCTATGGAGACAATCGCTGAGTATCTAAATAAGTCATATTTAATATATAAACTTTCAGAAAACGACAAGAAACGTTTTAGGTCATACCTTAAAAAGTATTGATTTTTTTATGTCTATTGCATGGCTCTTTCCAGGTCTGAAACGCTCCATTAGTTCACGCGCACGCGTTTGGACGAGCCGGTGCTGTTGGTGCGTTTCCGTTTCTTCATTTTGGGCGCCGGGAGTGCCGCGCGCGCCGTGCAGTAGTCCGCATCTTCTGCGAGAGCCGACACGGCTACCTTGGGGATAGCACATCTGTACTGCGCGCACCCGACTGCAAACTTGTGCTGGTTGCCGTTTTCAGTCACCGTTTTGCCACCGGCGCCAATTGCGGGTGCGCGGTGGAGCACGTCTCCGCCTGCCAGACGACTCAGAAGACGATTGCAGTGACGGCGGAAAGGACGCCAGCCGTCGGGCACGCCAATGACGGCCGAATGCTTGCTCGTAATCAGTGCTCCGGGCATCTCTCCGTCGCACATGGCCTCTATCGCCAGCAACAGGGCGGCCTTGATGTTCTTGACGTGCTCGTCGGGAATGGGTTCGTCGTACGCGTTGAAAACGAGCTCCATGTTGCGCTTAAGGTCTTCAGGGGTCACAATGGCAGAGTCCGCGATGATGGTGCTACCAACAGCGTCCTCGTATTCGTCCATCTCGGCCGGCGTCATTTGTTGGATGGCCTCCTGCACGTCGTCCGAAAGGCTGACCAGCAGTGCGTGCTGCGTGCCGTTGCGCGTCACAGAAGACCGTCCGCCCTTTGATATGCGCTTCAGCGTGCGCACGGTGCTCACCACGGCCCTTATGTCCGCGGCGTGGGTCACGTGGCCACAATAGACGTTCTTGCGTCCGAGCATGTTGTCCACCATGGGTTTGGCAGCGTCGCCAATGCCCAGAATGCACACCTTGACGCCAGACTCTTGTAGGTAGTCCGCGAGAATGGCCGGCGTGCCAGGCATGCACGGCTGACGGTAGCCGCCGTCAGCCGGGGCAAGATAATCAGCCATATTTCCAAACGAGACGTCTACGACCTTCGGAGAGCCATCATCTTCCTTTCCAACTGTGAGCGGGCCGTGCCAACAGTTCTCTTCACCGTCCGTGAACAGGTAAATGGTGCCACAGTTCGGAATGTTGAGGCAGTGCTTGACCGCGGCAATGATGGCCGTGGCCCCGTCCGGCTTGGGAATGACGAATTTACCGTGCGATTTGGTTCCTTTCGTCATTGCGGCCACTGCGGTGCGCAAAAGAATTGCGTTAGGGCCCGAAACACTGCCGGAAATGTCGACCAAAATCACATCACCGCCGAGTGCGGTTGGGTCGACATATATTTCAGTGTGTGACTCGTTGAAGGCGACCACCATGTGCACCTCATGGGGGGGCGGCGTGGGGGCGACTACGGCGCTGGGCACCCCGCCATTCGACGCGCCTTGCTTTTTTGGAGCGTGTGGTGCGGTCGGTTGGGTCGGTTGGGCTGGGGTTGATGGTGCGGACGTGGACATGGTGTGTGGGGTGTGGGGTGTGGTGTGTTTGTGTGTGGTGTACCTGGTGTGTTTTGTGTGTGGTTCCTGGTGTGTTTTGTTTTAATTTAAAATTAAAATTGAATGAAATCTAATGGGTGTCAACCCAGGTGGCGCGGAGCGCCGACTTCAGCTCGAGATTTTAATTTAATTTAAATTAAACTGAGTCCGGTTCTCGATTTTTTTTTTTCGGGGTCGCGGTGGTTTTAATTTAATTTAAATTAAACTGAGTCCGGTTCTCGATTTTTTTTTTCGGGGTCGCGGTGGTTTTAATTTAATTTAAATTAAACTGAGTCCGGTTCTCGATTTTTTTTTCGGGGTCGCGGTGGTTTTAATTTAATTTAAATTAAAAAATGTGTGTCAATTATTAATCATAAGCGTAAGGGTATTTACTTGTTCTACATTCTTACAACCGTCCACTATGTCGACTTCCCAAAAATCGCGCAATGCCCAGGTGTCAAGCAAGTACCGCAAACAGAGCCATCTTGAGCACATCAAAACCCGCCCAGACACTTACATTGGGTCGTGCGAGTCGCGTGCCGAGCCCATGTGGGTGTTCGAAGGCGGGAAGATGGTGCACCGCCAGGTCAACTTCGTTCCTGGGTTGTACAAGATATTTGATGAAATCCTGGTGAACGCGGCCGACAACAAGCAGCGCGACGCGAACATGAAGTTCATCAAAGTAGTGGTCGCCGACGACCATATCACCGTGGAAAACGACGGCGCGGGCATCCCCGTCGAAATGCACGCCGAACACAGCGTGTACGTGCCCCAGATGGTGTTTGGGGAACTGTTGACGGGGGACAACTACGACGACGACGAAGAACGCGTGGTGGGCGGGCGCAACGGGTACGGCGCGAAACTGGCCAATATATTTTCGACGACGTTTTGTGTGGAGACTATCGACTCGAAAGCGGGCAAGAAATACTGTCAGACGTGGTCGGACAACATGTCGAAGGTGGGCAAGCCCAAAATCACCAGCGCGGGCAAGCGCAAGGACTTTACCAGGGTGACTTTCCGCCCCGACTTTCCCAAGTTTGGTCTGACTGGATTTACTGCGGACATCCGGGCCCTGCTTCACAAACGCGTCTACGACATTGCCGGCACGACGCCTGCAGACGTGCGCGTGTACCTCAACGGCACGCGGCTGGGCGTGCAGAACTTCAAGCAATACTGCACGATGTATGTCGACAGGCCATTGGTGCACGAAATCGTCAACGAACGCTGGGAAATATGCGTCACCATGTCGCCCGACCAACAGCCGCAACAAGTGTCGTTCTGCAACTCCATATGCACCGTCAAAGGTGGCGAACACGTCAAATGTGTGACCGACGCCGTCGCGCGCGGCATCGTCCCTCTGAAGGCCTTCAAAGACCTGGCGGTCAAGCCGTTCATGGTCACGCGCTCGATGTTTATTTTTGTGAATGCGCTTGTCACAAACCCTAGCTTCGACTCGCAGACCAAAGAGACGCTCACCACCCGATCCAAAGACTTTGGGCCCGCACGCTTCAAGCCGGTGGTCAGCGAGGCGCTCCTCAAGCGGATTGTGAAACACTCTGGCATTGTCCAAGAAGTGACGCACTTTGCACGCACGCGCGCTCAGCGCCAGCTCGAACGCAAAACCGGCGGCGGCAAAAAGACCAAGCTTACGGGCATTCCGAAGCTGGACGACGCGAATTGGGCCGGCGGACGGCGCTCTGCAGATTGCACGCTCATCCTGACCGAAGGAGACTCCGCCAAAACACTGGCCGTCGCCGGGTTGTCGGTGATAGGACGAGACAAGTATGGTGTGTTTCCACTGAAAGGCAAGCTGCTCAATGTGCGCGACGCCAGCAACGCGTCGGTCATTGGAAACGCGGAAGTGCAGAACATCATGAAAATCATGGGACTGAACATCGGTACAGAGTATGCGGATGCGTCGCGGCTGCGCTATGGTCACGTGATGATTATGACCGACCAAGACCACGACGGCTCACACATCAAGGGACTCATCATCAACTTCTTTCACCACTTTTGGCCGTCGTTGCTTCGAGTGCCCAACTTCCTACAAGTGTTCATCACGCCCATTGTCAAATGCAAGCGCAGAAACGAGTGTCACACCTTCTACACGACCCCTGAGTTCTACGCGTGGCAGCAGAACAACCCGACCGGCTGGAAAATCAAATACTACAAAGGATTGGGCACGTCCAGTGCCAAAGAGGCCAAAGAATACTTTTCAAACCTGCCGAAGCACCGCATCCCGTTCGAGGTGATGGCAGACGGCGGCATGATTGACATGTGCTTCAACAAGAAACGCGTGGCCGACAGAAAACATTGGATTGCACGCTTCGAACAGGGCACCTACATGGACTTTGGCGTGGACGAGATGACGTACCAAGACTTTGTCGACAAAGAATACATCATCATGGCCGTGCAAAGCAACATGCGCGCCATTCCACACGTCATGGACGGTCTGAAGCCGTCGCAGCGCAAAATTCTGTTCGCGTGCTTGAAGCGGAAGCTGCACGCCGAAATCAAGGTGGCCCAGCTCGCAGGGTACACCTCCGAACACGCTGCCTACCACCACGGCGAAATGTCTCTCAACAACTCCATCATCAACATGGCACAGAATTACGTGGGCTCGAACAACATCAACCTGCTTACGCCGAACGGACAGTTTGGAACGCGACTGATGGGCGGAAAAGATGCGGCGTCCCCCCGTTACGTATTCACCCAACTTGCCCAACTCACGGAAATGATATTCCACCCCTCCGATGCGGCACTGTACAAGCATCTCGAGGACGACGGTCAAGTCATCGAGCCCGCCCACTACACGCCAGTGCTGCCCATGTTGCTCGTCAACGGAAGCAACGGAATTGGCACTGGCCTGTCGACGAACATTCCGTCCTACAACCCGCTCGACATCATCGGCAGAATTCACGACATGCTGGACGGGAAAACGCCACAGCGCATGCTACCGTGGTTTCAAGGGTTTCAAGGCACCGTCACACATATTCCCAGCTCCGGAAAGTTTGCTGTCACCGGAGTGTTCCGCTGGCTGTCCGAAAGCACGTTGCGCATCACGGAACTCCCCATCGGTACTTGGACAAACAACTACAAGCTTTTCCTTGACAAAATTGTCGAAGGTTACGGCACCTTCAAGAAAGGGGACGTCATCTCAGTGAAATGCAACCACACCGACACGAAAATCGACTTTACGTTGAAGTTCACGACGGCCTGCGCGGCGAAACTGCGGTCTGCTGATGCCGCGGCCGCACTCAAACTGGTCTCGACCGTGGCCACGAGTAATATGCACGCTTTTGATACCAATGGCCAGATGAAAAAGTACACGACTGAACTCGACATTCTGGCCGAATTCTTCTCGCATCGTCTGCAACTGTACTACGCGCGCAAACAACACATGTGCGAACAACTCACGGACACGTGCACGCGTCTCGGCCAGAAAATAAAGTTCATTGGGCTGGTGGTGGACGGGGTATTTGACTTTGCTGGAAAACGCAAGCACGAACTGCTGGAAGAGTTTCAGCAGCACGGTTTTGTACAAGGCGCCCACGAATATCTTCTGTCTATGCCCATGTGGAATCTCACCCACGAAAAAAGCGACGCGCTGCAGCAAGAATTGAAAGACGTGTCCGCAAGTCTCACGCTGCTGCACAGTACCAGCCCCGAACAATTATGGCGCCAAGACCTCGCACAACTCTTGCATAAACTCAAAATACCCCGTAAACGCCCGGTGTCGGCCGCGAGCAGTAGTTCTGGCTCCTCGAACAAGCGAAAACGTTAAACATATTACCAAAATATTTTAACTGTGTGTTTTAATAACAATAAAATGTCGACCTCTCCGAGTCCGGTGTCGCCCAGTCCGGTACCTGCGCCGAGTTCTGTACCGAGTCCTGTATCTGTGCCCAGTCCGGTATCTGTGCCGAGTCCCGCTGACGTACCCGCGCCCAGTCCGGTGTCTGTACCGAGTCCTGTGTCTGTACCGAGTCCCGCTGACGTACCCGCGCCCGGTCCGGTGTCTGTACCGAGTCCGGTGTCTGTACCGAGTCCCGCTGACGTACCCGCGCCCAGTCCTGTGTCTGTACCGAGTCCGGTGTCTGTACCGAGTCCTGTGTCTGTACCGAGTCCCGCTGACGTACCCGCGCCCAGTCCTGTGTCTGTACCGAGTCCCGCTGACGTACCCGCGCCCAGTCCGGTGTCTGTAGCTCGTCTTGTGTCTGTACCGAGTCCTGAGTCGGCCAGTCCTGTATCTGTGCCGAGTCCCGCTGACGTACCCGCGCCGAGTCCCGTGTCGCCCAGTCCTGTATCTGTGCCGAGTCCCGCTGACGTACCCGCGCCGAGTCCGAACGCCGCGCCGAGTCCTGAGATTGTTCGAAATGCGTCATCACACCACACAGGCGAACCTTCCCCGAGTTGTGTGGACAATTGTGGTGACGAATTTGTCGCGCAACAAATTCAAGACGGTTTAGTTGTTCAACAGGTTGTGTTGGCAATTGTGGCTATGATGCTGTGTGTTTTTATAATTGTACGTAATAAGAAAAGGGTCTTGACACGGCATTTCCGCTCCGGGACTTATGTAAACATTTCGGAGGGTAGTGAGTCTGGTTCGTCTAAGCAAGACATCGATGTTAGGAATTTGGAACTGCCTCAAATAGACGAAGTCACGAATACAGAAACACTGCAAAAGGGTGACGGTAATTTTATGGACCTTGAAATTACAAATTCGTGAAAAGTAAGGAATAATCGATAGTTTTAATGTAGCCTTAATAATGGACACGGAATGTCAGATGTCCACGCCTCGTGACATTCGGGTTTTTGTAAACGACATCAAGTCCCGAGGATTACAGTCCCTGGCGGATGACCAATTTCATGCGTTATGTCGTTACGCTTTGATTAATTTACCGTCGCAATGTGAAGTGAAGGGCAAGAAGTGTCCGCATTGTTCGTGGAAAATCGGCAACGCGGCGAAAACATGCCGAAATTGTAAACGTGCCGTTGGAAAGCGGCACGTTCCTGTTCCGCCTCCTGCTGACCTCGAGAATGATTGTATGGGGCCATGTGCTCAAGATGTGACTGGGTGCGCGCACCATGTACTGGCGTGTGGTCATAAATTTTGCTTGGACTGTATGCGCAAACGCGTGCTGCAGGGTTTCCGCACTTGTTCTATGTGTGACCGAGTGTCTATAGACAGCACGATCGTGCAGAATTATGTACAAGCTGTAGTATAAATAAATATATCAATAAATACCTAATATCTCTACGAACACTGTAGTGGTTGATGTGTGCATCAGTGCCACAACGCAGGTAACTGGACGTGTTCTTTGGCTTTATGTCGTCTTTTTAGGTCGAACCAAGATATGATGCGTCTGGGAGATGCGCCCGTATGGGTATTCGTTACCACCAATCATCTATTCGTTCGCCGTCTTGTGTGCGTGCTCTCTGTTCCATACCTTCGGGGCGTGGTTGTATTCCGTCCGGCAGTGGATTATCGCGTGTAGGCGAGAAATAATTCTTTTCCCAATCTTGTTCTTCGGTACCGTAAACGATTTGTCCGTCTTGGACGTAGTAATTGACAATGTACTCGGCTTGTTCTCCCTCGTTGGTGATGTAGGTTACCTTTGCCCCCAGTATGGGTGGCACGTGCATTTTACGTCTTTCGCACCGTCGCAGAACCCCCTGGTCAAATCCCTTTCTAAGCGTGAATGGAAACTCTTTGTTCATGAACGGTAACAGTGCCGACAGGTTCGCAATTTCGCAGGCATCTTTATGGTTCCATTTTTTGTCCGAGGTGTTGTGGTCCGCTTTTTGGCATCCTCTGACAATGGGTACAGTCCGTGCGCATCCATCTCCGATGTACATGCGCTGTATGTCTATGTTTCTGGACCAGCGCATGGGCAGGAGTGGTTTACCACAACAGGACCACTTTCCATCTTGTTGCACGTATCCAGGATGCTGTGCGCACTCGAGAGACCCCATAGATTCTAAAAGTGAGAAGCTTTGTTTGCAATGGATACAAATCCAGGGTTTGGTGGCTTTTTTAAAAGCGGTTTGCACTTCTTCTGTACTTGCGTACAGTGTAACAGGAGGCAACGACGAGCCCGGCCTTGCCATTTTACACTACAAATACGAACGCCTAAATAGTATTAAATGGAATATTTCGTGCGTCGAGCGGGGCGTGTAATGCGGACTCGTGTAAAATATGACGAAGAGGCCGCCGTCCCGTTGACGACCTCGGCTGATTGTTTGGTACATCAAGCACGCATGGACGTTGGGGACCGATTCGTAGCACCGGGTATCGTTATTTCGCAGAAAAACGGTCTTGTGAGCGGTAAAAGGGCATCTGGTATGTCTCTGTTTTCATTTCCTGTGGAGAAAACGTTGAACAATTTCATAGTGGACAAACAGAGGCTGTTCGCGCTTGACCGAACAGGCAAAGCGCACATTTACCATTTTGACGGCACGACGCCTGAGATACACGACATTCATCACCAGCCTTTGGGATGGTGCGTTGTTCCCAACACACGTATGCTGGTGACGTGGAATGTGTTGTCGCTTCGGGTCACCGATCCTGACAAAAGCACCGACCTTTTTCTCAAAGGTCATCGTTCACGGGTGACGGCTGCTGTCGCTGCGTCGTCTACAGTTGCCACGGGGGATATGAGTGGGCAGGTGTGTGTGTGGTACGTGGCCTCGTGGAAACGTTTTCACGATATCAAAACCGGCAGTCAGCCCGTCGAACAAATTGTAATGACGGACTACCTGTTGGCGTTGCGGACGAGTAACACCGTGCAGCAGTACGATACAACCACTGGCAAAAAAACATTTGGCGTAGGAATATCAGCGACCGCCATTGAGTATACAAGTCGTGGCTTGGTCGTCGCACATGACAAAAGGCTGGAGTTGTTCGCAAATAAAGAATCGACCATAGTATTGGAGCACGGTGTGTCGAGGTTACTGCGCTCGGTACACTCGCGGATTTGGTGTGTCAAAGACAGACACTTTGAACAGCTGGATTTATCCGACGCCATAGAGAAGTGGACAGACGCGTGTTTGCGCTGGATACGCCAACCCCGTTTCCCGTTCCATCACAAATGGCCGACGCTCCGTTATATGGACGTGCTCGCGCTGGCGGCGGACGAGTGGTTGCCAGCGGTGGACGTGTGGGACCCTCCAAGAACATGGTTTCGGCACCAGCGTTTGAAACAGGCGGTATGGAAATGGTCAGTGGCGCACAACGCCGCTTTCGCCATCAAATGGATGTTTTTGCCTAAACCGTCACTGCAGTCGTGGTTCGAAATGTGTATTGCCGAACTTGTCAAGAGAACTGAGACTTTCGACTACAATAACCACACTGTAAGTCTTTTAGAGCACGTCTGTAGACGCAAGCGTATCGTTGAGGAAAGTGTATACAAATGGTGCTGGTTCCACCATGGAAAAATGCGGGTCCGGGCTATACTTTTGCGTCTCATTTGCATTGATGCACAGTTGTTAAACATAGTCGCGTCCGACCCAGGTTGTGCCGTATCCATTATGTGTTTTCGAACGGAGACAATTCAAGACATGGTCGAGGCGGGGTTTGTGTGCACATTTATACGTCTGTTGGAGGCTTACCACACGCGGTTCTGCCCGACCGACGAAACCCGAAAAGTGTATCAATGTATTTCTAACTATGTGTTTACGTCCATGGTCGTGGAGACATGCGACATTCCAATGACGGACACAGGACGCTGGACGCCTGTTCGGCGTTTCATGCCTACCGACGTGGGTAAATACATTAAAACCACGCAGGGCGTCGGGTTCGTGACGCGTGTGGTGCTCAAACCCACCTTTCAAACTGTCTACTGGAGACCAATAACAACGGACGCGGAATGCGAATTGTCCGCACGTGGCGTACATGTGTGGTCCTATCATTTTAAGCGGGCGCCCCACACGATGCTGGAGTGTGCGCTGACGTTGCTCAACGCTGAGAAATGGTCACGTTCTGAAGCTTTCGTACCCTTCCGTTGGTTTGAATCAGAAGTGGGTGCTTTCGAATGCCACGGGCAGCTGCTTCACGTACTCGACAAGTCGATGCGCGTTGTCCAAGCTGTCTGGGACGAGACAGGCGCCTCTATAGAAACGGCGACGTCGATGACGGTGCGCGAGAGCGAGCAGCTACCTATTACATTCTTGCGCGAAGAATGGTCTTACATCGCCGATGCTGCCTACGAACTGACACCTATGCGGTTGAAAGTATGCTCTTTCGTGTCGAAGAAACAACTTGAACTTAGTTCGGGATACGCCTCGGAACTGTTTAGCTGTTGTCCGTCTGACACAATCGTGCAGGAACATCGTTGGGACATCAACACCGCGGTTACCGCGTCGACGTCGGATACGCGGTCGTTTTTCGTGGGGATGAAAAACGGCGCCGTTTGCGAATTCGACAGTGTAGCTTCTTTTGGGTTTCCAAAACGCAGCTTTCACTACCATGCCACTTCGATATTGTCTCTGTGTGTGTTCGAGAGCCGTCTACTGTCTCTGTCGACCGACACTTTATGCATATGGTGTTTGAGAACCGGCACCATGCGCTTCTGCAAAGACACTTTTGAGCACTACACGGTGGCGATTCCATACGTGGCTATGCAGTTCTGGGTCATGGAACACGGCGAGTGTACTCGAGCCACCTTGTGGGACATCGAAGATGAAATACCACTACGCCAAGTTGTTTTGCCCGAAGGCGAACAGTATGTGGGTGCATTTCACATCGACGGACTGTCCGCACTTGTCTCCAACTGCAACGTCACAGTGTGGTCCGAAGAGCGCGTGGAGCGCGAGTACACCTTAGACCTTGACGGGGCTGTGACGTGCCTTTGCGAAACGCCAAACGGCATAGCTGGCGGCACCGCCGGTGGAAGCGTTTTCATGTTAGATTTCGATACCGAAAAAGTCATGCAGTGGACTGCTATCGGTGGGATCGTCACAACTGCGATGGCCACACTGCCCGGCACCAACTACATCATCGTGGGCGACGCAATAGGCCATTTGACACTGTGGAATTCACAGACGCACGCGTTTGAACGAAACGACGCGCTGTCGTCGGCAAGTATCGAGCACATATACGTGGAGAGCATATTTGCATTTGTGGTGCACAGGTGCCATGTGAAACTTGTTTCGATTATCCATGAGCGAGGGGCACTATCCTGCCACAGCTTGCACAACATCATGACTTGGTCCCCTGTATGGAAAACTAAAATTCTAAGCCACATCACGAAACACGTGAAACCCGTCGTGACAGAATGTTTGCGCACAAAAAAAGTCCTCCCCGTCGCGCTCAACCTCATAGGAGCGTGCTCTGAAGAATACGCGCACAGACCTATTTGGTGCGACGACAAGATAGTAGAATTGCTCATGGACACGCACCATTCACTGTCTAAAACTATTTTGAAGCGTCTTGTCGCCTTCAAGGGCCCCCGAATAGATTGTCCTATTTGTGCCGACAGCGACAACGATGACACCGTATCCTTCCTGCCTCAATGTCACCATAGATTCCATACGAAATGCATCTCTGAACATATCGAGAAATTACCTGAACATAACGAACAGATGCAATACGAGTACGCTCTATCGGTGCAACTCCGATGCCCTACATGTAGAGCGCCATTTAAACCGACCGATGTCAAGTTAGACCATTTATTAAACAGTACATAAATTCATTTCTTTACCTGTTCGCTGCCGCATAGTATCTCGCAAACGGGCCCGTTCGTGCCAGACGCGCTTTGTTCATCTTCTCAATCCGCGCCCTATGCACGTACTCCGGCCTGGGCCATGTCTCGCTCGACGAAGTTGCATAGAACTGGCCGTCTGCACATACCTCCGCCCACGTATAATCCTTCTCCAAATCGTTCCAATGTGTAGGAATGTCAAACACGTTCTTCTCGAATGCCTTTAAGTGGAACGCACTCTGACGTATCTGTACGTACTTTCGTGACCGTCGCACGGTGTCCACATACATATCGCAACCATACTTTGTCCCAAGTGCTTGGGCAGAAGTCAACAGGGTGTGGGTCTGCGCGGCAAGCAAAGCTTTCATAGCACGCGTACAGTCTTGCCACTGTGCCGGCATGACTATCGTCACCGCGCCATGACGACATCCGTGGTGGACGGCGCGGTCCAAAGCAGCCTCGAAACTGCTGGTCACCGCGTCCGCGACAGACACCGCGCCGAACCAGTGCTCCACATAACGCGGGTTTACGGGAACGTGCGCCGACTCAATAGCGCGGTGGCGGTGTGACATGGTGGTTCGGTCGACAACACGTAAATACCGATTTAATAATAACACACCGTTTTAATTTAAATTAAATTAAAACGGGTCAAACAAAAAAAATCACGTATAAGTACAAATGTGGTGAATACGATGGATATATTTTTACTACTGTCCCCGAGTGGCTTGGCCCTTTTTCATTCGCAGGATACGTTCGACCGGTTAAAACGAGTGAACGAACGGTACGGTTATCGGGGACTGGTCTCGTTCTTGGAGAATGCATTGGGCGGCAAATATAAGTTCTCACAAAAGGTGATTCAACATTTACCCACGGGCATTGTGCCTTACGTGGAGACAGACAACCCATTTAACCGGCGGTGGCGAAGAGTGAAAGGGAAAAACTTGTTCGAGAAGGGAAATACCCGCCGACCAGTCCCACCGGCCACCGATTTGAAACCCATTCAAACTTCACTCATGGCACCAGGCCTCCGTGAAAACACAGCCTACATCACGAACGGCTACGGTGCGAAAGGGTCCTACGCGACGGTGAAAACTTTGGTGGCATACAACGGTCACATATGTGTGATTAAAACCATGGGCGCGGACGAGGACGATTTGTTCGAGCTCGTTACACAAACGTATTTGTTCGAACAACTACATGCAAAGCAATACAAACATATCAAGGTGCCGAAAATATTTTTCATACAACGAACCACACACTCTCGACGCACAAACGGCGTCGTGGGCGTCGAAAAAAAAACCGACGTATGCATGGAGCGCGCCCGTGGCCAGCAGTTGGTGGCGTTCGCACGCCAACGCGGTTCGGCTCTGTTTCTGCCGATGGCCCATGTCATGAAAGCGCTGTGGCACTTACAACGAGACTTTCAATTCATGCACCGTGATTTATCCGGTTCCAACGTGTGCTACGATTCTCGTTCGAGAGACGTCACGTTCATAGATTTCGGCATGACCTGCATTAATCCACAAAAACGAAAAGAGGCTTGGCAAAATGACGACCAAACCTTTTTCATTCAAAGTGAGAATTCGCGGGCAAAATACTGCACGAATGTTAGCTTCGACGTATGCATTTTGATTGCACAAATGACGTACACGGGCCATCCGTGGCTCACAGAACAGCACGACAAAATGAAAGCCGAAATGAAAGCCTCTGTGGAAGCATCACAGAACGAAAAGGCCAAAGCTCTTTTGCGAGGGGGTGATAATTATACCGACATAAGCCTTCCGAATTGGACCCCAGGCAACTTATTAAAGGCATTCGACCCACAAACGGGGGAAGGAGACGGGCCACATTGGTGGATTTACAATATGGTAGAGTTTCCGTTGCCGTCGTTCAGCCCGGAAAATGTACTGACGCGTCTGCTGGACAGAATCCCTATTCGAGAATGGTTCGCTATCCGGCGGAAATGGACAAGTACGTTTGACAACCTCATACCCAACGACGTGAAGGTGATGGTAAAAGCCAGTTGTCCTGTCGTCGAGATAAGAGGCAAAATAGCCACGCTGGTTGAGTTGTACGGCAAAAACAAGTTGGTGGTCAGGGTCGCGAACGATTTAGCGAATCAGATAATAGAGTCAAGACACTGTTCAAGGTACATTTGAATTAAAAAATAATTTATTGTCTACGAGATAGGTGTACCATCTACTTCTTGCGCAAAAGCGCGAGTGCAACGTCTGGTTCATGTTCCATCTGTTTAAGCGCATATCTCAATACATCTTCGTGATTCGCCTGTAACGTGATACGTGAACCCGCCTGCAGCATGCGGCGGCGTGGGAGGGTGCCATCGCCGAACTCGATTTGTCCCCATGCCGATGTGTAAGCGTGATACACGTTGCGCCGGATGCGGAGCATGTTGGCAAGGTCGCCACAGAACACCTCGATGGCATGTACGTCTAACTGAGCATTCTCAATATCCCGGCGAACGCCTTCCAGTTCCTGCTGATCGCCGGTGTTTTCTTCCATCTGGTCGATAGAGTACGGAAGCGTCGAGACAAGTTTGTCACGTACTTCGGTGTAGAACGAAGCCAGAGGTTGACACCCAGTTACGCCGTCGGTCGGTAGATTCATAACTTTGACGGACATTTCGTTGACGCCGTTATCAACGGCATCCAGAGTGAGCTTCACCTCATACGGACGCCCGTCGGACTTGACAACCTCCAGTCCCTTGGTTGGACTGGAACCAGTATCCGCAATAATCGAACCAACCGATTCGTTATTGTACGCAAACCTTAAACCCCGGAAGACCTTGGACACATCGGCAAAATCATCGTGATATTCATCCGCGCGAGCACCAGGGGTTATTTGTGCACCTTGTGACATATGCAATCCGAGGAAAACGATAGTAGATGTCACAGCACGTGAGGTGGACATCGGTGCGTCACGCGCCCGCACTTATATACCACCACAAATTAAAACATGTCACCATATTTTATTATTTTTTGCGGAGCTGTGACCATTTTAATTTAAATTAAATTAAAACTTCGATAGGTATTTTTTTTTAGGTGGTGCCAGACGGTTTAATTTAAATTAAATTAAAACTTCGATAGGTATTTTTTTTTAGGTGGTGCCAGACGGTTTAATTTAAATTAAATTAAAACTTCGATAGGTATTTTTTTTGGGTGGCGCCGGGCGGTTTAATTTAAATTAAATTAAAACTTCGATTGCCCAGATATTTTTGTGGGTGGTACCGGACGGTTTAATTTAAATTAAATTAAAAAATTCGATTGTCCAGAGAGTAAATTCGTCATGCACTGTTCCATGTTTGCGAGTCGCCCCTACCAGTACGGGCCATCCCTGTACGTTCGTAGCCATCTGAACCAGCGGGGATGTTCGCGCTCTGTACTTGCGTACTATCCCCTGGGTAGCGGCAAGACACTGGCGGCGTTAGCGGCAGCGCGCGAATATGTAGGGTTTCGTCCGAAGGCCAAGGTGGTGGTACTGACGACAAAGTCAAATATCGAGACATCTTGGCGTGACAACGTGGAGATGTTTGCGGCGGCCGAGGGGTTTCGTTTTGATGCGCTTTGCGTGAAGAACGTAGACTGGTGGTTTTCCGAGGACAACACGCGCCTGGCGAATTACAATCGTCTCATTCGCTTGTTGGCTGCTCACACTAAGTGCGCTCGCCGCGGGTACCTGTCAATGTCCTGGTACCAACTCGTGCAGGAGATCAAGTTCTGCAAACGCCCCAGCAAACAATTGCGCGCTATGAAAAAAGTGTTGTGTGCGACGCCCGACAAGTCGTATTTGCAAGTGTGCTGTCCGAAAGATTATTTTATGATAGTGGATGAGTGTCAGCAGTATGTGAATTCGTCTGCCAGTAGTGACGTGGTGTACAGGTTGTGTCGGAAGGCTGGATTTGCTTTGTTGCTGTCGGCGACGCCTTTGGATGACAGACGTCAGTATGAGGGGCTGTGCCGTATGCTTGGCACTCGCGACATTGACAGTCGCGTGCTCTATGTGAAACCGGTGACAGCCGCTCGCGTGCATCACCGGTACATGGGTTCAAAAATGACCCCGGAAGAGTGGCGCGAGTATGTGTATGAAAAGTCCAAGCGGGACGACGCTTATTTGAGTCGCGGGCGCCAGTTTTGCAACACGGCTTCGAAATGGCAACGTATGTACCGGCGTATTCGCAAAGATGTGGCGAAGGGAGCGAGGCGGACGATTGTGTATTCGTTTTTCCGGGACCATGGCGCGGACGGGTTTTGTGACCATATGCGCGTGGTCAACGACATGGAGTGTCGCTTGATGAGCCGTCCTGTGGAGGACATGGCGTGGTTCCACGAGGCAAGCGCGCAGCCGAAGGTATTGGTGATCACGTCGCGCGCTCAGATGGGTATATCGCTCATGGGTGTGGATGCGTTTCATTTGATGGAACCTCAATGGTCGGCGTCGGACGAGCAACAGGCCGTGGGACGTGTGACTCGTATTGGTTCTCATGCGCGTGGGCAGCGTGTATGCGTTTACCATTGGGTTGCAACAGCACCGAGTCAAAAATATATAACTGCTGACGAGTCTGTTTTATCGTCGATGCGTCAGAAAGAAGAACGTACGGCACGCCTCTTGGAGCGAATGTCGCAACACGGGTCTCAAAAATTAAAAACACTGTTGGCTACATTTGGAATATGCAGTATATAGCGGAGATAAATATTGAGTAAATGCATGATGTTATTTACCTACTATGTACGGCGCTGATAGGTTTGATAGTGTCCTTTTTGGTGGTCACAGTTCTTAACATAGGCGGACGCGGTGACGACGCTCTGAATCGTGACGTTCAACAATTACTGATGCAGTGTGTATCGTCGTTAACAAATGTGGTTTTCATACCCGTGTTGGGCTTGTGGAATCTCGGTATCGACTTGGGCACAATGGCCACGATGCGGGCCAAATGGTCTGTAGCCTTGGTGTTGCTTACGGTCGCCGCCTTGATGATGCACTACTATCATGCCGAAATATTATCTATATTGGACGACAGTTGGAAATGCTTTCTGATTCCACTGATGGACAACATCGTTGAGCCGTTTTTGCAGATATCTCGTGTGTTTTATGCAATTGTGATGCCCTTTGTCAACTTGCTCCTGGTGATGCATGCCCAGGTCCTCAAGGCTTGGTACGTGACGTTAACGGCGTGCAGCCATATTAATATGTTTCAAATGTTCGATGAGTTGGCCCGTGCTCTTGTGACGGGCACCGGTTCGTTTGTGAAGTGGTTCCATGACTCGTCAAAGTTGGACCCAACTACGAATACGTTTTATTATAACGATTTTGTCATTGAACGTCCTGTGAATCATACGTTGACCGCCCTTTCGATCGGACAGGAAGTGGTAGCCTGTGCGTGTAAACGTTTCGAGCCATTGTTCAATATTGGATTTTTCATCACTCAGGAGCCCCATGTGACGGCGGTCATCGACAACATGTTCCAGTTCGTGGTGCGGCTACTGCAAATGTTTTTTAGGACGCTGCTCTCCGAGTTTCCCGATATATATAAAGCCACGTTCAAACTCGAACGCGGCATCACCGAATTAGGCCTGTCGTTGGACTCTATCATGTTCAACACTGTGGGCAACCTGATCAAGATGTTCGATAAGGATTTTAGGCTTGAGCGCTGGCCCCACGAAGGGGTTTTCACCATGCTGATGCACCTGGCCTCTGGAGCTATTCACGTGGCAGCCACCGTCTTTGTCAACGGACCGTTGCACATGATGGCGTCGTTTGACCCGGACGTGTCCGCGCTGGACCCAAAAGTGTGGGACATACAACCCGCCATTGCGAAAATGTACAAGGCTGTCAACTCCGGGGCCGTGTTGTTACAATGGATGGTTTGGGTGTTCGAGCAAATGATTGTCAACAAACAAGATTTGTCCGCGGTGTTTTCGGCAACGGACAGTCCACTGGAATTACAGTGCGATTGGGCACGCGACGTGGATGACCATCGCTACGTGAAACTGTCGTACACGGTCGGGTGCACGTCGTTAAATCTGGGTCTGTTTTCTGTCAACACTGTCGCCATTGTGACAGGGGCGGTCTCAGAACTGTTGTTAAAATCCATCTTTACACAGGAGCAAAATGTATTTCGAACCCTGCAGCGTTGGGAAGGGCCCAGTCTGCCCCGCAAAAAAGTGTACTCGTGCGAAGAACGTAAGGCCGCCACTGCTTACGATTACGAATTGCAAAGGTCCTACCCGGAAGGATGGATATGGACTCAAGACCGCAACTTATGTGGTTGCGACCTACATTACGGTTCGACGGCGGACGAGGACGAGCCAGCGTTCAACCCCTGGTGCGGTCAACCCTCTTTGAACATGGATATATTTGGGCCGCTCGACGCGCTTGTCATGCACGTGTCGCACGGCGTACTCGGGCCTGGGTTTGGGGACGCGATGCCGTTCATACGTCCTCTGCGCAGCATCGACATCAATATAGAACAGATAGGCGTGGACAAAACCATAGCACTGCCGCTGACGCTGCCACCACTGACACGCACGGCGATTGAGTCCGCGCGCGTTCTGACGCGTGTCGTACTCTCATTTGGGGATATCGTGACGGGGCACTTTTTCAACTACCCTGTGAATTGCGGCCATGGTCTCAACAACGAACAGCTGATAGCCCGCTACAAGACAGACTACCCCGACGCGATAGACATGCCAAGCGAAGACCGCGTATTGCGCTGGAAAAAGTGCAAAGAAAAGGCCTACAGTGCATTGTCCCCAGAGTCATCGGGGTTCGCCTCAGGCGACAGACTGGAAAGAATGCAAGTCTGCGATACGAGCAACAACAACGCAGACTGCATGTGTTCCTACATGCAGCCACTGGAGGCGAAAGCACCATGCCGTTGCATCGCGCGCTACCCCGACATTGACGTTACCGCATCGTCACAAGAGGTTGGCGATTTGATTGAAGACCGTTTCACGTCCTCTGAGGTGTCTATGCACTGGTGCAACTCCATGATTATCGAATGGACGTTTCAAAATACCGCCGCGTTCGCAGATGCGCTGGATTACATCGTGTCGCTCGGACCTATCAACCCAACGTGCGATGTCATAGAGCGGATTACAGGCCTCGAAAAAGAGAAAGAGGTGTGCGCGATGAGCCGCGAGGAGGCACAAGCTACGATCAACGACAATCTGGGGTGTATTCGAAATATGGACGCGTTGGGAAGCCTGTGCGACGCTATGATATTAAATTTGCCCGGAAATACACTGAATGACGCTCTCGAATGTCGTGTAGATAACCAGCGGTTAGTCGGTCAGTGTGGCACTCTGGTCTGGAATTTTGATTTCGAAAGCTTCGGAGAATGTCTGGTAGCGAAGCGCGATCGCGAAGCGCTGTGCGACGAGCTCTCACGTGCGAACGCAGACGCCAGCGCGGCACTGGCATGTCATGACCGGAATGCCATGATAGGTAGTGGCGAGCGAGACCAGCGGTCAACGTCGACATACAAAATCGCAACCACGCCGACGTTGGACTTTGTGGGCGAATTCGCGACAGCCGAAACCAAACTGAATCACATTTCCGACCTGTTCAGCCAGCGTCCTACAGGTTGCTCCATCGTAGAGGACGCCGACGGTCGGAAGGAGTGGGCCTGCGACGTGTCCGATGGAACGGCCTTGTCCGAAATTGATACAACCCTCAACGCAGACGACGCAGGGTGCAAAATATACGGGCGCACTGATTTTTTCTGCTCGGCTGGTCTTTACGTGCGGAACCACAAACGCGTCACGATGAATATTGCCCGACAGGTCGTGAACGATGGTATATCACTGATTGCTGGCAACTTTGCCGATGTCAACGTGAACGCACTGCCCCGGTTGTGCGATTATGAACGTCAACAAGGCGCACTGGCTGCCATGTTCGCAGGTCTCATCCCTGGACTGCCCAGTGCCGTCCAGATAGCTGTTGCCAAATACGTCAACATTATTTTGCAGGTCACAAACGTCCACGTGATTCGTATCGTACTCACTGTAGTGAATATGGCGTCTCGAATCGTGCAATCGTTCGCGATGAACACATTAGACGAAGATTCGATCACCAAGACGTTCCAAACAGGTGTGAAAACCATCTTGAACAGTTATGTCTTCTTGGTGCGTGATTTCTGGCAGACAACTGGAGAATTTCTTGACGCAGTTTCGCCGGGCACTGGAAGGAACGGAGCCGGAAAGATATGTTTCGACATTGTCGCGATTATCAATATCATTGCCGAGCGCTTTGAACGAGGCCTTTTGGACTTGTTGACGCTTATTGTGAAGACTTTTCTGCAAGGTATTGCCATTCTGTCTGGTGACACGGAACAAGTGGGGGAATTTATGGAAAACTCGCTCGAAGTCATCGAAATGGCTCTGAAGTTGGTGATCGAGAATGCCTTCGCCATTTTGAACAAGTTGTTTGAGTTCTTCGGTCCCATCGGTGAATTCTTCAAGATTCTGTCCTCCACGGTCTGTGTCATGCTCAACGGCGTGATGAACGCCATCAATTTCGCGCTGTTCGGCATTCTGGGGTGGGAGGACATGAAATGTCCACCCATTCTCGGCGCGGAACGCTCGCACGCCCACTTTAAGAAACATTTTCTGAAAGCGGAGGACGACCACATATTGCAGCGCGTGGCCGACACGCTGGATTGGAACGGTACTTCGACCTGCGACCACTTTATGACACTGGTCGGCGATTATAAGTATTCAGACCTCCGTCCGCTCGAACACGCCAAGTGGTACGAGTGCCTGGAGATGAAGCTGATCGGGGTCGAGATGGGACGCTTCGTGGGGTCGCGCGCATTTCCCACGGACATCATGTACAACTGGAAACGCAAGTACATGATGATTTTTGAGATGGTACGCGCTTTGCGCATCGCGATTCCACATTTTCTTGTGCGCAAATCGGATTGGGGGGGTCTGCGCATGTCGCTGAACGACGTTGGCATTGACGCGGACATGTACATGTCTTTGTTCCGAGTAACAGCCACACAAGGACACAAACTCTTGAACAGTCTCGAGGCCACCAACATGCTCAAGGTGGTCCTCGAGAGCGTCGACCCCCTCTACGACAATCCGGAGAATCCCTCGAACGCTGCGCGCGCTTGGCGCATTTTTCAAAACACAAAGTCCATGTACAACGATGCGTCGACGGAATGGGTCAACAGGGACATGAGCAAAAGTATGTGGGAGGCGGTAGACGCCACGAACGACGCCCAAACCCATTTACATAGATGGTGGAACACACTCGGCACCGAACACCAAGCGGAACAAACGCACACGGAAAAGGTATTCGCCGACCTGAAATCGAGATGGCATAGGACTGTCTCCGAGCGTGTCAAATCGACTCCACAACACAACGTCCCTCACTGGTTAGGCGTGCCTATCAAAACAAGACCACTGACATGCGGCCAGCGTTCGTCCCCGGAGTGGTGTACAGAGTGCAGTATTGTGGACAACATCATTGAACAAGCCGTGGAGCACACGGAGGGCATGTCTCAATTTTATACTTTGTATTTTCCGCGCGTGTTGTCAAATGTGTCCACGTACTTTAACTCAATGGTGGAGTCCAATGTCGAGTTCTTCGACCGGCGCTTTTCCAAACTGGCCAGCACGTCGTCCGAACAGGTTGTTCCGACAACGGCCGTACGTTGGACAACGCACGTGGCGAACGACTGGGAATACTTGGCAACCAACTTCACTGAATTCGTCACCAACCATTCGCACAAAGAGCAATGGTTAGCGCAAGTGAGCAAATTCCTCAGCTCGACACGCAAATGGTTTACGTACGTCGACGACTCGTACGTTCCGTTCTTCGGATACAGCTTGTACCATGTGTACGACACGGTTCTGTTTTCTGCGTGCGATGTCGAACAAACCATATTCATCCCTCTGGACTCAGACGACCAATACCGGCCCCAACAAGAACAACGGCTTGATGCCATGGACACTGCACTGATATGGTGTCTCGTCCTCGCGCTCGTCGTTGTCACTAACACGTCCTGGTCCGTCATACCACTTGTATGGCTCGCGAACACACTTGTCCTCGGCATGATACTCAGCTTCGTGTATTTGAACATCGTGTACAGCTGGCAGGTGTCATGCGCGCCGCTGTTGCCCTACACATTGATGGAAGACATTTATGCCTGGTATGACACACGGTTGCAAACCGGTTGTTTCTACAAAATTCTGCCGTTCATGGCTCTCGAACCCTCTGAAGATATGTGCCGTATGTGTTCGGCACCAGACCCGTGGCAAACCGAGCAAATCAGAATCAACAATGTTTGGAAAAACTTAAACCAAAGCACGTGGAACGCGACAACGGGCGAGTCCCAGTTTACGCAAATGAACAAGAACTATTACGACATAGAACTGGGACAACGACAATCCTACCTCGATTGCAGTTCGTACGTGCACGAGAATCATAACCCAGGACAACTCACGCTTCCCGAGCTCATGGAAGACTTCAACATATTTTGGACGCCCCTGTTCTGGTTACGATGGCAATTTCCAGAGCAGGCGATTTTCTTTGTTGAAAACGGTATTTTTGAACTGGACACCGTCTTGGGAAAATTGGCACTTTCGGCCTGGCAAGAAGAACCCGTAGATGACGTATGGATTGACTGCTACCACGCCATGTGGCTCAACAACGTCATTGCGGCGTTGGCCGCCGCGATTGTAGCCTACGTAACCGTCAAAATGACAGTCATACTCGTACAGACCGTGGTACAGGTTCTTATGCTGACCTGGTACACGTACACATCGCTTGGGTACATTACGCTGGCTGTGGAGAATTCAGTGGTCATAGAGGAATATTAAAGTATATAAATGTCATAATACATCATTACTATCTATGTCTTACTCCGAGTTACGAACGGGAGATATTGTTCTATTCGAAGAAGACGCGAAATGCGGCAGCATTTTCAAGCTCGTCGATTGGGCGATTCGCTGTTGGACCATGAGCCCATACTCACACGCAGGACTGGTCGTTGTGGACCCAGTGCGCGTCAACATTTGCAGTGGCAAACCCGTACTCGACGCCCAGGGACAGCCTATGGTCTTGAAAGGTACATACATATGGGACTCGTCGAAGCATTTTCAAAAGGACCCCATGGACGGTAAAATTAAATTTGGCATTGCACTCGTTCCCGTGGAGACCTACATGCACGACAAAATGCTCAACCACCAAACCTTGTACAAGCGGACGCCCGTCAACCCAGACACCTACAAACTATTTACGCCCGAAATCATGAGCAAATTGTACACAAAAGTCTACGACAAGCCCTACGACACACAACTGGGCCATTGGTTAGCTGGCATGTTTCATATACTGATACCAAGGTCCAGCAAAGCGTTTTTTTGCTCGGCGTTCGTATCGTATGCATTGACGTATGTCGGTGTACTTCGTAAGGACACGTGCTACACGATAAAATCACCGGCTGATTTGTCTTCCAAAGCAGACCACACATTATCTTTCACGCCTGGTCACGAATACGGAGAAGATACAGTGTTCAGCTCTTTCTAACGTCGAGGTGGTCTGTAGGTTTTTTGCAGTGCCATGGCCGGGTATGCTTCGACATCCGTCACCGTCATTGTGAATTTTTGCAACAAATGTATATCGCAGTGGTCCGTGCCGGAAACAGCCTTTGCATCTGCGAGCGCAGCTTCGGCAGGCGCCACATCCCCTTCAGCGTAGATGTTTCGCGTGCCAGAGTATGTCATATACCACCGTGTGCACGTATACGCGTAAGTGTATATATCCATGGATGTATGGCGGTTCACCACCTAAATACCAACATTCGGTATCTTCGGCCAATTCGCGGTGGTTAAATGTCTGCGAATGGCTCTTGACCAAATCGAACGTGAAAACAAATGGTGTTCTACTATGTATGTCGCAAAAACATAGAATGGTACTCACTACTCACACCTTATACAGTTTTGTGTGTTGGGCTTTGAGCCTTTGATTCTCGACCGTCAATACATCCACACGCGCCATAAGTTCGCTCTGAACATCGTGATAGTGTTTCAGGTCTCTGCGGTGACGTTTGTCCATCTCGACTATCCTCGCCACCAAATTTTCTACCTTTGCGGACAGTAAAGACGGGGCACGCTGCACTCGTGCCTTACGCATGCTATGGTTGTCCCTCGACAGATATATACAGTGAAATTTTAAAAAAAAATTGAACACGAATTAATTTACTATTCTGATTATGGTGTCAATCTTCAGTCCTTTTATAAAGAACGTTCATTTAATTTAGCGCGCCGCCGACAGCCATTTTCTCGTACTCCATGTCCTTCAGGAACGCGTTCTCGCCGTTGCGCACCGCGCGGCACCCCGGGTACACGTTCGGCCCCCAATGTCCGGTGTTAACGGTCACCTTGGAGAACGACTTCCTCTCGGAGTCCCACGACAGCTGGTGTCCCTGGAAGCACACCGTGTTCAGGTGCCGCATCGGTGACAGGAACTGCTCGTTCTGGTCGTAGTTCTGCAGGCGGTCGAATCCGAGGGCCGAGGCGTAGGCGGCGGCGTTGGGGTAGTGCTCGTCCTCGTCGTCGAGGGTGCTGTTGTTCGCGTCGAGGGTCTGGTTGTTGTACGCGCCCGAAATGTCCAGAGGGTTCTGCGGCTTCTTGATGTTCCCGTTGGAGTCGGCCGGAATCCAGATGGGGATGATGTCGTGGGAAAACGAGTCGCGTGCGAGTTGCTCCGAGAACTTGCCCGGGCGCTGGCTGCCCTCGCCCGGGAAAATGCCGGTGCCCTCGCCAGAGATGTACGAGTGGGCGAAAATGTCCTCGGCGAGCATGATGTTCTTGCTCTGCTTAATAATCGACTTGTGGTAGAAGGTGTAATGACCAATGTGCACCTTGTGCATCACGTCGTCCGTGAGCATAAAGTCGTGGTGGCCGTGTGCCGTAAATCCGGTGTCGAGACCGCCCTTCATGAGCACGCCCGACGCCATGTTGTACGTCTGGAACGGACGCAGGAGCAGCACAGTGCCCTCGCCAGAGGTGGCCACGCCGGCCGCGGCGGCGTTGAGCTTGGCCTGTGCAGCACACACATCGTAGTCCATCTTCTCGAAGCTGTCCGAGTCCATCGAGTAAATGTAGATGTCGCGCTTGCCCCCGGCACCGGCCTGGGCTGTCGTCGGGAACACGAAGAATTCACCAATCTGGCGCTGGCGGACGAGCAGGTCGCGCGGCTCGCCGATAAAGTCAATATCGAACGGACGCGTCTCGAACACCTTCGACCCACGGAACGTGAGCAGGTTGTCCGGCCCCTTCTCGAGGTTGGCCGCGGCGCCCGAGCCCTTGCGGTAAAACTCGACCTCGGCCGACGGCACCATGGTCACGTAGATGCTCATCTTCGACGGAAGAATCCACACATTAGGACGGACCCCCTCGTACTTCATCTGGTCTTTGAGCTCGGCGTCAAGCAGGTACAGGCCGCGCTCCTGCTTCTGCACGACACCCCAACGACGGCGCTGCTGACGCAAAAGCTGGCCGGGCCGCGTGACCGTGGCGCCGTGCTGGCGCTCCCACTCCTTGTAGTGGTTTTTGCTCGAAAGCAGGGCGTGGATGACGCCGTGGTAGGCGGTCTCGTTGACCGAGTCGACGATTTGGCGCAGGTTCATAAGGTAATGCTGACGTCCTTGGTCAGTTTTGTAAAAACCGTGCTCAATAATGAACGCTAGGCCTCTTCGTACCAATCTATCTGACCTACTTTCACGCTCCGCAGTCACATAGCGAGGAACACCTTGGTGCGGCTCCAGGTCCATTAGGGTCTTGTTGAAACGGAAGATATCCCACTTGACCGAGAGGTCTTGGGTCAACACCCACGGGAGCACGTCGCGCGTGTACCAGGCGTCCTCCTCGGTGATGAGGTAGTCGAGGACGGACTCCAGGTGCTTGTTCTTGCCTTCGTAGGCCTTGGGGAGGTTGTAGGTCTCGTGGGCGAAACGGTCTTCGGCGAGCATCTTCTGGTACTGCGGCTCGACGGCACCGAAGAAGGGCTGAAGGGCATGGTTCGGGGAGGCGGTGCCAACACCGGACAAGTTGCTCGTATCTTCGTAGGACATGCTTTGATACTTCCGTGAGCGTGTCTTTTATACTGCGTTTTCATTATGCAAAAACGGTAAAACGCTTTTTACAAAACGCGAATGAACGTATATATGTTCGTGTTGAGGTGATCATTATGGGATTGCTGTTCAGCCAGCTGGATAGGCTGTGGCAATCTTTCCACCGCGACTCGGGAATACTGATTTTGGGCCTGGACAACGCGGGCAAGACGGCCGTGCTTTACGCGCTTCAACTTGGAGAAGCCATCGAGTACACGATTCCCACGATTGGTTTCAACGTCGAGGAAGTGGTTGTGGGTAACGTCAGTATCAAAATGTGGGACATGGGCGGCCAAACCAAATTGCGCGAACTGTGGCCCCACTATTTTGGACAGGCAGACGGTATTGTCTTCGTGGTTGACAGTGCGGACATTGACAGGCTGGACGTCGCTAAAACGGAACTGCACACGCTCATGTCACACAAAGAGTTGAACGCAAAACCTTTCCTGATTTTGGCCAACAAACAAGATTTGCCCCGGGCATTGAACAAACAACAACTGGTCGACGCGCTTGAACTTGCACCCGTGAAATGGTTGGAGTGGTGCGTTGTGGAGTGTTCCGCGACAAAGAACGACAGAGCTAAATTAGGGTTGGAGTGGTTATCAGAACAAATATAGTATTTAATACGTTTTATGTATACCAATCACAGCATGTTCAAATTCCTATCCGGAGTCGTTGTCGGATGGGTGTCCGCACGCGCCTTGCCACCCCCAGAAAACACGTCCGACAGATTGAAACCCCCAACATCCGACGAACTGTACAGCCTGATCATGAAAGCGAAAAAGGCGGGCCAACACGTGCTTCACAAACTCGACAGTCCATCATCGAGCTGAAAACACCCGTTTTTGGGGTTGACTCTCGGTTTTTTCGACAATACGCGAGGCGCACGCAGAGCAAACCAACTCGTGGCCCGGGAGGAAAAACACGTCAGCGCGACACTGGTAACAAGTGTACTTTAGCGAACTGTATGTTTGCATGCACCGCGCCACCTTTCGCTTGCGCCGCCGCGGCTCAACTTTGGTATTCGCAGGGATTCGCGCATGTAGAGAATATGACGAATGCATTTTGACAACCTGTTTTACAGTAGACATATTTAAATAGAGACATGAGCAACATTTCACAAAACCCGCGCTTTCATTCTCTTGCCGACCAGGGACTATCCATGCCGGAACAGGGCACTCAGGCCTGGCTTGACGGTCGGAAAGGGAAGATTACCGGCAGCAAACCCAGCAGCCTGTTCTTTGACTTTAAACAAGAGAGTGACTGGGACACGATACTCGAAAAGTGGTCGGGCGACACTGTAGAAGATTTCGACCAAATGTCCAAAGACAGAATGGCTTGGGGCTCCAAGCATGAAGATACTGCCGCCGCCGTTATTCTAGACCACTTTCCAAACGCACATTTCTACGAGTGTCCGCAAATTAATATCAACGACGTGTATGCCGTCTCGCCCGATGGAGCCTTGGTCCTTATGAACGAAGATAACACACCCAAAGAGCACTTCAACGTCGAAATTAAATGTCCAGGACGTTACGGCGCCGGCGGGCAGCAAACCCCAGAACAAATGAAGAAGTATCTGGAGAAAAAATGGGATGTTCCAGCCTACTACTACATGACACAAGTCCACCAAGAAATGGTAGGCCAAAAGGCCGACCATACGCTGTTTGTCGCATGGACGCCACTCCTTACGCGAACATGGCGTATTCCTTTCGACAAATCGTACTGGGACCTCTGTCTCGAAGTGTTCGAGAACTTTCGGAACAAAAATGTACCGTTCGATGTTATGTACTCTAAAGTACAGAAACTCATGCGTCGTTCGCGTGGCTTGGCGTATTCTTGCAAGGACTCTCTGACAGAGATACACCACGAAATATCTATTTAAGGACAATTTAAAATTTAAATGCATGAATGTACTATATGTTTCAAAAGAAAAAAGGATTTCACGGTTCTAAATTGTGACCATGAATTCTGCACTGTATGTTGGAACAAATGGAAACGTAGCCAAACATCATACTACAACAAAGTGTATCCGACGTGTCCTACGTGCCGACAGGAACAGATACCCCCGACTGTATCGTGGTGGGCCAAACTTTTGATTGTACTTGTACTGTATTTGATGCTGAAAGATTCTCCCAGTCTCGCAAAAACTCCGCAGAAGGTTTAAATTTGCGTCGCCCACGGGCCTCTTGTCCATCGCCCGTGAATACAGTTGCCGGCAACACACAAGGTCTTTTGTACTGCATTTCCGGACCCAACACCACAAACGGTTCCCAAGCATACGCCGGCGCCAAACAGCGCCGGAGTGCCAGACGAGACGAAATACGAATGGGTCCGTCCGACTGAGAATCAACGTAGTACAAGTATGTTGTACCGTCCACAGTCTCCGGCCGAATGCATGCAAAGTGATGGTTGACGGGCTGGTGTATCAAAATGCCACGGAACGTCGGTTCTTGTGCTAACTCGTCCATACTACGTGCACACCAAACACGTTCTTTCTTGCTGCAGACAGCACGCTCGACATCGTATCCGACGTTGCGCATAGTCTCACACACAGCCTCCACAGACCAGTCGCCGCCGAATGACTCGTGGTTGGACACACAATCGCCAGTCTTTCGGTGAATGTCTGCGCAAGCCGTATGCAAATCGTCACGTGTCACCGCCGCGGACTTGAACAAATTTTGTATAGCGTGCAAACCACACTGATTGCTCTGCTGGCGTACAAAGAACATCTGTTCGTACACTAAAACGCCTTTTTATATACGATTTCTATTATGCCCAAACTAATCAGACATCGTGTGCCACAGCGACGAACTTAGTTGGGTTGTCTAAACACCCTATAAACATACATACTTGAAATGCAATGAAGTCTATTTTACTGTTCGTGTACCTGTACATACAGTACGCGTGCGCGCATGATACTTCCGACTGTGTGCTTGCAAGCTTACATTGTGACGAAAGTATAGAATTTTGTTCTCAGTACAGAATTCTCGCCGGTGGTTGGTGTTCTGGGTTTGGCATGCAAGAGATTTACGAGAAGCAAGAGTGCGCCTCGGCAATTCAAATGCTGGGGTACGACGTCGATAGCCATGTATATCAACCCGAGAAAAGTAGCTGGCCGGGATGTCAGTACCAACGACACACACGAAAAATATGGCAACAAGGGCCGAACAACCCTCGAACTCCGGGCGGCATGCACGACCCCGATGACGGGTTTGTCGTCGTTTGTAAGTTCTCAGGCCTCACGAAATACACAAGTGTGTCCAGCGGTTTGTGTAGGAACTACGGGTACCGAGAAATTTTGACACAACAAGAATGCACACAAGCAGCGCGCTCGTTGAACATTGCACACAACATCCGTTCCGATGACACGTCCAACTATCCAGGTTGTTCGTATACCAAGAACGGGCTCTTCATTAACGTGCACCCATCGTCATCTACCGCACGAACGGCTGCCTATGACGATTTATACATCTGCGCAAGAACTGTGCACAATACATGCGATACAAACGCATTCTGCAAAAGAGTTTCGACGGGAGGCAGTTGCAATATTTGCGTGGCGCCACATTTTGAGTGCGAATGCAAAGAGGGGTACCTTGGAGATGGGAAAACCTGTACGAAAAACACGGCTTCGTATTCGTACACGCTTATCGTCGTCATGATTCCTGTAGCTGTCGTCGCCGCGGCCATTGCGGTCCGACTTTTTCTTGTCAAAGACCCCGCGGAGTCATTGACGTTCGAGGCACATTCATCCTACATGCCAGTAGGGACAGCATCCACAGCAACGGGACCAGTATCCACAACGCAAAACAAAATCTATAGGACGATTCATTTCTGATTCACGAGTACGGACTGAACACGTATACAGTATAAATATAGTATACCTGTAGACACGTTCAACGAAACATGTACCATACGATGCTGTTAGTTCTCATGCTGATGGTTCTCTCGTTCGCGCACGGTCGGTACCATTTCACGGATGAACTGTTGAACGAAGTGAAGACCCAATGCCACGGTCCACTCAAATGCCGCGTGGAGGACAATCGATTGGTCGTCGAGTGGAAGACAAATTCAGACAAAAGAGTGTTGCTTCTATTTAACGAGCATGCACGAGAGCGTGTAACCGGGGAACTCGCGCTTGAAGTCATACGTCACTTGCACGAATGGAACCCTCAAATAAGCGTCACTATCATTCCAGTGTTCAACGCATGGGGGCGGCGACAGGTTGAACAGGGCAATCCCTGTCTTCGTAAAAATGAAAACGGGGTCGACCCCAATCGAAATTACCAAATGCCGTCGAATTATCACCACTACGCGCACTTTTCAGAGGAATATGAGGGCCCGACACCGCTGTCCGAAAGTGGTTCTCGCATGATCGTACGCGAACTCAAAAGCGTTTCAAGATACATCAATGTACACAGTGGCGAGTTCTCGCTATACATGCCGTATGATTCAACCACGTCGCGAAGACCCCCCGAATACCAAGCCATGCGTAAGAAGTTGAACGACTGGTACCAGAAATGTCCCCGATGTTCGGTGGGCTCGGCTGCCTCCACGTCTCTATACAAAGCGTACGGAACTTCTGTCGACTGGGCGGTAGACCACGGTGTGCCCGAGGCGTACACGTTTGAGATATATGGCAAAGAGACCGCGGATTGCGACAAAATGTTCAACCCCCCGCAGGAACATTTAGAAGACATTATTAACATGTGGTTACCCATTATCCACGACGGACTGCAGCCGTAATTTAGACTTGTAACGAAACTCGTATACTACAACGGTTCAAACTGATGTGCGATATTCACTCCGTCACCTCCTGAGCGAGCGTTTGTGCTGGCGTATCAGACGCCCCCAAGACGCTGTCTTATACTTTTTCGGCTTTCGTGTGGGAATACGTCTCTGCACAACGGTATCCCAAGTCCCGTCGCTGCGCCGTCTCATGTCCAGACACACCGTGGTTTTCCAAGTGACGACAATACGATTCATCTTCACCATGTAACGAAAAAAAATGACAACATTTAATTTAAATTAAATGTCGAGGTCAGCGTCAGGGGCATCGCACGAGCAGATTTTAATTTAATTTAAATTAAATGTCGAGGTCAGCGTCAGGGGCATCGCACGAGCAGATTTTAATTTAATTTAAATTAAATGTCGAGGTCAGGTCGTGGAAAACAAAGTTCCAGTGAAATCCGTTATGCATGTTCCGATCACAAATGCATACGGTAGCATCAAATAAGCATGGACGGTTGATGTCTCTGGAGAACAAATGTACGTTAGTCGCATTTTCTGACGCAATTGCTTATCAATATCCTCGAAAGATGATGGAGCTCGGTGTGGATTCCCCCAGTGCGTTTGTTGAGATTGTTGTACAGGCCGGACTGCCTTTTGAAAAATTTAAAGGAACCAGTATTTTCTCGAATAATATTCTGAAACAATTACGTGACGCGTATCGCTCCAACAATTCGAGTCAAGGCCACCCTTTTATTTGGCCTATTTTGTGTTATTTCATGGACATTGACGTATACACGTGCACGAATGAAATCAACATTACCGTAAACGATATGAACAGAGCAACCGAAGGGGTGGCAGTGTATAAACGCCTGTTGTCGAACACGCCCCAATCAAAGAATAGTCTCTATAACATAAAAAGCGCGGGTGACAGGCATGTAGAGTTCGTACCGTTCGCGACGGTATTTGCGAATGCTGAAGGCGCCTTTTACGCGAAATATAGTGCAAACCGTCGCCGAGAGATGGACACATTGGCGATGCAACACGATTTTCAGCAACAGAGCCCTGCCGGCGGCTTATTCTAAAGTACACTGTCTGCAGACGAGTTGTTGCGAAACCGGGATATTTAGACCTCACATGTGTACGCAATGACATGTCGCATATGTTTTGAACCAGGAGACTTGGTTCGTGTATGTGGATGCGAGGGCTCGGTCAGGTGGGTGCACCTTGCTTGTGCCCAGAGATGGATTGACGTCTCCTACAGGTCTACCTGCGAACTCTGCTTGCAACCGTTTGCCCACCCAAATCTGCGAAGACCGGTGCACACCAAACATGCCTTCGAGTGGGCTGTATTCGGCATGTTCGTGGGGGTCTCTCATGCGTTCGTCGAGTGGTTTGTCACACTCGTACCGGAACACGAACTCCTGTACAAACACGACGCAACTGCTATAGTGACAGCTGGATTCAATGCCTTGGTCGTGTTCAGCATCGTCTTGTTGTGGCGCGTCCGTCAGCGCGCCAAGCCGCTGATCGTCTCATACTTCACCACCTTTCTCGTATCCGATGGCCTCTGTCACCTAATAACACCCGAACCCATTCCCGTGTTCCTGTTCGTTGCGGAGTTGTGTCTCTTCGTGTTCGTCTGGTCTCTGGATTACGCTGTTTTTCAGGTGGTGTTCTTGCCCTGCAACGCACTCCACCAGGGCAACAGTCCAGAACTATAAATATGTACACGCCTTCACAAATACCTTATGGAAGAATGTTGCACCTGCTGTTGTCAGATGTGCTCGCAGGCCGATTGTGGTGAGTGCAACCCAGTACAGATTTTGGCGTGTCATTATCTTTGCCAACAATGCGACTGCGATTGTGGCGCAGCTCCGGCCAAAAAATACAAGCAACTCGGCACAGACGTCGCCGCACCCGAAAAAGTGGAGATGACGCGCGCCGCCACATTAAAATTTTAGTCTAAAAGAATAAATACATACTTAATCCTTGCGTTTCACGAGTAGGTAATAGTTTTTCGCAGGGGTGGCTACCCAGACATCGAACCAAGTCCCTTCCAAGGGTTTGCGGATGTACGTTTCCAACCAGCATGTGACATCTTTGAGATAAGCTGGGGGCGGGGGCGCGTCTTGTGCCGCTTGACGAAGTCGATTGTTTGACATACGTTGGGCTTCCTTTATCGGTGAAACGCCGGTATATAGCGTCCATTGGCTGTTGTTTTCCACTCACTGCATAATACATGACAGTTGTTCTGTTTCCGTTTGATTCTCGGCGGCGTTCCTCGCTGGGGCGGCGCTGCCGTGCGTCGGTTCTACGTACGCTTGCAAATTACGCTCCAAGTACTGCATGAGCTCCGATTTTGAAATTGTCTCGGCGTTTCCGAACTCGGACAGAATCGCACGCGCGTCGTCCTCTCCAACAACTGCGGCCAACTCCCGAACGTCCAGTTCGTCGTTGTCATTCGTATCCAGGGCCGAAAATGCCCTGGTAAACGCTCCAAACGTATTGTACAGCTCTTCGGACATGAGGGCCGCAATGAACTCGGCCACGTCCCACTTACCGTTACCGGTGACATCCAAATGCGCGAACAGGTTTTCAATCTCTGCGTCTGAAAAAAGATACTCGCGAAGTTTCGCCGCGGCTTGCTCGCGTGTCATCGAGCGTATACCGTCGCCGAATTCGCGCTCATACCGCCGTTTGTCGCTGAACGTCAGCTCCTGTGCTATCTTGAAACGCAGTAAGCGCTTTATCTTGTTTGAGGACACGTAATCGCGCAACCTGAATTTGACGACAGCGCTGTCAATGTTGCCGGCGCCGTTCTCTGGGCGTGATTCGAATTCGGTCAATGTGGTCAGCATTTCGTGGTCTAACGCCTGACGCGCCGTCATGCGCGTGTCGCCGTTGGGGTCCAGCAACCTCGCTACGAAATCACGCACGTAAGGGGGGCGTGAGCTCCAATCGAATTCTCCAGTGTCAAAGTAAGTGTCAAAGTAACCTGTCTTCGTCTTCGTCTTCGTCTTCGTCTTGATGATGGTATACACTTCTTGGGGCGTACTGTCTGGTTCCCCAAACGGCCAATACCCTTCGAACATCATATACACTATCACCCCTAGAGCCCATTCGTCACATGTTTCGGTATAGTTTTTATTATGGAGTCCAGGAGACATGTACCAGGGCGTTCCGAGGCGCTTGTGCAGACGTTGACCGGGCGTACACACCGTGGCCAGTCCGAAGTCGATGACCTTGGCACGTGGCACGTCATCCCCATGCCACGGGCGTTGCAACAGCACGTTCTCGGGTTTAATGTCTCTGTGGACGATGCCTTGTTCGTGCATGTAGCGTATGGCCTGCGCGATGTCGCGAACGACGTGCGCTACGTCGAATTCGGATACGAACTTGTTGGCGGTCAACGCCTCAAAGAGTTCACCGCCCGAACACAGCTCCGTGACAATCCAAAACGACAATGTGTCGGCGGTTCTGAACGCGTCGACGAATTTCAAAATGTTGGGGTGACGAAGCTGCTGAATGTATTTGATTTCGTCCGCAATTTGTGCACGCGTCATACCTGGTGAAGACGCGTCCTGTTTACGCTTAATCTTTTTCACTGCGACGTTGACACCACCAAAACGTGCCTCGAAAACCTGCCCGAACCCACCACTGTTTATGAAACGACCCACCTCGAAACGTCGTTCACGCGTCCCGTCGGCATCGTTCACGACACCTATTAGTTTCGCGTACGAGTGAAACATAGGTACACAGAATCCAGACCGATATATATACTCCAAAAGTATTCACACAAGCACCACGGACGACGGTATATCTTCGAATACGATGGTGCACGGCCCGCAGTACATGGACAGAACGCGTACCATCGTCGGCTCTAGACGAATGCAGTAGAGACGCGAGCGAGCGCACGCGACGTTACTACACCGTCGCACCGACAGCACGGGGCAACCGACGCGCGTTTTGCACCACGCGTACCGGAGGCGTCTCAATGCGCGCGGCCACCGGAATAAATGATGCGCAGCAATGGCGTTGTAGTAATCGTCTAGCGCGACAAAGGTATGAATATGGCATATGATATCCTTCACGTATAACATAATGTACTGGCAGGCTGGTGCTGATTTGTACAACTCTTATACTTCTGTACAGGCACCGTTTTTATTTAATTTAAATTAAATTGAACGGCACTGACATCTCGTTTTTATTTTATTTAAATTAAATTGAACGACCACTACATACAACATGGACTCCCCGTCTGCGTTCCGCATCACGTGTTCGGCGGCCGCCCGCGACATCGGTGGTCAGCGCAAACAACAAGACAACGGGTTCTCGACCGCGTTATCGGACGCAGACGGTCGAACGCTTGTCGTGGCGGCGGTGTTCGACGGGCACGGGGCTCGGCGCGGTGAAATGTTCAGCGCATTGTGTGTGTCCACGCTCGCGGAACAAGTGTCTGCCGACGATTTCGTGGGTCGATTCATCAACAATCCGGAGAACACTGGGCGCGAAATATTCGCCGCCATCGCGGGTCGATGCTTCGAAGCGAACAAGGCAGAGCTTGTGGAGCGTGGCGCGGCCTTCGTGGAGGAGAACGGCCTCTTGCAGACGGATTTCATGAGCATGTTGAACGGGGGGTCGACGGGAACTGTGCTCTTTGTGACCGGCACCGGTACTATTCACACTTTTAACGTGGGCGACTCGGACGCTTGGTTTGTGTCAGTGCCAGAGGGAGTTGCACGGCCGCTCTGTGCTTGCCACAGTCCCGACAGTGCCTCAGAGTACTGTCGAGTGCACGCTACGTGGCCGGACACGCGGTTCGAATACCATTACAGCGTGGCGTGTGGCCGTCCGCGCAACCCCGACGGCGACCATGTGTTCCCCGCTCGCGATAATTTCACCGGGTACTATGCGAAAAACATCAACGGTGACATGGCCACGCTGCTCAAGGTGGGTGCGTCCTCATTGGCCATGACTCGTGCGTTTGGCGACGAGCCGCTACGCCACGGAGGTCTCATCGCCGAACCGGACTACAAGTGTGTGCAGGCGGGCGCGTCCGGCGTCCTCCAAATCGCGACCGACGGGTTCTGGGACAACATTCGAAATTCGGATATCGCGCCGTCGGTGACTGCCGCATTACAGACGCACGGGTTTGACGCGGATGCGCTGAACACGGCATGGCTCGAGAAGACGCGCGCCGCCGCCCTCGCCAACTTTGGCGCGTCCCGGGACAACATGTGGGCGTACACCCTTGTACTTCAAACGCAGTAACTCGCAAAACATTTATTCTTTCTGCATTTCGCATTCTATATCTCTCCAAAAACGCAGGCGACATCCCATGCCTTGATGGTACGGTACCCGGTCGAGAATCCGCTTCGGGATGCCCATGCCCTTCGCCTGGTAGACCTTGACCATGTAACAGTTCACAAGACGGCGGCGGTATCTGCATTTCTCACAAAGATAGATGTCGAAGACCTGTGAATACGTGCGACGGCCACAGCCGACGCAGCGACATACACTAAAGTATTTTTCGGCCGCGGCGCGCCACGTGAGTTGGAAGCGGGCGTTTCGCGCACGACGTTTGAGGTCGAGGACTTGAATGCTGAAACGCGGCCACGACACGTTGACGAACTGCCGACCGAAGACACGCATGTACGAGAACAGTCGCCGCTTGGTGCGCCACCTGAGCCGTCGGACTTTGACGCGTAGGGCGCCCTGCAGCCATTCACGCGACACTAGAATCGCACGGTAGCGCCACGGCATGTAGTCACGGATGCGGTACACCACGACCATCGGCAGCTCCATGCCTGGTGCGTGCATCACTTTTATACAACAAACGCAAAGTACACAATGTTGAACATTTACTTTAAATAAAATTTCGGTGCATCTGCAGATGTATAGACTAGGAAAATAATATATTTAGGTGTCAGTCGGCACGATGTCTATGGCTTCGTGTCGCGGTATTGTTGACCAAGAGTTATTCGCGGACTCGCTTCTGTTTCAGTCACCCGACCCTAAAGAGTTGCCGCTGCCGGTGTACGACGAGTTCGGCAGGTTCAAAGATTGTATGTGGAACACCTACGCGCCCTGCGCGCACACTCTGCAGCTCGAGGCGCGTCCAGGGGGTGACGACACTGCGCCCAACGCGTCAAAATGACACGGTCGCGTTTATCCCTCCGCGTGTTCTTCCCACGTGTCTTTGCCTTGGACGTCCGGGTTTACGAACAGGAAACGGAAACAGTCGTTGACGGAATTGCAGTGGCAGACGTCTTCGACGGTGTAAACGCCCGCGTTGAAGGTCTCGCGACCGCCGAACGAGGTCAACAGGCCACACGCACCACAAGTTAGACCCGGTAGGTCTGGGGGGTCATCATGGACTGCGCTCACCATCATGTTGTAACGCACGGTGTTCATGTTTGTAAGAGTGGTGACGGATTTTAATTTTAATTTTAATTAAATTAAAATCGGTGGGCACTCTGAAAAAGTTGACCCAGTCGACGAGTTTTATTTTACCCAGTCGACGAGTTTTATTTTAATTAAATTAAAATCCGTCACTCTCTTCTGGACACGCATCCACACAATGCCTATTCGCTGGAACGAGTTCAACCCCGATGTCATCAACAACTCGACACACAACGCGGTGTCCGTCTGCAACGAGCTGCTGCGCATCACAGCGGTGCCAGGAATGAGCATATGGGAGTTCATTACGATTCTGGAGCGTGAAAGCGCCGAGGCGTCGCAAGTGTGGCTGAAGCACATGTGCCAGGCTGTGGCGTACATTTATTCACAGAGAATTGTGGAACGTGCACAAAAAGTTTCCCCCGAGTTCGCGACCGCCGCGCACGCCACGACAATGGCGGATTTGAACGAGCGCATTCGCGTGGAGTGGAATCTGTTCGTCGCCGCGCTTAACGGCATGCCCGATTCGCGGCCCGGCATGCCCGATTCGCGGCCCGGCTCGCCCATGTCCGTGGTAGAGTTGTAGAAATATGAACAAAACAGTAAACGAGGTTTAGTACATTAGGTGTATCTCTTTGTAAACTGCATAACGCTTGGCCATGTTGTAGACTTCCCTTGCGCTCGAAGCCGACGCTAAATCAGCGTCGGGAGGTATGACCGGGTCACTTCGTGTCCAGTTGATGCCGTTGTGCAAACAAAAAGTGTCAAAAGCGCGCCCTGCCACGTCGCGTTTTTGTTGTATCGTGGGTTTGTTTTCTTGCACCTGTGCCCTGTCCACACAGCCGCGAAGATACCCTTTTTCGTTGTCGTCCAGACCCGATGCAACGAAAAGGGGTGCAGATGCGCCGCGGAACGGGGTGCCTTTGACCAGCGTTTTGCTGAGTGACTTTGCGTGTTCTTCCTTGGTATTCCAAGTCTCCTCTCCTTCGTCGAATTCGGCTGCAGCGTCCATGTACCCGTCCACAAAGTCTTGACTGAAATTCGACATGACGTTCTCTGGGTCACTATCGGCCCGATAAACAACCATGGATATATGTTTAACATAATCAAATATCATCAAAGTCGAAGGGTGTTTCGCTTTCTTCTTCTTTCGTTTCGACCACGGTTCCGATTTCCCCGTAAGCCCGTAGATTTCGCACATCTTCGTCCGAGTACTTGGCAATGATGTCACACTTGTTGTCCTGGTAGTCGCGCAGCCCCACCAGCACCCAGTCGTCGAGTTTTATCCAGACTTTTTTGCGCATGGCGCCACGTATGACGCCGAGCCGTGTCACGCCGTCCGCGCAGCGTACTTGACACCTTCCGTTTCCGACCATCTTGGACACTTGTGCGTAGTCTTGACCGTCGTCTTTGAATTCTAATTCGCGCTTGGGTCCTTTTCGATGCGTGGACATGTATGACACTGTAGAGACCACGTGCTTTAAATATTACAAATGCTGAACATATATGGACTTCTATTTAAGTCAGGTCTTCGAACACACACACACGCACAGGATGATAACGTTTCAGCATATCGGTACGGCCCGCCATCGTGGCGCGGAGAACACGATGGACGTGATGTTGTACGGAAGACAGGCCAACGGCGTCTCCGTCGCGGTGCGCGTCCAGGGAATCGCGGCCTACGGTTTTGTGCGCGCGCAATTGACCTCGCAACGCCAGCGCGTGCTTGCGGAGTGGGTTCGCTGGTTGACGTCTATGCAGCGCACGGAGAGAGCTTGTGCCAAGTACAAAAAAGAAAACGACGAGAAGAAGCCTGACACTGACGTGTTGAGTTACTGGCAGTGGTGTTACGACACTGCCAACGTGGAACCGGACGAGATTCGTTGGAAAGCCACATCGGGATTCAACATCCGCTGTGTGCGGGACGTCCCGCCGCCAACAGTCCACCGCTTCACGGTGCGTCGGTATGACATCTGGCGCGCACTGCTGAGCATCTTCAAAGAACCGCGCCAGATATACAAACGTATGCGCAACCACCGCGCCAAGATGCTTTCGTTTGTACCGGAATACAGAGCAGACACTGAGCACGTGCCAGGGCTTCCCGGTGTCCTCGATTTGCAGGACTGTGAGATTTACGAAACGATGTTCAAACCCGAAATCGTTTGGATGGTCGACCACCAGCTGCCGGCTTGTTCCTGGATGCAGGTTCGGAATGCGAGCGCCCCGGACGCTTGCGTGACCTCGTGCGGGGTCGAGGTCGCGTGCGCGCCCGACGACGTGTTTCCGTGCACGAATCCACCCATTGCGATGGCGCCGTTTCGCGTGACCTCGTACGATATCGAAGCCATGCCGTACGTCAACCCCGAGACTGGCGAGTGTGAGTTTCCCGAGTCGAACAGGGATTGCATCACGACCATCGGAGTCACATCGTTCAACATGGTCGACCAGAAAATGTTGCAAATCGTGTTCATGTTCGAACCCGAAGGCCCGACCAATACGACGCTGCCGGCACTGTCCGAGGAGATGAAGACCGACGAGTACGACCCGTCCGAAACGGTGGTGCAATCGTACCGCAGCGAACTCGAGATGTTACGTGGGTTTTCAACCCACATTCGCGAGTACGACCCCGACATTATTACGGGTTTCAATGTCCTCAACTTTGACAATGTGTATCTCATTGAGCGTATTGAGGCGTTGTGTCCGGAGCACGACGGGCCTTTCTGTTCACATTGTGCCTCGATTCGCACATTCTCTCGCATTCAGCGCCCGACGACGCTGCGAAAAAAGTACACGCACACCAATCAACGCGGTGGACAAGAATCGTGGGACGCGTGGATTGAGGGGCGCGACTGGATGGACTTGTACCGCGTGGTCATGACAGACCACAAATTGCGCTCGTACAAGCTGGACAACGTGTGCCAAGAGTTGCTGGGCACGAAGAAAATGCATATCTCGTACGACGACATTCCAAAGCATCAAAAGACGACGGCGGGTCGCGCGTTTCTGGCCCAGTACTGTGTCAAGGATGCCTGGCTGCCGTGTCAAATCATGATTAAACGGTGCAAGCTGGTCAACGCGATTCAGATGGCTCAGGTCACAGGCGTGCCGCTCACGTCCATTCTGCACCGGGGGCAGCAGATTCGTACGCTGTTGCTGATGCTGCAATTCGCCAAAGCGCGTTGCCGAAAAGACCCGACCCATCCGCGGTACTTTTTGCCGGACGAATCGGCCAACAAACCGGCGGCGAGCGAAGGCTTCGAAGGCGCAGTGGTGATTCGACCGTTGCCGGGGTTTTACCAGACGCCTGTGGTGACGCTGGATTTCGCGTCGTTGTACCCATCCATCATGCGTGCTTATAATATGTGTTTCTCCACACTCATTCCATCGTTTCGCGAGGCGAAGCGGTTGAACCTCGCCTGGTCGCCCGAAACACATGGTATCAAAGACACGGCCGACGAAAACTACCCTGAAGTCCGCCCGGTGAGGTCTTTCGACTACCCCGAGGGAGGTACCTTTGAATACGTGTCCGATGAACACGACGTGTGTTTCGTGACCACGAAAAAGCGCGTCGGGATTCTACCCGAAATTCTGCAACAGCTGTTGTCGGAACGAAAGCGCGTCAAGAAAATGCGCAAGAAATTTCATGAGAAATCGATGGACTACGCGGTGCTGGACGGTCGCCAGCTGGCTCTGAAAGTATGCGCCAACTCGGTGTACGGGTTTACGGGGGCGGGCATGGGATATCTGGGCGAGAAGCGCATTGCGTCGTCAGTCACGCGCGTCGGCCGCGGCATGGCCAACCATACTAAATTCATGTGCGAAGACAAATACAAAGAACACGGCCTGCAAATTGTGTACGGGGACACGGATTCGGTCTTCGCCAACATTCCGCCGTCCATGTGCGACACAAACTGCTCCAGAGAGGAACTCATCGCCAGAGTCGACAAGATAGGCGACGAAATGGGCAAGTTCTGTACTCAAGCCTTTCTGCCCCCGAATGACTTGGAGTACGAGAAATTTTACTACCCTATTCTGCTCAAGGGCAAGAAGAGATACGCCGGTCACAAATTCGAACCCGGATTGCAACCCAAATTGGACGTGAAAGGGTTCGAGTGTGTCCGCAGAGATTTTGCGCCAATCGTAAGCAAGACACAGAAAAAGGTGCTTGTCAAACTGTGCAAGGAAAACGACGTGCAGGGCGCTATCGACTACGCGCGGAGCATCGTGGTGCAACTACTCGAGAACAAAGTTCCGCTCGAGGACTTGACCATGTCGAAAAAGTTAACGCGGCCACCAGACCAATACAAAAACCCGGCCCCGCATACGGTACTGGCCAAGCGGTTACAGGCCACGCAACCGGCGCACATCGCGCCGAAGACCGGCGACAGAATCGATTTTGTCATTCGGCCCGGGTTCAAGGGCGAGAAAACATGCATGCGAGCAGTTACGCCCGACGACGTTCGCAACGGCGTTGCCTCGGCGGACACGCGCTGGTATCTGTCCCATCAATTGGAAGCGCCCCTGCGCCGTATTTTCGAAATGGTGATGGACAACAGCAGCAGCATTTTCGAAGTCAACACGGTGCAACAAGCGAACAACATTTCAAACCCCATGATGAGGTCTTTCGTGCAGCGCGGGCCCATGCGAACCACGGAGAAAAGAACCAGAGACAACATACAGTTTCAAAAGAAGAAAAAGCCGCGTAAAGAGAGGTCTATCAAATCGTTCTTTTCTTAAGCCCACTGCCAAGATTCTCATATCATCCATACAACGTACAAGACGGTACATAGATTATAGATATCAAATTTGTTGTTTATATTCAACGTTACTGTAGATATTACGGGATATAAAAATCCAATCACTACGCGGATGATCGTAATCGACAGTATAAACATGTGATTGCTGCATTCACACGATGAATATCGAAGCCGCCCAGTATACACCTGACAATTTGATGGACACGCTCATTGAGAGTCGGTCGTTCAAGCGTAATAAACTTCAGTGGATAGTTTTCTATGGGTCTTCGTTCGCAACTGCCGTCATGTTTGTCATTTTGTGCTCGCTGTCAATATGGACATTGACACTCGCGCACGAAATAAACCACATCGTGACCAAATCTACGGCCATTTTGAACGACGTGGAAGAAATGATGCCGGTGATGCGGGCCATCTGTCAGCACGACAACTTTACCGAATCGTACGGTCACATATGTACATTTTAACTGGACCATCGGTTAAAGGCGGGCCCAGGCTTTCACCTCACGCCCGCCTGCTCCGCCAGCTCTCACTTCTCGCGTCTTTTTACTGTTGTGAGTGTGTGTTTCATACGCACATGCTTGTTCTATACGGTGTAAGAACCATTGGAACATCAAAGCGCTCACGTATTCGCCCCAAGTCGTGTGACGATCCCATCTCAGTCCCGCTCGCATTGTGCCGTCAGTATTTAAACGTAGCATTTTTTCCATGCGATGCGTGTTTAATTTAATTTAAATTAAAAGTAGGGCGCCGAGTTTTTTATTTCCATGCGATGCGTGTTTAATTTAAATTAAATTAAAAGTAGGGCGCCGAGTTTTTTATTTCTGTGGGTGCGTGTTTAATTTAAATTAAATTAAAAGTAGGGCGCCGAGTTTTTTATTTCTGTGGGTGCGTGTTTAATTTAAATTAAATT
>Ga0255756_1000134_pt1 | contig 84992 bp, 90 predicted proteins | sample 011ome_20_FD_179956 | JGI IMG/M metagenome (GOLD analysis project Ga0255756, IMG submission 179956) | Coastal salt marsh microbial communities from the Groves Creek Marsh, Skidaway Island, Georgia - 011509CT metaG (version 2) | ecosystem: Environmental > Aquatic > Marine > Intertidal zone > Salt... | reverse complement strand
CAGATAATCCGTCCAGAAACACCTGTTACCCATAATTAGCTGTCCTTGTCATTAGTGTTCCCACCCCATTGGCAGCCTCCGGGTTTTGGATGTCTTTATGCTTGGTCGTTTTTCCAGCGCCGAGCGTGCTGAATGGCGTACGAAAGCGCAGATGGAGGTTAAGGCATTGCAAGCAGAATAGCTGCCGATGCCGTTGGTGGCAGCGGAATGCCCCACGCTTCAGACGCAGGTCATTTAACGGGCTTGGGATATGGTAACAAAAGCCCAAAAAAGGCATTGTGCAATCAACGTTTTAAACGCAAAAGAGGTTGGAAAATGCGATTCAGAGTGTCATAGTTATGGGAGTGGTCAGGCGGATGTGCTTGGTCGACAGCAAAAAAACCAAGTAATTTTACAAGACTTAAAAAGGGAAAGAGTATGAAATCGACTCAAAAAGGTTTTACGTTAATTGAACTGATGATTGTGGTTGCGATCATCGGAATATTGGCCGCGGTCGCGATCCCGGCTTATCAAGACTATATTCAAAACGCGAATGCTGCAAAGGTTAAGTCTGCTTACAACTCAGCGGTAAACACGACGAAGTCACATTTAACGTCTTTGACCACTAAAGCAGCGCTAGGTCAGTCGGTTACTTGGCCTGCTGATGCAGATGCAATTATCGCTATTGTAAACCCTGATAGCGTGAGCGCTCCCGGTGGCGGTAACCAGTTTTCGGAAACTGCAAATGCCACAAATGGCGTTATAACGGTAGCGACAACTTCTGCAGGCACCTCCTCAATGTCAGTAACATTTACTTTGCCAGCCTACGGTGGTATGACTTCAGTTTCGGCCAGTGCTTCTTCAGGGAGTTAACTTTAGAAGTCACACGATCTAGGATTAGAGTACGTGTAATATCGGGGTTTTCAGGATGGCAGTTTCTGAGAACCCCGAGCCGTTTACAGAAATGCTTGATTGCTGGCCGGAATAGCTCAGTTGGTAGAGCAGTTGCTTCGTAAGCAATTGGTCGGAGGTTCAAGTCCTCTTTCCGGCACCACTCTCCTAGACTTGTAGCGTAGGTTACACCAAAAAGACGAGTGCTTTTTTGGGGTTCTCCATTATTTACTAGAGCATGCGTTACTTACTAGAGCATGCGTTTGCTAGAGCATGTGTCTAATAGTCCATGCGTAGATTGTCTTTTTGAGCAGATTCCCCTAGTTCAAGACCCGCCGCGATAAGCTTTCAAGGAAAGCAAGCACCGTGTAAAACCGGTTTCTTTCGCGAGCACTGAGGGGTAAAAAGTATGCGACACGGTTGTCGCAGGTCCTTGGCATCAGTGATTAATTAAAAATAACGGACATCGTTTTCGGTCCACCCAATCCTCCCATCACGGCCGTATCGGGCTCGACCAGCGTTACGGAATCAAAATGCTCTGTAAGAACTTGTGTGGCGATTTTGCCCTCAAGACGAGCAAGATGTGCGCCCAAACAAAAATGAATGCCAAAGCCCAGAGCGAGATGAGGATTTGGATCGCGATCAATCTGGAATACATCGGGCGCTTCAAACACTCGCTCGTCTCGATTAGCCGATGCAATAAGCGGAATGATTAGGTCGCCTTTTGGGATCAAGGTCTCGCCGAGGGTGACGTCTCTTGTGGTCCTTCGGGCGGTAGCCGAGAACGGCGAGTAGAAGCGTAGTGCCTCCTCGATAAAGGTCGGCAACAGTTCGGGTTGGTTTTTTATTGACGAGAAGGTCTCAGGCAGCTCGTGAAAAATTCGCGCCGATGCGGTGATTAAGCCAGTAGTCGTCTCATTGCCCGCAATAAGCAATAACCGACAAAAACTTAAGAGCTCCTCATCGCTTAGGTGACCTTCCTCGGTCTTTGTCTCTACCAGTCTGCCCAGGAGATGAGCCTGCGGTGAGCGACGAATCGCTGCGATTTGCTCGAGGAAATAGGTATCCATTTCAAGGGCGGCCTGCTGCGCCTCGGGGCTAGGGGTGCCGAACAAAATTTCACCGATGTTGCTGAAAATAGCATCGGACCATAATTTGAAAGTTGTCATGTCTCCGTCTTCAACACCCAGCATCTCAGCAATGACCATAACTGGCAGCGGAGCAGCAAGACTCGTGACCAGATCAACGGGCGTACCTTTGGGTAGTGCTGCAATGAGCTCTTGAGCTCTGGTTTCAATTCGGGTTGCTTGTCGTTCGATATGCGAGGGCTTAAAAGCGACGCTTACCAATTTTCGAAGGCGCTGATGGACAGGCGGATCACTAAACAGCATGGTGGGTTGGCCGCGCTCCTCGATCGGTCGAATAGAGACCTCAGATGAAAAGGTCTGGTGATCTCGGAGAACACGATGGACATCTTGGTGACGGCTGACTTGCCAGGGGCCCTCTGCATCCATTTTGGCGACTGGCATTGCATCTCTTAAATATTGGTAGCCCTTGTAAGGATCCATGGGTTGAGCAGTCTCTGTCATAAGTTTAGGTCTCAGTGTTTGTTGCGAAAATTAATGAACTAAAAGCAAAGATTTGTTCGGAATTTTAAAAGCTATCTACTAGGGTTGATTCTGGCGCTGCAGCAAGCTCATGGCATCGAATGCTCGCCAAAGCGTAACGACAAGTCGACTGCCCGACAGTGTTTTGTCAGTGCCCCGATGGAAATATAGTCCACCCCGGTTTCGGCAATGTCGACAAGCGCCTTAGCACCATCTATACCCCCAGAGGCTTCTAGTTTGATCGAGGATGGTGTTCGTGCGACAGCGCTGCGAAGGTCTGTTAACGAAAAGTTGTCCAGCATAATCCAGTCAGGGCCGCTGGCAATGGCGATGTCGAGTTCGTCGAGGCTCTCGACTTCAATTTCTAGACGTTTATTGGGTGCCAGAGTCCTAGCTGCGAGGATTGCTGCTTTGATCCCGCCTGCTGCGAGGATATGGTTTTCTTTAATCAAAAATGCATCAAAGAGGCCAATGCGATGATTCTCGCCGCCACCTATGCGAACAGCATATTTTTGCGCCAGTCGGAGTCCAGGTAGAGTCTTGCGAGTATCTAGAAGTTTGGCTTTGGTGTGGGTAATCTTTTGTGCCAACTCAAAGGTCGCGGTTGCCGTACCTGACAAAGTTTGAAGAAAATTCATGGCGGTGCGTTCGGCGGTCAGGATTGCCCGAGCAGGGCCGGTACAAACCATGAGCTCTGTGCCAGCCTCTACCAAGCTGCCTTCTCTGATTTGCCATTTAATTAAAATGGTAGGGTCAATTGCTGCAAACACGGCTTCAAACCATGGTTGGCCGGCGATCACAGCCTGATCCCGGCATAGTAGTTTCGCTTCGGCATAGGTGTTTTCTGGGATGAGCTGTGCCGTGATATCACCATCACCGATGTCTTCGGCAAGAGCGGCTCTAACGCAAGCGTTAATGCTGGCTTCGGTTGATTGGTCCATGGCTACTTCTCCCTAAGAATTAGCGTACTGCCTGTTTGCTCCAAGTCCAAGTGACGCAGCACACTCATGCCCAATAGCGCTGCGCCGCCTGCCATTCCTGGATTAACCACGCCCGATACGTTATCGAAGGTTAGACCTGCAATAGCGAGAGTTGGGATATTGGTTTGATAGACAGTGATCACGCCAGCCGCTGTATTGGCCTGCCGGGGACGGCCCGGCTTTAAGCCGAGGTTCATCGCAAGGTTTTGAGGGATAACGACATCAGTAGCACCAGTATCGACGAGAAAATCAATTGGTCGATTATTGATATAGCCCCGCACAGTATAATGGCCGCGCCGGTCCTGCTCTAACAAGACCGACGTCTTACCCGCGCTTTCAAGACTCGTCGGATTGCGATTAGGGTATTGTCGATCCTCTTCGACAGCACCAAACCACAGTGTCAACACGCCGAGAAAAATGACGCAGCCGGCGATCATCATGCCCTTGCCTAGTTGATTAATCCCCGCCATGCTGCCAGTTTTCATCCCAAATGAAGAGGTTTTAACGTCTTTGATTGAACGCTTGAGTTTAGAACATCACTGGTTGACTGAAGGGCTGCGTTGCCCGTCACCCCATCAGTCTGTACGCCTAAAGGAAACGATCAGCTTAATCGTACTGCATTGTATCAGTTTGCCTGCCGGACATTTTGCGAATCGCTATGTGCCAGCATTGTTTACTGGCACATTGTCGACAAAGGAACATGCTGATTTTGCAGATCTGGAGGGGGTTAAAGTATCCGCTCACGTGCTAATTCGCCGGGAGGGCACGCTTTTGCAGTTTGTGCCTTTTGATCAAGCAGCTTGGCATGCTGGTGTTTCAGCGTATCAGGGCCAATCTGGCTGCAACGAGTTTAGTATTGGCATTGAGCTCGAGGGCACAGAGCATTCATCCTATACGGATCAGCAGTACCAAGCGCTGGTGCCTTTAATTCAATTGCTGCAAAAAGGGTATTCAATCCCTGAGGATCGTGTGGTGGGCCACGCCGATATCGCGCCGGGCCGAAAGACTGATCCGGGACCCGGATTTGATTGGGACAGGTTTTGGCGGCAGCTTCAAGCGCGCTAGAATAAAGTTCGCCAGGTCATGGTTAGCGTACAGGTTTGCTAAATCACCGTTTTAAGTCGTCACAAATTACGGCTAGATACGGATGGTGCTAATAAGTCTTTGAGGAGGAAGGTAGATTGGAGTTTTTTGTGACGCTGCTGCTTTTAATAGCTGTGCGATATTGGTGGGGAGAGCTTCCGAGATTTGGTGGTAGTTTGACGTCTCAATGGATTGCCTTCGCCCGAGATCAAACCTCTGGAATCCCAGGTTATTTGCTGGCTGTTGTCGCGCCAGCAATTGCCGTGGGCTGGCTTTCCGCGGCAACAGAAGGGGTGTTCATGGGTTTGGTCACGTTGGTGATCCATATCGCTGTGCTGCTGGTCAGTGTTCGAGCACCCTCAACGGAACAGGTCTTCGATGAATTATTGATGAGCGCGAGGCAAAAAGACGCCGATAACGTCATTCTAGCGGCTCGGCAAAGCGCTCAGTTCAAAAACTTTTTGAGTGAACTGCATCAGGGCTTTTTGGTTTATATCTTGTGGTATCTGTTGCTGGGTCCCGGGGGCGTCGTTTTTTGCGCGTTGCAAAAACAGTTCGAGGCCGACAAAGGAGAATCGGCAGAATTGGCTGTCGAAGGCCCGATTGAATGGTTTTATCAGGTATTTCCTTGGCTAGAGGGCTTGAGTGTCCGGATCACGGTGCTGCTCCTTGCCATCGTTGGGCGATTCAGCGATGGCTGGCCGTTTTTTGTGGGTAGTTTGAAAGATTGGTCAATCCAGTCAGGGGATTTGTTGATCGCCGCTTTCAGCAATTTTTTGCCCCAAAGCGCTGATTCAGAGACAGAACCTAGGCGCGATGCGCAGACAGCCTGGGTTGAGGCAATTGAGGTGCTGGTTGGTAGATTGTTTTTTGCTTGGATGGGCTTCGCTGCGTTAATCGCAGTGCTGTCTTGAGCTTCCAATTTGCGTCCATGAGCGGGCCCCGCGTCTGGTTGTCTGGCTCCGTGATTTGCTTGCTTTTTTGGGCCCCGGCGCTGCAAGTTATTGGGGCAGAGCGGGTGATTACTTTAGCGCCGCATTTGACCGATATGGTGGTTGATATTGGTGCGTCAGATCAGCTGGTAGGTGTTTCTCGATTCTCAAGCTTGCCCTCTGGTCATCAGCAGATACCCGAAGTGGGGGATGCCTTCCAGCTGAATGTCGAACAGATTATGAGTCTTCAGCCGGATCTGATTCTTGCATGGGAAGGTGGAGCGCCTAGGACAGTTGCTCGCCTCACTGAGTTAGGGTTTCAAATCATCTTTTTTAATAGCGATCAGCTCAGCGATATTGCCGAAAACTACGCCAAATTGGGTCGAGTGCTGGGCAAAACTGTTCGGGGTCGAGACTTAGGCAATACTTTTAGAAATGCTTTACAAGTGCTCGGCGAGCAGTACCGAACCAAATCGCAAAAGCGCGTCTTCATGCAAATCGCCGAAGAGCAACTGTTTACCACCAATAACAAACACTTCATGGGTCAAGCCCTTAGCGTTTGCGGTGCGGAAAATATATTCGCAGAGGCGATTGTTCAGATTCCGGTCGTAAGTTTAGAGCAAGTCTTGCTTGAAGCTCCAGATGTCATTGTGCTTGTGGGAACACCAAACGCGCCATCAGATTGGTCATCACGTTGGTCACGATACTTGCCAACGACCCGGATCGTGCGAATCGACGCAGACCTACTAAGTCGTCCTTCTCGTCGCATCTTGTCTGGGGTAGAGGCGCTCTGTCGCGAGGTTCACTATGAGGGCTAAGACGCCTCGGCTATACTTTTGTATCGAGCGTTTTTCGGTTTAATTTTTTTTGCCAGAGGCAAGTTGCGTGCCCATGAATAAAATTGACGCCTTAGATACTGATCCGGATGAAACCCAGGAATGGCTTGATTCGCTGGCCTCTGTGCTTCGAACCCAAGGGGTGGAGCGGGTTCAGTATTTACTGCAAAAATTGTCCGTCAAACTGACCGAGCAAGGCTCCCAGTTGCCTTATGCGATCACAACGCCCTATCGCAACACGATCCCAGTCCACAAAGAAGCTCGTATGCCTGGGGATCTTTTCATCGAACGCAATATCCGTAGTCTGATTCGTTGGAACGCCATGGCAATGGTCATGCGAGCGAATATCAAAGATAGTACCCTAGGGGGTCACATATCGACCTTTCAATCATCCGCGACATTATATGATGTCGGTTTTAATTATTTTTTTCGCGGGAACCAACCCAATAAGCCTGGCGACTTACTTTATATCCAAGGCCATAGTGCGCCTGGCGTCTATGCCCGATCGTTCCTCGAAGGGCACTTAAGTGAGGGGCAGTTAGATAAGTTTCGACAAGAAGTGGACGGAGACGGTCTGTCAAGTTACCCGCATCCTTGGTTGATGCCCGATTATTGGCAGTTTCCCACGGTTTCTATGGGGCTCGGTCCGCTGCAGGCAATCTATCAAGCGCACATCATGAAATACCTGGTGAATCGTGGGCTTGCCCCAGAGAACGACCGTAAAGTCTGGTGCTTTATCGGCGATGGCGAGATGGATGAACCGGAGTCACTAGGCGCAATCTCACTTGCTGGTCGTGAGGGGCTCGATAATCTAATTTTTGTGGTCAACTGCAACCTGCAACGTCTGGATGGTCCGGTGCGAGGTAACGGAAAAATCATTCAGGAACTTGAGGGATCATTCAGAGGTGCTGGCTGGAATGTCATTAAGGTCATCTGGGGGCGGCAGTGGGATCCGTTGTTTGAGAAAGATTCACAAGGCTTGTTGCAACAACGTATGGATGAAGCCGTGGACGGCGATTACCAGAACTACAAGAGCCATGGGGGTGCTTATGTACGTGAGCATTTTTTTGGTGCGGATCCAGCGTTAAAAGCGCTTGTGGAAGATTTAACAGACCAACAGATTTCTCGCCTTAACCGAGGCGGTCACGATCCTTACAAGGTCTATGCGGCCTATGCAGCTGCAGTTGCCCATAAAGGCCAGCCTACTGTGATTCTCGCCAAAACGGTTAAGGGCTACGGCTTGGGTTTGGCGGGGGAGGCCCAAAACTTTACCCATTCGGTCAAGAAGCTCGACACGGAAGCGCTAAAAGAATTTAGAGATCGATTCGATATCCCGATCAGCGATCAGGATCTTGATGCCATCCCTTACTATCGTCCTGCAGAGGATTCGATTGAACTTCGATATCTGAAATCCTGTCGAGAAAAATTAGGCGGCGCGATGCCGTCGAGGATCAGCCAGTTTGATCCACTCACGATTCCTGCTCTTGACGCTTTTGATGCACTCTTGCGAGGCTCCGGTGATCGAGAGATGTCCACGACCATGGCCTTTGTTCGACTGCTATCTATCATGGTTAAAGATCCGCATATCGGTGCTCGCGTAGTGCCGATTGTGCCAGATGAGGCGCGAACGTTTGGTATGGAAGGCATGTTTCGGCAATTAGGGATTTACTCAAGCGTCGGACAGCTTTATGAGCCCGTTGATACTGGTCAAATCATGTCATATCGGGAGGATCGACATGGTCAGGTCATGGAGGAGGGCATCAATGAGGGCGGTGCTTTCGCTGCCTGGTTGGCAGCGGCAACCTCTTATTCCAACCACGCCGAAACCTTGGTGCCATTTTATATTTATTACTCAATGTTTGGTTTTCAGCGAATCGGAGATCTTTGTTGGGCAGCCGGCGACTTAAGTGCTCGAGGGTTTCTGTTGGGAGGCACCTCGGGGCGAACTACGCTCAATGGAGAGGGGCTCCAGCATCAAGACGGTCATAGTCATATATTGGCGGGCACGGTTCCCAACTGCGTGACTTATGATCCGACCTTTGCCTACGAGCTCGCGGTCATCATTCAACATGGTCTGCAGGTTATGTTTGTCGACAAGCGCCCCTGCTACTTTTATATCACGGTCACGAACGAAAACTATGTACAACCCCCGATGCCTGCGGGCTGTGAATCAGGTATTCGAAAGGGAATGTATCAACTTAGGGCTTCGCAAAAATCGAAGCGCTCTAAAAAGCGCGTTCAATTGCTGGGTTCTGGCGCAATATTATTGGAGGTGATGGCGGCCGCTGACGTATTAGAGCGTGATTACGGCGTTTCAGCGGATATTTTTAGTGTGACGAGCTTTAATGAGCTAAAGCGAGAGGGAGATGCTGTCTCGAGGTGGAATCGGCTGAACCCGGATCAAAAGCCGCGACAAACCCATGTTCAAGCATGCCTGAAGTCAAGTGGTGGGCCAGTGATCGCGGCGACAGATTACATCAAGCTGTATGCTGATCAGATTAGGGCCCAAATTCCAGCGCCCTATCATGTGCTCGGTACCGACGGATTTGGGCGAAGCGACACCCGCTCGAGACTCCGTCGGCATTTCGAAGTGGATCGGTTCGCGATTGCTTACACGGCGCTACAAGCCCTAGCAGATGAAAATATCATCGATATGAAAACAGTATTAGCGGCACGCGAAAAATTTAACATTGATCCAGATAGTCCAGATCCGGTGACCCTCTGATGTCAGAGAAGCAAGTTCGTGTGCCAGATATTGGCGAAGCTGAAACCATTGAGTTGGTCGAAGTGCTGGTTGCCGAAGGTGAGCAGGTAGAAAGCAATCAAGCCTTGGTGGTGCTTGAATCAGACAAAGCAAGCGTTGAATTGCCATCGGCCTTTTCTGGAGTAGTAATCCAAATTTTGGTCAAGGCCGGGGAATCCGTGCGCGAGGGCGACCTGCTAATGATCCTTGATCAACAAGACGCCACGACATCGTCGGCGCAGCAGGGTTCTGGCGTCGAAACGAAATCAGGTAATCAGGAAGCGATTACCGAAACGCCCCAACTAACCGATCTTGAGCGCGACATTGCGCCATTAGAACCCGCTCAACCGGCAGCTGACAACGGGACGGAAAAGACCCAGCATTCGATCTTCATTCCAGATTTGGGCGAGATCGACCAGGCGGAAATTGTCGAGGTTCAATGCGCCGTCGGTGATGACGTTAAAGCCGATCAAGTGGTCATGTTATTAGAATCCGACAAAGCCAGTATGGAAATTGCGGCTTCAGTGGCCGGTACGGTGACTGGGGTCCACTTAACCATCGGTGCTGAGGTAAAGGGCGGTGAGCTCGCAGTATCAATGACGAGTATCTCAGAATCTGTTTCTAGGGATAGTGATCTAGGGGCCGAAGAGGCAACTTCGGCTCGGCAAACTCTCGGTAGAGCGTCCAGTAACCTGGTGTCAGATGACAGTCGTCAGTCACTGCTGGAAGGCTCAAAAGGGGTTTCCGGCCAGCGGAACCAAGCAGCAGCCCCGGTAGAACAACGAAGTCAGCTTGAGCCAGCATTCCAGGCATCGAGACCAGAGCGAGATGTAGCTAGCCAAGGTGGGTCATTGGTTCACGCAGGTCCAGCGGTTAGGAAATTAGCTCGGGAACTTGGCGTCGACCTAGCTTTGATCAAGGGGTCGGGCCCGAATGCTCGTATTCTGAAAGAAGACATCGAGACCTTTGTTAAGGCCAATTTGAATGCGCCAAAGTTATTGCGAGGAGAGGTTGAACGTAAACCTTTACCTGATTTTAGTCCGTTCGGGACAACTGTCTTAGAACCCCTTAGTAAAATTAGGCAAGTCTCCGCGAAACATTTACAAAATAGTTGGCAACAGATTCCCCATGTTACCCATTTCGATGAGGCGGACGTGACCGATCTTGAAGCCTTTAGGTCCACGCTGAATGCGCAACGTGGATCTGACGCTCCAAAGATCTCTCCCCTAGCTTTCTTCATCAAGGCAGTGTTGCAGACCCTAAAACAATACCCGCGATTCAATGCGTCACTCGACCCTCAGTTCGAACATTGGGTTATTAAACATTATTACAATATCGGCATTGCGGTCGAGACTCCGGACGGGCTGGTAGTGCCGAATATCAAAGGAGCAGAAGCATTATCGATTTCTGAACTTGCTGCCGCTGCCGCCGAGCTGGCAGCGTCGGCAAGAAGTAAAAAGCTTATGCCCATTGATATGCAGGGTGGAACTTTTACCATTTCGAGTTTGGGCGGGATTGGCGGCACGGGCTTTACGCCAATTATCAATAGCCCAGAGATTGCAATTTTGGGCGTCGCTCGGACTCAAGAATTGCCGCGTTATCAAGACGGGGAGCTTAAGCCCCGGAAAATTCTGCCCTTAGCCTTAAGCTATGATCATCGAGCCATCGACGGTGCTGAAGCAGCGAGATTTGTTGCGGAGATATCCAGACAACTCACCGACATTCGGTGGCTCGCGATTTAATCACCACCTTATGCGAGTTGATCTTTTTCCCAAAGAACCTCTCCGGTAGCTGAGGCCCTGGCAATTGCCCGGCCTAGTACAAAAAGATAATCGGAAAAGCGATTCAAAAACTGTAAGCCCGCTGGGTTGATGGCCTCACTAGCTGCGAGGGCAATTAGGCTGCGCTCTGCTCGGCGGCAGGTGCTGCGTGCAACGTGACACTGGGCAATTAAGATCGATCCGCCAGGCAGGATGAAGTTTTCTAGGGGATCTAGATCTTCATTCAAAGCGTCAAGTCGGACCTCGATCAACGAAGTATGGTGCGCTTGAATGAGCTCGAATCCGGGAATAGATACTTCGCCGCCAAGATCGAAAATGCGATGCTGGCAATAGCGTAAAAAGTCGCACCAGTCAGTTTGATTTGGCAGATCGGTCGTTTTTAGGTGTTCTATGAGCAAACCCAAATGCGCGTTGAGTTCGTCGATGTCCCCCATGGCATTAACGCGTAAGCTATCTTTCTTAACACGACTGCCATCGCCTAAGCCGGTTTCACCATTGTCACCGGTTCGCGTGTAGATTTTAGTAAGACGTTTGCCCATTTCCGATCTCAGAGGGGTGAAAGTCAAGTGTACGTCAAATCTGATGCTTTATCCCACTCTAGAGCGGCGATCGATAGCTCAGCAGGTCAAGATTGACCAGCCCAGTATCTGATATGCTGAGGGTCAAATTCTAGCGGAGAACTCGTGATGCCATCTTTTGATGTGGTTTCAGAAGTTGATCTTCAGGAAGTTAACAATGCGGTTGATCAAGCCAACCGAGAGCTTTCAACCCGTTATGACTTTCGGGGTGTTTCGGCGTCCTTTGAGCGACAGGGCGCCGAAGTAAAATTGACTGCCCAGGCAGACATTCAGCTGGATCAGATGCTCGACATTTTGAGAGAAAAACTGATTAAGAGAGGCATTGATCCTATGGTGATGGAAGCGGGGGATATACAACCTAGCGGTAAGTTACTGCATCAAACTGTGATCATGCGGCAGGGTATCGAATCTATGCTCGCCAAGAAAATGGTGAAGCTCATAAAAGATAAGAAGCTCAAAGTTCAAGCAGCAATTCAGGGCGAGCAGTTAAGAGTAACCGGTAAGAAGCGAGATGACTTACAGTTGGTCATGGCCGAGCTCAAAGCGGGTGAATTTGGTATCCCACTTCAGTACCAGAATTTTAGAGACTAATTTGGCCTCCGGACGGCAAACAGCAACCTGGCGGGCCGCGATCGCGAGCTACCGAAAGCCGGAAGTTATATCACTGGTCTTTTTAGGTTTCTCTGCAGGGCTTCCCTATCTGCTGGTGTTCGCAACGTTGACTGCTTGGCTGCGAGATGAAGGCGTTAGCCGGTCTGCTATTGGGTTTTTTGCTTGGATCGGCATGATGTATTCCATCAAAGTGGTTTGGGCCCCTTTTGTGGATCAGCTGAAGCTACCGTTTTTAGGGGAAAGGCTCGGTCAGCGGCGCAGCTGGATGCTGTTGGGACAGTTAGGCATTGTCATTGCGCTTGCAGGCATGAGTCTGGTTGGTGCTGATTCGCTAGGGTTACTGGCGCTTTTAGCGTTATTGGTGGCTTTTTCTTCGGCGACCCAAGATGTCGCGATAGATGCGTATCGTATAGAGATTGCAGATGTCAGCCAGCAAGCCGCGCTCTCGGCTGGCTACATCGCAGGCTATCGAACCGCTTTACTAGTGTCAGGTGCCGGCGCGCTCTACGCGGCAGAGTATTTGGGGTGGACCGCTGCTTATCAAGTGATGGCCACCTGCGGCCTGGTGGGTGTGCTGACCACACTCTTGATTAAGCAGCCGCAAGCGACAGTTCAAGGTGAAGCGGGTGTTGGCTGGGAGAAAAGTTGGTGGCGCTGGGTCGTTGGACTTTTCGTTGATCCCATCACTAATTTCTTGCAAAGAAACGGTCAATTCGCGCTATTTATCTTAGCGTTTATCGCGATGTATCGTCTGAGCGATATCACCATGGGGGTTATGGCGAATCCCTTTTATTTGGACTTAGGGTTTACCAAGCTAGAGATTGCTAACATCGCCAAAGGCTTGGGGTTCGGCGTGTCCTTATTCGGATCATTCCTTGGGGGTGTCTTGGTTTTGCGTTTTGGGCTTTTGCCGACCCTACTGACTGGAGCGGTCTTGGTTGCAACGACCAATATCTTATTTGCCTCATTAGCGCTCTTTGAGCCCAGTTTGTTGGGGTTGGCGATCATTATTAGCGCAGACAATCTCAGCGGCGGAATCGCGGCGACCAGTTTCGTGGCCTATTTGTCAAGCTTGACTGCAACAGCCTACACCGCAACACAGTACGCGCTTTTTAGTTCTTTGATGACGTTGCCCGGCAAATTCACGAGTGGTTTTTCTGGAATCATTGTAGATGGGTTAGGTTACCCAACTTTTTTTCTGCTCTCAGGCTTGTTTGGTTTACCGGCCATCTTGATGGTTTTCTACCTTCTTCGCCGTGAGCAACAAAGTGTTCACTAGGCTATAAGATGTCTAGGTAGCAGCCCACCCAGCGGTGCTTATTCGTTAGGTGTTAAGGTGTCCCTGTCCTCTTGACCAGGCCGCCATTGAAAGCGATTCAAGTTGACTCGCCTATTGTCCGATACTATCCCTTCGGCCAACAGACGGTTGGTTTGTTTCAGGTAATTGGGGTTAGTAATACGGCCTGATGCATTGACAACCCGGTGCCAGGGCAACGCAGTGCCATTTGGCAGCTCTGATAATAGCCTGCCAACCCAGCGAGCTTGACCCGGGATGCCAGCCATATCGGCCAGTTGTCCATAGGTAACAACCTTGCCTCTTGGAATCGCAGCTATGATCTGCCAAACAGTTTGTTTTTTGGAATCAGAATCAATCACTTATTGGCCTTATTACGGTGATTTTTCAGGCATTTTAGGCGATCAAAATCGGAACTCGGTTCTGGCTTGGGTTTTTCAGAGATTTTAGCACTCTACCCTTGACTCTGCTAAAAGTGACCCTATTATTAGCACTCCTTAGGGGAGAGTGCTAAAAGACTGGGCAAGCCGTTGCCGAGGCTTTTAGCTGATATCAGAAACAAGCTGGCCGGCCATTTGGAGTCGGCGCAATCTTAGATTGGGAGATCAGAATGAATATTCGTCCATTACAAGATCGAGTGGTCGTACGACGTCTGGAAGAAGAAACCAAATCTGCTGGCGGGATCGTTATTCCCGGTTCGGCAGCGGAAAAACCTTCTCAAGGGGAAGTCTTAGCAGTTGGAACGGGCAAAAAGCTCGACAACGGGACTGTTCAGTCAGTAGACCTGGCGGTTGGCGACAAAGTGCTCTTTGGGCAATATGCCGGTAGCACCGTAAAGGTTGATGGTGAAGAATTGCTAGTCATGAGCGAAAGCGAAGTGTTTGGGGTGATCGAGTAAGCATCCCTAAGGGCAGTGCTCACGCGTAACAATCAGACAGCAATATAAGAAACGAGATAAGGAATTTAAATATGACAGCTAAAGACGTAAGGTTTGGTGATTCTGCACGACAGAGAATGCTCACGGGCGTCAATGTTCTAGCAGATGCTGTGAAAGTCACACTAGGACCTAAGGGTCGTAACGTAGTGCTTGATAAGTCGTTTGGCGCACCGACAGTAACGAAAGATGGTGTTTCGGTCGCGAAAGAGATTGAACTTAAAGATAAGTTTGAGAACATGGGCGCGCAGATGGTCAAAGAAGTCGCGTCACAGACTTCTGATGTGGCCGGCGATGGCACCACAACAGCTACAGTTCTAGCCCAAGCAATATTAAACGAAGGGCTAAAGGCCGTTGCTGCTGGCATGAATCCAATGGATTTAAAGCGTGGCATCGACAAAGCCGTGAGCGTAGCCGTCGAGTCGGTGAAAGGACTTGCAGTACCTTGTTCGGATTCTAAAGCGATCGCTCAGGTAGGCAGTGTATCTGCTAACAGTGACACGCAGATTGGCGATATCCTCGCCGAAGCGATGGACAAGGTTGGCAAGGAAGGCGTGATCACCGTAGAAGAAGGCTCTGGCTTGGAAAATGAGCTGGATGTGGTTGAAGGCATGCAGTTTGATCGAGGTTATCTATCCCCTTACTTTATCAACAATCAAGAAAATATGAGTGCTGAACTCGAAGATCCTTACCTGCTACTGTTTGACAAGAAGATCTCCAATATTCGAGACCTTCTCCCGGTACTTGAAGCAGTCGCCAAATCAAGTCGTCCGTTGATGATTATCTCTGAGGATGTCGAAGGCGAAGCGCTTGCAACTCTGGTAGTCAACAATATGCGCGGTATTGTGAAAGTTGCTGCTGCAAAAGCACCAGGCTTTGGTGATCGACGCAAAGAAATGCTTCAAGATATTGCAATCTTGACGGGCGGTACCGTGATCTCAGAAGAAGTTGGCTTGTCTCTGGAAGGCGCTTCTTTAGAAGATCTGGGTCAGGCCAAGCGCATCACACTGACCAAGGAAAATACGACCATCGTCGATGGCTCAGGGGATTCTGCAGATATTGAGGCTCGAGTGAAGCAAATCAGGACACAGATCGAAGAGACTTCCTCGGATTATGATCGTGAGAAGTTGCAAGAGCGTGTCGCTAAATTGGCCGGCGGTGTTGCCGTGATCAAGGTTGGCGCAGGCTCTGAGGTCGAGATGAAAGAGAAGAAAGCCCGAGTTGAAGATGCGTTGCACTCTACCCGAGCCGCGGTCGAGGAAGGTATCGTTGCAGGCGGCGGCGTCGCGCTGATTCGAGCACTCTCAGCGATCGAAGGGTTAGAAGGCGAAAACGAAGATCAGAACGTTGGTATCAACATCTGTCGACGCGCGATGGAAGCGCCTATTCGGCAGATTGCTGAAAACGCAGGCGCTGAAGGTTCCGTTGTCGTGGACAAGGTTAAGCAATTGACTGGCAATGAAGGTTTCAACGCTGCCACCGGCGAATATGGCAACATGATCGACTTTGGTATTCCTGATCCTGCTAAAGTGACTCGTACGGCGCTTCAGGCTGCGGCATCCGTGGCCGGTCTGATGATCACAACAGAATGTATGGTCACTGATGTTGTTGAAGATAACCCACCAGCAGGCGGCGGTATGCCTGATATGGGCGGTATGGGCGGTATGGGCGGTATGGGCGGTATGATGTAATACGCCCTTCCGGCAAAAAGACCCCGCTTTGAGCGGGGTTTTTTTTGTGTTAAACCCTAGCACCAAGATGGTAAGCGAAACTTTAAGTAAGATGATTGAACAATTTGCACTCCGAATATCTGCTGAGGAAATGCAGCGGTATTACGCTGGGGCTGCCCGGGTCGTCATTGTGCGTGCCGAAAGTGGTCGGCGTATTCAATTCTCTGCTGAACATTTAAGGCAGTTCGTGAGTTCAACGGGCATTGCCGGGTGGTTTGAAATTGAGTATGACGGCAACGGTAAGTTTATTCGGATTGACTGCTTGAAAAGGTTTGTCGATGTATAGGAAAAGCTTATGTTTTGAACAAAGTTTGGTATAGTACTTTGAAGTCTGCTGAAGCACTTGCAAGCAGCATATAAGTTTCGGTTAAACATACTGGGGAAAGCGCATGGACATACCATTATTTTCATCTTATGGCATAGACTATTTGTTTCGTTGGGGACATTTTCTATTTGGCATCGTTTGGATCGGGTTGCTGTACTATTTTAATTTTGTTCAAACGGAATATTTTAAAGAAGCCGACCCGGCTCATCGCTCTGGCGCCATTCAAAAGCTCGTCCCTAGGGCGCTTTGGTGGTTCAGATGGGGCGCGGCGTTTACATTCTTAACTGGCTTGTACCTTCTATATGTTTTACATGGTGCATTGACGTACGACATCACAGTGGGTGCAACGCTTGGAACTCTGATGGCCATTAATGTTTGGTTTATTATCTGGCCTAATCAGAAAATTGTCATAGCCTCTGCGACTCAGGTCGCTGAAGGTGGAGAAGCCTTGCCAGAGGCCGCAGGTGCTGCGCCAAAAGCTGCATTAGCTTCTCGCACGAACACGCTATTTTCGATTCCTATGTTGTTTTTCATGGGATCTTCCGCGCATTTGCCGAGCGGCATCGTTACGGATTCCATGGCAGCCTCAACCGCAAGTTTGATCGTGGTCTTCTTGATTATTTTAGCGTTAGAAGTCAATGCGATACGCGGTAAACAGGGTCCAATGACCTCGGTCGCGGGTGTGATTCACTGTGGTCTAGGGCTAACGGCTGTTCTATACGCTTGTATGCATTTGTTGTGATCTAAACGACAAATTGACTTAAAATACGGGGCGAAATGTGCCCCGTTTTTTTTGGACATGTGCTAATGACTGATGATTTGAAAAAGATTGATGATCTACCATCGATTACACCCGATGCTGAGGATGTGTCCTCTTACCGGCGAGGTGCTCGTGCAGAAGCGCCAAAGCAAAGCAATTTTAATGGCATTTTGATGTTTGTTATCGCGCTGATGGTAGGTGTTATGGGCTTTGGTGGTTATGTGCTGTTTCAGGTACAGCAGAAGCTGAGTGAGGCGAATGTGCTGCTGACCAAAAGCCAGGCGAGTATCTTAGAGCTTGAAGGAAGGCTAGCGGCCACGGGTTCTGACGTTTCTGCGACGTTTGCGACCCTACAAGAACAATCGAATCGAAATTTCAGTGAAATTGATAAACTTTGGGCGGTTGCCTATCGGCAAAATCGTCCGAAGATCGAACAGGTTGCGGCTGATCTTGAGGCCGCTGTGACAACTTTTAAGGCCGAATTGGATCCAATTGCGGGCACGGTGTCAGGCATTGGTGATAATTTCGACTCACTGAACAAAGATATGATCGGTCTCAAGGATCAGTTGTTGGTAAACAATCAGGAGTTGGGCACGGAAGTTGGATTGATTCGCCAGCAAGTTCAAGATCAAACTGACGCGTTAGAGACTCAGCGTCGCTCGTTGACGACTTTGGTTAAGAAGATTGACGAGGCAAATGCCGATATTCGGTCGAACCTTGAATATCGACAGAGGCACAACATGGAAGTGCTTGAAATGAAAAAACAGATCCAGCAGTTAGCGGAGCTGCAAGGGGCCAATCAACCCCTTTAGTCGTCTGCCCATTGGCTCAAAACGCTAACAGGAACCGAATGGGTTTGATGACGGATAACGACACCATCTTCGGTGATTTGGCTGAGTTCGAGACCAGAACCGAATCGCTCTAGCTCTCGTAGTGCTTGCCCATTAATGACAACCATTCTTAGCGTGGCGTCACTAGCGTAGATATGGCTAGAAAAACGTATCGCCGCAATCTCGTCAGCGATAGCACTTGGCAGCTTTCCATCACCCCCAGGGATAGGGGTCTTAGCGATGGGTTCTGTACGTTTGATGGCCGCACTGGACCTAAGCTCAGGGGGCTGTTCGGTTGGGGTGTAGACTGGAGTATTCTGAGTCCTCATTGATGGGCGCGGACTTGGCTCAACGGCGGGGCTAGAACGCGTAACTTTCTCTGGCTGAACGCGTGTCTGACTAAAAAAAATCAACCAAGTAACCAGCGCGACCAAGGTGATCAGAATTAAAGCGCTGATGACGATAGTCCACGGCACGCCGCCTCGGTTTGACCTGCCGGGTCGCTGATGAATCGTATTCAGAGAAGGCGTGCGATACGCCTTCTTCTCTTCCTCTGATTTATTTAATGCATCTAGAATGTAGGACATTACAACCTAACTCCATCTAACCTAGGCGTAGGGATGTCATCTGCATCATTAATTTTGATCCAAGTTTTGACACCGGCAATACCATCTGGCGTTAGCCCGGTCACGAGCTGAAACTGTCGGACTTCGGACTCCAAGCGCCCATCGAAAACATAGCCAGGACTGGTCGAGCCGGGACGCTCGTTGATCACTTGTAAACGATTGACCAACCAGTCAACAGCCGGTCCCCGATCTCCCAGTGAAATTGGCGCCTTGTATCCAGGGGGCGCTCGCCATAAAAGGGTAAAGTTACCGCTCCAAGCATCGAGCAATTCTGATATGGCGACCTCATGACGCTCTCCGCCCACACTCAAAACGGCCATTTCTCTTGTTAAGCTTTGGAGGGTGAACCACTGATTGTTTAAATTAATAACAACCGGCCTATCGAAATCATTCATTTCGTTGAGGCCTGCGATGCTGGAGAAGCAGAATAGACCAATGGTTTCGGCCAGCTCACAGGTGGCTGATTCGGGGTCGGTGAAATCAACGCCCCAGAGACCGAGCAGATCATTAAGCGCAGCGCCGGCTCGGTTATGCCCCTGGATGAGTGCCAGTGAGGTCAACGGACGTCCCGGCTCTGTTTCAGTTATTTGATTGACCAAAGGTTGGTTAAGGGTAAGTGATGTCGGCTGATCTTGGGGTTCTGAACCTGTAAAGGATTGATCAATGACTGGCGTTTTCTCTGTGACCTCCGATGCTCTTTGTGTGACCGGCTGCTCTTGAGGTGCTGCCTCAACGCTTTTGGCCTCGTCAACGAGGGTGCCAGTGGATGCAGTCAGTGCCGCCTCTCTAGATGGGTTTACCAGCATCAACACAACGACAGCAATCAGCATAGCGAGTCCGCCGCCCAAGCCTAGCGCGAGCGCTCTCCAGTTCATGGCTGGTTTGGGAGCGCCTCCGAGGATTTCTCTCGCAGCCTTGCTAACGATTTTTGGTGTGACTTGTAGCTCACCCTCTGAATAAGTACCGAGGAGGGACCGGTCGCAGATCAAGTTGATGATTCTCGGTATCCCTTGGCTTATTTTATAGATTCGATCTACTGCTGGTTTCGAAAAAAAGGAACCCTTTGCGCCCGCAATGGTTAGCCTGTGTTTAATATAAGCTGATATCTCCTCCCGGTTGAGGGCATCTAAATGAAAGCGGGCTGTGATACGTTGCGATAATTGTCTTAGTTCAGGTTTCGCTAATAAAGATAGGAGTTCGGGCTGACCAAGCAGGATAATCTGCAATAGTTTACGTTGATTGGTTTCTAAGTTGGTCAGTAATCTGAGCTGTTCGAGCACCTCAGTCGACAAATTTTGGGCTTCATCGATAATCAATACCGTTCTTCGATCCTTAGCGTGCGCCTCGAGTAAATAGGCGTTCATACAGTCAGTTAAGACTTTGATTGTTGCGTCTTTAGGATATTGAATTTTTAGATCATCGCACGCGGCAGCGAGTAGTTCCCCTGCGGTGAGTTTTGGGTTCAGGATAAAAGCGGTGTCAACTTGACTGGGAATTTGCTCTAGGAGGCACCGACATATCGTGGTCTTGCCAGTGCCAACCTCACCGGACAACAAAATAAAAGCGCCATCCCCCTGTATCCCATAGAGCAGATGCGCCAAGGCCTCTCTATGGCGATCGCTCATGTAGAGATACTGAGGATTTGGGGCAATCGAGAACGGCGATTCTTTCAGCCCGAAATAATCGTTATAGATGGACGTCAAAAAGCTTCCTCCGAGGCGGTAGCATAACAGGACTGCTAACGCTGCTCTAGCAACAGTTGTTGAATATCTGCGTCCTTAAGGGCCCATCGCTCGGCTAGCAGATCTCTCACTTGAACGGCGGATGATCGAGCAGCGTTGGTGCCGACGTTATCGATATCTCGTGGTATCGGAATGGCTTCGATTTTGACCGTAATTTTGGCATCGTGTCCGCAAAGAAACTGCCAAATGCTAGGGCAATGGTCGTGATAGATGATTGTCACATCTAAAATGTCAGTGAGGTGCTGCTCAAGCGCATCCACCACCATGGCCACACCCCCGCTTTTAGGTTTTAACAAATGCTGATAGGGGCTGTGGCTTTGTTTGTGTTTTTGAGGTGTATACCGAGTACCTTCCACAAAGTTGAGCACGGACACCGGCGTTAATTTAAATCGTTCACAGGATCTTAAGGTCGTTGCTAAATCTCGTCCCCTTAAATGCGGCTTTTTCTTGAGGGTCGTGTGGCTATATCGCTTCATGATAGGAAAGTCGAGTGCCCACCAGCAGGCCCCTAATACCGGTACATAGATAAGAGATTGCTTAATAAAAAACTTGAGCATTGGAATCTGTCGGTTCATCAATCGCTGTAAAATGAGAATGTCTGTCCAGCTCTGGTGGTTGCAGATGACCAGATACCATGCATTGCAATCCAATTTCGCCGGTTTGATGGTCTCAATATTGAGCGTTTGCAGACTATCTAGGATGCGATTGTTGTTGCTGATCCAGCTCTCTGCGCACCGCATTGCGAATCGCGTACAACCAACTTGCATTTTTTCAGGTGTCAGAAACCTAATTAGTGCTGCCATACAGAGCGGCACAGCCAGCAGCAGGGTGTTAATCGTCATGGCAACCAGGGTCGCACTGCCTCTAAGGATTCGCATACAAAATCCCTTTTAATTGACTCATGCGAGCGCCTCTGGTCCAAGCTTTAGCAACTTTACCTAGGCCGCGCGTTAGCCATAGGTTAGCGCCAGTGACAAAAGATGGGCGCATCACAGTAGCCAAGTAGTGAGCGCGCTGATGATGAGCGCCCCGATTAAATTAAGTGCTAGGCCTTCTCTAACCATAATTTTAATTGGAAAAGCACCCGTGCTGAACATAATAGTGTTAGGCGCTGTTGCAACCGGCAGCATGAAGGCACAACTTGCGCTCATTGCCGCTGGAACCATGAGCACTTCAGGGGGTATTTCGGCGGCCAATGCCGCTGCGGCCAAAATTGGCAACATTAAGGTGGTGGTAGCGGTATTACTTGTGATTTCTGTCATAAAGGTGATGGTCAAACAAATGGCCAAGACCAGGAAAAAGGTATCAAGGGTCGCCTGTTCGGTCAGAAAGGCCCCGAGTTCTTGTGATAAACCAGATTCAACAAAAGCTTTAGCGATCGTGATGCCGCCTCCAAAAAGAATTAACATGCCCCATGGGATTTTTTCTGCGGCTTCCCAGTTGAGTAAGCGTTCACCTTTGCCATCGGGTACTAAAAACATGACGACGACAGCGAGTAGCGCGATACTTGCATCGTTGACACTTGGTACGCCCATCAAGTCTGACCAGCCACCAAAGGGTTGGCTGCGGGTTATCCAAGCGACAGCAGTTATCGAAAAAATGATAAATACCCGGCGTTCAGCAATTTGCCAGAGCCCGACTGGCGGTAACGAGAAGCTGCCCTTGAAGTTCAGTCCGCGGGTCAGCCAGAGCGCGCAAATGGGGACAAAAATAGCAACGATGGGAACGCCCCAACTCATCCAGGTCAGAAAGCCAATCTCATTGCCTGTTGCACTGGCATACACTTCACGAAACACGAGGTTGGGTGGTGTGCCAATGGGCGTGCCAATACCGCCGATGCTGGACGCGTAAGCGATACCGAGTAGCAGAGGCACTGCCAGGCGTTTATCTGGGGCCTTTTCAAGTACCGCCAGTGCGACTGGCAGGAGCATCAGCGTGGTTGCGGTGTTGGATATCCACATCGAAAGTAATGCCGCCGCAGCCATGAAACCGAATACCAATCGGCGACTGCTATTACCTCCGAAAAGATTGACCATGGTCAGGGCTACGCGTCGATGGGCGCCACTTCTTTCCATGGCAGTAGACAGGATAAAGCCCCCCATAAGGAGGAGAACCAGAGGACTGCCATAGGCCGCACCGACTTGATTGGCGTTAAGAATTCCGAAGGTAGGGAATAGAGCTAGCGGTAACAGAGAAGTGGCTGGAATCGGTATCGGCTCAAAGACCCACCAGATGGCGGTCCATAGGGTGATGCCTGCTGTAATGGCGATCTCATCACCCAGAGACGTGTTTAGCCACAAGTAGATTGAGAGCCCAGCGACTGGTCCAAGCAACGCTAGCAATGTTCTTCGATAAGGCATGGTGATCGTCTTCAGGAAGTGACAAGATTATAAGATACAGTGCGTCACAAAACGAAGACACATTCCGATGGCCGAAACCTTTTTTTGGTATGACTTAGAGACGACAGGTACGCATTCGGTTTTAGACAGGATTGTTCAGTTCGCCGGTCAAAGAACCGATATGTCGCTCAAACCTGTCGGGCCAGCGATAAATTTCTATATAAAACCTGCATGGGAAGCCTTAATTCATCCCGAGGCGGCGCTGGTAACCGGAATAGATCCAGAGCTTCTCGACCAAAATGGTGTCACAGAACGGGTTGGTCTTGAACGAATTCTTGAACAGTTTACCGAGCCAGGGACCTGTGTGGTTGGCTACAACAGCTTTCGGTTTGACGACGAATTTATCCGGCAGGGTCTTTACCGCAACTTTTTCGATCCTTACGCGCGTGAGTGGCAAAACGGAAACTCCCGATGGGACCTCATACAATTGGCAAGATTGGCTTATGGCCTACGACCGGATGGTCTAGATTGGCCTACGCATCCATCAGGGAAGCCGTCTTTCAAATTAGAGGATTTAGCGCGGGCAAACCAACTGCAGCATACGCATGCTCATGATGCCTTATCAGATATTCATGCCACGATAGGTTTAGCCTCGCGACTGCAAAAAGCGCAACCTAGGCTGTTCGATTACCATTATCGTTGGCGTCGAAAACAGACCGTGATCGATGCGATGTACCCCTTAGGGAAAACTCCGTGGTTATTTGCGGGTGGTTTTGGACCTGTCAGTGATCGAACTTTGGTACCTCTGTTACCCTTCATGACCCATCCAGTTAACGCGAATTCGCTGATATGCATTGACTTACGGGTTGACCCGTCCACTTATCTTGATTTGAGCCCTGACAAGCTCATTGCGCGATGCCTTGGTACCGAAAACGAACCACTGTCCCAAAGAATTCTGCACATTATGCAAATCAATCGCTGCCCGCCAGTTGCCCCTTTTTCGACCTTACCCGAAGCTGTTGAGCCCAATCTAAGCTGGCAAGTTGATACGATTAAAGGCCACGTCCGGCAGATTCAGAAAAGTCCTCGGTTGTTTGCGCTTTTGAGTGACGGTTTGCTCAATGAGCCTCGTAGGGTAGTCGCTGACGTAGATTTTCAATTGTATTCCGGAGGGTTTGTCTCTAAGGATGATCAGCAGAAGTTCAGTCTAGCGAGACAAAGCTTAAGTCCTGACCTGGTTTTTGATGATGACCGGCTCAACGAACTGTATTTTCGTTTTAGGGCACGACAAGATGGCGCTAACTTGACCGAGGAAGAGCAAAATCGTTGGCATGCGTATCTACAAGCGCTTTGGTGTGACAACGATCGCTTGCGCGATCTCTATCAGCTCACCCAAAAGAAGCTGTTAGACCATCCTGACAGCGATATTGTGCCTAAATTGTTAGACCGATTAAGTCGCCAGGCTGCCGATCTCGAAATTAGCCTGATCTAATCAGCGGAGGTAATAGATAGACCTCCTTCGGATCCCAGAAATGCCGATAGCGCTGTGAATAAATGCGCTGTATCTTGGGTCCCAGCTAATTCTCTGATTGAGTGCATGCCAAAGGTTGGTAAGCCAACGTCAAGCGTTTTGATGCCAAGCTTACTTGCGGTAATTGGGCCAATAGTGCTGCCGCAACCCATGTCAGATCGGGTTACGAATACTTGAAATGGCACGGCTACCGACTCGCATATCGATTTAAAAATACTGTGTGTATCTGAGTTGGTTGCATAGCGCTGGTTTGCGTTGATCTTTATCACAGGCCCGGCGTTGATTTTAGGGCCATGGTTAGGATCATGCTTAGAGGCATAATTAGGATGAACGCCGTGGGCGTTATCGGTTGAAATCAGCAGGGAGCCAGCCAAAGTTCGCACCCTTTCCTCGGGCGACGGCAGCAGTCGGTCGATGACATCGATTAAAAAGCTGCCGTCAGCACCAGCATAAGAGGTACTGCCAATTTCTTCATGGTCGTTGAACACAATCATGGTGTTTGCGCTTTGGGGCACGCTGATAAATGCCTTTAACGCGATAAAACAAGACAGCAAATTATCGAGGCGAGCGCTTGCAATGAACTCTTGCGCTGAGCCGATGATTTTCGGTGGATTGGTGTCGTAAAAGCTGAGGTCCCAAGCCAGAACACGATCGATCTGCTTGCCGGGATGAGAGCGCTCTATTTCCTCGATTAAGCGAGCCTCTAAATTAAATTCACTTTGAGCGACAATCGGTGGAAGATCGGTTTGAGCGTTTATAGTTCTTGACGTGTTAGCCTCTCGATCAAGATGAATTGCGAGGCTGGGAATCGTTGCGATGGCCGTGTCGAAGTCGATCAAACCATTTCTCAGCGCACCGCTCGCCAAACGATAAGTCACTTTGCCAGCCAAGCTCAAATCGCGATCGAACCAAGGATTCAGCAGGACGCCTCCGTAGACCTCGACTCCGATTTGATGGTATCCCAACTGGCTTATACTAGGATTGGGCTTTACCTTTAAACAGGGGCTATCAGTATGGGCGCCTATTATTTTAAGACCAGATTCGGGCAGCTTATTCCGGTCTAAATTGAAGGCGATGATTGAGGAGTCTGCGCGGGTGACAAAAAAGCGCCCGGCATCTAGATTCCAAGCCTCTGATTCATCAAGTTGAGTGAAGCCTGCCGCTACCAGCGCATCAGTCGTCGAGCGAGTGGCGTGGTAGGGGGTCGGCGAAGCCTTGATAAAAGCCAGCAGCTGGTCGTTAAGCGATTCTGTCATGGTGATAGGCAGTTAGTTTAAAGAAGGATTATAGCAGGCAAAAGTCAGTCAATCGTAGCGGGTGGTTGAGGGTAATTCGTTGAATTGTCGAGACTGCCGTACTAAAATTTCGGGTGCGCCGTTTTGATTTCAGCTTGCGGGCGCATAACAAATGCCGCTAAAGCGGTTTGGCCCGCCTGTTAGCGGGTTTTTTCGTTTTGGAGCCCAACTATGGGATTTACCACTCAGATATTGCACTCAGATCGCCGATTCGGTGTTGAACATGGCAACTTAATCAAACCGGTTCATCCAGGCGTGACCTACGGGTACGACGACGCGCGAGAATTAGCTGCGGTCTTTCAAGGTAAACAAAAAGGGTACACCTATGGTCGTCAAATAAACCCGACCGTCGAGGCGCTTCATCAAAAAATGAACCTCATGGAAGGTGGAATCGCAAGTTTAGCGTTTGCCACTGGAATGGCCGCGATCGGTACCATGCTGTTTGCGCTTCTTAGACGAGGGGATCATGTGATTGCCTCAAAATACTTGTTCGGCAACACCGCAAGCCTGTTTGAGTCTTTCAGTCGTCACGGCATCGAGGTGTCCTTTGTCGATTTGGGAGACGCTGAGGAAGCCCAATACGCGATCAAAGACAACTCTAAATTACTATTTGTCGAGACGATCGCTAACCCAAGAACGCAGGTTGCCGACCTTGAAGGCTTGGGGCGGTTATGTAAAACCCACGGGCTTGTCTATGTTGTCGACAATACCCTGACGACGCCCTACTTGTTTCAGCCTAAAAACGTAGATGCCAATTTGGTGGTGAATTCGCTGACAAAATATATCGGTGGGCATGGTAACGCGCTCGGAGGTTGCGTCACTGATCTAGGCAGCTTCGACTGGGCTACCTTCGCTAATATCCTCCCTGATTATCAATCTGGAGATCCTGCGCTGTTTGCGATGAACCAAATGAAAAAAAAGGGCTTAAGAGATTTTGGCGCGAGTCTTGGTGCTGATGCCGCGCATCGCTTGTCAGTCGGTTCTGACACGTTGTCGCTGAGAATGGAAAGAGCCTGTGACAATGCACAGAAGTTAGCAGAATTCTTTCAGGACCATCCGGCCGTTGAGCAGACTTACTACCCAGGCCTCAATAGTCATGATCATTTCGAGCGTGTGGCACATTTATTTAAGCGGCCAGGCGCGATCTTGAGTTTCGAGCTTAAACCAGAGTTTGATTGTTTTGAGCGTTTGAACAGACTGAAAACCGTCATTAAGGCAACGCATTTAGGTGACGTTAGGACCCTAGCCATACCGGTTGCGCATTCGATATTTTACGAATTAGGCGCTGAGCGTCGAGCGGCGATGGGAATTAAAGATAATCTTATTAGGTTGTCCGTTGGGATAGAGGACATAGAAGACCTCTTATCGGATTTTGATCAAGCTTTAGCCTGATTGTGCTACCTTAAAAAATGGTCGTGGTTTAGTGTTTGAAACAACGAACGACGATGTCAACGAGATAGATTGTAATAGGCTTTAGGTGCGCTGTTGCAGGCGGTTTAAGACCAAGTAATCGCTCCCTTCCAAGAGGGGATTTGTTGAAAACAAAACCAAGGAGATCCTCAGAGATGACAGCAGCACTATTAACCACCAACCTATCGCTGCCGAACAAACGAACCGGAAAAGTCAGAGATCTATATGACGTTACGCTACCTGATGGTGGAGAGGGTCTACTGATTATTGCCTCTGACCGGGTCAGTGTTTTTGATGTGGTCCTAGAAAATGGCATTCCCGGAAAAGGCGCAATGCTGACTAAGATCTCCAAGTTTTGGTTCGAATATTTCTCAGGCACCTATAAGCATCATTTAGTGAGCACGGAGATTCGGGATGTGTCGGGTTTGACCGAAGCAGACTACCAGATGTTAGACGGTAGAGTGATGATATGTCGCAAGAATCGGGTGGTGCCGGTTGAGTGTATTGTTCGAGGGTATTTAACGGGTAGTGGGTTTAAAGATTATCTCAGAACCGGTGAAGTCTGCGGGATACCGCTGCCCGCCGGAATGGTTAATTCTGATCGTATTGAGGCGCCCTTGTTCACGCCCAGCACGAAGGCTGAAACAGGTCATGATGAGAATATTAGTTTTGAAGAAAGTTGTCGGGTAGCCGGGCGTGAGCTTATGGAGCAGATTCGAGATCAGTCAATTGCAATTTATAATCAGGGCCGCGCTTATGCTGGCGAGCGAGGCATTCTTATTGCAGATACGAAATTCGAATTCGGGCTTGAGCCGGACTCGGATCAACCAGTTTTAATTGATGAGGTGTTGACCCCTGATAGCTCACGGTTTTGGCCGGCCGATGAGTGGCGTCCAGGAGAAGAACAAAATAGTTTTGATAAGCAATTTGTTCGTAACTATACCGAGGGCTTGGTCGCCGAAGGTCTCTGGAACAAAGAAGCACCCGGGCCCGCACTGCCAAACGAGGTGATTGAACAGACACTCATGCGATATGATCAAGCGTATCAGAAACTCATGTCCTAATAGCAGACTCCAGTGCCGCCCAAGCCACAGTAGCCATTAGGCACTTTCGCAAGATACTGTTGATGGTAGTGCTCGGCATAGTAAAACGGCACAGTTTCTCTAATTTCGGTCGTGATTGATGGATAGCCTGCAGACGTCAGTTGTTGTTGGAAATGCTGCAGGCTGGTCTTGGCGATCGCGGTTTGATGCGCATTCGCAGTGTATATGCTGGATCGATATTGGGTGCCCAGGTCGTTACCTTGACGCATGCCTTGGGTGGGATCATGGCTTTCCCAAAAGGTCGTAAGCAGCGTTTCAAAACTGATCTCAGCGGGATCCCAGACGACGAGCACGACCTCGGTGTGGCCAGTTTGTCCAGAGCACACCTCTTCATAACTCGGGTTAGGCGTATGCCCGCCCGCATAGCCGGCCGCAGTAGTAACAACACCAGGGAGAGACCAGAATTTTCGTTCTGCGCCCCAAAAGCATCCCATACCAAATTGAACTTGCTGTAGCGCCGCGTCGAAAGGACCTTGCAGAGGACGACCATGAACAAAATGCTGGGCTGGCACGGGTATTGGCTCAGGCCGACCTGGCAGAGCGTTTTCTTTAGAGGGTAAGGTCGCTGGTTTTGAAAATAAACCCATTCTCGGTAGCTCCTATGAAAAGCAGATCATCAACGCAGTATAGAGGTTTTAAGTCGGTATTTGCAGATGCAAATGTAGGTCTTTTTACCGCCTTAATTAAAATCGCGGTATGCTGTGGTTTTGGTAATCATCAGGTTAAGAGAGTAGGTGGCAGTGAATCCGTATTTTGATGAGATCCTTGATCGTCGAGGAACCGCGAGCTCGAAGTGGGAGAAATACGCCGGACAAGATGTCATTCCAATGTGGGTCGCTGATATGGACTTTCCAGCACCCGCAGAGGTTACCGAGGCGCTGGCCACAAGAATCAGCCACCCGATTTATGGGTACACCGTGGTGCCTGACTCATTGACTTCGGTTACCTTGAATCGGTTCGCCGAGCGGTACAACTGGTCTTTGACAGAAGGGGATTTAGAGTGGATCCCAGGAATCGTCCCTGCAATCAATCAAGCCATTCGAGGCTTAGTGAGACCGGGCGGTGCGGTTGTAACGGCGACACCCGTTTATCATCCCTTTCTGCAGGCGCCTGGTCATATGGGGCGTCAACTCATGGCGCTTCCCATGACAGCAGATGATGACTGGCAATTTCCCTTGCGTGCCTTTGAGCAATCAGCCGAAACGTATCCTGAAATTGATCTTTTACTGTTGTGTCATCCAATGAACCCGGTTGGTCGCACCATAGATGAGACCATGCTGGCGGCAATTGTCGAGATCTGCGTCACCCACGATATTGTGATCATATCGGATGAAATTCACTCAGAGATTGTTTTCGATGGACGAATGCACACGCCGCTGGCAACACTCAGCGAGCGAGCCGCTCAGCAGTCGCTAACCTTTCATGCAGCGTCAAAGACTTTTAATTTAGCGGGTTTGGGTTGCGCGGTGGTGATCGCTCAAAACCCGCATTTGATGGCCCGTTTTAAAGCCGCAGGCGCGGGAATTATGGCAAATGTTAATACCCTTGGTTACGTCGCGACCGAGGCGGCTTGGTCATCGTGTGAGTATTGGCATCAACACCTCTTGGCCTATCTTACTGACAACAGAAATTTTCTGGTGGAAAGAGTTGAAGCGATTCAAGGGGTTTCGATGACGCCTCCGGAAGCTACGTATCTTGCCTGGCTGAACATTGAAGCCCTGGATATCAAAGATCCAGAGGCCTTCTTTCGTGCTGCAGGAGTTGGCCTATCACCGGGTAGTCAGTTCATGGGTGAAGGTTATGTGCGTTTAAATTTTGGTTGCCCTCGGGCGTTGCTCGAGCAAGGACTCGATCGATTTGAAACTGCGTGCATTGGCCGGTGGCAAACTTGAGTCATTAAGGCCACACTGACAAGCCGATCGGTTTTGTTTTTTGAGGTTCTCGCAAGCTAAGAGCGTATTAGAATTTACCGAGTTAGACTTCGGCGTGGTCTATAATGATTTTTTAGCGATTAAGGAGGAAAAAATGGGCGCTTTTTGTCAGGTCATTAAAGAAGAGCGGTTAACGATTGTTACGATTGATCGGCCCGAAGTTATGAATGCGTTGCACCCACCGGCAAACCAAGAGTTGGCTGAAGTGTTCGATGAGTTCGTGGCGGATCCAGAGCAATGGGTTGCTATTATCACCGGTGCTGGCGATAAAGCGTTTAGTGCGGGCAACGATTTAAAGTACCAGGCCTCAGGTGGAAAAATGGGTGGCCCAGCATCAGGTTTTGCGGGGCTGACCCAGCGGTTTGATAACGTCAAACCTATCATCGCGGCGGTAAATGGATTAGCAATGGGCGGAGGATTCGAAATTGCGTTAGCTTGCGATTTGATTATTGCCGATGAAAATGCGTTGTTTGCGTTGCCAGAGCCTAGGGTGGGGCTGGCTGCTTTAGCAGGCGGCATTCATCGCCTACCTAGGGAAATTGGCATGAAGCAAGCGATGGGCATGCTGTTAACAGGAAGACGAGTTTCGGCATCGGAAGGCCAAAGTCTTGGATTTGTCAATGAGGTTGCGCCCGAGGGACAAGCCTTAACCGTGGCTAGGCGCTGGGCTGCCCAAATTTTAGAATGTGCGCCACTATCTATCAGAGCAAGCAAGCAAGCTGCTATCGAGGGGATGGCGGCAGAGTCACTTGAAGCAGCAATAAAGGGTAGATATAGCCAAATAAAAGCGATGTATGGCAGCGATGATTTCATCGAGGGCCCTCGTGCATTTTCAGAAAAACGCCCGCCGAGTTGGCAGGGCCACTAAGGTTCTGGCTTAAAGAAGTCGGAAACTCGAGTTTAGTCGGGTGACAGACAGGGATCGGGTGCATGTGATAATGATCACAGAACTTTGGGGCGGGTAGTGGTTATCAAACCACTCCAAAATGGTTTGAGGTCGACTTATGATCTTGGTGCAGTTAGTAGGGTGAACCGGTCGTTTGCGTAAAGGTTTTAAGAGACCGAGTCGTCAAGGTCGACTGCGAGGACCGTCAAAACTTAAGGAGGAACCGATGGCAGAAGCCCTGAACATCTCAATTGTTACCGTATCCGATACGAGAACAGCAGAAAATGACACATCCGGCGATTATCTTGCTGAGGCGCTTCAGGCGGTAGGCCATCGCTTGGTTAGCCGTAGTATTGTCATCGACGATCGATATCAGCTACGCGCCGAATTGTCGCAGTTAATAGCTGCGCCAGAGGTCCAGGTGGTGCTGATGACAGGCGGTACTGGGTTTACCGGCCGAGACTCGACGCCAGAGGCGGTTGCCCCGTTGTTTGATACCCAGATTCAAGGGTTTGGTGAATTGTTTCGACAGCTGTCCTACGAGGAAATTGGCACTTCCACATTGCAGTCCAGGGCACTGGGTGGTCTTGCCAACAATACGCTGATTTTTTGTATTCCCGGATCAACAGGTGCCTGCAAAACGGCCTGGACAGGAATTCTGTCCTCTCAGCTAGATAGCACCCATCGTCCCTGCAATTTCGCAGAATTACTTTTACGCGGCCATCATTGAATCGGGGACAGTCATGGCATTAATGTCTGTGCAAGCGGCCAAGCAAGCACTGTTGTCAGGAGTGTCTGCGCCAAAGCGTATAGAGACTGTTGGATTAAACGAGGCTTTGGGACGAACTTTGGCGCAGGATATTGTGTCACAGCACGCGGTTCCGCCTGCCGATAACAGCGCAATGGATGGTTTTGCAGTTCGAGCGATGGAGATTGTCCCGGGAAAACCACTTCCTATCTCTCAAGTTGTTGCTGCAGGCGGTGTAGCATCGCCGCTGGCTGAGCAAACGGTTGCACGGATTTTTACAGGCGGTCAGTTGCCGGAGGGTGCTGACGCCGTGCTAATTCAGGAGGACGCGACCTGGGAAGACGATCAAGTTTGGCCAAAGGTCAGGGTTCAGGCCAATGACAACGTCAGACCGAAAGGTCAGGATATTGCGTTTGGGAGTCGAGTGGCTTGTCGGGGCCAGCGGCTTCGACCGGCGGATCTTAGTTTGCTTGCAAGTGTTGGTCTTGCTGAGCTGCCCGTCTTTAAACCCCTTCGAGTAGCGATACTATCAACTGGTGACGAATTAGTTGAGCCGCCCAATAGACTTGATGTTGGACAAATTTATAATTCTAACCGTTACGCACTTCAGGGGCTGCTAACCCAAATGGGCCTTCAGACCATGGATTTGGGAATTGTGCGCGATGATCTTGAAGCAACAATACAACTGCTGCGCGAGGCTGCTAGTCAAGCTGATGTCATTATCAGCTCAGGTGGTGTCTCCGTCGGAGATCGGGATTTTATAAAAACAGCGATAGAACAACTGGGGGAATTGTCGGTTTGGAAATTGGCGATAAAACCGGGTAAACCGATGGCTTTTGGACATGTTCTGGGAGTCCCTTTTTTCGGTTTGCCGGGCAATCCAGTATCAACCTTTGTGACCTTCTTGGTGCTCGCAAAACCTTATTTAGAGCAGCTTCAGGGGCGAATAAATTCAGAGGTCATCACTTGGCCTGGGGTTTCGACTTTTTCATTCCAGGCCGGCAATCGCCAAGAGTATTTGCGGGTTCGAGCGCAGCGACAAGGTGGCGACGTTTTACTCACACGCTTTGAGCAGCAGGGCTCTGGTGTGATGAGTAGTCTATCCTGGGCGAATGCTCTAGCGGTTGTTGAGCCTCAGCAGCAAATTCAATCGGGTGATCTTGTGCCCTACCTTTTTCTTGACAGTGTTTAGGAGCGACTCAGCATGGGACTGTTACTGATTAGTTTGGTGTTGGGCAGTCTATTAGGCTGCGCGTTATGGCTCGTTATTGGTGATCGATTGCCCCCACGGCGGACGGAGAAATGGTCAGCCCTAGGTAATATCGTACTTTATGCCGGTGGTATTGCGGCGAGCCTCTATGTTCTGATTTTTATATTGGTGTGAGCATGCAACTACCCATCGATATCGACTCGGTTAAAGGGTTTTTAGATCCGGATGAGGGCGAAGCGCTGTATCAGTCGGCCATGGAGGTTGCCGATATTGGACCCTGTTTGGAGGTGGGTTCTTATTGCGGTAAATCAACGGTCTACCTAGGTACAGCTTGCAAGAAGACAGGTAATACGCTCTTTGCAATTGACCATCATCGAGGCTCGGAAGAGCACCAAGCGGGTGAGGCCTATCATGACCCAGCCTTGATGGATGTAGAGCGAGGGGTGTTTGATACTTTTGGTGCCTTTCGCGATACGATCAATGGCGCTGAATTAACCGAAAACGTTGTCCCTATTGTGGCGGCATCTGCAATAGCGGGGCGTCATTGGGCGACGCCGCTGGGGCTCGTTTTTATCGACGGTGGCCACTCGATGGCCGCAGCGAGGATGGATTACGAAATTTGGTCGCGACAGGTGAAAGCCGGCGGCTTGTTGTTGATTCACGATATTTTTCCCAATCCCGAGGATGGCGGCCGCCCACCCTTTGAAATCTATCAAGAGGCGCTCGATTCTCGTAGATTTGTTTTTCAGCGCATGGTCAAAACTCTGGGAATTTTGCAGCGAGTGCCCGATTGATTGGTGAGGGGGTTTTAAATAACCACACCAGATGTTGAACCAGTAACGACCTCTTTGAAAAGCCTGTGGCCACCGGAGCGTTGTTCGATTGCATCAGATGCGAGTAACACCGCGCCGGCGGTCCAAGAGGTTTGCTCCTCGGGCCAAATTGCCTGGTCACGGTAAACATATCCCGTCCAGTAGGCGCCTTGTTTATCCCTTAACTGTTGAATCCAATTAAAAATTTCCCGGGCTCGAACTTCGTCGTGGATATTCATCAGTGCCATCACTAACTCGCAAGATTCCGCGACCGTGACCCAAGGCTCGTCACTGACACAACGACAGCCAAGCTGATCTACTACAAATTCGTCCCAGCGTTGATCGATCCTGGCTTTGGCCTCGGCACCCGTGAGAACGCCAGTAAGAACCGGATAAAACCAGTCCATCGAAAAGCGAGCCTTACTAGCCCAAGTTCGATCAAAGGCTTCAGGCTCATTCAATATGGCATGTTTTAAATCTGCTTGAACTTTAATCCAGTGGTTGCAGTCAATGCCTTTGACCTCCGCCATGGCAATAGCGCAACCCAAGCTGTGATAGATAGAGCTGCAGCCTGTAACTAAGGCATCTTTTTGCAGTCCTTTGACCGAGTCAACAGCCCAGTAGATTTCACCCAATGGCCCTTGCAAGCCGACGACAAAGTTAATCGCTTTGGAGATCATCGGCCAAAAACGGTCGATAATGGCGTTATCGCGTGTGACCAAATAGAGGTGCCAAACGCCGGTAGCCGCATAGGCAACGAAGTTAGATTCCATACGCGTATCATCTTTTGGGTTACCGGCTTGGTAGCTTGCGTACCACCCACCAGAGTCGGATTGGATTTTGCTGAGAAAGTCATAGGCTCTAAGGGCGTTGTTGATATAACCGCAGCTAGCCAGTCCCATCGCAGCCTCTATGTGATCCCATGGATCTAAAATACCGTCTTTAAACCAAGGGATGCCGCCATTTCCTTCCTGAAGGGATCTGATGTAGTCCGCGGTTTGAGTCGATGGGTCAGAGAGCGAGGTTTGCATTAAGGGCGGAACCATCAGATTTCCTTAGTGCTATCATCAACGAGGTCGGTTGCCACGTAATACATCACAATGGATTTTCCTATCAGCGGGTTCAATAACCTATCCAACCAGCGCGTCAGCCAAGGGTTTTTCATCAGATCCCAGACTAGAAATCGATGATAGAAATCGACCAGCGCATGTTGCGCGCCTTCCCGCCAGAATAAGCACTTTAACCACCAATAAGGCACATGAAGCGCATGAGCCTTGTGGCGCCGAAAGCGTTTAAAGCCGAGCTTCTCGATATCTCGATGTAATTGTTGAGCGTTAAAAATGCGAACGTGGCCACCTTCCACTTCATGATAGGCGTCACTGAGTTGCCAACAGATCCACTCGGGGACAGCGGTAGGCACGCTCACTGCGAAGATACCTCCCGGTTTGATGACCCGCCGAATTTCTCTCAAGAAAGATTTGAAATCAGGAATATGCTCGAGCACTTCTGAACAGATAACTTTATTGAAGATTTGGTCAGCGAAGGGTAAATCGTGACCTGAACCTTGAATAAAACCGACATTGGGTTCCTTTGACACAAAGGCGTCGAAGTCTTTTAATCGACCTCTGGCCGTTTGTAGATCTTGGTAAGACAGATCAAGGCCGATAGCTTGTAGTTTCGTCTCCAATCCCACCGAGATAGTGTGTCGTCCCTCGCCACACCCAAGGTCGAGTAGATAGTCCTCTGGATGTAGTTCCAGATAAGCAGATTTTATGGTTTCAAGAGACATGAGAGGCGCGATTCACTGTGCTATAAATTTGAGAAAACCTGTTCGCGGCGGTCTGCCACTGGAATTGTTGTTCAATCCGCGCTCGACCAGCTTCGGCTAAGCGTTTTCTCTCAGCAGGGTCTTGCAATAAAGTTATGATCGCATCAGCGAGCGACCGGCTGCAACCGGGGTCCACCAGCAGCCCACAGTCCCCGACTACCTCAGGTAGGGCTCCGCCCCGGGTAGAAATGACAGGTACTCCACAAGCCATAGCCTCTCCGGCTGGAAATCCGAAGCCTTCATACAAAGAAGGGACAACAGCCATAGTAGCTCTTGCATAGAGTGCCACCATTTTTTGATCTGTTACATTAGTGTGCAATTCGATATGCGGCCTCAAATTGAGTTCAGCTATCAGCCTCTCGGTTGTACCGCTTGGTTTGAGTCGTCCAAGCAGACAGAGCTTGATGTTGGGAAACTGTTCAACAACCAAGGCTAGGGCATGCAGTAAGACGCTGACGCCTTTAAGTGGCGTATCAGCGCTGGCAGTGGTCATGAGCAGCTGAGGCTCTCGAGAGATTTCTGGCATTGGATGAAACACGTCCAGATCGATACCATTATGAACGACCTCTATGCGTGCTTGCTCGATGTCGAAAGCTTCCGCAATATCAGCTCTAGCGGCGTAGGAGACTGTCGCCAAATGGGTGAGTTGTTTCACGACACGTTTTTGCATGGTTAAAAACGAGTGCCAGCGTCTGATTAACAGTCTGAGCCCCCAACGGGTCTCATCGGCCAGGGCCAAAGCCAAATCACGAGTGATAGGGTGGTGTATTGTCGTGATGACTGGAAAACCTTGTTTCTGAAGTTCTAAAACGCCATAACAGAGACTCTGGTTGTCGTGGATGATGTCATAGTTCGGCTGATGTTCGCGAAAGTAGCGCACGAGCCGTCTTCCGAAGGTATAGGGTTCGGGAAACCCACCCGTTATCGTTGACCAATATTCGATAAAATCGGTCCAATTAGTCAGATAGCGAAAGCGAAATGCTCTGGCGCCTGGATCATCAGCGTAAAGATCAAGGCTTGGTAACTTGATCAAGTCGATGTTTGGATCGAGCTTGGGATAGGGCGGACCAGATATCACGTCGACTTTGTGTCCCGCATTCGCCAGGGCTCGACTTAAGTGTCGTAAGTAGATCCCTTGACCGCCGCTGTAGGGATTGCTGCGGTAACCCAAAAGACAAATTTTCATCGAGCGTGCAACCCCGGTTTCCATTGATCTGTGAACCATTGTTATTTGATTCGACCCGCGTCTTTCGAGCGGGTGTCGAACTGACGGAGCGCCATAGTATAAATTCCCAGCTCTAAATGCGAATTCCTGGCTGAAACGGTGCCAAGTCTTGAGAATCGTCGCAACATTTTTAATAAGTTGAAAAAAGTTTTCTCTATATTAAAATAAAGTGAATTTTATTCAGGTTATTTGACGGCATGACGCTCGAAGTTCGACACCTAAAGACGCTACTGGCACTTCGCGAAACCGGTAGCTTGGTAGAAGCAGCTGATCGTTTGTGTCTGACGCAATCGGCGCTATCACACCAGATAAAAGACTTAGAGGCGCGGCTTAACTGTACGCTCTTCGTCAGAAAAACTAAGCCACCCAGGTTTACCAGCGCTGGCCAGCGGCTGTTAGCCTTGGCAGACGAGGCAATCCCAGCTTTTTTGGCCGCTGAACGAGATGTCGCTAAATTAAATACGGGCGAAGCTGGCCGACTACATATCTGCATCGAGTGCCATTCTTGCTTTCAGTGGCTTGTACCCTGTATGGAATCTTACCGCCGCCATTGGCCAGAAGTAGAGCTCGATTTGACCGGGGGTTTTAGTTTTGCTCCGTTGCCGGCTCTGGCGAGAGGTGACCTAGATTTGGTGATCACCTCTGATCCGATCGAGTTACCTGATATTCACTACGAGCCCTTATTTGAATACGAAGCCAAGCTCGCGGTCTCCAACCGACATCCGCTGGCCGATCGCGATTTCGTAATGCCAGAAGATCTAATAGATCAAACTTTGATTACGTATCCTGTAGATCATGATCGATTAGATGTGTTCACTGGCTTTCTGGATCCAGCCGGCGTGGAGCCGCTTGATACACGGACCGCTGAATTGACTCCCATGATGGCCCAACTGGTTGCCAGTGGGCGCGGAGTCGCCTGTTTGCCTAATTGGGCGCTAACAGAATATCTTGCTAATGAGCTTTTAACGGCCTTGAGAATGACGGAATCAGGTCTTTGGGGGCAGCTCTATGCTGCTGTTAGGTCGGATCAGCTTGATGCTCCCTATGTAAAAGACTTTTTAAGCACAGCAACGAAGACCTGTTTCGCTAGCTTGGCCGGTATTAAACGTATTGTCGCCGTCGAGGCATAAAAGCCGGTCCAATCGACCACGGTGATCGTTAGGCAATACAGCTTATGACAAGGTCATAGCAAGACCACTCGATCGCATTGGTTAGGGCAACGCGCAGCAGCTTGCTGGGCTAGTGGTAATTATCGTGTTGCGATGGTGCTAGTTTGTAGATGGTCCGAGCTAAGAATAAGACAAGAGCCCCCTTCACCGGTGCTCGAGGGCCACTGGCGCTGGAGTTCTGTTTGCAAGATGAGATTGCGTTAATCGGTATGAGGCAAGGTTTTGCAAGCGGTTAGGTAGCTACTTAAGTCAGCGCTTGAGAACACGGCTTGAGGCCCTGTTAAACCGGGCTTCGAGTTGAGAGGGGCCAGATGAGGTTGGTTCGCGAATCCTTTAATCCATAAACTTTCATTCATAAAAAGCCCCAAAAAAAAGCCCCAAAGCGCATCGCACTTTGGGGCTCTGTCTTAACGTGTGGGAGCGGACTCCGAGTTAACGTAACTCGGAGGCTCCCTTGATAGACTGACTATTGATGGGATCACCTCCTTTGCGGTCAGGGTGTTAAAAGGAGCGCGAGAGATTCCCCCTGGTCAGAATGTCTGCGCATCAATGTTCAAAGTAAAGTTAATGCCAAAGCCCGGGAGTGTCAAAGGGTTTCTCGAATGGAGGGATTTAGGGCACTAGAGTGCTCTTTTGCCAAGCATTAGCCTGCCACGTAAATTTTGATCGATCGTGAGGTAGATCATTCTGAGATAGATCCAACCGCTCGATTTCTGTTGTCGTGATGGCAAGACCGATTGCGGCATCGGTTGCTTCTAAAGCCTTAGTATCAATGCCATCATAAAGGGTTTGATAGGCTTCAAGAAAGCGCTCACGAGACGCAAACTCAGTGCTCTGTCCAGCAAGTTGGTCATAGAAGTGATCGAGGACCTTGGCTCTTACCGGTCGTTTGTGCCAGTTTTGCTTTATGTCATCTGTGTTGATCAATGCGGCTTTACCCGATAATCGATATTGGATTTGAATGCTGGGATACCATATTAGGACTTGGCAATGGGGTTGATGTTGGATGTGCCGCCATTTAGGACTGGAGGCATTGATAAAGAGTGTGAGTTGCCGATCGCTGATTTCCCGCAACACCAAAGTTCTTACCGCTGGGCAGTTTTCCGAATCCACGGTTGCTAAAAAGCATACCTGGGCATTCTGATCTTGTGCCGCAATGGCGCGCGCTCGGTCAGCCTGAAGGTCATCAAGGATAGTGCTCATTGCGATTCCAAGGCGAAGGTTTTAGAGCCTATTTCCGTGTGACTCATGTAAAGGGTTAGGCTGCGACTTTGGTCCGTTGTCTCAATCAGTCCAACGACATGCTCGTGAAATTCGTAGTCCGTTTGAACCACGCTATCGAGTCGAAGTAGTGAGCTCGCGATTCCGGAATCTCGGAGCAGACCATTAATCCAGAGTTGGCCCAGGCCCTCTCCATTGCAAGACAGGATGATATCGGCTTCTCGGTAATGGCAGCTTAGTTGTTGGTCAGCCATAGTTGGCCTGATCCTTTTGGTGGAAAGCGGATGGGTTTCAGGATGAACGCTATCATCAATTGCGATATGATTCGCGGCAATCGAAATATACAGGGTAAGCGAAATGAGTCAAATTCCTGAGGCCAAGATCAAAGCGTCTGAAATATTAGCGGGACTAAGAAAATTGGGGCCAAATCGAGTGGTCGCCTTGTCGACACATAAAACCAAGGCATTGGTAGCGGAACTCGAATTAAAAGCTGAAGCGCTGGTGAAGGCTCTGGATGACGCTTGATCGGGTGCCGCAAAACTGGAGAGAGGTTCCATGCGGCGTTGGAAAGGCACGTGATACATGCAAAGCAAAAGAATAGCAGGCGCCCTCGGCGCCTTAGTCACAGACATTGATTTGACCCAGCCGCTCTCGGCAACCGAGGTCAATGAAATCAGGACAGCCTTGCTGAGCCATCAGGTCCTTTTTTTTAGAGACCAAGCGCTTGAACCCGCCCACCACGAGGCGCTCGCCTCTGCCTTTGGTAGCCCTCAGCTACATGAGGCCTACCCCCATGTACCCGGTCATCCGGCGATCACAATTTTAGAAAACGATAGGGATAACCCGTCAAAAATTGAGGTCTGGCATACCGATATGACATTTCGGGCTTGCCCGCCGCTAGGATCGATTTTGCATGGCGTCGTTGTTCCTCCTCAAGGAGGCGATACCTTGTTCGCTAGCTTATCGGCGGCCTACGATAGTTTGTCGCCAAGTATCAAAGACTTCGTGCAGAAGCACGAAGCCATCCACGATTTCAGCCACGGTTTTAAAGAATCATTGGCAGAACCTGGGGGCCATGAACGTTTAGCGCCGATGGTCAGAGACAATCCTCCTGTTGTTCATCCGATGGTGGTTACCCACCCGGAGAGCGGCATCAAAGGTTTGTATGTCAACGCTTTGTTCACTGTTGCGATCAAAGGGCTAACCCAACGGGAAAGTGACGCAATGTTAAATCTATTGTTTGAGCACATCGTGCTGCCAGAGCATACCTGCCGGTTTTCCTGGGAGGCAAACTCCATCGCATTTTGGGATAATCGCATTACGCAACACAAGCCAGTCAATGATTATTGGCCACAACATCGAAAAATGCAGAGAATCACCGTGGATGATGGTCAGCGGCCCAGTTAGCGGTCCCCAGCATCTAGATTGTGTGCTCGAGATCCAAAGGCACGCCATAGCGCATCAATAAAAGCTAGAGGCTGATCCAAGGGTACGTGGTGGAATGCCTCTGGGATAACCTGAATGTGGGCGTCTGGTAATAGTTGATACAGCTGCGCCCTGTTGTCTCGCCCTAATTCCGTACTGGTGTCAAAAAAATAACTGAGGTCGCCAATGATCGCCGATTTTGGTATCGCTAACTCAGCGAGCATGGTTGCTGCCGGCGGCAGCGTGACGCTGGTCAGGAGCTTATCAAAAAGACCTCGGTCTAGCTTGTAAGTATAACCCCTAGGTGTTTTACGTATTGAACGCGCAGCGATGTGAGCAACAATGTGGGGGTGTCTTGAGGGCTGGCGTGGCCGAAGCCTAAAACGCGTTACTGCTTTTTCGAGGCTGTCATAGTAGCGAGGGGGCTTTGGAGGTCTTTTCGCACTTACCGGTTTTATAGGGTCCTTTCCTTTGGCATCCGAGGAACGTTTAGGGGGGGCAATGACTGAATCCACTAAGATCAATTGGCCCGCCCAATTGGGATAGAGCCAACAGGCGATTCGGGAAAGCGTGCCGCCGAAACTGTGCCCAACGATTATTGGCGACTGATAGCCTACACTTTGAGAGACTGCCACGAGTTCTGCAGCGAATAAGGCCGGCGTATAATAATCGCGATGATCACTATCCCCCGCGCCGGTAAGATCAATGGCAGTAACATCGAAACGATCATGTAAAGCAGGGCCAATATGATCCCACCATTGGCTATGAGCCGCATGCCCATGAACTAAAAGGACCCCGGGCGCCCCAATTTTCTGCCAACGTCGGTAGCGCACAGCTGCACCTGCGACAACGGTTTCATGCCCTTGTGATGAGTGATCGAGGGCCGACTGAAATTGTTCTGGTGTCATGGATGGCAGCTCTAATAAATCGAGGTAGTATAGGGTAGCGAAGGGGATGCGAGGAGATTAAAGATTAAAAACCCATGGACGAATCGCACGGCGTTGGTCGCCATTTGTTTTGCATTTTTGGCAGGTTTTGTCGGAACCTTAAGTCTCAGATCGCCGGATACACAAGTCGCGGTCCAAAGTGCCAGCCGGGGCGAAGAAATCAAATGGCGTACTCCCGTTGCTTTTGGGACTCAGTTGCCAGCGCTCGGCGATAACATTTTATTTGTATCAGATGCTGTTAAAGCTGCGTCTGATGGGCGATTTTTGCTGGAAGTCTATGAGCCAGGCATGCTGGTACCAGCCTTTAGCATTACAGAAAGCGTGAAAGCGGGAAAGTTGGAAGCAGGATATACCTGGTTAGGATACGATCAGGGAAGAATTCCGGCGACACCTCTAATCTCCGCTGTTCCCTTTGGAATGGAGCCTTGGGAGTATACCGCCTGGTACTATGAGGCGGGTGGCAAAGCGCTCGCCGAGGCGCTGTATGCAGAACACAATATTCATCCAATTCTTTGCGGGATCATTGGACCGGAGACGGCAGGTTGGTTTCGATTTCCGGTTTCCTCACTGGAACAATTCAACGGACTCAAAATTCGGTTTGCCGGTCTTGGGGGGCGTGTATTACAGGCTCTGGGCGCCTCTGTAACGCTCATTCCCGGCGGAGAGATTTATCAGGCGCTCGAAAAAGGCGCGATCGACGCGACCGAATATTCGCTGCCCGTAGTGGATGCCAAGTTGGGGTTTGATCAGGTCGCGAAATTTAATTATTTCCCTGGCTGGCATCAGACCTTCACGGCCGCTCATTTGGTTGTCAATAAGACTCGCTGGCAAAGTTTACGTGCTAGCGACCAGCAATTGTTGGAATTAGCTTGCACCGCTGGAGTCACCCGTAACTTAGCAAGAGGAGAAGCGCTGCAAGGTGCTGTCATTGACAGCTTTTCAGATAAAGGTGTGCAACCGATTAAGTTTGATACGGCGATATTAAAGTCATTACAAGAAGTGACCAACTCTGTCCTTGAGTTAGAAGCCGAAAAGGACCCGCAATTTGCTGAGATTTGGGCTTCGCAGAAAACATTTATGGCCCAATATCGCAAGTGGAAGTCACTCGCGTATTTGCCTAGGGACTTCGACGAGGATTTAGAATAATGGCGGAGGTGCTTCCTGAGACGGGATTGTCGATCGCGATAGACCGATTTATCCGCCGTCTTGGAAAATGGTTAGGCTTAATTTGGCTCGCCCTAATTGCGGTTATCATGGTGAACGTCATTTGCCGCTATCTTTTTGCTGAGGGGTTTATCGAGCTAGAAGAGTTACAGTGGCACCTGTACGCGTCAGGATTCCTGCTGGGTTTGTCTTACGCTTTGGTCGAGGATGCGCATGTGCGAGTCGATGTTTTTAGGAGCCGTTGGCAAGCATCGACGACAGCTTGGGTCGAGTTGTATGGTTTGGTTTTTCTGCTGTTCCCGTTCTGTTTGTTGGTGATCGTCTCTTCTCTGCCTTTTGTGCTTTACGCCTTTGAGACAAGTGAGGTTTCTCAAGCACCAGGTGGACTGCCACTACGCTGGTTAATTAAAGCGATGCTACCACTGGGATTTTTATTGCTGGTTGCCGCTGGTATCAGTCGCTTGACACGCGTATTTGCTGAGCTCTTTGGTTCACAGTCGCCTCGGAGGCGACATGACTGACGGAGATTGGCTAAGTGTGCTCATGTTTGTCAGTTTCATTGGGTTAATCTTCTCAGGATATCCCGTCGCTTGGGTGTTAGGGGGTTTAGCCGTTTTATTTACCGCGCTTGGGATTATTGCGGGAGTTGACTTGGGCTGGGATATCAACCTCAGCTGGGATTACACATCGCTGGTCGCTGATCGAATTTGGGATGTGATGAACAACTGGGTTTTGGTTGCATTACCCATGTTCATTTTTATGGGCATAATGCTCGAGAAGTCTGGGCTTGCGGAGCGACTGCTACGTAACCTCTCGACGGTGTTCGATGCGCTCCCCGGCGGTATGGCGTTATCGGTAGTTGCTATTGGCGTGCTGCTCTCAGCTTCAACTGGGATTATTGGGGCGTCTGTGGTGCTTTTAGGATTGCTGGCGATGCCGCCGATGCTGGCTCGGGGTTATCAAGCAGAACTCGCATCGGGCACAATTGCGGCTGTTGGCTCTCTGGGGATTTTAGTGCCGCCATCGATTATGTTGGTTATGATGGCAGACCGGTTAGCCCTCCCAGTAGGAGAACTCTTCTTGGGGGCTTTGCTGCCCGGCTTGTTGTTAGCGCTGCTGTATGCGTGTTACATCGTGCTCTTAGCCATTGTTCGCCCAGATCATGCGCCAAGAACGCGCGCCTCCGAACCCTTCGGTTTAAAACTCATCCTGCCGTTACTTGGTTCTATGATGCCGCCGCTGCTTCTGATTCTTGCGGTATTAGGCTCAATTTTTTTAGGGCTAGCGACGCCGACGGAAGCGGCAGGCGTTGGTGCTGCGGGTGCGTTGCTACTCACGACGGTTTATGGCCGGCTTGATTTGCTTGTACTTAAAGAGGCTTGCCTAGAAACTACTAAAACCACAAGTTATATTTTTGCGATTTTCCTAGGGGCGACTGCATTTTCTTTGGTCCTGCGGGGATTGGGCGGCGATCAGTTGATCGCAAAGACATTATTCGGGTTGCCCTTTGGGCCCAATGGTGTGCTGCTCATTATACTTTTGGTCGTGTTTTTGTTGGGTTTTGTCCTCGATTGGATCGAAATTACGCTAATCGTATTACCGCTTGTCGCGCCGGTAATTGTAGAACTCGGATTTAATCTAATTTGGTTTACTGTGCTTTTTGCTGTCTGTCTGCAAACCGCTTTCTTAACCCCACCCGTAGGGTTTGCAATTTTCTACCTCAAAGGCGTTGTACCCGATACAGTAACGATTCCGACTATTTATCGAGGCGTAATACCTTTCATCGCCTTGCAGCTCTTTGCACTATTTTTGATCTACCAGTTTACTCAGCTTGTGTTGTATCTGCCCGGGCAGTGGCTATCTTGACGCCGTCTGTTACCACAAGGCCTTATCTGATCCCGAGCCCTAAAATTGTGAGACTTTGATCGCCCCATTTAGGGGCAATCGCCCCACCGCTGTGCAAGAAAATCCAAATGCCGTCGTGTAAAACGGTGCCTTAGGACGCTGATCCCCCATAAACCCCGCGATTCACCCCTAAAAGCCGTCATCCACCATCTTGGCATCATCTTTGCTCCCTCGTTGGCAGGACTTGCGAGAGTCCAAGGAATGGCTTGTCACGACCCAGAAGGGTTCGATGAGACAAATTCAGGAGCCACAAACGTAGCGACGTAATCCGAGGAGGAAAAAATTGTGGAAGAGTCAGTGATACAACTAAGTTATTCGGTAGACACACTTTACTTTCTAGTAATGGGTGCCCTGGTCATGTTCATGGCGCCAGGTTTTGCGATGTTAGAGGCTGGGTTAGTCCGGGCGAAGAACACTAGCGAAATTCTAACCAAGAACGTTTCATTATTTGCGATTGCATCCTTGATGTATCTCATCGTGGGTTACAGCATCATGTACAGCGATGGGTCAGGTTGGATGCCAGGAATTGGCACTTATGTGTTTGGTGGTGACAATTCCGTAGAGGACGTTTTGGCCTCCGGTGGCGATACCTATTATTCAGGTGCGTCGGACTTCTTTTTCCAAGTGGTGTTCGTCGCGACGGCCATGTCGATTATTTCCGGTGCGGTGGCCGAGCGAATGAAGCTATTTGCATTTCTGGCCTTCGCGGTAGTAATGACGGGCTTCATCTACCCGGTGCAAGGGTTCTGGAAATGGGGCGGCGGTGCCCTGGATGAGGCAGGCTTTCTCGACTTTGCGGGTTCAGGCGTTGTGCACATGTGTGGCGCAGCAGCGGCGCTAGCAGGTGTACTTTTACTAGGCGCTCGGAAAGGCAAGTATGGACCCCAAGGGCAAGTACTACCTTTGCCAGGTGCGAATATGCCTTTGGCTACTCTCGGGATGTTTATTCTTTGGTTCGGCTGGTTCGGCTTTAACGGTGGTTCAGAGTTGATCGTAAGTAACATCGAAGAAGCTAACGCAGTGGCGCTTATTTTCGTAAACACCAACACAGCAGCAGCAGCAGGCCTGATAGGTGCGTTGTTAACAGCGCGACTCGCCTTCGGCAAAGCGGATCTAACGATGGCGCTGAATGGAGCGCTCGCTGGACTAGTATCGATTACGGCAGAGCCGCTAACGCCGATGCCGGGTGAAGCAGCGTTGATCGGACTCGCTGGTGGTATTTTGGTGGTTGGTTCAATTGTGTTACTGGACAAGCTAAGAATCGATGATCCAGTGGGCGCAATTTCTGTTCACGGTACTTGTGGTATTTGGGGCTTGCTCGCGGTTTGTTTGACGAACCCAGATGCAACGCTGACAGCACAGCTGATGGGCATTGTGACGATCTTCCTCTGGACGTTTATTGTCGGTGGGATTGCCTGGATGATCATCAAGGCAGTCATGGGTATTCGAATTTCGGAAGAAGAAGAGTTGGCAGGATCCGATATTTCGGAGATTGGCATCGAAGCTTACCCAGAATTTACCAAGTAAACGGTTTGGTGGGGGGTGCCATGGACGGCGCCCTTTGCCATTTTTTCCCCTCGAGTCTTGTAAAGGCTCTTCTAGGCGCCCTGATGGGCGCCTTTTTTTGTCTGGTGTTTAGCCGCTTATAAAGCGAAAAATGAAGTTAGTCTGACAGATCACCATGTTTTTGGAGGGCGCGCGAGGATCAAACGAGTGGGTGAGGGTAAACTTACTCGTACGAATCCCTGCGGGGTGTGGCAGCTAGTGTTGGACCGACGCGGCATTTGAGCAGAGGCGCTGTATCCGCAACATCTATGAGAGTGTCCGCGCTTGATGACCGGCAAGCCCCGGGGTCAAGTTGGTACTGGTGACGGCTGTTGTCTGAACCAGCACGGCGCTAGAAGGCAGCGGGATGCTGATAGCCGCTCTCGACCGATTAATCTGTCAAAGTCTCGGAAAAGGCGCCAACAAATGGCTCGAGTGGGGCAGTTGGTACTCTGGCATCGAAGGTTTCTTCTTTGAAAATTTCAAAGCCTTGGCTTTGATAATTTGTAAGAGCATTAGGATGATCCATTGAACACGTATGCAGCCAAACACGGTCGGTCACAAGCTCAAAGCCGAGCCTGATGGCATCCTGCAGGAAAGGTTTGCCAAGCCCTTTGCCAATCCAGTCCGGCATTAATCCAAAAAGACAGATTTCGGCGCTGCTATGGTTCTCCCGTCGAATTTCAAAATATCCGATAGGATTCCCTTGATGAAAAGCAACCCAAAAATGGGTGTCTTTTTGCGAAACATGATGCCGCCATTCCTCTAAGGACCAGGCCAATTTCTCATACCAACGCCAGGGCGCGCCTACGGTGGCATACAGAAAACGACAAAAATTCGGGTCGGGATTCGCCAAATAGGATAACTCATAGGGCTTGGAAGCCGCTTGTTCGTCGAGCGGATGTAAACGCTGAAGGTGCCAAACGTGAATATTTTCGACAGACCAATTCACCAATAATCAGGCATTGACTGCCCAGCCTCCAGAGAACGGGAAAATTTGACCCACAAAGAAGTCGCTGTTGTCAGAAGCAAGGAATAATGCAAATTCCGCCTGCTCATCGGGTCGGGCAACCCGTCTAATTGGCACTTGGCGCGCCAAGTGTTTTTGAAACCGCTCTGACTGCACCAGCGTCTCGGGATAGTACACAGGATTGCTGACATAGTTTTGCGCGATAGCATTAATTTGAACATTATCTGCCGCATATTCGAGGCCAGCTGCCTTAATCCAAGCATTTTGAGCGCCCCGGGCCGCACAATAAGCGGCTGACCCAGGCAATCCCTTTAAAGGCGCTGCGCTTGTAATGGCGATAATTTTGCCGTGTCCTCTCGCGGCCATGCGCGGGGCAAAGGTCCTTGTGAGCGCCATTAAAGGATGGACCATGACATCGAATAGGCCTTGCCAGTCAGTATCTGAAATATCAGCAATCGAACCATTACACGGCGGGTGGGCCAAGTTTGCGACGATCACATCAAATTCTTTGTCTTGCGGCGGGTATGAGGCAAAAGCCTTGCCATGCGGAACAATACCAGGTATCGCGGTGACGATCGCCCCCTCTGCTTGAAATAACGCTGTAATCGCTGGGCCCATATAGTCGTCACTTTGGGTGATTAAAATCGTTTTATTTTCGAGTCGTTTCATAGTTAGTTCACGATCACAGCATGTTCGAGTAAGTATTCTAAGGGCACGATTTCAAGCGCTGCTTGATGAGTGCTAGCGAGATTGACCTTAGGGGGTACACCTGCTTCGTAAGCCTCAAGCCACCGACCCGCACATAGGCACCACGCATCAAACGGTTTTAGTCCCGCGAATCCAAAATTGGGTTGAGGGGTTATGAGGTCGTTGCCTCTTGATTTAGAAAACGACAAAAATAATTCAGTGAGCTCGACGCAGACGGTATGCGATCCGGTGTCTTGTTGACAGGTATTGCAACAGCCATCTCGAAAAAATCCTGTCATGGGCGCCAGACTACAAGGCAAAAGAGGCTCTCCTAACACGTTAATTGAGGGAGCAATTTTTAAACGATCATTCATCAGAGGTGTGCGCTCTTGGGTTGTTCAAAGTAGGGTTGGCGTTGAAAAGATGCTTTTTGGATACAGCAGATCGATCCCCATGGATACGATATTGCCGTAGGTCAAGGTCCGGATAATCACAAATATCAATTTCAGGACGCGTACCTGCAACGAGGTAAACAAGATCCTCTTCATAAGGGTTATAAAGGCTATGCGGCGCAGATTGTTTTTTGAACCCCATGAAATCTCCGGGACCAACTGTCTCATAGTCTGTGCCGATTCTCGCTTCGCCATGCCCCGATAGGATAAAGAGAAACTCTTCGTCTTCTAAGTGTGTATGAAACTCCGTTGAATAGTCTCCGGGCTTTAAGGTCACCAAGCTCGCACCCAGAGTAGACAAGCCCGCTGCGTCAGAAAGAGATTTGGTGTATCGAACAGCTTTTGGATTGTGCTGATGAACATGTCGAGCCCACGGCATTTCGGCGATATCGGTTTGTCGATGTAATGCTGGTTTCGGCCCCGATTGCTCGGTCATGGTTATCCTCTTCTGCGGCTTTTCTTTTTTGGCTCGGGTTGGATCAAGTCGTTAGCTCGCCTTGGCCGAGTTGGTGGGGCCAGTTTGACGAGCAAATCGTCAGGGGGATAAGTAAATTTGAGTGCCTCTCCCAAAAGCGTTTCGATACTAGGCATCATGAACGCATCGCTTTCACAGACTAAACTGATAGAGATACCCTTAGCGCCTGCGCGCCCGGTCCTGCCAATTCTATGGACATAGTCTTCCGGGTCTTCCGGCAGATTATAGTTCACCACATGACTGATGTTATCTACATGGATGCCTCGACCTGCAACGTCAGTGGCGACCAGCACTTGAATATGGCCCTCTTTAAACTCGTCCAACGTTTTGATGCGCTTACGTTGGGCAACCTCTCCTGTGAGGAGCCCCGTTTTAAAGCCTTGTCGATAGAGTTTTTCCTCGAGGCGTCGGGTTTCATCTCTCCGATTGACAAAAATAATGACTTTGCTGTCAGTTTGTTGCGCCAGTAAATTGCAAAGCACCGTGAGTTTTTCGTTCTCTGATGTGAAATAAATCAGCTGCTCGACGCTATCCACAGCAACTTGCTCGGGCTCGATTTCAATTCGAACAGGGTCTAATGTCCAGGATTTCGCCAGCCTCTTAATGTCTTCGCTGAAAGTTGCACTGTAGAGCTGGGTTTGCCGTTTGTCTTTTTTGGGTGTTCTTTGAACGATGGCTTTGACGTCGGGGATGAACCCCATGTTCAGCATGCGGTCTGCCTCATCAATGACGAGCATCTCCACTTGCGAAAGGTTAATGACATTCGATCTACAAAAGTCGAGGAGTCGGCCTGGTGTCGCCACAATGACTTCGACCGGTTTTTCTAATTGCTTTTTTTGTTTTTCATAGTCAATGCCGCCAACTACGGCGAGAACCCGTACCTTGCTGAATTCAGTAAGGAGCGCGGCGTCGGATGCAATTTGCATCACAAGTTCTCGCGTGGGTGCGATGATCAGCGCAAAAGGCGTACCCGGTGGCCTAGGGGCTAGCTCTGGGTTTTCCAGTTGGTAGGTAATGATCGAAATCAAAAATGCAGCGGTTTTTCCGGTGCCCGTTTGTGCCTGCGCGATAATATCTTCGCCGTCCAAGCTATGAGGCAAGACTGCTTTCTGGATCGGTGTGCAATTCGAGAATTCGAGTTTTCGGATAGCTAAATTTAAAGGCTCGGGTAGATCTAGCTCAACGAAGTCAGCACCGAGTGGCGCCAATTCCGGTGGAGTCTTAACTGAAGGGCGCTTATTTTTGGAAGACTTCTGAGCAGTAGGCTCGGTCTTGTTGGCTTTGGTCGGCGATTGGGTAGGCTGGGTAACGGACGACTTTTTCTTGGTGAACAAGGATTTCAGAATATTCATGTGATTTCGATGCGGCAGAGAAAAGGCATTTCAGCTAGCGTTAGGTCTTTCATAAAAGATTGTAGCTTTTGGTTAGGTTAAGAGGGTTTTGGCTGCTCGCTGGCTTTAAATATGCAGCACACGAGTACGTCCAAAGCTTGGTCGAGCGCCATCATATCAGGAAAGCTCGGTGCAATTCTTATATTCTTATCGTCGGGGTCGTTCCCGTAGGGAAAGGTTGCACCTGCGGGGGTGAGGGTGACGCCAACGGCGTTAGCCAGTGCAACAACGCTTTTGGCGCTCGCGCGAGTCAAATCTAAAGAAACAAAGTAGCCACCGACCGGTTGGCTAAACGTTGCCAAACCAGCCTCTGCTAAAGGTTGGAGTTTCTCGTGTACCCTTGCGAATTTGGGCGCCAAGATTGCTTGATGGGCCATCATATGCTTAGCCAAGGTTTCAGCGTCTTTGAGGAATCGGGCATGCCTGAGTTGATTAACTTTATCAAAGCCAATCATCTGAGGTGCCAAAAATGCCTCAAATGCCTTTAGTTGGGTTTGGCTCAAGCCGCAAAATGCCAGTCCCGCGCCTGAAAACGTGATTTTGGAGGTCGATGCAAATAGGGCCATCGAGTGCGCCGTTCCAGCTTGAACGGCGCTTTTTAAGAGGTTGGCCAGAGGTTGGGTTTGCGCCACCAAATCATGAACGGCGTAGGCGTTGTCCCACATGACAACAAATTCTTGCTGACAACGGTTCGGTAGTTCGGCTAAGCGTTGTACGGTCTCATTGCTGTAAGTATGCCCTGTAGGGTTGCTGTGCTTCGGTACGCACCAGATGCCGCGAAGCGCGGGATCAGCGTCTAGGAGGGCTTCAATCCGATCCATGTCCGGTCCTTGATCATTAAATCCTACGGTAACCATGTCAATGTCAAGGTGTTCACAGATTGTGAAATGGCGGTCATAGCCTGGAACAACACATAAAAATTTAGGCCTGGTATTTGGATCCTGCTGCCGCCAAATCTGACGCCGCCATAGCAGAAACTGATACATCAGGGTCAAACTGCTATTCCCGCCGGCGAGGACGTTTTGAGCATCAACGTCTAATAGTCGGGCTCCGAGTTTTCTGGCTTCATCGATACCTAAAATACCCCCATAGTTTCGGGTGTCGGTGCCATCTTCCGCAAAAAAGTTGCCAGCGATGGTCTGGTCCATCGCCTCGCTCAGAGCCAATTGTTCTGGGCAAGGCTTGCCTCGCGTGAGGTCAAGTTTGAGACCGGCTTTTAGGTATTGTTCGTAGATTGCGTCAGTGTCCATGTCGTGCCAAATGTCCTAATTTTGCGAGAGTTCAAGGCCTGTGTGTTCGTTCAGGCCTAACATTAGATTGAGATTCTGAACTGCAGCACCAGATGCACCTTTGCCCAGATTGTCTAGCCGTGCGATGAGCAGCAGCTGCTCATCGTGACCGAACACAAAAAGATCTACCCGGTTTGTATGGTTTGCGCCCTCGGGATCGAGAAAATTGCCGACTAAGGCACCTTCTGGATTCGCCTCATGAACACAGATATTGGGCTCGCCCTTAAAGTATTGGCGCCATAACTCAGCAATTGCCTCGGGACTGGTTGGTTTCGTGAGTTGCGTTGAATTGAGCCCAACTTCTACCAGCATCCCCTGATAAAAATTGCCTACGTGAGGTAAAAATACAGGGTTTTTAGACAGCCCAGTGTAGGTTCGCATTTCTGGCAGATGCTTATGTTCAAGCTTGAGCGCGTAGGGCCAAGCAGCAGGTTGCGATTTAGACTGGTAGTCGGTAATCATCGATTTCCCACCCCCCGAATACCCGCTTAATGCGCTTATAAAAATGGACTGATCACGGGGCAATAAACCCGCCTCAACGAGGGGCCGCAGCAGCAGAATGAAGCCTGTAGGATAACAACCGGGGTTACTGACGCGATTGGCCGCCTGAATCTCGCTCCGTTGTGCTGGACTCAGTTCAGGCAAGCCATAAACAAAACGCGGGTCTACCCGGTGTGCAGTGCTTGCATCAATGATTTTGGCGTCAGGCCCTAAAGCGAGGGCTGCCTTTGCTGCATCGTCGGGCAGGCATAATATTGTGAGATCTGCCGCCGCCATGGCCTCGGCTTTAGCCTGGTCTTGCTTGCGCTCGCTGTCACTCAATTCGATCATGGCAATATCAGACCTGGCCTTTAATCGCTCTACGATTTGCAAGCCTGTGGTGCCGTTTTGACCGTCGATAAATATTTGATACATAGTCTTTTCCTGCTAGCGGCTGATATTACCACGAGCGAGTTCAGCGATAGCCGAAATTCGCGCTGAAAGGTTGCCCTTAGTGGGATGAAGTGAAATTTTTGAGCATCCGAAAACGCTTAGGGCTGAGTCCGCTAAAAGTTGGATCCTGTATCCAAGGACTCTGCAAAATGACCCTCAAGTCGACATTGGGGCTCTGATGATCTCTCAAGTAATGTAGAAATTTTAATTGCTTAAAACCGTCAAACCACTCGTTGATGGCGCGCCTCAACTGTTCTGGGCTTTTTGTATTTGTTGATAGTTTTAGAAGGATTTCACTGAAGCCCATTGCCTTTAGGAATCCGCTCGAAGCGTCGTCTAATTGGGTTTCAATGTCCTCGCCATCCGAGGTCGATTGCATCGCGCTCAGCAGAGATTTCAATCGGTAGAAGTTCGCCGGGGCATAGTAATAAGGCGCATCCAATGACAGTTGCTGCAGGCTGATAATGGCGGTTCCTGTACCAACAGGCACGCGAGTCGATGGCCTGGCAGACAGCACTATCCTTGGCCCAGTCAGGGTTTGAACGCCGCCGACCTTAACGAGTTTGTTGAGTAAATAGAAATCTTCACCTGTGGGTCTCTTTGGAAAACCGCGGACCTGAGCATAAGCTTTTGCGCGGACTGCGATGAGCGATCCAAGACTATCATGGGCATACGATGATCCAGCCCACGCAAGACCTGCTCGATAATGATGAAGTTTTAGCTCGTATTTGAGTATCGCGCGTCGAGGCTCAGTTGCTTCGGGTAGTCGATGTCTAAAAGGGTAGACCGAGGCGGCGGACGTTTCGTCAAGTTTGCGGTTGAAGTAATCAGCGGGTAAACGCGCATCCGCATCCGTGTTGTAGATGATTGGCTTTTGGATTTGTCCTCGACGAATCAGTTTAAGGGCAATATCCGCACCAATCTTCCTAGCCAGTCCAACGCCCTGTTTGACGGGCAGATATAAGCCCTGCGTGCAACGATTCAGAATCAGTAGATCTGGCAGCGCATCTTGCTGGAAATGGCTCCAGTAAGAGCCGGATGTTTTGAGTGCATAGTGCTCATGGAAATAGCTCAGAAGCGCCAAGGTGCGTTGTTCTGGTGCTGGAGCGTTGATCACTACGATAATCAAGCAGTTCTTTGATACTTTGGCCCAGCAAGCCTCAAGGTTTCTTGGGTGCTCTGCAAAGGCAGGGATCACCAGCACATGCTGATATTGCTCAGTGAGCTCGATGTCATCAATATCCCATTCGGCATAGTGCTTAAGATACTGGTCAATGACTTTGTGGTGCTGGTCTTCGAGCATCCGTTTAATGGAGTTTGGCGTGAATGGGCTGCTGTTCCATGGCTTTTGCTTCTAGGGTAAGCCACTCTTGCAACCGCAGGTCCACTGCTGCTTGATCAAAGTATTCATAAGCAAGATCGGTGAAAAGTTGATGATGCTGGGCTTCGCTTTTGGCAAGCGTTTGGTAAAAACGCGCAAGCTTATCGTCTTTAATGTTGGCGCCAATTTCTGCGAATCGTTCCGCACCTCTTGCCTCTATCACTGCTGCGGAGAGCAGTCGGTCCAGAAGATACTCTGCACTGGGTTTTCTGATATGACGTCGCAAAGAATTGACATAGAGGTCTTTTTCATCTGCTGCGAGCACTAGACCTCGAGCAACCAATAGCCGATAGACTTGACGAAAATGGTTCAGCTCTTCAAGGGCGAGGTCGATCATAGCATCGGCTAATTGCGGACGATCTGGATAGTGGGCAACCATAGACATGGCCATCGATGACGCTTTCCGTTCATTCGCAGCGTGGTCCAACAAGAAGGTATCGAAATCCGAGAGCACGGCTTGTAACCACTCAGATGGAGAACGCGTGAGAAGTCTCATAAGGTTCGGCGAATAAATGCAGCTAAATCTTGAAGCTCTTCCAGACACACTTGATGACCCATGGGGTAGGCATGCCACTCAACATCGCAGGCCAGTCGGGTTAGGTTCTCACGGGCGGTTGCCGCTCGCATAATAGGTATCATTGGGTCTCCCTGACCATGAGCAAGAAAGATGGGGATAGCAAGGTTGGCGTCGTGTCTGGCGCGCTCGGTTCCCAGCGGGTCATGCAAGTAGGTGGATAGCGCAATCACGCCGGCAAGACGCTCGGGGTATCGAAGAGCAGTGTGAAGGGCAATAACGCCGCCCTGGGAGAAGCCTGCTAGAAAAATCCTCTCGCTTCTGAGGCCAAGCGCCTTTTGAGCATCAATTAAGTCCATCAGGTGATGAGCAGATGCCTCAATATCTTCGTTGCCGGCGGTCTCAGCGTGTGGCTGAAAATCAAACCAGGCTCGCATAACCTCGCCGTTGTTTATGCTGACGGGACGCTCTGGAGCATGGGGAAAGACATATCGGATGTTTAGGTCAGACAAACCCAGTTCTGGTACTACAGGTTCGAAATCGTGACCGTCAGCACCCAACCCGTGAAGCCAGATGATTGCTGCCTCGGCTCGGTGCTCAGGTTCGATGCATATGTGTTCTAACATGGTCTGGGCCTCCATATTCTGAATGGGTAAGCATACCTTGGATGTTATAAAGCCTCTATATTTGCTCACGGGAAGTGATTGTGCCTAAATGCAGATAGTCGAATTTGGAGAATTGCTATGGGACCCTTGACTGGTGTGAAAATTATAGAGCTTGCAGGCATTGGCCCTGGCCCTTTTTGTGGAATGATGCTGTCTGATATGGGGGCTGAAGTAATTCGTATCGACCGCTTGGGTAGTCGTGCCAGAGGTCAAGACGTGCTCAATCGCGGCCGACAGTCGATTGCGGTTGACCTAAAATCAGAAGCCGGTCGAGAGGTTGTGCTCAAATTGTGCGAGTCGGCAGATGCCATCTTCGAGGGGTTTCGTCCGGGGGTAACCGAGCGATTAGGACTAGGTCCGGAAGACTGTCAGGGGCGAAATAAGCGTTTGGTTTATGGTCGAATGACAGGTTGGGGTCAGGACGGACCAATGGCGCAGGCGGCTGGACATGATATTAATTACATCGCACTGACCGGCGCACTGCATGCGATTGGCCCAAAAGATGGTAAACCAGTTCCGCCTTTGAATTTAGTAGGCGACTTTGGTGGCGGCGGCATGTTGCTTGCTTTTGGCTTGGTTTGCGCAATCCTTGAGGCTCACCGGTCTGGTGAAGGACAGGTTGTGGATGCGGCGATGGTTGATGGAGCGGCAGCTTTGATGGCGATGTTCTTTACCATGCACGCAGGCGGCATGTTCAAGGAAGAAAGAGCCAGTAACATGCTCGATGGCGGCGCGCATTTTTACGGCACTTATGAAACTCAAGATGGCAAACATATTGCGCTTGGTTCTATAGAGCCGCAGTTTTACGCCTTATTGGTTGAGAAAGCAGGTTTGGATGCAGAAGATTTCAGTGCACAGATGAATCAAAGCCGCTGGCCAGAATATCAGGATAAGCTAAAAGCGGTGTTCAAGCGCAAGACCCGGGATGAGTGGTGCGACATTATGGAAGGGTCTGATGTCTGTTTTGCGCCGGTACTCTCGATAAGCGAAGTCGCAGATCATCCGCATAACCAAGCGAGAGGCACGTTTCAAGTATTAGAAGGGGTCATGCAGCCGGCCCCGGCGCCGAGGTTTAGCCGAACCTCCGTAGGGCTGACCCATGGCTCAAAGTCTCCTGGGGCGGATACGCGCCAGGTTCTTGAAGCCGCTGGATATGATGCCCAGCAGATCGACCAGCTGATCGATAGCGGCGCCGTCGGATTGCCGGCGTAGAAAACCGCTCGTGAAAACCTATGAAGAGGCTTACGCTCATGCGACGGGTGATCCCGAGGGGTTTTGGGAGACTGCTGCCAGAAACGTCGAGTGGCTGACGCCACCGGCGGCCGTCAAACGGGCGCAGCCAGATGGTCTTGCGACTTGGTTCGAAGGCGGTGAGCTAAATACCTGCCATTTAGCCATTGATGCTCAAATAGAGGCTGGTCGAGGGGATCAGCTGGCGTTGGTATATGACTCTCCGGCAACCGGTTGTGTTCAGCGCTGGACATTTTCAGAATTGTTAGAAGCTGTCGCTCGGCTCGCAGGTCTATTGCAGGCAGAAGGCGTTGAGTCTGGGGATCGGGTGATTATCTATTTACCGATGGTGCCCGAAGCCGTGTTTGCCATGCTGGCCTGTGCCAGAATTGGGGCAATCCATTCTGTGGTTTTTGGCGGCTTCGCAGCAAAAGAGCTGGCAACTCGAATTGATGATGCTACGCCAAAAGTGCTCCTAACCGCGACCTGTGGAATTGAATTTGATCAGGTCATTCCTTATTTGCCTTTGGTCAATCAAGCTTGCGCGATGGCTAAGCACAAGCTGAATCGGCGAATTATTTTGCAGCGAGATCAGCAAATTGAGCCTCTCAATAGCGATGACCTCGATTGGCAAGAAGCCGTCTCGCGCGCATTGCCAGCTCAATATCTGCCTTTGCCGGCGGATCATCCGCTTTACATCTTGTATACCTCAGGTACGACCGGTAAACCTAAGGGCGTGGTCAGGGATCACGGCGGTCATGCGGTTGCGTTGCTACAAAGTATGGCCGATTTTTATGGCGTCAAACCTGGCGATGTCTTTTGGGCTGCTTCAGATGTTGGATGGGTTGTGGGTCATTCGTATATCGTCTACGCGCCTTTAATGGCGGGTTGCACCACTATTTTGTTCGAAGGTAAACCGGTTAGGACGCCAGATGCAGGCACTTTTTGGCGGGTGATTGAGGCCCATGGTGTCAACGTGTTTTTTACGGCGCCGACCGCATTTCGAGCAATTAGAAAAGAAGATCCGGCTGGTGCGCTGATTAAAGGTTACAACCTAGATTGTTTGCGACAAGTTTTTGTAGCCGGAGAGCGCACCGACCCTGCGACTTATCAATGGTTGACGAGTTTACTCAACCGCCCTGTCATTGATCACTGGTGGCAAACTGAAACAGGCTGGCCTGTCGCGGGTGTGCCCCAGGGCTATGAAGGCGAGATGAAAATTAAGTCTGGTGCAGCCGGCCGAATCTTACCTGGTTTCGAGGTTTTGATTGTCGATGAACACAATAATGTTTGTGATGCCGGTGAAACTGGTGCTGTAGTCTTGAAGTTACCACTTCCGCCTGGATGCTTGCCGACGGTATGGCAGAATCATCGACGGCTTGTAGAAGCGTATTTAGAGGAGTATCCGGGCTACTATCACACTGGGGACGGCGGATACTTTGATGAAGATGGCTATCTTTATATCATGGGTAGGACCGATGATGTCATCAATGTTGCTGGTCACCGTTTATCGACAGGAGAAATGGAAGCCATCGTTGCTGACCACCCAGCTATTGCCGAATGTGCGGTCATTGGTATCCAGGACCCTGACAAAGGCCAAGTCCCCATAGGTTTGATAGTGGTTAAAGACAATGTCAGTCAAACCGTTACCGAGATTGAGGGTGAACTCGTTCAGTCGCTGAGGGTCGATATCGGAGCTTTTGCAAATTTTAAACGTTGCGTTCAAGTGGAGCGGCTACCGAAAACCCGCTCAGGGAAGATCCTAAGAAAGACGCTTCGGCAAATTGCGGATAATCTTCCGGTCGAGATCCCTGCAACTATTGACGATCCAGCGATCTTGTCTGAAATCTCTGACTGTATGATTTCAGCAGGAGTCGGAGCTATCGCGGTGCAAAACCGTGGGTAGCGTTGTAGTTACCGGGGCGAGCTCTGGTTTTGGTTATGCCGTTGCTAAGTTGTTCGCGGCTGCCGGGTATCCGCTGGTACTGGCCGCTCGTCGGCAGGACCGGTTGTCAGCACTGTCCGATGAGCTGGGCGGACTGACCAAGATTCATACGGTCTGTTTAGATGTTCGCGACCGAGCATCAGTTAGCGACTGTTTATTGTCCCTGCCCGAACCCTTCGATGCAGTAGAAATCCTAGTTAATAACGCAGGGCTTGCGCTCGGTTTGGGCGCTGCCGATGAGGCAGATCTGGACGACTGGGATGCGATGGTCGATACCAATATCAAGGGTTTGATGTATTGCACCCGGGTTTTGCTGCCGGGAATGGTGGCTCGGCAATCGGGGCTGATCATAAATTTAGGGTCGGTAGCCGGCCAATGGCCGTATCCGGGTGGCAATGTTTATGGGGGCACCAAGGCGTTTGTTCAGCAATTTTCGAGGAATCTACGGGCAGATTTGCTGGGTAAAGGTATTCGGGTTGCCTGCGTTGAGCCTGGCATGTGCGAGACCGAGTTCTCTAAAGTTCGATTTGGCGGCGATGAAGAAAAAGCCGCTGCGGTCTATGAGGGTATGACGCCGCTGTCAGCGCGTGATATTGCTGACGTCATATTTTGGATCGCGACGCTTCCGGACCATGTCAATGTCAATGAAATTGAGTTGATGCCTGTCGCTCAGGCCTTCTCACCATTTGCAGTTAGCAGGACAACTCAATGATCTGCCCAGACTCTAGAATGACTGCTGGTATACTGGTATCAGCTTAAGAGGAAAAATATGATTATCGTTCACGGGATGTTTCCTGTTCGAAAGCAATCGCGCCAGCGAGCGCTCGAGTTAATGCAAGAAATGGCTGCTGCAAGTCGACTCGAAACCGGTTGCGTTAGTTATGAGTTTTATGGCGCGCTAACCAATGACTGTCAATTTCTGCTCTTCCAGGAATGGGAGTCTGTAGAAGCCTTGCAAGCGCATTTCGAGACAGAGCATATGGAGATTTTTCTCGCAGAGTTACCATCAATCCTAGATGGAGAAATCGTGACTCGCCGCTACGAAGTGCGTATTCAAACCGACAAGGAGGGTATTGATTTGACGGATGAAGCCGAGCCCCCCAGGCAAACGTCAGAGGTCACTCGGCCTAAAATCATTCACTGAGACTTAGTTTCTAGTGTGCATTGGTAAGTGGGCGCAGTTGCCAGTGGTTCTTTAAGTTTACGGGCAGTGCAGCCTTTCTAAGGCTGACTCAATTCACCGGGCGGATCATAAATTAGGAGCATATTGGTTTACTAGCGCTGTGATACGTTCTATCGGCCGACCGATGCTCGCTTTGTTAGCCACCGCTAATATGGGTCTCTCGATGAGAATCGGATGCAAAACCATGAGTTCAATCAGTTCACCTCGATTGCAAGTTAATAGATCAATGTTGTGTGTTTTTAAAATCGGTTCTTTGCTGCGTATGAGCGCATTGGGCTCAATGTCAAGTAATGTGAGCAGGTCCCTAATTTCAGAAGCGTCTAGTGGATCCTTAAGATACTCCCGAATGATGAAGGGATGCCCTGATGCCTCGAGTAAAGCAAGAGCAGCGCGAGACTTAGAACAGTTAGGATTGTGATATAGGATCATTGTCATAAGGCAGCCTTGAGATCGTTGGAGGGTAAAAGTGTGACGAAAAGGATGTCGGAATGAAAGGTGTCGGGGCGCGGTTGGTCATATCGATAATGCGCTGTTACAAACAGTTTAAAGATGACCGATGTCAAGTGGTCGCTGGCGCGCTAACGTTGCAAACCTTGTTTGCCATTGTGCCGGCAATCACCATTGGTTATCTATCTTTGGCGACCTTCGGAGGGCTCGGCCAGGTGGATGCCTCGATCGAAACATTTTTGTTTTCCTACATCGTCCCAGAAAGCGTTGGTTCGATCCGGGCCTACCTAAAACAATTTTCGACTCAAGCCCAATCACTGAGTATACCCAGTGCAATATTGTTAGCGGTTACAGCGCTGCTAATGTTGAACACCGTAGAACGGACCTTGAATGACATTTGGCAAGTAAAATCTCCTCGGTCGGGATTCAGTCGTCTGCTGATTTATCTCGGCTTATTGATCCTTGGGCCAGTGCTTTTGTTCTCGGGTCTGTCGGTTTCAATATACGTTTTGTCTATGCCATATTTGAAAACCTTGGTACTTTCGCAGCCGTTTTTGTTTTTATTTCCCCTGCTTACCAGCAGTGCCATGTATACACTGCTGTATTTTCTGGTGCCCAGTGCCCGTGTGCCACTGATCCACGCTATGTTGGGAGGCGTTGGAGTCGCGCTTATTTTTGAGTTGGCGCGCTTTGGTTTTGGGTTGTTGATGCAGTATTCGTCTATCACTTTGGTTTATGGCGCTTTTGCGGCACTGCCAGGCCTTTTGCTCTGGTTGTACATGGCTTGGTTGATTATTCTGGCGGGCGCAGAGGTGGTTGCCTACTTAGGTGCTCGTGGTGGCAAGATGTAGGCTAGCAGTGCAAAACTTAGCTCAGGCATCATAAGTTCTATCGGATTGGTGCTGCCTGCAAGCTTAGTTAAGCCGCAAGACTGTATAGCGGGATTAGGTGATGTCCTTTGGGCCGCCCGGTCTTTGAGGTTGGCGCTGGGCCCGAAGGACATCTATCGCTAAACGCGCGCTGGTCGTTTGTGCGCCCGAGTGTGAGATAATTTTGTGTGGCCACAGTTTAGCAAGTTGTCACCCTTTTATTTATCCGAGTTCGAGTACGGGTTCGAGATGGAGCGGTGAGGCGGGTGCCAAGCTGGTAGAAGTAATGAATCGAATAGGCAATTAAAAGCAATGGATCGAATAGGCAAGTGGTTGAGTGGGTTAGGTTTGGTCGTGCTAAGTCTGCTTGGCTGTGACGAGGCCAAGGTTGATGGCGGTAAAGCTTTAAGTTTAGCAGACCACAATATTCAGGGACGGGCGTTGGTGATTAACTATTGGGCGACCTGGTGTGGGCCCTGTATCACTGAAATTCCTGAATTTAACGCGCTGCACCAGGCCGAGGAATTTGATGCGCTTGTTTTTGGAGTTAATTTTGATGCTCCCACCGACCCACAACAGCAGCAGGCGGACATCGCTAAAATGGGGATCGCCTTCCCAGTGTTGGCATCCGATCCTGCTATGATTTATGGCTATCCCGCGCCCGAGGTGCTACCGACTACGGTGATTATCTCTCCTACTGGAGCAGTACTTGCCCAATTGGTTGGACCCCAAACCCAGGAGTCAGTCCTGGCAGGGCTAGGTTATTAGCCACGACTCAATCGTGGACCCAGTGGTTCATTGGGCCTTACCCAATGCCGAGAGCAAGCGCGTCGTGACCTCAGATATTGGCCAATTGGCACCCTCGAGGGTCCGTCTCTCGGTGTATTCCACCTCGTTATTGGCAAGGGTTCTGTCGCCGACGACGATTCGGTGTGGGTAGCCAATAAGTTCTGCCTCGGCAAATTTGACGCCTGGTCGTAACTGCTCGCGATCGTCTAAAAGTACCTCAATGCCAGCGGCCTCAAGTTGCTCATAAAGTTCAAGTGATACGCGCTCGACGTTGGGCGATTTATGAGCATTAATAGGAATAACAACAACCTGAAAGGGTGCAATACTGGCCGGCCACACAATACCCTTGTCATCATGATTTTGCTCGATCGCTGCGCCCACTAAACGCGATACCCCGATGCCATAGCAGCCCATCACCATTGTTTGGGCTTTACCCTCAGCATCCAGCACGGTTGCCTTCATGGGTGCGCTGTATTTATTACCAAGTTGAAAAATATGGCCTACTTCGATGCCTTTGCGAATGTCGAGGGCTCCGTTGCCATTGGGTGAGGGGTCGCCTGACACGACATTGCGGATGTCGGCGATGACAATATCAGGGGTATCCCTATGCCAATTCACATTGGTGAAATGAAACCCATCCTCATTAGCGCCACAAACAAAGTTGTATAAAACACCTGCAGATCGATCTACTACAATGGGACAGTTATTAAGACCTGCAGGTCCAATCGAACCAGGTGCACAACCAATAGTAGATTGGATGTCAGCTTCTGCGGCAAGTGTTAGTGGTTGCCGAACCTCTGGCAGTTTCTCTGCCTTTAGCGTGTTAAGCGTGTGGTCACCTCTTAAGACCAAAGCAACCAAAGGCGTTTGAGAACCCTCTACGATGAGGGTTTTGATCGTAGTCTCAACGGGAACATCCAAAAAGCTTACGACCGCTGATATGGTCTTCTGGTTAGGCGTCTCAACTTTGGTGAGGGCCTTCATGGGCGTGTCGTTGGCTTCCGGTGCTAACGCCTCTGCGAGTTCGATATTGGCGGCATAACTGCCGTCGGCGCTAAAGGCGATTAGATCTTCGCCGCTATCAGCCAAGACATGAAATTCTATAGATCCTGAGCCTCCAATGCTGCCACTATCAGCGTCAACGGCTCTAAATTCTAACTGCATGCGAGTCAAAATCTGTGTGTAGGTTGCGTGCATCTGCTCGAAGGTTGATTGCAAACAATCAAGAGAATTATGAAATGAATAGGCATCCTTCATAATAAATTCCCGAGCCCTTAGGACCCCAAACCTGGGGCGCGTCTCGTCTCGAAACTTTGTTTGAATTTGGTAGTAGTTCACCGGTAATTGCTTATGGCTTCTGAGCTCGGTGCGCGCAATGTCAGTGATAACCTCCTCGTGAGTTGGGCCAAAGCAAAAATCTCGGTCGTGGCGATCTTTGAATTTGAGTAGCAGGCCCTCATCGTAAAGTTGCCAGCGCCCCGATTCCTCCCAAAGTTCACCGGGCTGAGAAACAGGCATCAGGAGCTCCTGGGCGCCGGATCGGTCCATTTCATCGCGTACGATTTGTTCGATTTTGCGCAGCACTCGCAAACCCATCGGCATCCAAGAGTAAATTCCCGATGCCAGCTTCTTGATAAAACCCCCTTTGATTAAGAGTTGGTGCGAAACAATTTCGGCATCTGATGGTGTTTCTTTGATGGTTGAAATCGAAAAGTGTGATGCTTTCATCTACTTGAATTCTCTTATTGAGTTCGTCCCGGCGGACCTGAGCCTAAAGCGCTAAAAAAATTACTGTCTTTGAATTTACGTCGCTCAGGCTCGGAATTTCAGCACTTTTCCTGGCGACTCGCATGCGCATAGTATGCCAGATTAATCGATGTCTGAAGTAAATCCCGTGGTTAGACGTGCGGAACCGGCGCTCAACGTAAGACTGTAGTATTGAGCAAGGGTATTGTCAGGTCCGTTAAATGGGTTAGTTCTCTGGCGTAAGCTTTGACCGTTGACCGTTGACCGTTGACCGTTGACCGTTGACCGTTGACCATTGCCAGCAGAGCGTGAAAAAAGGATTTCTAACCAACGGCAGGACGGTCTCGGTGGCAAGCAGGACCGAGTGAAGCTGTCACGGGTGGTTAAGCAATGAGGGAAGTCGGGCAAAAAAAAGACCGCCTAAGCGGTCTTTTTTCAGGACTTAAAGTTCAAACAAAATCCTTCATACCCTTAAGCGGCAGAATCTTTACAGCTGTGCTGGCAGGCTTGGCAGCAACGTCCATAGTCTCGCCTGGCTTGAATGGATTCGGGACGCCCTTCTTCGCTTTACGAGCTGGCTTTCGAACAGTCTTGATTTTCATGAGTCCAGGCAGCGCAAATTCGCCAGCACCACCTTTCTTGATGTGCCGTTCGATCAGCGAAGTGAGTTCGTCTAGAACCGAATTGACTTGCTTCTTGCTGAGATCAGTGCTTCCAGCTATGGAATCAATGATGGCACTTTTGGTGTATTTTGTCTTGATTGCAGGAGCTTTTTTTGCTGCCATGGAAACGATCCTCGTAGTTCAAAGTTTAGTTAGAGTGCCCTGGCTAAGGCGAAGGCACTTGATATGAAAAATCAATCGTTCAAGATCTGACCCTTTGATCAATCATGGAAGTTTTATAGCGGATGAAATGCTTTTGAGCAAGCTGTTTTGCTATGTATGAATGTATTTATACCTATTTTTATAGATCTAGCGCGTCATAGTGTTGCCGTAGGGTTTGTTTGGGTATAATTCCGCGCCCTTGGCACGTTCTAGGTTTGAATATTGGAGACCGGTTATGCCGATTTATGAATACATGTGTAGCCTTTGTGATCATCGATTAGAAAAAATTCAAAAGATGGCGGATAGTCCGCTGGTAGACTGTCCAGCGTGTCTTAAGCCAGGTTTAAAAAAACAGGTTTCGGCTGCCGCCTTCAGGCTTAAAGGTGGCGGTTGGTATGAAACAGACTTCAAGACTGGCGCCAAAAAGAATGTCTCTGCTGGCACTGACACAGGAAGCAGCGGGAGCTCGAGTAGCTCATCTGACAGCAAGGCGCCCTCGTCGAGTTCGAGCACTACCTCAAGCGGCGGTAGCGATTAAGTGGGCCTTTAGAATCTAACCAGGCGTCTGTCGCTGGAGCGGTCAAGACAGCCTTTAAACTCATCAGTGTAGACTGGATGTATCTATGAGAAGTCATTTTTGCGGCGATGTACGCGCCGAGCATATCGATCAGAGTCTAACGCTTTGTGGTTGGGTTCATCGGCGGCGGGATCACGGTGGCGTTATATTTTTAGATGTTCGTGATCATAAAGGGATTGTTCAGGTCGTATTTGACCCGGATACCGAAGCCAGTTTTGCATTGGCTGATCAGATGCGTAACGAATTTGTCGTAGCTATAGAAGGAAAGGTTCGCGCGCGAGACGACGCCGCAGTCAATCCTAAAATGCCAACCGGCGAGATCGAAGTGTTGGGTAAAAGCTTGATGTTACTCAACCGAGCTAAAACGCCGCCTTTTCAGTTAGATGAGTATTCTGAAGCGGGTGAAGATGTGCGATTGCGCTACCGGTTTATTGATCTGCGCCGGCAGGATATGCAGCAGCGGCTTCGACTTCGATCCAAAGCCAGTCACTTTATCAGGAACTTTTTGGATGCCGAGTCCTTTGTCGACATTGAGACGCCGATTTTGACAAAAGCAACGCCTGAGGGTGCGCGCGACTATTTGGTGCCTTCACGTGTTCATCCAGGAAACTTTTACGCTTTGCCTCAGTCGCCACAAATTTTTAAGCAGTTGTTGATGGTTTCGGGGTTCGATCGTTATTACCAAATTGCCCGATGTTTTCGAGATGAGGATCTGCGAGCAGACCGACAACCCGAATTTACTCAAATTGATATCGAAGCGGCCTTCGTCAATGAGCAAGATGTAATGAGCCTTGCGGAATCCATGATCAAAGGCCTGTTTAGTACGCTGATTGATGTCAATTTTGAAGATTTACCAGTGCTTTCTTATCGAGATGCCATCAGGCGATTCGGCACCGATAGGCCAGATCTGCGATTTGGCCTCGAATTGATCGATATTGATGATCTGATGACCGATGTTGAGTTTAAAGTCTTTAGTAGCCCCGCTAAGGATCCTAGCTGTCGAGTCGCTGCGCTGAAATTGCCGAATGGGGATCGCTTGAGTAGGAAAAATATCGATGATTTAACCCGCTTCGTCGGCATCTACGGAGCAAAGGGTTTGGCCTATATTAAGGTCAATGACCGGGCCGCAGGGATACAGGGGTTGCAATCACCAATCTTGAAATTTCTGCCAGAGTCGGTTGTCGAAGAAGTTTTGCAACGTGTGCAAGCGGTGGATAATGACTTAATTTTCTTTGGCGCCGACCAAGCTTCTGTTGTTAGTGACGCATTGGGCGCGCTGCGCTGTCGATTGGCCGAAGACCTGGATTTGTATGAAAAAGATTGGGCGCCCTGCTGGGTAGTTGATTTTCCAATGTTTGAGCAGACTGATGCAAAAACTTGGACTGCAGTACACCATCCTTTTACACATCCGTCAGGAAGTCTGGAGGCTTTAACGGAAAACCCAGGTCAAGCTGGCTCGAGAGCCTATGATATGGTGATTAATGGGTATGAAGTTGGCGGCGGGTCGATTCGAGTCCATGATCCTGAATGGCAAAAAGCTATTTTTAAAGTGCTCAATCTGTCAGAGGAGCAGGCCGAGGCTAAATTCGGTTTCCTATTAGAAGCTCTGGCCTTGGGCGCACCCCCCCACGGTGGTATTGCCTTTGGTCTCGACAGACTCGTTATGCTGTTATCGGGCACCAAAGCCATCAGGGACGTGATTGCGTTCCCCAAGACGCAAAATGCGACGTGTCTGTTAACGGCAGCGCCTAGCGAAGTGGAACTTCAGCAATTGCGAGAACTGAGCATTAAGACAAATCTTTGACGAGGCTTAGACTGTTATGGCGGGTCACAGTAAATGGAGCAATATCAAACACCGTAAGGCTGGTCAGGACGCCAAGCGGGCAAAAGTATTTACCAAAATTATTAGAGAGCTCACGGTCGCGGCAAGAGATGGCGGTGGAAACGTCGAGGATAACCCAAGCCTTCGGACAGTAGTGGATAAGGCGAAAGCGGCTCAGATGCCCAAAGACACCATGGAGCGGGCGATCGCTCGGGGTGCCGGCGGTCAGGATGGCGCAGAGCTCGTATCGCTGACCTATGAGGGCTATGGCCCTGGTGGCGTCGCTGTAATGGTTGAAACGATGACCGATAACCGTAACCGCACAGTCGCAGAAGTTAGGCATGCGTTTAGCAAAGGCGGTGGTAATCTAGGAACCGACGGGTCGGTCGCCTATCTTTTCGATAAACGGGGTCAGATTTTATTCGCTCCTAACTCGGCTGAAGATCAGATCGTCGAAATTGCAATTGAAGCTGGCGCCGAAGATGTCGATGTTGTCGAAGACGGTTCCATCGAAGTCGCAACTCTGCCAGAGAGCTTTTTGGCTGTTAAAGATGCGTTAAGCGCAGAAGGCTTCGAAGCGGTCGATGCGGAAGTTGCAATGGTGCCTCAAACCTCGACAGATCTAGATCAGGAGCAAGCCGAGAAAGTAGGCAAACTCTTAGAGATGCTTGAGGACCTCGACGATGTAACCAGCGTTTATACTAACGCTAACTTTCCCGAGCGAATGTCAGAGGAGTAAAGCCATCATAAGGACTGTGGCCGGTGGTTGCAGCGGCGGCTTTAGGATTTTTCAGTTGTTGATACCTTTGAAATATTGTTGCTGGTCTTGTGGATTGGTACTTTTGCAATAGGGTATTGAGGGCATTGGGAGCCGCTGTGCTAGACTCAGACTAGAACGACGGGACGGTTCTATGTCAGTAATTTTAGGGATTGACCCTGGATCTCGAGTCACGGGTTTTGGCGTGATTCGATGCCGAGGCGCAACAAGCACCTATATCAGCAGTGGGTGTATCCGAGCGACGCTTTCGGCCTCTGCTGCAACCCGCCTGCATGAAATTTATAATGGTCTGCAAGAGCTTATCGATCGGCATCAGCCCCAACATATCGCCATCGAACGTATCTTTATGGCGCGTAGTGCTGAGTCAGCACTCAAGCTAGGGCAAGCCCGTGGGGTTGGGCTGTTGGCTGCGGCGCAGGCAGATGTACCGATCTTCGAGTACGAGGCGAAGAAGATCAAACAGGCAGTTGTTGGAAGTGGTGGGGCTCGTAAGGCGCAGGTTCAGCACATGGTTCAAGTACTTTTAGGCCTGGAGGGTAAGCCCCAAGAAGATGCGGCGGATGCCTTGGCCATCGCGCTTTGTCATGCCCAAACCCAGAGTAATTTAAATCGATTGGGCGCTGGGTCAGATCGATTCCGGCGGGGTCGTCTTGTGGGGCCAGAAGGATGATTGCTCGCATCAAAGGACAAGTGATAGAAATTAAACCTCAGCAGTTGATTATCGATATTGCTGGGTTGGGCTATGAAGTGGAGGTCCCGCTGGCAACGTCCTCGTTAGCAAAGGTCAATGTGGGTATCGAACTGTTTACTCACTTTGTGGTCAGAGAGGATGCGCAGACGCTGTTTGGATTTTTGGAGAGACCTGACCGAGATTTGTTTCGGGCACTGATAAGGGTTAATAAAGTAGGCCCCAAATTAGCGCTGGCAATTTTGTCTTCGGTAAATGCACAAGCATTTGCAGGGCTTGTTCAGAGCAATGAAGTAAAGACCTTAAATCGTATACCCGGTGTTGGTCGGGTGATGGCCGAGCGATTGATCATGGAAATGCGTGATAAGGTCGATGAGTGGCAGGGTGCTTTGACTTTGGGCGGTGATCCAAAGACTGAGAACTCTGCTTTAGATGACGCAGAAACGGCGTTAGTCGGTTTGGGTTATCGCAGTCAAGAAGTGAGCAGGGTGTTAGCTCAAATTGGTGACCCAGCTGACAATGTCGAAGGGCTCATTCGTCAAGCGTTGAAATTGTTAGGGTGATGGGTCAATCATGATCGAAGAAGATCGATTAATTGCGCCAGAGGCGCGCCCTCAGGAGCCAAAGCAAGATTGGGCGATTAGACCCAAATCTTTGGCAGAGTATGTTGGGCAGCCAGCGGTAAGCGAGCAAATGTCTTTGTTCATAGATGCGGCTCGTAATCGTCAGGAATCTCTCGATCATACCTTGATTTTTGGGCCGCCAGGTTTGGGGAAGACCACCCTTGCCAATATTGTGGCTGCTGAAATGGGCGTAGCGATCAAATCAACCGCGGGCCCAGTGATTGAAAAGAAAGGCGATTTAGTTGCTGCTCTGACTAATTTAGAGGCAGGAGATGTCCTGTTTATTGATGAGATTCATCGGCTTAGCCCCGCCGTGGAAGAAGTGCTCTATCCAGCAATGGAAGACTTTCAAGTAGACCTGACGATTGGTGAGGGGCCTTCGGCTCGATCAATAAAATTAGATCTACCTAGATTTACGTTGGTCGGCGCCACGACGCGCACTGGCTTGCTCACCTCTCCCCTGCGTGACCGTTTTGGTATTGTCCAACGGCTTGAGTTTTATCAGGTTGATGACCTCACCAAGATTTTATTGAGATCTGCGCGGTTGTTGTCCGTTCCCTGTGATGACGATGGTGCAAGAGAGATCGCCGTACGTTCAAGAGGTACGCCAAGAATCGCTAACCGTTTGTTGCGCCGAGTCAGAGACTTCGCTGAAGTCCGAGGTGACGGAATCATTCGACAACCCTTAGCAGATGAAGCGCTGAACTTATTAAAGGTAGATGCATCTGGGTTTGACGCCATGGATCGGCGCCTCATGATGGCAATGATTGATAAGTTTGATGGCGGGCCAGTAGGCATTGATAGCCTTGCTGCAGCCATTGGCGAGGAGCGAGATACCATTGAGGATGTCTATGAGCCCTATTTGATTCAACAGGGTTTTATCATGAGAACGCCAAGGGGACGCATTGCAACCAATCGGGCTTATCTACATTTTGGTCTAACCCCAAAAACAAGCGCTGACAAGCCGGACCTGTTTGCTCAAGCGATGGATGAAAGTAAGTAGAGCTGAATCAAGCGCTGACAAGTTCTGGCAGCGCATCAATTGACTGGAAACTCGTAAATGAATGAGCCTATCTCGATACTAACCCTGATTTTGAATGCATCGCTGGTGGTGCAGATTGTCATGCTGACATTGTTGCTGGCATCCTTGATATCCTGGGTTTTGATTTTCCAACGGGCTTTTTTGTTGTCGACGGTGAAGCGACTGGCGATTAATTTTGAGGATGAATTTTGGTCAGGACAAGATCTCCGCGCAATCTTTATCGAGATTGAACAGTCTGACTCTGAAGTCATCGGTGTTGAGCACTTATTCCAAGCTGGATTCAGGGAGTTCACGCGTTCAAGGCAGCAGTATGGAAATCAGGCCGAGCGCATAATGCAGAACGTGCAGCGAGCGATGCGCGTTGCGATGGCCCGAGAAGAAGAACGTTTGGAAGCAGCGCTGCCTTTTCTAGCCACCGTCGGGTCGACCAGTCCCTACATCGGCTTATTTGGGACGGTATGGGGCATTATGAATTCGTTCAGAGGCTTGGCAATGTCCAATCAAGCCAGTTTGGCCGTGGTAGCACCAGGGATATCTGAGGCGCTAATTGCCACCGCCATTGGTCTATTTGCGGCGATTCCAGCGGTGATTGCATACAATCGATATTCTGCCCAAGTAGAAGTACTTATGAATCGTTTTGAAACTTTTTCGGATGAGTTTGCTGCGATTTTGAATCGTTCTATTCAGGAGGATTAACCATGGCCAAGGCTCGTCGAAGGCGGCCGATGTCAGATATCAACGTTGTGCCTTATATTGACGTTATGCTGGTATTGCTCGTGATTTTTATGGTCACTGCGCCGCTCATGACCCAAGGTATTAAGGTGACGCTGCCAGAAGCCACTAGCGATCCTATAGCGATCGAAGATGCCAGCAAGTTTTTGACTGTGACAATTGACAAGACAGGTGGTTACTCCCTCGATGTTGAGGGCGATCAAGTGAGTCTTGAGCTGTCGCAAGTGGCCGAATCAGTTGCAAAAATAGCCGCGAGCAATCCCGATATTCAAGTGTTGGTTGAAGGAGACGTTGAGATTCCTTACGGCCTGATTGTTGATCTGATGGATAGATTACAACAGGCGGGTGTTCAAAATGTCGGGTTGATCACCCAGCCCGCCCAGATTTAGGACATCTTGGATGCTAAGGTCCCTGCTTGCTCCGACTTTCTTGGCGTTACTCTTCCACGCGTTCGTCGGATTTTTGCTTGTGGTTGAATGGCCTGAGCGCGCTGAAGAGCAGCTAGATTTACCGCCAATGTATATAGGGGCTAAGCTGATGCGTCTGCCATCGGCAGTAGCCGGTGAGCCTGATGAAGAGCCCGCGATCGAAAAGACGCCGAGTCCCAAGCCAAAGACTAGGCCTGAAAATGGTCGTCAGACGCAGATCCCAGAGCCTAAAAGCAAAGAAATAGCCGCAGAAGCGGGCATCGCTTCAGAGGCTGAAGCCGTGTCCTCCAATGAAGACCCGCTAACAGTCAAACCAGATGACACAGTAACTCCCGACAATAAAAACGATGATCTGTCTGATTTGCTAGCCGCAGTTACCGATGAGATTGGTCGACAAGCTGTTACAAATGATGAGCAGGTGGCAGCCTATATTGGCCAAATTCAGCGAGACATTGTGAGCCTCTGGTCGAGACCGCCCAGTGCCCGAAATGGTATGGAGGCGGTTTTGCGAGTTAATTTGGTGCCAACAGGGGAAGTGGTTGATGTCGTAGTCGCAAGAAGTAGTGGCAATGACGCCTTCGATCGCTCAGCGTTGACGGCTGTCGAACGCGCCGAGCGTTTTCAGGTGCCATCAGAAAGCCTTTTGTTTGAGAAAAATTTCAGATCCTTCACCGTATTATTCCGACCGGAAGACCTAAGATTATGAGTAGATTGAAATCGTTATTGACCCTAGTCTTGCTGACGTGGGCAGTGGCCAGTTCGGCAGAACTGCAGATTGAAGTTACCCAAGGGGCCGATAATGCTGTCAGAATTGCAGTGGTACCTTTTAATTGGCGTGGCCGTGGAGAACTGCCGCTTGATATTCATGAGGTGATCACAGCCGATCTGCGGTTAAGTGGACGCTTTGATACGCTGCCAGTCAATCAAATGTTATCTTTGCCAAGTCGAGCGGAGGATGTTTATCCACGGGACTGGCAGTTGCTCAGCACCGAATACGTTGTAATTGGTGAAATTACAGAATCGGGTCCTGATTTAAAGGTTCGATTTGAATTAATCGATGTTTTCAAAAACGAGGCTGTGTTTGGTCAGGCGATAGTTGGAAAAGATTTAGAATTGCGGGATATGGCGCACCACGTCAGCGATGCAATTTTTGAACATTTGACAGGAATTCCGGGAGCTTTTTCAACAGAAATTCTTTACATCACGGTAGTCGATTCGCCGAACGGACGAATATTTCGATTAAATGTTGCTGATGCTGACGGCTACCGGGTGAGGACGGTACTTCAGTCTCGAGAACCTATTTTGTCGGCAACCTGGGCACCAGACGGTGATCGCATCGCCTATGTGTCTTTTGAAAAAGACAGCCGGCCTGCAATTTATATTCACAATATTAGAACCCGGGTGCGCCAGCAGGTCACTGATTTCAAGGGTTTAAATGGTGCGCCCGCCTTTTCGCCGGATGGTCAAAAGTTGGCGATGGTATTGTCGAAAGATGGTAATCCAGAGATCTATGTCCTCGATCTGTCTAAGACACCAAGGCGGCTACGTCGCTTAACCAGACATTACGGAATTGATACTGAGCCATCATGGAGCGCAGATGGTCAGTCGATCATTTTTACCTCTAACCGAGGTGGCCAACCGCAAATCTATGCTATGAACTTAGAAACCCTTGCAGTTGAACGACTTACCTTCGAGGGGGATTATAATGCCCGTGCGGTATTGGCGAATCAAGGCAACGGATTGATCATGGTGCATCGCCGCAAGGGCATTTTCCATATTAGCTACTTAGACTTGGAAAGAGGCTTTTTGCGGGTGTTAACCGAGACTTCCTTGGATGAGTCTCCCAGTATTGCTCCCAATGACAGTCTACTGATTTATGCGACTCAAGTCGGAGGAAGGGGAATCTTAGCTGGCGTATCCATTGATGGGGGTGTCCGATTCAATCTCCCCGCAACCGAAGGAGATGTTAGAGAACCGGCCTGGTCCCCAAGAAAACGAAAAATATTTCAGCCGATTCCCACAACAGAGTTAAAATTGTCTGATGAAATAGAGTAAACTGCGCCCAGGTGTTGGCGGCGCGGAGCCGACTTGCTAGCAACAGGCTTGACGATCGGTAAATAAGTGCCAGAATGGCAGTGTTAGAGGTTGTTGCGATAGGCCGATGCGAAAGCCCAATGCAATGGCCCGATGCGAGAGTTTAACGGACAAAAAAGGGGGTGTTTCCCCTCAAGAAGCAGGCCTCAGAGAGCTGGAACCAAGCAACAGCGGGCAAAAAGTGAACGTTGTTTAAAAATCCAGCTGTAATAAAAACCTGTAATAAGAAGAAAGCTGTAATAAGAAGAAAGCTGCAATAAGAAGAAAGCTGTAATAAGAAGAAAGCTGTAATAAGAAAAAACTCTGTATAAAAAACGCTGTAAAAAGCTGTAATAAGAAAAAACGGTGCTAAAGAAAGAACGCTGTTTAAACATGAGGTTCTGCGAAGCGATCAAATAAATGCCCAGGGTTTGACTTGGGGCTCAATGCAAAAAGAGATGATTCGCTAAGCGATAATTGCATTAAATAGGGGTACGGATTAGCCCGCACCGTACCTGGTAAGAATTGTTCTCTAGGTTGCTATTGAACATTATTCTTAGGAAACGACTGAGTGGGTTTACGTGCCGAAGACAGGAGCAATGTATGTTAGGAATTAAACACCTTTTGAGTTTACTGGCCGCCTCGTTGCTGCTGATAGTCGCTGGCTGCGCCAGCACTGGCTCGTCGGCGCCAGAGCCGGAGATGCAGGCGCCGGTTGAAACTGAGGCTGTCCAGGAAGTGGTCGTCGAGCCAGAACCCATCAAGCCAATGGTGAGTGGCGGCAAAATTGTTGTGCCTATTGACGCCTTAAACGCTGACGCGGGTTCCTTCACATTGCAAGGGGTCTTCTATTTTGATTTTGACCAAGCGATTGTGAGAAGAGATGGTCATGCTGAGTTGGATCAACATGCCGCAGTGTTAGCGGGAAACCCTCGATTGATGGTGCGTTTAGAAGGTCATGCCGATGAGCGTGGCACTCGTGAATACAATCTTGCGCTTGGGGAACGCCGAGCCAATGCGGTACAGGCCTACTTAATGTCTCAAGGCGCGGCCAGAAGCCAGATTGAAGTGGTAAGCTATGGCGAAGAAAAACCAGCTTCAACCGGGCATGACCAAGCTTCTTGGGAGCAAAACCGTCGGGTCGAGATTGTCTATCGGTAAATCGGTGGTCGGTCAGAGCAGGCGTTAAAGGCCTGCTCACCCGCTGGAATAATCTGTCTGACTTAAGGGCTGGGAGCCCGGTAAGGGCAGAAATAAAACAAGTGGATAGTTTTGTGATCCCTCTTCAAATTGATATTTCTAAGCTCAAGGTAATTACCCTTGGGAGCCCTCAGATCGCTTCATTTAGCCGCCGAGGCCTAGCTCAGTTAGCGGTTTTACTGCTCGCTGGGATAGGCATGCCAAGCTATGGTGCGCCAGCACCGATCTTGGTTGAGTCTCGTTCAACGCTTTTAAGCGAACGTTATGCGGCGACAGATAGCGATGAGCAATTTGGCTCTAGTGATATTATTGAAACAGCACCGGTCGCGATTGAAACTGACCAGAGCAAACCCTCGCCTTTAGATCTGCAGTATCAGATGCAAGTATTGCAGCAAGAGGTCATGGATTTAAGAGGGCTCGTAGAGCAGCTTGACTACGAGTTGAAGCGAAGTAAAAGCGTTCAAGACGACCGTTATTTAGAACTAGATCGTCGTTTGCAACAGAAGGTAGTAGGTCTGCCGAAAAGCCAAATGACGGAGGTCGCTACCGGACAAGGTTTAGGCGATAGCGAGACGTTGGTTTCCAATACGGTTGAGGGCTTGCAGGGCGAATCAATCGCTGAGACTGGCATTGAAGATGAAAAGACTTACTACGACCGCGGACTCAACGCGATTCAAGCCCGACAGTATGATCAAGCGGTAGAGACCTTGCGTGCGGTGATCGAACACTACCCTGCCGGCACTTATGCCGCTAATGCGTACTACTGGATTGGGGAAGTTCACGCCGCCAAACCCGAACCCGACTACGAAGCTGCCCGTCAGGCACTTGTCCAAGTGGTGACGGGATTCCCTGATAGCAATAAGGTGCCGGATGCTGGGTTCAAGCTAGGTAAGGTTTATCATCTAATGGGGGATTGTGGGCGCGCCAAACAAACGCTTGAGTCAGTGGCGGCGGACTTTGGAGATAAATCTGCGGGTAAGCTCGCGGAAAAATATTTGAACGACCAGATCGACTGCTAAGTCGATCACGGAAATCCGCTCCTATGCTTGCCCGCTTACGCGTTTCAGAAGTGTTTTACTCCTTGCAAGGAGAGGCGAGCACCACCGGGCGACCAACGACTTTTGTTCGGTTAACGGGCTGCCCGTTGCGCTGCAGCTATTGCGACACCGCCTATGCGTTCCAGGGCGGCGAATCTCTATCTTTGGATCAGATCCTCGAAAAGGTCTCCGCTAACCCTGCAAAATTGGTAACGGTAACCGGCGGGGAACCTCTGGCTCAGCCAGAGTGTATAGCGCTACTGCAAAGCTTGATTGAAGCGGGTTTTAGTGTATCGCTAGAAACAAGCGGCGCATTACCGATTCACTCAGTGCCATCGGAAGTCTCGATTGTTCTTGATCTGAAAGCGCCCAGTTCGGGCGAAATGCATCGCAATCTCTATGACAACATCTCCGCGTTAGCGCTCAAAGACCAAGTTAAGTTTGTGCTAGCAGATCGCGCTGATTACGATTGGGCACGTTTTAAAATTAGCGAGTACGAACTCATTTCTCGGGTCGGAGAGGTTCTTTTGTCACCAGTTTACGAGGCGCTGCCGCCGCGGCAACTTGCAGATTGGGTGCTGTCAGATGGCTTGGCGGTAAGAGTCCAGATTCAGTTGCATAAGTTGCTATGGGGAGATGTGCCCGGTGTCTGATCCTCGAAAAGGCGTTGTTTTATTGTCAGGAGGCCTAGATTCGGCGACGATCCTAGCCGCCGCTATTGATGAAGGGTTTGATTGCTACTGTTTGAGCTTTGAGTATGGCCAGCGGCACAACACTGAACTGGCGTTTGCCCGTCGTCTGGCTAGTCGACTCGGCGCTATCGAACATCGGGTTGCTCAGATCGATTTAAAAGTTTTTGGTGGGTCGGCGTTAACCGACAAAAATCTTCAGGTCCCAGATTTTAATGAACAGTCAGGGTCAATTCCCATTACCTATGTGCCGGCTCGAAATACCATCTTTTTATCCTTTGCGCTGGCTTGGGCCGAGGTGCTCGGAGCGCTTGATGTGTTCATTGGCGTCAATGCAGTAGATTATTCGGGTTATCCCGATTGTCGGCCAGAATTTATTCAAGCCTTTGAATCTATGGCTAACCTTGCAACTCGGCGAGGCGTCGAAGGTCAAAAGCTGGAGATCCATGCGCCGCTATTGCAACTTTCAAAAGGCGAAATTATTAGCAAAGGTCTGGCGCTGGGTGTTGACTATGCCGAGACGGTTTCTTGTTACCAACTCGATACTGTGGGTGCAGCCTGTGGTCGATGTGACAGCTGCGGCCTTCGCAGAGAGGGGTTCGCTGCTGCTGGCGTCAACGACCCAACCCTTTATCAAGCAGCAGATCGAGATTGATGAATGTTTGATGCAGATGCGCTGCTTGCTTGGTCTAGCCAGCACTCTGAGTATGCGTTGGGTTTAGTCTTTGCTTTGGCATTTTTAGAGGCCTGTCCGGGGATAGGTTTGTTTATAAGTGGCGCCTTTCTACTGTCGTTGGCGAGTCTACTTTACAGTCAGGAGATAGCATCTCTGTCCACGCTCGTTGTGTTGGCAATGAGCGGCGCGTTGCTCTCGGATCAGTTCGGGTTTTATCTGGGTCGAAGTGTGGGCGGGCGCTTGTTGTCGACTCGCTGGATGCAGAGCCAGAGTGCTCGGGTGGCGAGCGCCACCAGCTTCTTACAACGATTTGGTGCTTTTGCAGTAATTATGGGGCGGTTAGTCACCATGATACGTAGTCTAGTGCCTCTGATGATGGGTGTCGCCGGATTTCCCCGTTTAAAGTTCCTCATGTTAGATGTGGTCGGATGCTGTGTCTGGGGCGCGGGCTTAGCAGGCTTGGTGTTAGGTTTGGATAATCTGATGGCAGGATGGTTTGCCAATCATTAAAGCGAGCAAAGCAAGGCTTGTGATAACACGCTTTCGTTAACGCTGAACAAGAACCTAAGCACGGGCGTAGGTTATCTCAATTAGAAAAAAGCTTTAGATTAGGGCTGCGGCTTGAGACAGGGCGGGGAAGTGGTGGGCCGTGATGGATTCGAACCATCGACCAATTGGTTAAAAGCCAACTGCTCTACCAGCTGAGCTAACGGCCCCGGCAAAGGCGCCATGATACCGGTTCACCGTAAAAACTCAAGGCTTAAGTCGGAAGGATCCGAGCTAGGATATCGATTGCTGAAATGTCAGCGCCCAGAGCCTGTAACGTGCCCAGCCCCCCCGGATTGATGACATTAATTTCGATAACATAGGGGTACAGCAGATCGATGCCGATAAATTCGGCGCCCAGCATCAGGCAGTGTTGCCCAACGGCCTCAGCCAACCGCAGTTCCTTTTCGCTGAGTGTGCTGAGTTCAGCCTTGCCGCCTTGCGAGAGGTTGGTTCTATGGTCATCAACTAGCTGTCTCAGATAGCAGCCGACTACCTGTCCACCTGCAACCAAAACGCGTTTTTCTCCTCTTTTAATCGAAGGCAGATAGGCCTGAAGTAATAAATATTGATCCTGGTTTTGCCCCATAAGGTGGCTGAGAATGCTGCGATAATTGTCGGTATCTTTGTCGAGTAAGAACACCTGTTGACCTAGACTTCCTGCAGGCGGTTTTAAAACCCATTGACCGCCGCGTTCAATGATCTCGGCGAGCGTCTCCATTTGATTGCTGGCATGGGTCTCCGGATGCTGAAACAACTGCCCTAACTGAGTGAGACCATATTTACTGCGTAGATGTAAGAGCGCATCAGTACTATTGATCACACGAACCTTGGACTCCAGGAGTTTGAGCAATTGGATCTTGTCTAGAAAGCTCCGGCGCTTGCCCAGAGATAAGATCCAAATTAGATCAAATTCATGACAATTTAACGGGGTATCTTGGCTTTTGTGTGTAAGTGGCAGTTCAGGCGGGTCGTATTCCACGCCGATTGTGCTCACATTACCCGCATGTAAACCAAGGTGATCGACGCTTCCCCAAGCTACAGCAATGCCGATGTCCAGACAGGCGGTGGTCAGTAGGGCGAGATTACTGTCGGTTTTGATATCGAACTGTTGGGTGAGAAACAATAGCTTCATGTCATCGATTGTGGTTCAAGGCATCTTGAATTGCTAGGTGGATCGTGGGTCCCCTTCCTTTAGTGAGGGATGGTACACTTCAGTGCAAAGTCGAAAGATAGACGAAGCGTGAGCTAGATGAACATACCAACACATCCCGTTGAGGCTCCGATGGATCCTCAGCAACAGGACGCTTTGATTGCCAGCATCAAGCACCTCCTTGATCAGGAAGGCGCAACGTTAGTGGCGCATTACTACACAGCGCCGGAAATCCAAGCGCTTGCAGAAGAAACGGGCGGTTGTGTTGCCGATTCCCTAGAGATGGCGCGATTTGGCGCGAATGCTGATGCCGAAACCATTGTCGTGGCGGGGGTGCGCTTCATGGGTGAGACGGCAAAAATTCTGAGTCCGAAAAAGACAGTTCTGATGCCAACCCTGGCGGCTACTTGCTCGCTGGATCTTGGGTGCCCTATCGATGCGTTTGATGCGTTTTGTACGCAGCATCCGGACCGGACTGTGGTGGTCTACGCTAACACCTCGGCAGCGGTTAAGGCGCGCGCTGATTGGGTAGTAACCTCAAGTATTGCGTTAGATGTAGTAGAGCATCTAAGCGACCGCGGTGAAAAAATTCTCTGGGCGCCAGATCGATACTTGGGTGCTTATGTTGCTCAGCAGACGGACGCAGATATGTTGTTGTGGGATGGCGCTTGTGTGGTTCATGAAGAATTTAAAGCGCAAGGCATACGCGATCTAAAACAGGTCTATCCTGATGCGAAGGTGTTAGTACATCCTGAATCCCCCAGTAGCGTGGTCGATCTTGCAGATGTTGTCGGTTCTACTTCGCAGTTAATCAACGCGGTTCAAACTCTGGAGGCCGATACTTTTATCGTTGCAACCGATCGAGGGATTTTTTATAAAATGGCTCAAAAGGCCCCCGGTAAACGATTATTAGAGGCACCTACTGCAGGAGAAGGGGCAACGTGTAAAAGCTGTGCCCATTGTCCATGGATGGCAATGAACAGCCTCACGCTATTAGAGCAGGGGCTTACGGTTAAGGACCAGGAGATCTTGGTCCCTAAAGCCCTAGCTGATCGTGCCTTAAAACCGCTGCAACGAATGTTAGATTTTAGTCGTTAGCCTTCGGCTTGCGCTTGCAGACCCCAAATGTCGTCGATACGTTGCTTGATTTTGGCGCTGAGCTGAAAATTTCTGCGGACCAATGGTAGCGCGTAGCCAAGTTGTTTGATGGCGCCCTCAAGATCACCGTTAAGCACAAAATATTCTGCTCTTGCTTGATGCACCCCTGGGATGTCATTAGCGAGTCCAAGGCTTTCAGCCAGATGAAACCAGACCTGATCGTCAAAGGGCCGGGTTAAAGCCAGTTCTTCGAGGCGCTCGCTGGCGAGGTCCGGACGGTCGATTGCATTCAATAAAGAGGCTAATAGCATTGTTAAGGGATAGTTCCCTGGATTGATGGCCAGCGCCTCCGTGGTCCGCTCTATGGCAAGGGAGAGCTGCTTACTGGTTGCTATTGCTTCGATGTCGGCAAGGATGATCGGCAAATAATTAGGATGCCGACTCGATAAGGCTTTTAGGATACGCCTTGCCGGTTCTACTTGGTTTTTTCTAATGTAGGCCAGAGCAAGGCCATAATGATTGGCATCAGCTTTGAGCCCTTCCAGGGTCTTGGCTTGGTAATTTAGTCGAGTGATCATCGCATCAATATTGGGGGTCTCACGGACCAGCACACGCGACCGCATAAATTGGTAGTCTATGTCCAACTGCCATTTCTTTTTTGCCAAACTCTCAGTTTGATTGTAGGCATCGCTGATTCGACTTTTCGTCACGGGATGGGTGCGTAAAAACTCTGGCACTTGATCACCCGTGCCGCGATTGAGCCGGTCCAAGCGTTCGAACATATAGGCCATTGCGCGGGGGTCAAGGTCGGCGCGAATCATGGTGCTGATCCCAATTCTATCGGCTTCCGATTCACGGGTCCGGCTATAACTAAGTTTTTGAGTTGAGGCAATGCCCTGGCTGGTGGTTAGAGCCGCCATGCCCGCCTCGCTGCCTGCGGTAGCGCCCAATATAACGCCAGCTAGGAGACCGGCGATGGTGATAACGCCTGCTTTTTTGCCTGCTTCCACGCCTCGAGCAAAGTGGCGTTGACTTAAGTGCGCCAGCTCATGGGCAAGAATGGCTGAAAACTCGTGTCGAGTTTCCGCATGCAAAAATAAGCCGTGATTGATGCCCAGAATACCTCCAGGTGCCGCGAAGGCGTTGATCGTTGGGTTGCGAATGAGCACGATATATAGCCGCCGGTCCTCGAGATCGCTGTATTCTGCCAATCTAAATATCAGGTGCTCCAGGTAATCGATCACCAAAGGGTCTTCGAAGCCTGGTGTTTGGGCCCTGACCGCACGAAGGAAACGTTGTCCCAGATCGTGCTCATAGGCCAGTGACGTCGCTGTTGGGCTTGAACCCCCTAATTCGGGTAAGTTCAAATTGTCTTGGGCCTGGCTGACGGCGCTTGTCACCCCAAGGCTCGTTAGCGTCACTAGCAGTAGGTTGCGAAGAAGAGTCATAGTAGGATATTCGCAGGGGTAACGGCTTGAGTTCAACCTGAATACGACTTTTTAAATGATATAATCGATGTTCAGAAGGAGATCAGAGGGAAATGGTGTTAGATCTTGAGATTACAGTGGAACTTGATACGAAAGGCCTCAATTGCCCAATGCCGTTACTCAAAGCGAAACAAGCGCTGAATAAACTATCCTCTGGAGAGGTGCTTTTGATTGAGGCGACTGACGTCGGGTCGGTGAGGGATTTCCAAGTTTTTGCTGATCAAAGTGGTCATCTGTTGTTGAAGCAAAGCGATGAGGCTGGAGTTTATAAACACTGGTTAAAAAAGGTGGAGCGCTAGACCCGTGATTGACGTAATCAAAAACTGGTTAGATCGCTATTTCTCTAACGAAGAGTTTTTGGCATTGCTTGGTCTGCTTCTCGGTCTAAGTCTGCTGATGGCGTTGATGGGCTCGGTGGTTGTGCCGATATTAACCGGTGTAGTCCTTGCCTATGTCATGCAAGGAGTTATCGATCAACTACAACGTCTGAAGTTGTCTCGAGGTTTTGCCGTAACGATTACCTACACGTTATTTTTAGGCGGCTTTATTGCTTTTTTATTGTTTGTTTTACCCCGCATCTGGCGGCAAGTAGGTAATTTGTATACTGATTTGCCTGGGCTCAGTGCGCGTTTATCAGAAACCTTAAGCGGTCTGCAGGTTAGCCTACCGGCGCCAATCTCGGAGCAGCAAATAGCCACTTGGGTCAACTTGCTTAGCGCTGAAGCAACCGAGTTAGGACAATGGTTGCTATCCGCCTCATTGTCCCAACTACCTGTTCTCATGACGGTCATGGCCTACACCTTACTGGTGCCTATTTTGGTTTTTTTCCTGCTCAAAGATAAGGATCTCATAATAGATTATTTTCTTGGCCTACTCCCTGAGCATCGACCGTTGATGAATCAGGTTGGCTCAGAGATCAGTCAACAGATGCAAAACTATGTTCGAGGCAAGTTTATCGAGTTGCTTATAGCTGGATTATGTACCTACGCCCTCTTCGCAGTTTTTGAACTGAATTATGCGGCACTCCTCGGATTTTTGGTCGGGGTCTCTGTCATAATTCCCTACTTGGGAATTGCAGTGGTTACGATTCCAGTAGTATCGGTTGCCCTGATACAATTTGGTTTATCCGGAGAATTTTTCTACCTGATGTTGGGTTACCTCGTGATCCAGGCGTTAGACGGTTTTTTACTGGTGCCGCTATTGTTCTCTGAAGTGAATAACTTGCACCCATTGGCGATCGTAATTGCTGTTCTGGTGTTTGGCGCTTGGTTTGGCTTGGCAGGGGTTTTTTTCGCAATTCCGCTGGCTATCTTGTTGCGAGCGATTCTAGGTGCATGGCCAAAGGTCGATGAGCCGGAAGTTACAGCACCTTAGTTGTGCCCAGAATGCAGCATCGCTATGATGTGCCCCTTTCCTTTTAAGAGCAGTGAACTATGATCCGAGGTAGCATTGTCGCCCTTGTTACGCCGATGCGATCAGACGACGCCATTGATTGGGAAGGCCTAGATGCGCTGGTTGAATGGCATGTCGAGAGTGGCACTCAAGGGATTGTTCCGGTGGGTACAACGGGTGAATCGCCGACAGTCACACCAGGGGAACACTGTGAAATTATTCGCGCGGTAGTAGAACTCGTCAAAGGTAGAATCCCTGTGATTGCTGGTACCGGCGCTAACTCGACCAGAGAAGCGATTGAGTTCACAGCTTCTGCCAAAGATTCAGGTGCGGACGCTTGTCTTTTGGTAACGCCTTACTATAACAAGCCAACTCAAGAGGGCTTGTTTTTACATCATAAAGCTATTGCTAAGGCCGTAGACTTACCCCAGATCTTATACAACGTTCCAGGGCGAACAGCGGTGGATTTACTCCCCGAAACGGTGGCTCGATTGGTTGACTTGGAACAGGTGATTGGCATTAAAGAAGCGACGGGTTCGGTGTCTCGAGCAGCAGACATTCGCGCACTTTGTGGGCAAGCGATTGACATTTATTCTGGTGATGATGCGACAGCATGCGAGCTCATGCTTCAAGGCGGCCAGGGAACGATTAGTGTGACTGCTAATCTCGTGCCCGCTATGATGGCTGAGATGGCGGCTGCCGCTGTGGCAGGAGACCGGGATACGGCCGAGCGGCTAAATCAGCCTTTGATGGGGCTTCACGAGCAGTTGTTTTTAGAGGCTAATCCGATTCCCGTGAAGTGGGCGCTCGCACAAATGGGGCGCATTAACAGTGGGATTAGACTACCATTAACGACGTTATCTCAACACCATCAGCAGGCGGTGCGATCTGCGATGATAACAGCGGGAATTATTTTGTGACTCACATTCTGTCTATAGCGGTATTGCTTGCGGCGCTCACCGGTTGCAGTTGGTTCGGAAACGAAGAACAGGTAGCGCGGCTTGAAAATGGCAGCTCAACGCCAACTCAGATGCCGCCAGGACTCGCCGAGCCAGCATTTGTAGAGTTGATGCCGATTCCTCAGATTGAAGATCCTCGAGGGCTAGTGGGTACGCGTTATGAACTTCGCAGGCCCGAACCGCTCAGCACTCGATATGGCGTAGATCAAATTGTTATTAAGAAGCTTGATGATGTGCAATGGGTATTTTTAGATATACCGCCGTCGGTCGTCTGGCCCAAAGTTGTGCAGTTTTGGGAGGCGAATAATCTTGAGGTGACTCAGGCAGATCCAGGTACGGGCATGCTCGTAAGCCGTTGGTTGACTGCGAGAGCCGGAGAGCCTGAGGCAGTGTTCCAAAGTATTCGAGAAGGTAATGTATTCCGCAATACCCGAGATATTTTTTTGCATCAGTTCAAATTGCGATTAGAACCTGGCGTCCGTAGTGGTAGCACCGAACTTTATATTGAGCAGAGACAAGTTCCAGCGGATGCGCCCTATCGATTGGATGCTTTGGAATGGGAGGGACAGTCAAGCGATCTAGCTTTAGAGCGTGAAGTCCTTAAAGCGATGGCTTATTACTTGGGTGAAAATATCAGCCAGGGCACGATGAGTATGATGGCCTCTAATTTGACGGAAGGCAGAACGCGGCTCATTCCCGATCGAGTGAAGCCAGAATTGAGATACAAGCTGGACTTTAACCGCGCCTGGGCGACGGTTGGAGATGCCCTTGAGACCGCTAACATCACCGTCAATGATATCAATCGTTCGGATGCGACTTATTTTGTGCATTATACCCCCAGCCATGTGAGTAAACCCGGGTTCTTTCGACGACTATTAGGCAGTGGAGATAAGGCTCAGGCAGCTCAAGATCTATACGAGGTTAGGCTAGAAGCAGAGTCGGGAGAGATATTAGTGACAGTCCGGCAAGACGGTGAGTATGCCGATGGACTATCAGCCGAGCGACTCCTGAAAGTCATAAAAGAATATTCCACTTAATCCGTGCGTATCGCATCTCTTGGAAGCGGGAGTAAGGGCAATGGCACCGTTGTCGAAGGCGGCGCCGGTCGACTCCTGGTCGATCTTGGGTTTGGAATAAAAGAAACCATTCGACGACTGGCTCGTCTTGGTTTGACGCCGTTGGATATCGATGCGCTGGTGGTGACTCATGAGCATGCAGATCATATCAATGGCGTTGCCCCATTTGCGCGGAAGTTTCGCACGCCTGTTTATATGACTGCAGGAACCTACGAACCAGAGCGCCTAGGGGTTATTCCTGTTCGCAAAACGGTCCGCGATGGCCAATCCTTTTCGGTTGGTTCGTTGACTGTCCTACCGGTGGTTGTCCCGCACGACGCACGAGAGCCCTGCCAATACATTTTTAGAGAGCATAACTGTCAAATTGGCGTACTCACAGATCTGGGACATGTTACGCCCCATGTTCGCCAGCATTTCAGTGATTGCGACATTCTGCTGTTGGAATGTAATTATGATGCTCAGATGCTTGCGACAGGACCCTATCCTCCGGCGCTGAAGCGACGTGTCGGAGGCGATCTAGGCCATTTGTCTAACGATCAAGCGATGCAATTGTTGCAGGGCATAGATCTTTTGAGGCTCAGGCATCTCGTCGTGTCCCATGTAAGCGAGAAGAATAATTCGCCAGAATTGGCGCGCTCGGCTTTGACGCCTGTGCTTGAGGGATGGACAGGCCAGCTAACGTTAGCGACCCAATTGGAGGGTTTTGATTGGTTGTCTGCCTGACAACCTGTTTTTTTATACATACTGTATACATAACCAGTATTTTTTGCTTTAATGGTTGCCCAGTTAAATCTCACTCCAAAAGTTTCAGCAATTTGGGGTTAACACAAAAGGCAGTCATTATGATTATTAAGCACATTAAATCCTCAGATACTTGGTTGGTTCGCAAAGGTCGGAAAGTGTTATATCGCGGTCCGATCAGTCCATTGAGCTCTAGCCGAATCCTTGCCGTCGCCCTCAAGCGAGATGGCCTGAAGTTAGTGGCCTGAATTTAGTGGCCGGAAGTTGGGGGGCTAAAGACGGTGGCGTGAATTCAGTGGCGTGAATTCAGTGGCTTGAAGTTGGGGGCCTAAAGACCGTGGCCTAGGAGCTTCGGGTCGATCAGGCTGCGGGGTTGTGGATCGTGACTGCGAATGGCTCATGCTGCAAGGTTAGGAACAGAGTGCTAC